>Ga0334882_1002354_pt1 | contig 19635 bp, 13 predicted proteins | sample GraSluR1_MG_5_FD_207226 | JGI IMG/M metagenome (GOLD analysis project Ga0334882, IMG submission 207226) | Sludge microbial communities from methane-producing bioreactor in Wageningen University, Netherlands - Granular Sludge_15_04-R1 | ecosystem: Engineered > Bioreactor > Anaerobic >...
CGGTCTGGTTCAGAATACTTTTCATAGTAACTGCGCTCTTTTTTGGAATCGGTTTTTTTGTTTATCTGGGTTTATGGATAGCACTTCCTTCCGCTCCGGCCGGGACCAGCCGGAGAGATATGTACGGAAGAAAAAGGAGTTCATCATCCGGATATGTCCCATCCCGCAACACTCAGGGCACTTATGCCGGATCGAACATAGGCAATGCATTTAACGAGGTTTTCAGGGCTCTGGGCAGAGTATTCTTTATCATTGTACGCGTTTTTCTGGTGATTATCGGTGTCTCATTTGTAATGACCGGCTTCCTTGCAATGGTCACATTTGTTATGGTGTTCTTTTTCAGGTATCCCGGATATTTTTCCACTGAAGCTTTCGGGCTAAACTTTTTCTACCTGCCCGATTTTCTCAGCTATATTGTTTCTCCTGCTGTTGCACCATGGATAATTGTGCTGCTGTCGCTGGCAATAATTCTGCCATTGCTTGCATTGATATACTGGGGTGTCAGGATGATATTCTGGTTCCGCGCAAGAGACGGTGTGATCGGATTGATATGCCTTGTGCTGTGGGTCATCAGTATTGCTGCCCTTTCACTTATACTCTTCAATGAGGGGGTCAGCTTCGCAGAAACTTCAAAAACCTCTTCAGTCGAGATTATTGAAGATGCGCCTCAAAAGCTTTACATAGTATGCGATAATTCAATAGATGAGCTTCGGTTCGATAAAGACATTTCCGTACCCGATGAGAATTACCGGCTCTATTTCCGCGATGATGACAAAAATCTGTATGTGAATACGCAGTTCAGCATCAGCACCTCAAACGACAGTTCGCTCCGTATTGAAATAAGAAAACGTTCTGCCGGCCGGAGTAAATCAGACGCCAGGAAAAAAACAGAAACTCTTATTTACAATTACACCATCTCAGGCGATTCTATCCTGATCGATGAATATTTCACCATCCCGGAAGATTCCAAATGGTCGTGCGATAATGTGGGAGTGATCCTGCAGATTCCAACAGGCACCATAGTGCAATTTGACACTGTATCTGAGAACATGTTCAGACCGAATTTCTACTTCAATCGTGACTTCGACTCAAAAACCATATACAGTAGCGGTAAAACATGGATAATGACCGATGAGGGTCTTAAGAGATCCGCAAACTGAAAAATCCTTCAGCAAAGTTCCTATTTACCATTGTTGGTCATAAAAGCCTCCGGTGATTGCCTTATGTCACCGGAGGTTATTTGTTAACCTAATGTTAAAATTCAGATATTGTTATTGCAGTTCCGATAGTTTACTTAATTTCGGTGTCTGATTTAATTAACTAACCTTTTAAGCAAAACATGAGAAGATTATTAATCCTGATGGTGACAACGCTCCTGTCATGTCAGAGCTGGGCCCAGATACAATCTGTTCAGACTGACACTCTCCGTAAAGATGCACTGAATGTTTATATGGAGACAAGTGATTTTATCCGCAGGGAGATCCCTTACGTTAATTATGTAAGGGATATTAAAGATGCCGGTGTATATATAATTTCCACGAGTCAGTCTACCGGCTCAGGAGGCCGGGAGTACACTTATTTTCTGATCGGACAGAACAGGTTTTCCGGTATGCGAGACACAATAACCTTTGTTTCATTTCCCGATGAGACTACCGAGATGATAAGGCAGAAACAGGTCAACACCCTGAAAATGGGTCTTATGAGGTATGTGATGAAAACACCGCTTGCGCAATATATGAGAATACTATTCAGCGAACCCCTCTCGGAGAGTGTGGCCTCAGACAATTGGAACAGCTGGGTTTTCCGATCATCCGTAAGCGGTTATCTCAACGGGCAGAAGACCTATAAGTCAAACTATATATCCGGGACTGTCTCGGCAGGCAGAATAACGGAGGACTGGAAAATCAATCTCAATGCACGGTACTACACCAGTACAAGTAAATACATAATCGGTGACAACACTATTGAAAGCAACAATAATTCAAAATATATCAACGGCCTTATTGTGAGAAGCATATCGGATCACTGGTCAGTCGGGGGATCTTTCAGGGCCGGTGCCGCAAGTTACAGCAATGAAAAGATGATGTTCAACATTCTGCCGGGGATTGAATATGATCTTTTCCCATACTCTGAATCCACAAGGCGGCAGCTGAGGATCCTATATTCTGTCGGATTCAAGTATGTTAATTACATCGATACGACTATTTACGATAAAACCCGCGAACCACTGTGGCTCCACTCTCTGCTGGCATCTTACCAGGTAGTGCAGAAATGGGGTTCTGTGGATGTTAGTCTGAACTACAGTAATTATTTTCACGACTGGTCGAAGAACAATCTCTCACTTTACGGTTATCTAAGCCTCAGGATAGCAAAAGGGCTCTCAGTGAACTTCGGGGGTGGAGCCTCGCTGATTCATGATCAGCTTGGTTTGTTAAAACAGAACCTCTCGACGGATGAAATATTGCTGAGACGGAAAGAACTTGAAACACAGTATGAATATTATACGAGTTTCGGCTTTACATATACATTCGGATCCATCTATAATAATGTTGTCAATCCAAGATTCGGCAGCTCATCCGGAGGAGGGATGACCATCATAATGAACTGAGCCTTATTTTATTCACTACCGCATGCCGGTCTGATATGTCTGAATCTTACTGAAAATATTATCTTTGATTCCGGTGCCGGCTTTGATTTTATCCGAACCTGGCTGTACGTCAAGATGATACTTCATAGCCGCTCAAGAATAATATTGTACCTGTGCGGAAAGATGATCATAAAATGGAGGAACGGACACGTGTTATCAGGAGTGTTACCCTGACCGGTTCTCTGGTTAATATTTTACTGACTGCCGGAAAGATCCTTGCCGGGATTGCCGGTAAAAGTTCGGCAATGATTGCCGATGGTGTCCATTCACTTTCCGACCTGGCGACAGATTTCATCGTAATATTTTTTACAGGGATTTCAGGTAAAGAGAGAGACAGTGATCACCAATACGGCCACGGCAAGTTTGAGACTTTTGCAACAATGCTTATCAGCTTTGCACTTATTGCCGTCGGAATCGGAATATTATGGTCAGCTTTGGAAAAAGTGATTGGTTCTTTTAAGGGAATCATTATTGAGCAGCCGGGCATGATAGCCCTGTATGCCGCCCTTGTTTCAATTATCAGCAAGGAATGGTTATTCTGGTATACGAAAGCAGCCGGAAGGAAAGTAAAAAGCCAGGCTCTTGCGGCCAATGCCTGGCATCATCGCTCCGATGTTTTTTCCTCAATTGGGACGGCACTTGGCATATCTGGAGCCATATTCCTGGGAGAAAAGTGGAGGATCCTTGATCCTCTGGCCGGAATCGTTGTGAGTCTCTTCATCCTTAGGGTAGCAATCAGGATTGCGGGCCCCAGCATTCAGGAACTGCTTGAAAGCTCTCTCCCAGCAGACGCAAGGAACGATATCTCTGAAATAATTAAAACCACCGTGGGAGTAAAATGCTTTCACAATCTGAGGACCCGGAAAATTGGCGAGTCGGTTGCAGTGGATGTTCATATTAAGGTCGACAGGGGAATGTCAGTTGAGTCTTCGCATGAGATAGCGACAGAAATAGAGGAGAAGATAAAGGAGAGATTTGGGCTCCGCTCACATATCGGCATACACATCGAACCTTATTACGGGAAGGAGAATTGCTGAGAAATGCACATGTGGGCAACAAATTAAATAACAGATTATTATACTTATATGGCAGGAAAGAAGGGTAAAAAGTTCAGTGATCGTATTTTTGGCGCAATAGAAAAAGCCGGTAATGCTCTTCCCCATCCTGCAGCGCTTTTCGGCATATTCGGCCTGATAACAATTCTTGTTTCTGCAGCCGGTCATTACCTGAACTGGGAAGGTGTAAATCCCTCTACGGGAGAGAGCATCAGGGTCGTTAATCTAATGTCGAAAGAGGGGCTCCACCGGATCCTTCTCGAAATGGTGAATAATTATACCGGGTTTGCTCCGCTGGGCATAGTAATGGTCGCTATGCTGGGGATCGGAGTTGCCGAGAGCAGCGGGCTGATAAAAGCTGCCATAAATGCCCTTCTTCTCAAGACACCAAGGAATCTTGTCACATTTATGATAGTGACTGCCGGAATCCTTTCAAACGTTGCATCTGACCTGGGGTATATTCTTATAATCCCGCTGGCAGGATTGATCTTTCATTCACTGGGGCGACATCCCGTCGCAGGGATGTCGGCTGCATTTGCCGGGGTGAGCGGCGGTTTCAGCGCCAACCTTCTTATAGGAACCATCGACCCGCTGCTGGCAGGATTATCAACAGAAGCTGCCAGGATAATCGATCCTGATTATTATGTGACACCGACAGCCAATTACTATTTTATGGCCGTATCGACATTAATAATTGCTGCTGCAGGAACATGGGTGACAAGAGCATGGATCGAACCGCGCCTCGGTAATTATACAGGTGATGTGGAGCAGGAACCGATTGAGGATCTTTCTGCCGCTGAAAAGAAGGGGCTTAAGTGGGTTCTCTTAACGCTGTTTATGTGGATACTGATTTTCTGTGCAGGACTGATTCCCGACAACGGTTTCCTGAGAGGACCGGACAACACAGTGATCCACTCCCCGCTACTGAAGGGTTTTATTGCGATACTATTCCTTGTAGCATCATCATGCGGCATTGTATACGGATTTATAGCCGGCACATACAGAAAACACGGCGATGTCTATTCAGGCATGGCGGTAAGCTTTAAAGGCATGGTGGCATTTCTTGTGCTGGTCTTCTTTGCGGCCCAGTTTGTAGCCTGGTTCAGGTGGAGCAACCTTGGCCTGCTGATAGCCATAAAAGGGGCTGCCATCCTGAAAGATATTGACCTGGGCCTCATACCGATAGTAATACTTTTCACTATCTTTTCGGGCTTCATTAATATGTTTATGGGCAGCGCCTCGGCCAAATGGGCCTTAATCGGCCCGGTTTTTATCCCTATGTTCATGCTTCTGGGCTACTCACCTGAATTATCACAGGCAGTCTTCCGGATAGGAGACAGCGTTACCAATGTCATCTCACCAATGATGAGCTTTTTCGCACTCATAATAGTATATTACCAGAAATATGATGAAAAAGCCGGCATAGGAACATTGATAGCCACAATGCTTCCCTATTCCATTGTATTCTTCATCGCATGGACCATGCTCCTGGTAGTCTGGATATTGTTAGGTATTCCTCTGGGCCCTGAAGCAGGCCTCTATTATGCCAACCCCTCCCCCATGGAGTAATCATATTATTTGCCACTAAAGGAATTTTTTATATATTACCAACTGGTTTGACTTTTATACAATTAATTATGAATACACGCAAACAAACATTTGAAAAGGCCGAACTGACAGTAATCAGCTGGATGGCAAGAAACGGGCTTATGCTGCTGCGCATAAACATTGGCATAATCTTCTTCTGGTTTGGATTCCTGAAGTTTTTTGAAGGGCTGAGCCCTGCTGAAGACCTTGCAATAAGAACAATTGATACGCTTACCTTCCATCTCCTTCCCGCGAAAGTCATTATTTACGGGCTGGCCATCTGGGAGGTTCTGATAGGACTGGGAATGCTTATAAATCGATTTATGAGGGCTACTCTGCTGTTGCTTTTCCTTCAGATGCTCGGAACATTCACTCCCTTATTCCTCTTTCCCTCCGAGGTATTTCATGTTTTTCCGGTGAGCCTGACTCTCGAAGGCCAGTATATTGTTAAAAACATCATAATAATAGGCGGTGCATTCGTTCTTGGGGCAAAACTCAGGAACGACAGAATTGTAAACCAATCATAATTTTATGAATCAATTATTACAGAAAGTAAGAAACATATATAGGGAGGGATGTGTAACCATAACGTTGAATACGCATCGCACAAGACCCGACAATGAAAAAGATCCCATAAATCTGAAAAATCTTGTAAAAGAGGCTGAAAAAAGGCTATTTAACGATTACGATAAAAGATTTGTATGGCCTCTGATGAAAAAACTGAACGATCTCGTTGATAATATTGACCATAGTCATAACCTTGAAAGTCTTGTAATTTTTGCCTGCCGGGATTTTGCAGAGTACACAAGGCTCCCCGTGAGCCTAGAGAACCGGGTGGTTGTTGATGACACTTTCGCATCCCGGGATCTGATAAGGGCCATGCACCAGCAGTCAGCCTATTATGTGCTGGTTCTGAGCAGACAGCAGGCCAGGCTTATTGAGGCCTTTAACGATAAGGAAGTTGAAGAAAAATCAGGCATCTTCCCGATAAAAAATAAGCTTTACACAACAGACAGGGAGAAACTGTCAACAGTAAAGGGACAGGATAATCTAATTGAAGAGTTCTTCAACAGGGTTGATAAAGCAGTGAACGAGACAATAAAAGATAATCCCCTGCCCATATTCCTGGCCACTGAAACACGGAACTACCATCACTATGTTAAGGTGACTGACAAAAAGGATCTTATTACCGGTCACATAAATCAGAACCGCGATGCAGAAAAAGCAGGAAGCATTGTGAATGAAGTGTGGCGGGCAATGATCGGACTCATTAAGAAAAGAAACCATGAAAGACTCGCTGAACTCAATAAAGCAGTGAGCACAAATAAATATATGACCGATTATAATGAGATCTGGAACGCAATTATAAATGGAAGGGGCAAAACACTCTTTGTAAGAAAGGGTTTCTTCAAGCCCGCATTACTTATTAACAACGAGGTTATTCCTGTGGATGAACATAAAAAGGATCAAAAAGGAATAATAGATGATATTATTGATGAGATGATAGATCAGAATCTTAAATATGGAGGTGACACTGTTTTCATAGAAGGGGATGAGATAAAGAAGTTCGGGAATGTGGTGCTCATCACAAGATATTAGCAAACTGCCATGGAAGATGAGATCAGAAGAAATGACAAAGAAACCCTGGCGTGGCACGCTTTAAGTAAAAAGCAACTTTTCAGCGAACTTAAGACGGGTCCTGACGGTCTGAGCCCTGATGAGGCATCAGGGCGACTGGATCACTACGGTGAGAACCGGCTTCCTGAAGGAAAAAAGGTTACCCTGTGGTCCATTATACTGCATCAGCTTCTTAATCCTCTCATCTTCATTCTTATTGCAGCAGCTGTAGCATCAATCCTCATTGGTGAAGGAAAGGATGCAATATTCATTTTTCTTGTCATTTTTATTAACTCTGCTCTTGGTACATTTCAGGAGTACAATGCTGAAAGGAGTGCCGAAAGCCTTCAGAAAATGATGAAAATCAAGGCAAGGGTAAAAAGAGAAGGCAGAGAAGCAGAATTACCATCAGAAAAAGTTGTTCCGGGTGATATTGTATTACTTGAGTCGGGTATAAGGGTTCCGGCAGACATACGTCTGATGGAAACATCTGGGCTGGAAGTTGACGAGAGTTTTCTGACCGGGGAATCTGTCGCTGCCATAAAACAGGTTGATGTCTTACAGAAGAAGCTTGGTGTGGCCGGCAGGACCAACATGGCATTTGCCGGCTCAACTGTCATGAAGGGCAGGGGCTTGGGGGTTGTTGTCGCAACCGGTATCGAGACACAGGTGGGGAAGATATCCAGCGATGTCGCCGGATCGGTATCTGCCAAACCTCCGCTCGTGAACCGGATGGAGAAATTTATAAGGCAGATAAGTATCTTTATTATAGCGCTCAGCGTAATTCTTGCTGTTATCTTACGGATGCAGGGCATGGATGCTGCAACCATTTTCTTTTTTGTTGTTGCCCTCGCAGTATCGGCTATACCTGAAGGCCTTCCGGTGGCATTAACCGTAGCCCTCTCCATCGCCACAAGGCGGATGGCAAAACGGAATGTTATTGTTCGTAAACTCACATCTGTAGAGAGCCTTGGCAGCTGCACTGTTATAGCCAGTGACAAAACCGGCACACTGACAGTTAACGAGCAGACAGCCAGGATCATAATCCTCCCCGACGGTAGTCGCTTTGAAATTGCCGGCCAGGGATATAACGGTGAAGGAAAAGTGTCTGAAAAGAATAATCCCGGTAAGGAAATTACTTATTCCGCTTCGGACGAGATTCAGCGAATTTGCAGAATCGCAGTTTTTGCCAATGAAGCATCGCTGTTAAAAGAAAAAGAGAACTGGGTTTACCATGGCGATGCAATGGATGTGGCACTGCTCGGGATGAGCTATAAACTGGGAATTGACCCCGAAGAATGGCGGGCAAAAAAAACTGCAATAGGTAAGATCCCCTATGAATCGGAAAGGAAGTTTTCAGCCTCATTCTGTAAGATAAACGGCGACGTTTATATTGGAGTGAAAGGCGCCGTGGAGACTATTATTGTTTTTTGCGATACCATGTCGTTAAATGGTTCTTCTGAAAAAATAAAGAAGGATAAGATTCTTGAAGAGGCTGAAAAAACTGCAAAAGAGGGCTATCGTGTTCTGGCCTTTGCCAGCGGGGATTATCCCGACTTCAAAAAGAAAGAGGTTTACGAGGATGAAGATATTCCTCCACTGACTTTTTATGGCCTTGTAGCTTTCATGGACCCATTGCGGCCGGAGGCAGGGAAATCTGTTAAGGAGTGCCATGATGCGGGTATTAAGGTGATTATGATAACCGGCGACCATCCGGAGACTGCCGGCACAATTGCCGGGGAACTGGGCATCAGTGATAAGACCACCCGGGTTGTAACAGGACAGATGCTTTCTGAAGCAGGAGCGGCCGATACGCGTGATTTTGAAAAGCTCGTGGCATCCACAACAGTTTTTGCCCGGGTCTCCCCTGGCCAGAAACTCGAAATAGTTGATGTTCTTATCCGAAAGGGTGAGTTTGTCGCCGTAACGGGCGACGGTGTGAACGATGCACCGGCATTAAAACGTGCAAACATCGGTGTGGCAATGGGTTCCGGGACCGATGTGGCCAAAGAGGTTGGGGCAATGATTGTTATTGATGATAATTTCTCGTCAATTGTTGCAGGAGTTGAAGAGGGTCGTTTTGCCTATGACAATGTCCGTAAGGTGATTTACCTGCTTATCTCAACAGGAGCAGCAGAGGTTATCCTTTTTATTGCATCAATCATGGCAGGCTTACCGCTTCCCCTCCTCGCCGTTCAACTGTTGTGGTTAAACCTGGTGACCAACGGAATACAGGATGTTGCTCTTGCCTTTGAAGGGGGTGAACCCGGCGCCATGAAACGTCCTCCACGCTCTCCGTCAGAAAAGATCTTCAACCCTCTTATGATCAAACAGACACTGGTATCAAGCATAATTATTGGTGGAATCGTTTTCGGAGTGTGGTACTGGCTTATTAATTACACCCGGCTGGATGAAGCCTATGCAAGAAATATCATTCTTCTGCTGATGGTCTTCATGCAGAACTTTCATGCATTCAATTGCCGTTCAGAAAGGGTGTCAGCCTTCAGAGTGCCACTGAAAAGGAATCTTTTCCTTGCATTTGGCGTTCTGGCAGCCCAGGGCATTCATATCCTCAGTATGCAGCTTCCCTTTTTGCAGAACATCCTTAGAACGGAACCTGTAACCTTTAATCAATGGCTTTATCTGATTGCTCTGGCCCTGCCCGTGTTACTGGCAATGGAACTATTCAAATTCTTCAATAAATCCGGTAAATAAGAAATTTTGTTTATCTTCAGGGAGTTAATGCTCATTCGGAGATTCGCTGTTCCACAACATTAAAAGCAAATACAATGTCAACAGATATTCTTTCAATGAAGCTCGGGCTCGACAGCTGCTACCTGATTCGAAGTAAACATATTGTAATGGTCGACGGAGGCGTGCCCAATAAACTGAATGCCTTCAAGAGGAAACTGAACAGGTTTCATGTACACCCGGAAGAGATCAGGCTGATCATACTTACCCACTCACATTTTGATCATGCGGGTTCAGCCAGAGATATCAGAGATTACACCGGCGCAAAGATCCTGCTTCATGAAAAGGATTATGAATATCTGGAAAAAGGAGAGATGTGCATACCTAAAGGTGTGAATATATGGGGTAAGATAAGCCAGCCTCTGCTTTTTCCGGTTCTCAGGAGAATTAAATTCCCTCTTTTCGAACCTGATATAATTATGAAGGGTGAAGAGTACCCCCTCGATGAATTCGGGATCGATGGTAAAGTCATTCACACACCCGGTCATACTCCCGGCTCGATAAGCGTGCTGCTTAAGACAGGAGAAGCTTTTGTGGGTTGCATGGCACATGACGGATTCCCTTTCCGTTTAAATCCGGGGTTGCCAATATATGCCAGTGATATTGATGAAATTAAAAAAAACTGGAAATCGTTAATTGAAAAAGGGGCGAAAATCATTTTCCCCGGGCATGGCAATCAGTTCTCCGTGGAAGTTATTAAATCAGTAATATGATACTATCCTGGAAAGAAATAATCACCTTAATTCTGCTTATGCCTTCTCTGAACCTTTCCGGCTGCAGAAACGGAAATACAGGCAAAGAGGCTGCTGTAACCGCAACAGAAAAGAATTATAATCCGCTAGGTTATGATCTCTCAAATCCCGACAGGACCTTCGTCCTGCCCGGCATTCTTTATGAAATCTCCGGAATAACTGAGATCGATTCTTCAACCGTTGCCTGCATACAGGACGAGAACGGGGTGTTGTTTATTTACGATCTCTTAAAAGGCATGATCAGCAAACACTATTTTTTCAATAACGACGGGGACTATGAGGGAATTGCCAGGGTCGGAAAAACAATCTTTGTCTTGAGAAGTGACGGGATTATTTTTGAGATTCCCGATTATGAAGCCGGTGAGTTCACAAGGATAGCTCACAGAACAGGCATCCCTGCTGCCGACAATGAAGGTCTCTGCCATGATAATTACAACAACAGACTCCTCATTGCACCAAAAAGTAATATTATTGATGCCAAAAAAAGCAAAAGGGCCATTTACGGCTTTAACCTGAAAAAGAGAAAACTTCTTGAAAAACCTGTCATAAAGTTTGATATGTCAGATATCAGGAAATTTGCCATAAAGAATAAGATTGACCTTCCCATGACCGGCAAGAAGGATAAGAAAGAGCCGGTAATCGAGCTGAGGGCTTCTGCCATTGGTATTCATCCACTGACAAAAAAACTTTACCTTATTTCAGGCGTTGAGAAACTGCTGTTCGTTTTTGATATGGAAGGAACCATTGAATATATGGAGAAACTGGATTCCGATTTGTTCAGACAGCCTGAGGGAATTACATTCCTGGGCAATGGCGACATGCTCATCTCAAATGAGGGCCGGGGAGATAGGGCTACAATCCTTAGATTCAATTTAAACGTTGAGTGAATAGTTCACGAAATGGATTACCAGCCCGGGACAAAGTTAAGGCCGAAGACCCTGTTCTTAAACCCGCCGTTCTGCAGGGGGAATGCATAGTAGGGCTCAATTATCAGAGCTCCGAGAACATTTATCCTTACCGATACCCCTGTGCTGAAAATGGGGAAACGCTTCTCAGTACCAACATTGACCGGATTCCAGTCAAATATTACCTGATGACCTTTGGACCATGCAAGTCCTCCGTCGAAGAAAAGGTTGAGATCCGTAAGAATCCATTTCGACTTTATCAGTGAAAGCCTTTCGGGACCCGAAAGGGGGATCCTTAGTTCTGCATTGGCTACGAGAGTCCTCTCTCCGCTGAGGCGCGATACATTGAAAGCTTCAGCCTGCATGGTCGGACTATCATATAATGAGATGTTCTCATATCCCCTTATCAGCCATGGATAACCTAGGTATAGTGGTGAAATAAGATCACTTGAAGCACCGCTGCCATATCTGCCGTAATGATATAACCTGAAGGCCAGGCTCATTGGCTTTAAATAAAAATACTTCCTGTAGTCAAATAATGCAGTGTAGAAATCAACAGCCCCGAAATATTTCTGCACCTGATATCTTGCACGATGGCCCTGTAAAGGTGAGGTCAGCCCAAAATAGGAGTTGTCTTCAACATAAGCCAGTGATAACTGCTGGTAATTATTTCCGCGAGGAGCATCAAGCTTTTCTCTCGTACCCCCTATCTGAAGCCCGTTGAGGAGATAATAATTATTAAACCTGTCGACGCGGTAATAATACCACGACATGGATGCTCCCGCTTCAAATCTTCTGTTCTGTGATATCGGATAAAATGCGAAAGCAGTGATATTATCATCAAACATCCTGATATAGTCAAGCATAAGATTATTGACAGGTATCCTGTCATCACCATAATTGATTGAATCCCGTACAAGGGACATATTACCGGTGCGGTAAGGAACATGTGATACAGCACCACCCCATCTTATTTTTCCTTTCTGGTTAATATAGGCAACTACTCCTCCGAAATCATATATTTCCCCATTAAGGGCTAAAGATGAATAGAGCTGATTATTACCCAGAATGTCGCTGAAAATCATATTCACACTTCCTGCCATGTTGTTGCGGTAAATACCGGTCGATACTCCTACGCTCGCAGTGTTGGATATATAGTCAAGCCTGAACCTGGGACGAAAATCCACCTCCTTTACCGAGTCAGTTGGCAATGAGGCTATTTCGTGACGGTTGTAGAGAGCATTGTCAACAACATTATCTGCCACATGCTTCAGGGGTGGCAATGTGCCGGCATCAAGAGAGACAAGGTGCCTGTCAGCCGGTTCAGCCATGAATTCTGAATCTTCGGCAATCCAGATCCTGTAACTGTTGTTGTAGTAATAAGTATAAACTACCAGGTCCTTTTCCCTTGCAACACTGATTGCCGGAGAAAATGGAGTTATGCCGCTAATGCCCGTCACAAGGTCTGTCAGTCTCATCAGGCTCTCCTCTTCAAGGTCATACTTGTAAAGATTCCTGAAACCGTCGGCATCGGATAAAAAGTAGAGAGACCTTCCGTCGCTTGAAAATAAGGGATTCAGATTATGTGCCCCGTCAAAAACATCAATCACTTTAATGGTTCTGCCCTTAAGGTCAAGAATGGCCAGGTCGAAGCTGAACTTTCTCTGGTTGGGTATCCGGCTTATTTTCTCACTGGAAAATACTATATAATTCCCGTCAGGCGACCATGAAGGATGTATGCCTGCAGTCATCCCATCCGTAAGTTTCTCAACCACACCGGAGTTTATGTTGAAAAGATAGAGATCGGTCACACCGTCAACCATGCCTGAGAATACAATCTTTCTTCCGTCGGGCGACCATGCCGGATTCGAGAAGGAATCTATTCCCTTAATATCTGTCTCCCTTATCCTCCTGGTCCTGTTGATATCGACCACCGCAAGTTTGTTCTTTCCCTTCGTGAAAATCACGAAAGCGAATCTTTCACCGTCGGGAGACCATGTTCCTGCCGACTCTATAAAGCTGAAATCATCTATATCATTATTCCTGACCACGCTCGACAGTTTTCTGATTATCCTGCCGGTTGCAGCCTCAGCAAGGAAAAGATCGAGCGTAAAGAGATTCTTTTCGGAGAAGAAGGCTACATATTTACCGTCGGGACTGATAGCCGGCGATATATTCAAGCGTCCGGCATTCTTACCGGAAATGATCTCCTTCCCTGCAGGCTTATTGCTGCTGGCATCCATAAAAGGCCTGAAATGCTGATCCATCGCATTCTTCCAGAATCCCGACAGGGTTGCCTCATTGAAACGGAATACTGAATCGACCGCTGCATTAAATCCATACAGTGCTGTTTTCTGAAACAGGGGCATTACTATGGAGTCGCCCCAGGTCTTGGCTGCCATTGCCCAGAATGCATGACCGTACCGGTAAGGGAAATACTTTGATTCTGTCGATAATTTCTTTAAAGTAGGGAAATCATCATTGACAAGCGCATCCCTCATCCACATTGCCGTATTGGGATCAACACTCCCGATCGACAGGTATTCAGCCATCCCTTCAATCATCCACAGTGGCATGTTTCTTAATGAATAACCCCTTGCTGTATCGGAATTGACAAACATGTTGAACTGAAATGCATGAACAAGCTCATGACCCAGAACATGGTCCGTCTGCGCAAGCGTGGGAGCAACAGGCATTATAACCCTGTTCTTGAGGCTTTCTGTAACTCCCCCCGTTCCGGACCCGATAAGGCCGCTTATCGTATTGGTCTGCTGAAAATCAGCATGGTTGTTGTAAAATATTACCGGATTTCTTTTTCTGAATGTATCCTGGAACGTGGTCATGTGTATCTGATACCATTTCTCCGACCAGTCAGAAATAATATTTACCAGCGAATCATTATTGAGATAATGGTATATTTCAAAATTGGGGGTCTGCAGAACATTATGTCTGAACTTGCTGTACCCGGGTTTGTTCCTGCCAAAGTACTGGGCATTCACACTGAAGCCGGATACAAACATAAATGCAGTAATGATCACAACTGATCTTATAATACAACTTTTAAAATTTCTAATATTCAGGCTCATTGTTTTCATAGGCACCTCCTTTCAGGTAATCCTTTTCATGATCAATTATTTATTAATCAACATTATACCATCCATTTTAACACGTTTTTACTTTTAAATGTTCAAATTTTGTGCCATTGTGCACTACAAAACCCTCTTCATTTTCCTAAAAATTTGTTAAAATGCGATATAGTGGTCTTTTTATCCTATTTATATGCCGGCAAACTGATTGTGCTTTAAATCAGGAGCGGCACCACGGTCGGGTTACGCCGGGCTCCCGATGGCTATCGGTATGGGCGTTGACACCGGAGTCGGTATTGATGCAACCTTCGGTCCTTATGTGTAGTCGGAAGCCGGAATAATTATCAGCTCCGCAGGAGCGGCCTGTCTTTAGTTCCGCAGGAACGACATGTTTGTAGAAAAGGTGAATGTATGGATCGCGTTTTGAGTTCCGCAGGAACGACATGTTTGTAGAAAAGGTGAATGTATGGATCGCGTTTTGAGTTCCGCAGGAACGACATGTTTGTAGAAAACACAGGTTAATTATAACAACGTGAGCTCCGTAGGTGCGACATGTATAAAATCGAATCATTTTTCGTATAAACATGCCGCCACTACGTGGCTCCGGTTATGATGGAACATTCCGGTTCTACAAACATGCCGCCGCAACGCGGCTCGGTACACGGATGGCTTAAATTCGGACGAAGTCACTCACCAACGTTCAGGTTATTTTTAAATTTATGCTTCAGCCTTAACCCTGAAAAGAGTTATTATCTTATTTTTATGATGATCAAAAATGCCTGAATTATTTTACAACCACTGAAAATGAAAATAAACATCAGAAAAGCCGTTCCTGAGGACTTCCCTGCAATACTCTCACTTATTAAAGAGCTTGCCGAATTTGAAAAGGCCCCTGAAAAAGTCACCAACACCGTTGATCAGATGGAAGCGGAGAAAGAGCTGTTCAGGTGTTTCGTGGCAGAAACTGAAGAACACGGGATAATAGGTATGGCACTCTGTTTCTTTGCCTATTACACATGGGTAGGCAAGTCTCTTTACCTGGACGACATTTATGTAAAGAAGGAGTTCCGGGGTCAGAAAACCGGTAGTGAGCTGCTGAGAAAGGTCTTTGAGGTCGCAAACGAAGAGAAGTGTAAAAGGGTAAGGTGGCAGGTACTGAACTGGAACGAGCCGGCTATAGAGATGTACAGAAAATGCGGTGCCGTTATTGATGACGAGTGGCTGAACTGTGATTTTGAGCATGAGGCGATACGTGATTTTAAAATTTAATCGATCTCTTATTATTAATGAGTTACGATGTGATTATCTGCGGGGCAGGTCCGGCAGGACTCACAGCCTCACTGGTGCTTGGCACTGCAGGGTTAAAGGTTGCCCTGATAGATAAGGAGAGTTCTCCCGGGAATAAGGTGTGTGGTGATGCAATCGCCGCTTATGTTCCGAAAGTGCTGGGCGGAATCTCCCCTGAATTCACATCGGCCCTGGAAATTTGTGAACAAAAAATTGAAGTCAACAAATGCCTTATTGTTGCACCTTCAGGCAAATTCCTGGACCTAAAGTACTCATTATCAGGATTCATTTGCAGACGTTCGGTTTTCGACAGACTTCTTTTCGATATCGTTATTAAACAGCCGGGGGTAACTGCCTTTCCCGGCACAAAGGTAACCGGTATAAAAGCAGACAAGAAAAAGGTTACTGTCATTACCAAAGACGGAGGGATATTCACTGGTGCTCTTGTTATTGGCTGCGACGGCGCAGGAAGCATTACGGGGAGAAATCTTGCAGGTAATAAAACCGATCTCAGGCATTGTTCGGCAGCCGTTAGAGCATATTACATAGGCGTAAAGGATACTCCTGCATCAACCTTTGAACTTCATTTTCTTAAGGATCTCCTCCCCGGATATTTCTGGATATTTCCCCTTCCTGATGGGCATAGCAACGTTGGACTGGGAGTTCCCTCAGAAATGATAGCAAAAAAGAAAATCAACCTGGTAAAAAGACTGGCTCTGATAACGGAATCTGAGCCGGGTATAAAGGAACGTTTTAACGCTGCAGAACTTACAGGTCTGCCCGAAACGGGTCTGCTGCCGCTGGGGTCCCGTAAAATTATAGTATCGGGTGACCGGTTCATGCTGTGCGGTGATGCTGCTTCATTAACCGATCCCGCCACCGGAGAAGGTGTGGGACACGCGATCCTTTCCGGAAGATATGCTGCCTGGCAGGCAATAAGATGCTTTGAGAAAAACGACTTTTCAGCAGGTTTCATGAAAGGCTACGACAAAGAATTGTATGCCAAATTATGGAGACACAACAGAAGACGTTTTCTTATAAGAAAAACTGTCATTACAAAATCCTGCTTGTTGAATCTTGCCGTTACACTTGGAAATAATAACAAATCCGTGTTGGAAACAATTAAGAAAGTAATAGAATAAAAGAGGCCCGGTAATTTTTTATAAATTGTAATCGACAATTAACTGGTTTTTCATATGGTTCATTCCAACAATCACACAATTTCACCCCATGATCAGAAAAGAAATAATCATCATCTCCGCTTTCATAATCCTGATGAACTCCTGCAGAACGGACAGGTGCCAGCCGGTTGATTATGTCAATCCTTTTATTGGCAATATCAGTCATCTGCTAGTCCCGACATTCCCGACCGTTCATCTTCCGAACAGCATGCTCCGCTTCTATCCCGACAGGAGTGATTATACCGCTTACAAAATGCAGGGGTTTCCTCTCAATATTCCTTCGCACCGCTCGGGAAGATTGTTTTCGCTTATGCCATTCTGCGGAGAGGCAGGCACTATTAGCCCGAACCTTACATACACTTATGACAACGAAGAGATTAAACCTTACAGCTATTCCGTTTATCTCGATGAACACGACATTGGTGTCAGATTTGCACCTGCTGAGAAATCGGGAATTTTTACACTGACCTTCCCTGCCGGAAAAGAGGCGGGGATCATTCTGAGAACCAACAGCAGGGGGAGCTTCACTGTTGAGGATAAAGCAATAACAGGCTACGACACCCATAACAGTGTTAAAGCTTACCTCTCTTTCGAACCGGAAGGGTTAAATGATTTTAGGGTTTACAGGGCAGATGACAGGACTCTGCTGGAAAAAGGCACTACGGTTGAAGGCAACAGAACCGCAATAATCATTTCATTCCCGTCAGGCGCTCCGCCTGAACTGAATGTGAGATACGGCATCTCTTACATCAGTACGGATCAGGCAGGGGAAAACATGCAAACTGTTGCCGGCCGCGGATCAGATGAGATATCCGGCAGGGCAAGGAGTATCTGGAACGATGTCCTCTCAAGGATCGAAGTTGAAGGAGGCACCGAAGACCAGAGAATGGTTTTCTATACATCGCTGTACAGATGCCACGAACGAATGATCGACATTACGGAAAGAGGCCGGTATTACAGTGCCTGGAGCAAAAATACGGAACCGGCCAATGACACAACTTTCTATACCGACGACTGGGTGTGGGATACATACCTGGCGCTTCATCCCCTTCAGGTTATTCTGAATCCATCCCAACAGGACGAGAAGATCACCTCCTATATAAGAATGGCAAGGCAGTCGGGCTGGATGCCTACCTTCCCGACCATCTCGGGAGATAATCATGCCATGAATGGCAATCATTCGGTAGCAGTTATTCTTGATTCATGGAATAAAGGTATTCGCAACTTCGACCTTGATGAGGCTTATGATCACCTGAAAAAAACCATACTGCTCGAAACTAAACTGCCGTGGGTAAAAGGACCGGCTAACTGGTTTGATGAGTTCTACGATCTCAACGGTTATTTTCCCGGCCTGAATAAGGGAGAAAAAGAAACCATACCCGCGGTTCATAACTTTGAAAAAAGACAGTCGGTGGCAGTCACGCTTGCAGCCTGCTACGACGACTGGTGCATGGCGCAAATAGCCGGGATTCTGGGGAAGGATGAAGACTACGATTTTTTCATTAAAAGAAGTCTTAACCACAGGAACCTGTTCAACAGCGAGACAGGTTTCTATCATCCGAAAGACAAAGAGGGCAACTGGATAATGCCTTTCGATTACCGTATCGACGGAGGGATGGGGGCACGCGATTATTACGACGAAAACAACGGATGGACTTATATCTGGCAGCCATACCATGCTTTTGACGATCTTATTGATATGATGGGGGGATCTGAAGCATTTGACAGCAAGCTCGACCAGCTTTTCAGTGAAGGTCTTGGCCGGTCCAAATGGGTATACTATTCCACAATGCCTGATGCAACAGGTAATGTCGGACAGTTCGTGATGGGAAACGAGCCCTCGATGCATATCCCGTATCTTTATAATCTTGCAGGGAAGCCATGGAAGACCCAGAAAAGGATCAGAATGCTTATGGACACCTGGTTCCGGAACGATCTGATGGGGATACCGGGAGATGAGGACGGTGGAGGCTTAACGGCTTTCTATGTCTTCTCGGCTATGGGTTTCTATCCCATTACACCCGGAATACCCGAATACCAGATAGGCAGTCCTTTCTTCAGCAAAGTTAAGATACATCTTGAAAACGGTAAAACCTTTACCGTCATCGCTAAAAACAACAGTGAATCAAACAAATATATTCAGTCAGCAACGCTTGACGGAAAACCTTTGAATATGACCACAATAACCCATGACGATATAGTGCTGGGCGGGACCCTTATACTCATCATGGGTGATCGGGCAAACCACTCATGGGGCACGGACGCAGGGTAAATCATACTGATTTTTGGCTCTGATCCCCGCACTTTGAAATCAAAATATTAACTTTATTGCCGGAAGCAGTAATTATTAAATTATGAATATACCAATTAAATTATCTGCCGGGATATTATCGGCAGCGTCACTTCCTTTTTTTACAGGGTGCTCCTCAGACACACCATCGGGGCCACCCAATATTCTCATAGCAATGGGCGATGATATCTCCTATCCGCACATGAGTGCCTATGGATGCAGATGGGTAAATACGCCGGGATTTGATATGGTGGCAAAGAACGGGATCCTTTTTCAGAATGCCTATACACCCAATGCCAAGTCATCACCGTCAAGGGCATGCTTCCTTACCGGGCGCAACAGCTGGCAACTCGAGGAAGCTGCCAATCATGTTCCCTTTTTCCCTCCTGAGTTCACAACTTTTATGGAATCTCTTGGAAGGAACGGGTATGATGTGGGGTATACTTCAAAGGGATGGGCTCCGGGTGTTGCACTCGA
>Ga0334882_1002356_pt1 | contig 19608 bp, 19 predicted proteins | sample GraSluR1_MG_5_FD_207226 | JGI IMG/M metagenome (GOLD analysis project Ga0334882, IMG submission 207226) | Sludge microbial communities from methane-producing bioreactor in Wageningen University, Netherlands - Granular Sludge_15_04-R1 | ecosystem: Engineered > Bioreactor > Anaerobic >...
GCTATCTAATTTGATGACCCAAAAATCCCTACCGCCGGCACCTTTGGAAGAGGTATAACCGGCTACCGCATAGCCACCGTCAGTGGTCTGGATGAGGGAATTTGCCAAATCGTCCCGCCTTCCACCATAGGTTTTCTCCCATTTCTTATTTCCCTCACTATCCAGTTTGATAATACAGGCGTCACGTTCACCAGTATTTTTGGAAGAGGTAAAACCGGCTACCACAAAGCCGCCGTCAGTGGTCTGGATGATGGAATTTGCCAAATCGTCCCGCCTTCCACCATAGGTTCTATCCCAGACTATATTCCCCTGGCTATCTAATTTGATGACCCAAAAATCCCTACCGCCGGCACCTTTGGAAGAGGTATAACCGGCTACCGCATAGCCACCGTCAGTGGTCTGGATGAGGGACCATGCACCATCGTCCTGACTTCCCCCGTAGGTCTTGTCCCAGACCTTGTTTCCTTCTTGGTCTAGTCTGATGACCCAGGCATCGTACCCGCCGGCACCTTTGGAAGAGGTATAACCGGCTACCGCATAGCCGCCGTCAGTGGTCTGGATGAGGGACCATGCCTCATCGTACCCGCTCCCACCATAGGTTCTATCCCAGACTATCCTACCCGGTAGAACGTCTTGTGGGGGCTTGGTAGTATCCGTAGCCTGGAGGGAGGGACCGGGGCTAATAACTGGTTCTGCTTGAATATCAACACCTATTGACGGAAAATTGAGATTATCTACTCCCCATTGCCATAATTCTCTAAACCCATATAAACTTCCTTTTCTACCTTCAATTTCAATAAAGCCTAAAGAACCAGTTTCCCATGCCTTCTTAACAGCAGTTTCTCCTTCTGACCACCTTGTATCTCCAAAAGCTAACATAGTATAGCTAGTTGGTTTCTCTATATAAGAACCTATTGGAAGTCTTTCTTTAAAGACAGTCTTTCCGTCCAAGTCACGAATTATTAAATAGTCTGGCATATAATTATCTATATATACACACTCGCTATTGCTGTTGAAACGCAATGCCTCTCTTCCCCCAACCTTGATTGAGGCATACGATCTTTCTTTATTCTTTGTTAACAATATGGAAGGATTTCCTTGGATAGTAACAGTCACTTCAACTTTGCTTTCCGGGTCCGTTGGAGTGAGAATATTTAGTTTTACCGGGGGAAGATCTGGGGACGTCTCTAAATCTTTCCATCCAAACAATGTAGCTGCTTTATGGTATACGAACCCGAAAAATATATTTTGAAATTTTGTATCAATCTGTTCATATTGTTTCACTGGTGATTCAAAAACAGGGATTTGGGTATCCATATAGTATCTTAGGCTTATTTCCTCGCCTTTAACTAAGGCAGAAATAACCAAATCCCCCATTTCAGGAGTTTTAGGTTTTAAACAGTTTGCTTTATCTATATAATTCAAAGGGATAGGAGTGCTATCCCCAACACGAATAAGATGTGTAGCGTCAGGCGAAAAGTGTAAATATTCGTAGTTACTATAAAAACCAATACTAAAATCATTATGCCTAAAAATTGCCATATAAATTGGAGAATCAAATAAAAGTACAAGATATTCAACTTTTTGATCTGTCATATTGTCAACATATGAAACTATTCGTGTATCATAATTTTCAAAAATAATTTCCCTTTCTTTCTGTGCGAAAGAGGAAATCATCAAATGGCTTTCAAAATTTATATCTACCAAAGAAATAAAAAAGATTAGTATAGCTAATATTAAAGAAATAAAAATTCTTTCGGATAACTTCATTTTTTTAGCCCCCTAACTATCAAATAATAATTTTATCTACCCATTTCAATATTTCCGGGCTTACCCCACTCCTTAACAACTCCCCTTCTCTTTTCATCTAAAGCGGCCTGCAATATTTTTGATAATTTCCCTTTGGACTTTTCTTTGTTCAGCTGGGCTTTCCAGAAATCATCCAAGCTGTTTTCTGCTTCCAAATCTATTTCTTTTTGTTTATTAGGATCAAGGGAATGATATATCTGGTCCAGTTTCTGTTTTTCTTCCTGCAATTTTTTGTTCTTCTTCTCCTTCTTTCTTTTCTGGAGGCTATTGATTTTTTCCTGTTCTTTGTTTACTGCGTTGTTTTCTTTTTCTCTTAAATATTCCTCCGGTAAGTACCAACTTTCTTTGATTGCTTTTACAATATAGGCTGCTTTATTTTCCGCATTGGTAAAATCAACCGCACTGACCCAATCTTTAATCAGTTCATTATTATATTTTTTAACCAGCCTGGAAGCTGTAATTTTTGTAACATTTAAATTAACCAATTTATTAATTAAATCATTATAATGATCCGGTTCATTTTGTTTTTTATGATCAATATTTTCATCAGAAATATCTGATCCGTTTAAATAATGATTTTCATTAAAATCAAGCTGTTTCACCTGCCCGTTTTTCATCTCTTTTTTGGCTCTTTCCCCGGGCCAGTAATAAATAAGCCAGTCCTTCTTCCCGTTCTCACTCCATTCAAATTTTGAAATAAAACCGGTATTTTTTAATTCTTCATTTCCCGGATCCAGTTGCTGCTTTGCAAGTGACAGATATTTATGTGCTTTAATAGGAAGCAATTTACATATTTTTGAATAGCGGTAACAGATAAAAGCACCTCTTTTATTTCTTAATCCATAAAATTTAACACCTAATATTTCATATAGTCTGGAAGCGATTTTACTTTCAAGACTCTTTTGGTAGGTGTAATCTATTGGTTTAATATAGAAAGAATTTAGATTTTGTAGATATATGTCACTTAAATATAATAAATTTGTTTCTGCAATTATATTCCCTTCGAGTTGATCACCTCTAAAAACAACTCCGTCATATAAACCAAAAACTTTAGATAACCATTTCTTGTCTTTTTTATAATATAAAGCACCTTCTGATTTTATAGTAGTTGCTCTTATCTTCTCTAAAGATTGTTTTACTTTTTCGAAATTTCCTCCGCCTTTAAAGCTGATTCCCATTCTTTTACATAGTTCATAAATTGAAAAAGATATCGGGTTTTCTACTTTACCTTTTTCTTTTAAAATTTCACTTAATATTTGTTCTATAACTTTATGAACTTCTCTATCAAAAGGCCCTGGATAACCGTATTTAGGATTAGCAGAAACATTCCAGATAATTTCAATTTTTTGATCTTCTCTTTTAACTGTTTCCCTATATTCTGTTTCTAAATTTTTATTTTTTCTTTCTAAAACAAAAAAAGGAAATACTAATAAATTTACTTCAGAATTTATTATTTTTGGAAAATCAATTTCTTTTTTATTTTCTAAAACTTGATCTTTTTTTTGAATCATTTATATTTTCCTTTTTAAGGAAAACAACAACACAGTTTAGTTGTTGTTATTATATATATTGTTAATATTATATATAAGAGCAAACCCTTATATATTAACGATTATTGTATTATTTCTTAATTCAAACTTAAGTATTTCTTAATTCAAACTTAAGTATTTCTTAATTCAAACTTAAGTATTTCTTAATTCAAACTTAAGTATTTCTTAATTCAAACTTAAGTATTATATTTTTAGATTTCTATCCAGTTTTCCTTATTAAATACATCAAAATCATTTTCATTTATATTCGTATTATTTTCATATTCAGTTTGTGAAATAAGTTCTATTTCAGGAGGTCTCACGCTGAATGTCGGAAATATTTCTCCAGATATTCCTATGAAATAAAATATTAATATGAAAACAAAAGATGTTTTTAATAGTAATTTATAATCAACCAGATATTTTTTGTAAACAGGATCATTGTAATTACGAAAATAACAATAAGTAAAAAAGATTAAAGCAAAAATTCCGATACCCCATATAAAGATAGACGTATTATTGTAAAAAGGCTGGATAAATCTTTCAGTTATTGAAACATAAAAATCTCTGTCAGCCCGGTGGTAGTATGTAATTTTCTGGTAAGAAATAATGCTTGTGATTATAAAAAGAACTACAAAACCAGAAATTATTGTTAATAAATATTTTTGTTTTTTAGTCATTTTAAAATACCCGTGATATTATTTTATTTTCTCTAAACAAAAAGCCTTTTATTTTTTTAATTATTCCTACGGAAAGTCGATAATAATAACGGTTTAAGTGCAGTGTCCGAAATTCGGACACTCTCTTAATACCTTTAAATATTACCGAGTATATTTTTACAACTTTAATTGTTTTAGAGACACAAACATAATATATATACTGGCAATCACTGCAATAATAATTAAGGGAACCAGATAAGCTCTGAAAAAGATATGCCAATAAGATCCTATAGCAATACCAATAGCCAGCAATGCCAGCTTGAATATTCCTATTTGCCACCAGGTAAAGGTGTATGATTTAAAAAACATTTTACCCTCCATTGAAACCATAACATACATACTGTTAGTAAAATATTACCGTGTTTAATATATAATTTTACTGATTAATAATATCCAAAACCTGCTTTAAAGCACCGGTTACTTCCTCTAAATCCACTTGAGATTTTTTAAATTTAATTTTTAGGACAAAATTTTTATCCGGTGATTCAAACTTATATTCATAATTTTTAGGCCTACCCTGTGTAGTTGGGGGTTTTTCTCTTTTAATTTTCTTTTTTGCTTCCTTAATTGTTAGATTTCCTTCTTTAATTTGCCGGTAAAATGTGCGGATATTTTTTTCATCACTTTGGCGAATAAGCAGTAATAACAAGGACTTGGGCACTGTGTCCGAAATTCGGACACTCTCTTTAATATCATCTGGAAGCTTTAATAAGGCGAGTATCTCATTAATATAACTCTTTGGTAAACCTAATTCTCTAGAAGCCTCTCTTTGAGAATAAACAGGATTTTCAACTTTTCTGGCCTGGATCAAAGTATGAATTGATTCCGCTTCTTCAATAGGAGGAAGATCTTGTCTCTGAATATTTTCAATTAATTGATGAATTAATCTTTCCTTTTGCTCAATATTACGAATAAGACAAGGAATTTCTTCAAGGTCGGCTATTTTTGAAGCGCGATACCTCCGTTCCCCGCTGATTACTTTAAAATAATCTTCTTCTTCGATATATTCTACGATAATAGGCTGGAGAACACCGTGTTTTTTTATAGAGACAGCTAATTCATTCAGTTTTTTCTTATCCCAGGTTTTTCGGGGTTGGTCCGGATCAGATTTAATTCTTTCTATATTTATAATACGGGCTCCGGAAATACCTTTAGTCCCTTCCCGGATTCCTTTTTTTTGTTTGCCTGCTGTTTCATTTTCTTCAGCTATAGGGTCAAAACTGTCTTTGGCAACCTGTCTTAGTAAATTTTCTTTTTTCTTAGCCATGTTTAATAATCTCCTGGGCCAGTTTTCTAAAACTTTCTGCATGTTCAGAAGAAGGTAAATAATAATTTATCGGCTTTTTAAATGTAGAGGCTTCAGTATATTTTACACTGTTTTTTAATTCCACCTTAAAAACCTTTTCTTTAAAACTTTCAATAATATTTTCATGATAAATTTCTTCCAGTTTACGGCGGCCATCATATTTATTAATCAGATAACCCAATATTTCAAGATTGGGGTTAGCTCTTCTCTGGATCTTTTTAATTGCACCTCTCAGGTAAGTAGTACCTTTAACAGCCCATTCCTGGCATTCTAAAGGGATAAGCACTTGTCTGGCTGCAACCAAACCAATCCTGGTAGCCAAACCAAGGCTGGGAGGGCAATCAATAATAATATAAGAATATTTATTGTTTAAGTCTTCCAGCTTGTCTGCCAAAAAATACTGGGCATCCGGCTCTCCGGATAGCTGCAGATCAATCTTGCTTAAAGAAACATTTGATGGAATTATATCAATATTTTCAAAAGCGGTTTTCTGAATCACCTGAGAGATATTTAAATTATCCTCTAAAAAAAGATTAGATATTGTATATTGCAACTCATAGATTTTATCCAGAAATGCAGAGGAAAGATTTCCCTGCTGGTCCAAATCAATCAGGAGAAGTTTTTCACCGGCTTCGGCCAGCGCACCTGCCAGATTAAAAGCAACATTGGTCTTGCCAACCCCGCCTTTCTGATTGGCAACAGCAATAATTTTAGGAATTTTCTTTGTATTAGATACAGATTTTACCATTAAATAATTTATCTACCTTTTTTGATTGTTGTTAAACCTAATTATGATTAAGCTTTTCCATTGCTTTCTGATAGGCTACTTTGTGTTTAAATCCGCGTTGCAAAAACTGCCAGATTGCTTCAATTTTTTGATAATCTTCTTCAGAATACTCCCGGGCTTCAATGTCTCCCTTAGGAAGTCTCTTTGGTTTAATGTAGCCTTTTTGTTCCAGATAATAAAGTTTATGGCGGGGAATATTGATTTTTTTCAACAGTTCTGATGTTTGCATTTCTATATCACCTATAGTATAAATATAAATATATTTTTCTACAGTTTAGATTAAAAAAAATAGGATGTCAAATAAAAAGGTTGAATTTGATTTCAACTTTTTACACTTATTACATTTATTTTGTTATTATATTAAAAGAATCACACATATGTTAAACATTTGTGTTACATGAATATAACTTTCAAACGGAGGTCCCTGTAATGCTTGTTGATGATTTAAAGAGTTTTGCCAAAGACAGAGGAATTCAAATAAAAAATCAGGATGAAATAGTAAAGGAAGCAATTGAGAATATAAACAGTAAATATAATTACAGCATAGAAGAAATAAAAAATAACTTTGATCAGCTTTTATACGAAAGCGAGGTCGAAGCTTATAGGATATATCTTGAAAGCCAAAAAATATTTGGTAAAAAAGCACTTGGTGAATTTATAGACTATCTGTATAAAAATGGCAAATGCAACAGCCAGGAAGAGCTTAAAAATATATTCGGAGACCATTTTGATGCACTGGACAAATTTTTCCTGTCTATTGCCCAGGCAAGAAAGGCAAGAGCAGGCAAAACTTTTGAAAAGATTCACAATACACTTTTTAAAAAACTGTCTTATCCTTTTACAGAGCAGGCTGTCATAAACGGAAAACCGGATTTCGTGATGCCTTCAGTTGCCTATTACCGGGTAAACCCTCTTAACTGTATTATTTTTACTGCCAAGAGAACTTTAAGGGAAAGATGGAGACAGATTGTTACCGAAGGGACACGGGGAATCGGTTTTTATCTTGCAACAATTGATAAAAAGATATCAGGGAACCAGCTGCAGGAAATGATGAATCACAGAATATTCCTGGTTGTGCCAAAAAACATTAAAGACGAGCATTACAGCAATATTGAAAATGTTCTTAGTTTCAGGATGTTTTTTGAAGACCACCTTGATTCCAAATTCCGGATCTGGGAAAGGAACGGGTTGATATGAAATTCGTTTTTATAGATTTGTTTGCAGGTATAGGGGGAATAAGAATTCCTTTTGAGAAAAAAGGAGGCAAATGTGTTTTTTCAAGCGAGATTGACAGATTCTGTCAGAAAACATATATGGAAAATTTCGGGGAAACACCGGAAGGGGATATTACAAAAATAAAAGCTGTTGATATACCTGATCATGATCTTCTTCTTGCCGGTTTCCCATGTCAGCCCTTTTCCATAGCAGGAGTATCAAAAAAGCTGAGCCTGGGAATGAATCACGGATTTCAGGATGAAAAACAGGGCAATATGTTTTTTAACATAGCCAGGATTCTGAAAGAAAAAAGACCGAAAATATTCCTGTTGGAGAATGTAAAGAACCTGAAGTCTCATGACAAGGGGAGAACGTTCGATATAATAAAAAACACCTTACTTGATCTGAATTATAGTATATTCGAAGAAGTGATAGATGCAATTAATTATGTTCCCCAGCACAGAGAGAGAATATTTATTGCAGGATTCAATAATAAATATTTTAAGGATGTAAAATTTGAATTTCCCTTAAAGAAGAGCGAAAGCTCTCTTTCAATAAAAGATATTCTTGAAGAGAAACCGGATCCGAAATATACACTCTCTGATCATTTGTGGAATTATCTTCAGGATTATGCAGAGAAACACAGAAGAAAAGGGAACGGGTTCGGATATGGGTTAATAGACCCTGAAATGGATAAATATACAAGAACACTTAGTGCCAGATACTATAAGGATGGATCGGAAATACTTATAAGGCAGGAAGGTAAAAATCCCAGGAGACTGACTCCGAGAGAATGTGCACGTTTAATGGGGTTCCCGGATACATTCAGAATACCTGTTTCCGATACGCAGGCTTACAGACAGTTCGGGAATGCCGTAGCGGTACCTGTGATCGAAGCAATTGCAAAGAAAATAATACCCTGTTTAAAAAACACAAGAAGGTCTTATAATGGACGTAATGTCAAAAGAACAGAGAAGCCGGAATATGTCACGCATCAGGTCAAAGAATACCAGACCTGAGATAATTGTCAGAAAATATCTGTTCAGTCGTGGTTTGAGATACAGGATAAATTACAATATCCCCGGCAAGCCCGATGTTGTTTTCCCGGGGGAAAAAATTGCAGTATTTGTGCATGGCTGTTTCTGGCATCTCCATGGATGTAAATATTCCACGTTTCCAAAAACAAATGTTTCTTTCTGGGAGAACAAGCTTAAAAAGAACAAAGAGAGAGACAGAATAATAGAAGAACAGCTGAATGCCGAGGGATGGAATGTTTATATTGTTTGGGAGTGTGAACTGAAAGAAAACCGGGGAAAATGTCTAGAAAAAGTCTTAAAATATATAAAAAATACCATATAACCTTATTTAATCCAAAGACCTATTTTTTTAATAATTATAGGAACTAAATAAAAAACACAAGTTACCAACAAAAACAAACCTGCTTTGCAAAAAGCCCATAATATTCCACCACAGTCCTGAAGCCTTCCTGCATTATTATCTTGTACGTAAATAAAACCGAAGACAATAATTGCAACCAATGATGGTATTGGGAAATACCTTAATATATATGTTTCTAAGAGACCTGGTATCGTTGGGGGAGAATATTTGTAACCAGAATCTTTATCGACAGGTTTGGCAGTAGTTGTATTATCGGAAGCGTAAAAAGCAGAATTAGAATCTATATTTTCTTTGTTTGGCACATCAGTCTTTTTATAGTTTTGACTATATTTATCTTCTTTAGCCATACAATTCCTGCTTCTATTAAGAATTTAGTACTAACGAGAATATATCTTCTCTTTTCTTCGAATTATCATTAATCAAATTTAATACAATTTCCAAAAAATTTTTTTCATTATTTGTTCCATCTTTTGGTTTTAACCAACAATCTATATCTAAATATAAACCTACTTTTGGGAATCCGGTATTTCTATCAAACAGGGTTTTTAAATGGTCATCATTAACAGGCCCACTTTTAGTATTGTAATTACATGTCTTTCCTTTATAATTGAGTGTTGTAAAAAAATATGAAGGCTTACATCCAAAATATTTATCTACCTCAGTATTGATAGAAACGTATTTTTTTGAATATTTATCTTTTATCTCTTCATATTTACCTTTATATTCTTTACATTTTTTAATTCTTATACCTATACGGTTAACTAGTAATTCTTTCTTAATATCTTCTTTTGAAAAGATATATTCAATAAATTTTTTAGTTCTTTTGAAAAAATAATTTCCAGAGGGAGCATCATGAATAACCATACCTGCATTTTGAAAACCCAAGAAACATCTTTCCTTGTTATTTTTATTAAAAATATCTATGCGGTTTTCAGTTATATGGAATGCTTCTAACCCCATTTGGCTGATTATTTCCTGTGCCCAAGAACCTCTATGATCAAGAATTTGAGTTATTGGTTTATATCTTATTTCTAATATATGTTCGTTAATGTCAGCCATTTTATACCTCCAAGTTTTATATTTACTATTAGATTTTAAAAATGATTTAGCCCAGATAATAATAAATAAACTATGTTTTTATTTGCAATCTTAAATCACGCCAAATATATTTGCTTACTATTAAGTATTTTATTGTTTGCATGAATTACAAGCAAACCTTCTTTTCTATATTATTAATTTCTTCCTGGCTGATGCCGATGTATCTTTTGGTGACAGCATTATATCGGCATGGTCATCACTTCTTATACTCCAGCTTTTGCTCGGTTATGTTTTTTACACAACATTTGGCAATTATTTGAAATCGTTTTTCCTCCTTCATGCCAAGGTATGATATGGTCAGCTTCCATTTCAGAAAAATTCCAACGTTTTTTATCTTTACATAATGGACAAGTGCCCTTTTGCCTCTCATACGCTTCGCGTTTCATCTTTTCACTAAACGTTCGGATATTTAGATAATTTTCTTGTCTAGTTAAAATATATGGATAAATACCGGATTTTTTGGTTACATCTTCATCTTGCATTAGCTCAGCTATCTCTGCTTCTATCTTGTCGGTATCCAGTTTTGTATTTTTAAAATCATTATACAATTTACCCCACGAAACACTACTCATTTCTTTGCGATAATTTGTAAAAGTTTTCCTTACCCATGCAATTACATTTTGAAAATAATTCCATAGTTCATCAGCGTTTTTATCGTGCTGATGTTTTGCCATATAGTCTTCAATCTTACCATCATTTATCCACGAAAGAGCGGTTTCTAAATAATCTTGTCGTATTGGTGAACCACTAACTAATTGCCCGCCGTCGTTTGACAATAAATATGCTGCACAATATGATTTGCTAAATTTCAATTTTGCGTCGGAAAGCCAGGGACCAGTATAAACTGCGTTACGAATTTCTTGTTCGGTTAATTTTTCTCCAGCAATATTGATAATTCTAAACCAATCCAGCCGTTCTTTGTCCGTACCTTCGCAAAAGTAAATCATCAATTCGTAATCCAAAATTTTATCTTGTTCCTCTTTGGTTAGGTTATGGAAATAACGGTTGTTTAGCGAAAAATCACCAATAAAATATTGTCCGATACTAATAGTACGCTGTTGGCCGTCTAAAACTTCGAACCCCCCATCTTCTCTAACCATCCAGTACATCACATTGAGCGGAAAGTTGTTTTCGATTGTTTCAATAACGGCGTTGCGTTGTTTTTCTTTATACACAAATTCGCGCTGATATTTTGGACGGATATTTAGTTTGCCGCCATAAGCACTTACGCCTTCTTCGGCGCTGTCTTTATAGCCATCAATCACTTTGCGTATTGTAATTTTATGTAAATCAATTTTCATATTATTTCTTCCTTTTTATTAATAATCGCCGAAATAAAAGCTTACCATTAATGGTAAAATCTTTGTCCCCATTTTTTCCTGTATACCTATCTAAACCAATAATTACAAACTGATCAGGATTGTGTTTATCAAGAAAAGTTATTGGCACTCCCATTTCCCCTTCATAATCCATTGGAATATCAATGTATCTATTTATATTGATAGCATTATAGTTATCATATCTAGGATATTCTTTCGGAGAATACTTTTTGTACATAGTAAATTCTTGATGACGCTTAGCAACATAAAGATTTGTATACCAATTAACGCTTCCCATGCTAAAATATTTCACACCATTTATAATTTTCTTTCTTGACTCTGTTGGAATATCATAATCCATTGGAACTTGAAACCACTTTGTACCGCCGTTGTCATAACCAAGCCAAACTCTATTTTCTTTTATTAAAGGGAAAAATTCTTTATAAATAATAGCTCCCTGCTGACCCAGGATTAAAAATTTCTTCTTGTATTCCATTAGCTGTGCGACATATTCACGAAATAGCGAAAATGGCGGATTAGTTACCACAATATCTGTTTGCCTAAGAAGCTCTATACATTCCTCACTCCGAAAATCTCCATTACCCTTAAGTGGAGTGGCGATGTTGGCGTCATTTTTTAGGAGCCACTTCACATCAGCAAGTCCAACCGCTCCATCTGCATCGGTATCTGTAACCTCATTAAGCTCAATCTTAAATGGCTCTTTGCCTTTTGGTTTCAAACCTTTAACTTCAAAGAGTGGCAACTGCCCTCCGGCAATTGGTGATTTTGCATAACTGGTGGTGATTAATTTTTTAAGACCAAAAGCATTAAAATTTGCAGCAAAATACTTAAAAAAATTGCTTTCAAAAGGATCATCACAATTGCAATAAACAATCTTTCCTCGAAATTGTTCTTTGTAATGTTTAAGCTCTTTTTCAATATCAACAAGTTGAGTATAAAACTCATCTTTCTTTGCTTTGTTTGCCCTATGTAAATTTTTATTTAATGATTTGGTTTTCATATAATTATCCTACAATTTTATTTATTTATTAATATTAAAGTTATTGATTTACTTTTAATCACACTGGCAAATCGCCTTACTTTTTTAATAAGGCAAATTATCACCACAATATATTTTATTTTCCTGCATTAATGTTTCATCTCATTTTCTTGTCAAATACACACTTTCCCCCTTATATAATTGATCTCTTCTTGCCTATCGGTATCCCAATTGAAATTTATTATTTACTAAACCAATCAACAATTTCCTTGATAGGCATTCTTTTATATTTCAATTTTCTGATCTATTCAAGACGTTTCAATACTTTATCTTTGTTATATTTCCGGATCAGTCTTTCTCCGGCCTGGTTAAAAGGTAATATGCCATTTTGCAGTATAATGTTTTAATCTGATTTTTAGGACAGATACTACTTTAACCACCCCTACAAATATTTTTATAAAATAAAAAACTTCTTAGTCTTAATGCAGCAATATTTATTTACTATTTCTTATTTTTATCATAAAGCTGTAGAGCAGCGATATAGGGTTCATTCAAATCTATTCCAATATCTTTTTCCGGTGCAATTCGTTTAAATCCCACGTACATGATACACATTAAATGCAAACCGCTGAATTTTTTTCCGGGAAGGCTGCGAAGCGTATATTTTTCATCGGGTGAAGAATAATCCAGGCCTGTGCTTCCAAGCATTCCAATTTCAAATGATATTTCCCTAATTTCCTCTTTCGTCATCTTATCAAACCTTTCCAGTGCATCCAGGAAATACCAAACAGCTACCGGGTGTTTCTTTTTTAATAATTCAGGATCGGTTGTGGCTTCGTGCTTTGTTTTTTCCGGTTCTTTAGAAGGCCCTGTGTCCTCCTGCCACTGGTACCAGTCCTGAAGGCCCAGTTTTTCAGCCCAAATGTCAACAAGATTATATTCTTCTCCCGGCTTCAGAGATTCAATACGGTTCTCCAGTATGGAAAGAAGTTCACCCGAAACTGAAAAAGAATCAATGTTACGGTAAGGTTCCGCATGAGAGGTTGTTCCCTTCCATAGCTTATCTAAAAACAATGCAGTTGCACCGTTTATAGCAGAAGATGCAAACACAATATGTTCAGGCATTTGTTCCCTGATATTCGGATTGGTTGCCGATTCTTCTGCTTGGGCAGCCAATATGGCAAGGGAAACAAACTGTGCCGGCCTTAATAACGGGTAATTGTTATACAGGTTTTTTTCTATCAAAAGATCAATAGGGCCATTCTGGACTTGTCTAACAATCCCTTCAGCAAGTTGGAGAGTTAGGCCATTTATGGATTTTTCGGTAAATCCCTGACGCTTCAAGCGTGCAACATCTTCTTTCATACTGCTTATTCCCTTTTCTTTGTTTTTGGAGGTAACAACAAGAAAGCAGTTTTTCCTTCCTTTCTGGCAGCACATTCCAAACGCAGATGTTCGAGTTCATGCGAAACTAAATGTATTAGAATTTCATCTGGAATATTTTCTTTATAAATAATCAGATGATAATCTTTTCCGTACTTCCATGCCATCTGGATAACGGCCATGGTATCACCGGGAGGTTTTCCCTCTTCTATACGGACAGGATACCCAGAAATATCTGAAAGTTCTTTTTTAATTTCTTCTACAACACACCACATATTTTGAATATTTTTTTTGGCCAATTCTTTCATTGTTTCCCTGTAAAGGTTACGAGCTTGGTCAAATACGGGAATAGATCGGGCATCCTGAGATTCAGCATTGGTAAAAAGATCTTCAAGGGTTTTTTTGGCATCATCTGGTTTGCCCTGCATTCTCTCTGTCATAGCCTTTCCCATATAAGGATTTACAAAGGAAGGGTTCAGGTAAATGCTTTTTTTAAAAAGATTTTCAGCATCGCTTAATTTTTTCTGTTCCATAAAAACTGTTCCCAGGCTGTTTATGGCCCAGGGATCATCAGGTTTTATTTCAAGGGCACGGTTTATCATTCTTTCAGCTACTTCAAAATTTTTTTCGTATTTACTGTATAAATTTGCAAGGATAACAAGACTCCAAACATCATTCGGATGGACTGCAAGTATTTCTATAAGCTGGTTTTTGGTTTCCTCGGGATCCCCCTGTTCAAACAAAACCATTGCCAGATCCCTTTTGGCCTGGAAATTAGTAGGAGAAAGCTCTAATACTCTTTTCAAAATACCAACTACCTTATCGTATTTACCCTGCGCGGCTCTCTGGGCAGCTTTTTTTTGCAGTCTTTCAGCTTCTGTTTGTGCCTCCGGAGATTCCTTGGAAAAAGAGATTGTACCTCTCCATCCATCTATCCTGATTTTGACAGGCTGAGGAAGGAATGAAAACTGGTCCCGGATCATATTTTCTATATCAGGCAGTGGAGGTTTCTCCTCAGGAACATCCATGCCGTAGTATTCATAAAGTGTTCTGACATCTATGTTTATTTCCATGCTTTTGTTAAATCTCCCTTAAAAGTACATGCAGATGTACTTTGCATTCAAACTCTACAATAGCATTTTCTGTCACCATGCTCAACAAAATAGTTAATTAATTCTCTAATAAATATCTATTATGTTTCCTCAAAAACAAATCTTATTCTATATGGTGTTAATATCTTCCTGACTGATTCCGATATATCTTTTGGTTACAGCGTTGGAACTGTGCTAAGTTTTCCGGGAATCAGAACTTTTATTTTTATGCTCATGATAGTATTCTAATTGATACTTCTTCAACCGTTCTCTGTTATTATAATAATACCTCTTAGAAGCCTCAAGCCTTTCTTCTCTTTTATTTTCATAGTATTTTTTCTGTTTTGCCCTTATTATTTCTCTGTTTCTTTTGTAATATCTTTGCAGGCTCGGTTTATTTTGTGCATCAATTCTTTCTTTATTTACTTGATAATACTTGCGATGATATTCCCGTTTTTCTTCTTTGTTCATAAAGGCATCTCTCTTAATAAAATTCTAGATATTGCAAACCTCGATTCCTTTTTTCTCTATTGGTAATCTCTTCCTGGTTGATACTGATGTGTTTTTAAAGACAGGTTTAAAGTTATTATATTAATTTTTGCAAAGGTGGTCATTAATTTCCTACAGACAAACTTTCTTTTCTATATTATTAATCTCTTCCTGGCTGATGCCGATATATCTTTTAGTGACAGCGTTGGAACTGTGGCCAAGCTTTTCGGAAATTAATTCTATAGGTATTCCGAAATTTTTCCGGGAATGGTAGCCCCAGGTTTTTCTCAAAGTGTGGGTGCCGTAATTAGTCGGATCAAGCCCCACTGCCTTTATCCATTTTTTTATCAATGTCCATGCCCTGATACGGTCAAGCCGCTGGCCGGTCTGTGTTCTGAAAAGCCAATCTTCCGGATCCGGGAATTTCTCTTTGGCAAAATATTTTTCCAGTGCCTTTTTAACTGAATCATTAATCAGTATTTTCAGCTCTCTTTTGGTCTTGCTGGTCCGGATCTTGAAATGGTCTCTTATATCTCCCTGGGCATTTAATATATCTTTAACCTTAAGAGACAGTAAATCGGAAATTCTCAAAGCAGAATTGATCCCGAAGACAAATAACAGGTAATCTCTTTCCCGGTATGTCGGATTATATTGATCACCTAAAATATATTGCTTGATGGCATAAATCTTCTGCTGGTTTCTGATAGGTTCAACATTATTCATTATTCTTCCACATCCCTGATGTAACATTTTTATTATAATAAATCATAACGTTATGTATTTGCAAATATTATTTAAAAAATATTTTGTATTACAGGGTAAAAATGAATTTACAAAAAGGATAGAGAAGTTTATTATAATTTTTCTTCATGAATAACAAAAGAGCTATTGTGTTATGCGAATACAGCACTTTATTTCTTTATCCTGGATAAAATGAATGATAATGCCTTAGTGGATATAAAATTTTTCAAATACGGCGATATTTTGATGTAGCAATATAGTTTTTATTTTTTTAATCCCATGAGAACTTCTACCTGTAAAAGTGGTGATAAAATAAAAAGATTTTGGTCATCATGTATCAATATTAAATTAAGTATTTTATTGTTTTCAAAAAGTAAAAAAGAGAGCAAACAATCTCTGTTTGAGTAGCCACGAATAATACAATTTAAGTTAAAAATCTAAATATTTATTGTCATTCTTAGATAATTTTTTAGATTTATGGACTACCATTTTAACCAGTTCTATAGATTTTCCAATATGCTTATCATAATCCATTATTTGATCTAATTCTTCAGAAGTTACATGGTCTTTTACTTCTGGAATATTTAGCAATAAATCTTTGAAATTAGAATTTTTGGCAATAGATTCCATCACTGCATTTTGTATTACATGATGAGCAGTTTGCTTACCTATTTTCCTCCCCAAATAAAGCATCAATGCCTCAGAAAACAACATTCCTTTTAGTAAGTGCAAATTTTTGTTAATCTTTTGTTCATGAATCTCCAGGCCTTTTAACAGGAATATATTTGCTTGTAACATTTTTGAAAGAAGAATAGTATTTTCTGGTATAGTGTGCCAATCTAGCCGCCAGCTTCTAGTGTCTCTTTCGTGTTCAGAAATCATGCTTTGCAAAGCTAATGAGCAATTATTCATAACAATTTTTGACATTGCTACAACAAATTCAGAAGTTTCAGCATTTTTTTTATGTGGCATAGTGCTACTTCCAACATAGTTCTCAGGTAAAGGTTCGCTTAATTCTCCAATTTCAGTCCGGCTTAACTGATATATTTCATTAGAAATTTTACCCAAAGTGCCAGCTACTATTCCAGTTACTAAAATATATTCTGTAAAATAATCACGCGAGCTGCCCCAACCAATCTCCGGGACTTCCAAACCAATATCTTTCATTACTAGGCCTATGATTTCAAAAGCTTTTTCACCTAATCCAGCCATAGTTCCTGTTCCACCATGTAGCATTCCCACAAATGTTCTTTTTTTCATGTCCTTCATTCTTTCAATATCTCTTCTAATTTCAGCAGCCCAAGTAGCAAATTTAAGACCCAAAGTAATGGGCAAGCCTTGTTGGTTATGAGTCCTGCCTGCCATAGGGAAATTCTTATACTTTAGAGCTAACTTAAGAATAATTTTTTCTAATTCAAACAAATCTCTCATTATTATTTTATAAGCATCCTTTATTTCTAAAGAAGCACCAGTATCTTCAATATCTTGTGTGGTAGGACCGTAATGAATGTATTCACCAGCATCTCCCTTGCAATTCCTCTGCACTTCCCTCAATAAGGGCACTAGAGAATGACCGGTTTTGACAATTCCTTCTTTAATTCTATTAAGATCTAGTATTTTTATATTTGCTTTTTTAATAATTTCTTCAGCCGCATATTTTGGAATAATGCCTAACTGGGCTTGGGCCTTGGATAGGCTTTTTTCAATATCTAGCCACCTTTGATATCGAACTCGATCAGAAAAGATAGCCCTCATCTCTTCCGTCCCCCACCCGTCTTTATAGAATTCAGAGTCAATTATATGAGCCATATATTTTCTCCTGTCTTTTTATACTAAATAAAAAGTATCTTAATATTTACAACAAGAACAAACTCGTACTCTTGTTGAAAGCATCTTTTTTAATTCTTTGAAATTTCTTAAAAACTCATTCGGTTCCAATAGAGCCAATATATTGCTTTTTAAAATGGCAGTATGAATATATTAAGACTGTTTTTCTTTATTCTTAAATGTTTGGTTATATTTGATAAAATAGAACCTCTTTGTTTGGTAATTTGGAGGTAATAGTATACTCTAATGGGCTGAAGGAAACAATAGACCAAAAATATGCGTTATAGGATATTATTGATAAATTTATTTATTCTATATTTCGAGCAAAGCTTGACGCTCTTCGGGCAAATTTACATTCATCCACAGGTAAAAACCCGTTGTATTCTACCCTTAGGGTTAATAAAAGGCATGATTTATCTTACTAAGTGTACTTGAAAGTAAGTAAAAATAAATTTATCATAATCCATCTAATAGTACTACACCATTTTCTAATGTTTTAAAACAACCTATTTAAACGATATAGATATCGTCTGGGTATTCTCCCAGATATCTATCTCTTCGGTCAACAATAGTAGTAACAACATTTTTATTATTTCCCAAACGTTTGGCAATTTTTAAAGCAACAGCAACATTTGCTCCCGAAGACATGCCACAATAGATACCCTCTTCCTGACATAATCTGTTAGCCATAGTTCTTGCTTCTTCATGAGTTATTCTGAAGAATGTATCTGGATATCCTTTTTCGATCATTTCCTCTATTATTGATTTTTCGGATAACCATTTTTTCAATCCAATCCTTTCTATCAATTCATACACCCATTTTGATCTCTCAATTTTTTCATCTTTTTTTGTTTCTTCCTTTTTTAAATCAATATATGTTTCAGAGCCGAAAGGAATAATTCCAAAAGAATAAGGATGTATTCCTTTTTCGTACAATCCCAGTAGAACTCCTAGCAATGCTCCTCCAGATCCAACAGAACAACCAAAAGCATCTATTTTGCCTTCCAACTGATCATATAACTCGTATGCCATAGACATGTGACCAATATAATTGTATTTATTATATATCTGATCAACCCAGACAACGTTACGGTCATTTTTTTCCAATTCATATGCCTGCATTTTTCCTGCAATAACATGAGTTCTATCGCTACCGAGCTTTAAAAAATGATTAAGATCTTCACCTGAAAGGTAGGCAGATGGCAGTTTAGCTTCACTAATATCTGGACCATAAGCTCCTGTAATCTTTAGTCTTATTCCACCACCTTTTAACATTGGTTTGTAAACAAATAATTTTGCTTTATATCCTTTTGCAGCACATACAAATGCCAGTGCCGGAGCAGTATTACCTGCAGAGGCATCAACTATAATACCTCCCGGTTCCAATTTTCTTTTGTTCCACGTAAGTCCCTTTTCAGCAGCTTCAATCATTGAGATGGCCATTCTGTCTTTATAACTTCCACTCGGGTTCAGGTGTTCAAGTTTGACAAACACACTGGCAGATACTTCTTTTGCCACTTTATTTAATTTCAAAAGAGGGGTATTGCCTATCGATGACAGTATACTATTAATGTATTTCATAAAAATTTCTCCTTTGTATTTTAAACAACCTTCTAATTATGTTAATTTTTAAATTTTCTATTTAGAAATAAAGGGGAAACAAACAGCATTACTGCTAATATTAAGATAAATAAGCACAAAGGTCTAGTAAAAAAGATATTGATATGCCCACGAGACATTGACAAACTTTGCCATAAACTATTTTCAATCATTGGACCTAATATGACGCCTAGTATTAACGGAGCTGAAGGATAGCCTAATTTTATTAACAAGTAACATAGCCCACCAAAAAAAATCATTACCCATAGATCGTCTATGTTACTATTAATTGCATAAC
>Ga0334882_1002361_pt1 | contig 19584 bp, 18 predicted proteins | sample GraSluR1_MG_5_FD_207226 | JGI IMG/M metagenome (GOLD analysis project Ga0334882, IMG submission 207226) | Sludge microbial communities from methane-producing bioreactor in Wageningen University, Netherlands - Granular Sludge_15_04-R1 | ecosystem: Engineered > Bioreactor > Anaerobic >...
CTCAACAGGAATTACAAAAATTTTTCCATCACCAAAAGATCCTTCCTTATCCGTTCTTGCATTCTGAATAATGATCTTTTTTATTTCCTCTACATGTTCATCTTCTACAACCATCATGATCATTTCCTTTGGGATTTCATCATAAGAAACGTCTCCTACCTTTAACCCTCGCTGCTTTCCTCTTCCCAATATGCTGATTCTTGTTGCTGAAGCATAGCCCTGATCACAAAGAACATTTAGAACTTCATTCGCTTTTTCAGGTCTTACTATGGCTTTTATCATTTTCACAATTTTATCTCCTTTCAATTTTTCATATTGTACAGTTCAAACCTTATTTTTACCTTTATTCGTCCCAAATATAAACTGCATTTGGTGTTGGTTCATATCCACTGCACGGATTGTTTATTTGTGGACAATTGCTTATTAAAATCATGGTGTCATTCAGAGCTTTAAATTCTACGTAGGAACCTGGTTTTGAAATACCATCCAGAAATTCAAATCTCCCATCTTCCAATTTTAATATCTGGGCAAACAAATTAACATTCGGTACCAGGTCTACTTTACAGTACTTGTCTGCATGATCTGAAATTTTCATAAGGAACGTATCCCTGCAGGTTTTCATGTGAAGTGTATGATGCCCGTATCTTACTGTATTACTTTCAGTTGCACATGCACCTCCCATTGTGTCATGACAAGTACAGGTGTCTGCAACAATCTCGAGCAGCTCTTTTCCGGATTCTGTTACCAGTACTGTTCCCACATTGATATACAATTTCTCCTGACGAACAATTGTCTGGGTTGCACTGTAATGATCTTCAGGATTATGCAAGTCATAGCATAAAAAATCCAGGCCCTGATTACCTTTCAAATCTACAATTCTGAGAGTTTGACCTTTAACAAGAGGATGCATCCACCCATCTCCTGCAGGTATAATCTTTTCATATATTGCAGTTTCTATTTTTTTATCACTAAATGTTTTCTCAAACTCAATCATGTCTATTCTCCCCTCTTTACTAAATTCCCAGCAAGGTATTATATTCCCAGGTGTTTTCAAAAGCACGTCTTGTATACTTTGAATAATTCACACAATAATCCAATCCATCTACAGGAGGAGCTTCTAATATTTCAATTTTAATCGGTACTGATGGATATTCTCTTTTCTCATCCAGTGGATTTGGAGTATTTGAAAGAACTATGTATACATCCATTTCCGTACGAATGGTTACAGAAGCTTCTTTAGGGCAATAATCTTTTATAAAAATCAAATTTCCTCTTTGATCAGCATCGACTTTGGAAAAGAAGTTGACTGGAGGCATCAAATCCCTCTTGCTCATTCCATTTTTAGTTAATTCATTAATAAAGTTTTCCTGACCTGACTTTAAATATTTATTTCCGTCCTTCTGGTAACTTGTAACACCGTATTTTTCATCTGTCATAACTCTGGTAGTATAACCAGTTACCGTATCATGTCCATCCAAATCATCTTCCACAATGCTTGCAAGTGCCCTTCCACAGTCACTTATAATTGCATGTCCTTTTTTTAAGAAAAATGAGTGCTGTGCCTTTATAGTGTCTGGTGCATTATAATGTTCCGACAAATTTCTGAAATTATACATCAGTACGGCCAGATTTGCTCCTTCCCCCAAAGCAGTAAACTTAATAAGTCTCTCCTTACAAATATTACCTGACCAGCGGTCCCCCGGAGCAAGGGTTTTATTCCATATTATATTCATTTAATTCCCTCCTTAATTTTTCTTGTCCCATATGACTAATCTAACCGGCGTAGGATTATATGCATTACAGGGGTTGTTCAACTGAGGACAATTGCTTATTAGAACCATGACATCCTCCAGAGCTTCCAGTTCTACGTAACAACCCGGTGCGGAAACCCCGTCGTCAAACTTCAAGCCGCCTTCTTTAGTAACCGGAACATTCATAAAAAAGTTGATATTTGGTGCCAGATCTCTTTTCATATAGAATTCATCCTTATTTGCAAGTTGAAGCATAAAACTGTCACGACAGTTATGCATATAATCTTTTTCTCTTGCATATCTCACAGTATTGCTCTGGGAAGAGCAGGCACCCCCAAGAGTATCATGCCTTCCACAGATATCTGCAACAATCTTCAATATTGGTTTTCCAGATTCCGTTCTCAAAATACTTCCCGTTGTCAAATATATATTTTTCTGTCCTATTATGGTCGATATTGCTCCATAATGATCCTGTGGATTATGAATATCATAGAAAGTCGTATCCACTGCCTGATTTCCACCAAGATCCACAATTCTAAATGTCTGGCCCTTTCTCAGCTCATGCATCCATCCGTCTCCAGCCAGTAATGTTTCATCATATACTGCATCTTCTATTTTTAAATCACTTTCTTTTCTTATAAAACCGTTCATATTTATCTCCTTCCCTGTTTAAATCAATTTGTTTGATTTAATACCCCATTAAATTGTAATAATCCCACGTATTTTCAAATGCGCGGTAATTTTCCGGCCTGTAATTTACACATTCATCGTTCAAATCCACAGGTGGTGCATCATATATTTCAACGGAAACTGGAACAGCCGGATATTCGGTACGCTCGTCTAAAGGGTTTGGCGTATTTGATAAAATCAATATTATGTCCATTTCCGTACGAAGAGTAACAGTCGCACCTTCACTGCAGTGCTTCTCATCATAATGCATGCTTCCATCACCTTCACAATAAACCTTTGAAAAGAGATTTACACATGGTACCAGATCCCTGACATTCATATTGTTTCTCACAAGTTCCACTGCGAAATTTTCCTCTCCACTTCTAAACCATTCATTGCGCACATCCTGATACTTGCTGTTGCCGTACTTTTCATCTGTCATCTTTCTTGTACTATAACCTGATATGCTGTCGTGCCATCCAAGACTGTCCTCGGTTATGCTGGCAAGCACTCTGCCATTGTCACTCATTAGAACATTGCCTTTAGTAAGATGAGATGTAAATTGTGCCTTTAGAGTATCCGGCATGTTATATCTTTCTGAAGTATCTCTCATGTTGTACATAAGCATTGATACATTGGCACCCGATTTTAATGCCTTAAAGTGTATGTATCTTCCTCTTCCTATATTGCCCGACCACTTTTCACCGGGTTTTAAAGTTTTAGACCATATTCTCTGCATATGTCATTTCCACCTTTCTCTCTTTTCATTTATGTCGAAATAAAACAATTTATTAATAATTTATGCTGTTTTGTTGTGATTTTTTATTATTTTAATATTAATAATGATGAAATTTTAACACAAAGAAAATTTGGTGACAATTATCCTAAATGTTGATTTTTTTAATAAAAAAATAGAACTTCTAGCACTAAAGTTCTACTCATCCATCACATTTTTTACATCTATTTTTGACTTTTATAGTCATGTATGTTAACATAATAAAATATTAATATACAATTTTTCTTGATTTCACTTTAAGGGAGGTAAGATAATGTCCAATATCAGTGAACATGATTGGCACGTAATCAACAATATACTTTTAGAAATATATTCACTGGATGATATTAAGGATATAGCAAATGAATTTTTAAGCCTGATTCGTGCTATTATCCCATACTCCAAGGCATATTTTATTTTATTTAATGAAAAACAATCAATTGATTACGAAAAATCCTCTTTTTATAACGTAACTGAAGAAAATATAAATAGATATATTAACTATTTTTACAATATAGATTATGTAAGTTACATATTCAATTTCACGCAGCCTATAACTTTCAAGGATACTGATATTATAGCAGATGACTTAAGAGAAAAAACCGAATTTTATCAAGGATTTCTACTTCCACAAAATATTCCTTATGGTGGAGGCATTTTATTTGTAAAAGAAAATAAGATACTAGGATTACTCAACCTTTTCCGTTCAAAAGAATTGGGGGATATAACACAAAGGGAACTGAGTATTCTTGAAATAATAAAAGATCATTTAAATAATATTCTGGCTTCCATTAGTTTAAGCAGTAAGGCTAATGACGGGAGAAAGAGTTTAAAATCAGCTAATTTTAAAAGATATAATTTATCCAATCGTGAGAACGAAATATTAAAACTGCTCATAAAAGGTTCCAGCAACAATGAGATTGGCAAAGCATTGTGTATCAGTATTTCCACTGTAAAAAAGCATGTCTACAACATATTTACCAAACTTGGTGTCAACAGTAGAATGCAGCTGATCAGGTTTATTGAAAATAATTATAAAATATAGAAAATTTAATCGTAATGCAATTAGGATAATCTGGTGAAAAACAATTATCTTATTTTTTTATATCAGTTATACTATGTTTAACTTGTCTATCCATTTCTGTCTGCTGAAGTACACAGCAAAATCACTCTTTCCTGACAATAATTATAAATTAATTGTCTAAAATTATTGTTGGGAAAGAGTGGCTTTTATTCTAACTTACCAAATTCACGTTGAATATATTCAAGAGTCCAAGCCTTTTTATTCTTGATCTTATTTCATCCTTATCTATGGAGTACAGTCCTCTTTCTTTCATCCTGCTGAAATATTCCGAGCCGGCAAATGTATATCTGTTCTTTCTGCCATCCTCAGTACGTATTTTACTGTTTGCATAATTTATTATATCGCCTATGATCGTATCTGTAGGCAATATTACAGTCGGCTTCTTCAAGCCATATCTCACTGCATTGTGCCCGGCAAGTGATCCAGTGCATATAGCCTCAGTATGCCCTACAAACAATCCGCTCTTTTCTCCACCGCAGAAAAGATTTTTTACTCCCTTTACTCTCAAATCATTGTACACAGGAGCAACAGACAAGTATCTTATGGAATTCCCCTTGCCGCCAGAATACGGGTCTATAAATTTCGCACTCTCAAGTCCATGTATTTTCCTCAATTTTTCAAGTGGGTAATAGGATGTCATAAGTTTTACATGTCCGGTATCAAGAAGGACTACATTTTCTGCAAATTCCTTCAGTGCATACTGCTGGCATACCTTTGCCTTCAACTTATCCATATTGACATCTTCTTTCGGCACCTTAAGAACTACAACCCCTTTTTCTTCAAGTTCACTCAGGATATCCACGGCAATTGTCTCCTTTGCCAGTTTACAGGAACCGCTGAAAGCTCCATAATTTCCATCAAGCCTTTCTCCGTGAAGGTCCTCCACCCCGGCGCACTTGCTTATGCTTATCCTCGGTCCAAAGGATGGACATCTAAGTACACACATGGAACATCCATTTCCATACTTTATGCAATTTCCCATTGGTCCTGTAGAACCCGTGGTTTCAACAAATACATCCCCTTCTTCATAATCCCCAGCTGAAGTATATATTCCACTTATCCTGTTTCCATCCATCCTGACATCGACAACTCTTGAAATCAAATTTAGTTTTATTCCGCTGTCAAGGAGATATTTTCTGACTACAGGTTCTATTTTATTTACATCATATAGCCATGCATGTGCATGTCCCGGGAAATCAATATTCCTATGTCTTGTAAGACTATCCGTAATATTTATCAAATCCCCGGCACCCAAGGCTTGAATTTCTTCTGCTGCGGTATATCTGCCGTTGTTCCTCATTATTCCCCCTACATTTCCGAGTCCAAGCACCATATCGGTTTTTTCATAGATGACAACATCTGCGCCGGCTTTTTTAGCAGTAAGTGCTGCTGCACAGCCAGACCATCCTGAACCTATAACTACTATTTTCATAAAATGAAATGCCTCCTTAAAACAATCTTCTATCTTTGAATAAATCTCTTGGGTCTATTTGAACCTTGCACAATCTTTTAACAACATCATTTTCATAATGCTTTGTACAACTTGCACATATTCCCTCGCCGCAGCTCATTTTGGCATTGTTGCAGCATGAAAATCTTATCGTATCATCTGCAAATTCAAGAATATTGTAGGTCAATATATCAGGTCCTCCACAGTGAATTATATTTATGGCATTTTCTGATATGATTTTCTCCAATATGGACCTGAAATTCTCCGTTAGCTTTCCATCTTCAAGCATATCGCAGTATATAGTTTCAGAGCTGTACTCTTTGAAATACTTTTCTCCAAAATTGTTTTTAAACTGTGTATCCACAATGGATATGACTCTGTTGTTGTTTGAATGCAGTTCTTTCATGACATGAATGGAAGGTACTATGCCTATACCTCTTGCTGCAACTATGGAAACCCCGTTTTTTGCCTTGTATATATTTGAAAGTCCCATTATCCCATTTGAAAATGGTCCCCTGACAAGCACATAATCGCCTTTGTTAAGCCTTAATAGACTCTTTGTTTTGGTTCCAGCAGTCTTTATCATGACTTTTAATGTCTTCTCCTTCTTGTCTGCTTCCATTATGGACAGTGGTACATCATAGTAGATTGGATCTCCATTTTTTCTCAAGAATACAAAACTTCCAGGATATATAAGTTCTCTGACCAAATTTTCAGGTGCATCTATGACAAAGGAATAAAGATCCTCTTCAATAACTTCTTTCTCTTCTATAAGACAGCTGTAGGTTTTTCTTAAGTTGTTCGGCCTGTTTCCATTGGATATATATTTTTCATATATACATACTCCACACCAGTTCTTGCATTGGCAAAAATGCCCTCCAGAAAGCTGAGAGCACAATATGCAGTCCAGTGTCTCTGCAAGATGGCATGGGCAATAAATGCTTCCAGCATCAATACAATACATGTACACAACCTCCGTCTAATTCTATATGAATTTTTATTATTTTTATAAGACTATACATTATCAGGGTATTTTTTTATAATGGGTTTTGTTACTTAAAATGGTTGGATTTTAAAAGTTTTATATGTTATAATTTGTTTCAATAAGTCAAGAAAGGATGATTTTAATATGGAAGAAAATTATGACTTAACAAACCCCTACGAAATTGCAAGATACATAAAAGAATCCAAGAAATCTACTCCGGTTAAGGTATATCTAAAAGGGGACTTGTCTGGATGCGATTTAGGCAATATGGAAGATTACAGCGGATCTGATTTTCATATTATTTTCGGTGAGAGTGATGAAATAGCAAATTTTCTGAAAGAAAACGAGGACAAAATCAAACAGTTCAAGCTGGAGTATGACAGGCGCAATTCTGCCATTCCCCTTATAGACCTAAGAAATATAGATGCGCGAATAGAACCAGGTGCAATAATAAGAGATAAAGTAAAAATAGGAAAAGGTGCCGTAGTAATGATGGGTGCCGTAGTGAATATAGGTGCTGAAATAGGTGATGGTACCATGGTCGATATGAATGCCGTGGTAGGTGCAAGAGGAAAGCTCGGCAATAACGTTCATCTAGGTGCCGGAGCAGTTGTAGCAGGTGTACTGGAACCACCAAGCAAATCTCCGTGCATAATAGGAGATGAAGTGCTGATAGGTGCAAATTCAGTCATACTTGAAGGGGTAAAAATCGGTAAAGGCTCCGTAATCGCAGCAGGCTCCGTAGTAGTGGATGATATACCTGAAAATGTGGTTGCTGCAGGTTCTCCTGCAAAAGTAATAAAGGTTGTAGACAGCAAGACAAAGGACAAGACTAAACTTTTAGCTGATCTTAGAAAATAACAGCAAAGAGGATTGCCTCTCAAAAATCGTGGTCAATCCTCTTTAAATAATTATCTGCTTAGTGGGAACGTCATGCAGTGTATGCCGCCGCCATGCTTGAACATCTCATTTATATCAACTTCTATCACATCAATTCCATTTGCCCTGAGCTCATCATTGACTTTTTTATTATTTTTAAAAGATACCACCCTGTCATTTCCAAGAGCTTGAAGATTGCAGCAGCACTTGAGCAGCCCACTCCTATCCACATCTATTATCTGAAAATTTCTATCCTTCAATATTTTAAGGAAACTGTCCGGCAAAACCTCCCTGCATGCTACGGCAAGCTTCTCCGAAATCATGTTGAAGCACATGTCCAGATGGAGACATTTTTCCGGGCTTGGAACTGATATTACACTGTATCCATATTTCTCTATCTGCCTTCTTATTTCATCCACACCAGTTTCATCAGTTCTTTCAAGCACTCCTATTGCTATGGTATTTTCATCCAGCATCCAGAAATCTCCACCTTCAAAAATGCCTATGCTGCATCTTGCTATGCATGGAATACCCATATTGCCCATTTTCTTCTCATAAGCTGTTGTCTCTCCCTTACGTCCATCATGCTTAAAGCCGCCCAGTATGTATCCCTCTTTTATACATGCTCCAAAGTCCCTTGAAAACACCTGATCCTTGAGTTTTTCATCCGGGGTCATAAGTACAACTTCAACACCGTTTGACCTGTATGCATTCACAAGTTCAGCATGCTCCCGTGCACACAGGTTATTATCTATCTGAATCTCCCTTCCATTTATCATCTTTTTTGAAACTGCATATGCTGGAGGACACATCAATACCTTCTTCAATAATCCAACTGAATTTTTTACAAAATATCCGCTAATTTTTCTCATCTCCAAACTATATTCTTCTAATATATTATTCTATCAAAATTATCATTAAATTATTTATTCCAATCCGAAATTTTTATGAAATATGCTATAATTGTTTTTGAGGTGATAGTGAATGGATGATGAGTTGAGGGTTCCAAATCATATATACCAGATGTCTACCATAAATGCCCTGGTTTCAGGATTATACGACGGATGTGTTTCTTTGAGCAAACTTCTCCAGAAAGGTAATTTTGGAATAGGAACTTTTAAAGGTCTTGATGGAGAGCTGACCCTGTTAAACGGTATTTTTTACAGGACAAGGCCTGATGGAAGCATATATACATGTTTGGAAAATGTATCTGTTCCATTTGCCGTAATTACTGAATTTGAAAACTATAATCTGCACAACATCAAAAATTGCCTTTGTTATGAGAGTATAAAGGAAAAGCTTGACAATCTCATTGAAAGTAAAAATATATTCTATGCCCTTTATATGAAGGGAAGCTTCAACCATGTCAAAACCAGAACTGTGGTAAAACAGGAAATGCCCTACAAAGTAATGTCGGATGCCGTTAAAAACCAGCCTACTTTTGAATACAGAAATATCGAGGGCCATATAGTGGGATTCAGGTGCCCCTCTTATGTAGAAGGTCTCAATGTACCTGGATATCATTTTCATTTTATAAGCAGCGATAAAAAATTTGGCGGTCATATATGTGAATTGTCAATAAAAGATGCAGATATCCGCATACAAAAGTGCTCCTGCTTTAGAATGGAACTTCCTGAAAATGAGAATTTTTACAAGTTGAAAGTCACAGACAGAAGCAATGATATAAAATCTGTTGAAAAATAATCCCATTTTATACTAATACGGCTGCAAAAAGAGTAATAATAAATATAGCAAGTTTTATTAGTTCAAGGGGATTATATGAAAAGAAGAAGAATCAGAATTCGCTCACTTATAGTTATCTTTATCTGTATACTTGTAACAACTGCCTTATTTCCACACTTTATAAGACACACCTATACCATTACTGTATCAAACAAACAGATAAATAAACAAAATGAGGAAAATATGTATATGATATATACCCAGATGGACGATGGAAGCGTAAGAACGTTCAAAAATATCAACAGCATAGTTGAATTTAAATTCAATTCCGATGATATATACGGAGGCATGCAGATTTACAGAAAATACGAGATCAGAGCATATGGTCTTAGAATACCCATCATATCCTGCTATGAAAATATAGTGAAAGTAAAAAAGGTGAAAGACAACTTTATCTATCCTGGAAATTATTTTCAGTCAAATTAAAATCAGGGAAAGGAAGCGGGAACTACTCCCGTTTCCTTTCCCTATTTTTAACAACTGCCAATAAGTCAGTTTCAAGGCCGCATATGCAGAACCATGTTATATTCACAAAATCTTATGAAATAGTCACCCTGTCAACATATTCATTTAGTTTATCAGATATGTCCTTCAATTTTTTCATATTTTCATTTATATTTTCTATGGAATTATTTTGTTCTTCCACAGAAGCTGCCAGTTCCTCACTTCCTGCAGATGCTTCCTGGGAAATAGCCGATATATTCTCTATGGATTTGACGGCTGAATTCCTGCTTTTGTCTACCTCATCGATCTTAGCAGCCAGCAGATCTATGTTCGACAGCATTTCCACCATATGCTTTTCAATCATGGAGAAGGATTCATTTGACTGTTTCATACTCTTGTTTGCTTCATCATTGGCACTTGTGGAATTTAAAACACTTAACCTGGCTTTTTCTATTTCATCCTGTATTTCCTTTATTATGGATGAAATTCTGCCTACAGCTTGTCCTGTCTGTTCTGAAAGTACCCTTACCTGATCGGCTGCTACGGAAAATCCCTTTCCTGCTTCTCCAGCCCTTGCAGCCTCAATTGCAGCATTTAATGCCAGGAGATTTGTCTGTTCAGATACAGATTGTATTGTTCCAACTATTTCACCTATTGATTTGGATTCTTCCGTAAGGCTTTCCATGCTCTCTGATACATCTTCGGAAGCTCTGCTGCTGTCTTCAAGTTTTTGATTCAGTATCTTTATTGATTTTATGCCGTCTTCACTTATATTTCTCGTGGAATGGAAATGTTCCCTCACTTCAACTGACATATCAGATATATCCTTTATTTTCAAGGATAAATTGTTCAATTCTTCTGTACATTTGTTTGCCTCACCTGACTGGGTCACCGAACCCTTTGCCATTTCATCCGTAGTTCTTGAAACTTCTGTCACGGATTTTGAAGTTTCATTCAATTCATTTCCTATATTGATCGAATGATCAAGTATATCACGGGAACTATTCTTTAGATCAGAAAATACTTCAACAAGTATATTGGAAAGTAATTTTAAATCTCCTGCTATAGCTCCAAGTTCATCCTTATTTCTTATTACACTGTTCAATTTATCCCCATCATATTTAAGATTAAGCTTTCCCATCTGCTCTATTACATATCGTATATTACCTATAGGCTGTGATATCATTTTTCCAAGATATTTGGAGACAGCTGCAGCTGCCGTTATACAGGCTGCAAGTATGATAAAATTCAGAATTATCAATGAGTACAGGGATTTTGAGAATTCACTTTTAGGTACTGCAAATCCTACAGTCCAGTTTGACATTTTCACTTTTGAGGATACAAAATATCTTTCCGTTCCATCATAATCCTGTATATTGTACACATGGCCGTTGCCAATTCCAGTTTGTTTGTATTTTCCCTTCATGAATGTATTTATATTTTTCAGTTTATCATTTGACGGTTTTAAATCTTTATAAGGATGTACAAGTACATTATTTTTATCATCCAGTAAATAGCCATAACCGTTTTTAGCTACTTTAGCCTTTTCTATTACATTTGTTATTGCATCCATTTTCATATCTTCCGATATTACCCCTATGATTTTTCCATCTTTAACAAGAGGCATTGATATGGAAACAACCATTTTTTTCGTTGCCATATCATAGTAAGGTGCATAAATAAGTCCATTTGACGCAATTGCATTTTTGTACCAAGCCCTCATCTTAACATCATAGTCTTCTGGAGGTGTCCAGTTAGCCCCATCAATAAATGGTCTGTCCTCGGAACCAATATACAAATCTGAAATATCTGGATTTGCTTTAAGCTTTCTTTTCAAATAAGCAAGTGACTTATTATCATCACCGACAATATTGTTATCATGCATATTGTCTACAATATTTGTAAACTCAGCAGTCTGTTTTTCCAACCAGCTGTTTATAATTTCAGAGTACTTCTGAGATGATTCCGTCATCTTTTCTTCATACTCTTTTACAAGTGCAGTTTTAGCTATAAAATAACTTCCAATCAATGAACACAGCAATAGCACTACAGTTAATCCCAGTACGGAAAAAGTTATTTTATTCCTTATACTTTTCATAAAAAAGCCCCCTAATCCAATAAGTTAATTTATTTATATATATCGATGTATTGTTTTATCATCTTTAATACTTTTTGGAACATAGCGGGCAGGTCCTGTCATAAAAATTCAGTCATATATTTCCAATATCGCTTCGGCATGTTGCTCATACGGCACTTTGGATTTCTCCGTTCTTGTATTCCGATGGTATTATAAAAAAGCTTCCACAGTTCCCTGAAATGTATTTCCTCTTCATCAGGTTCTGGCATAGTGAAATTTTCAGCCGGAACAATTGAATGTTCACAGGAATCATGAACAAACACAATATCATAGGTCCTATCATAAATCAAAAAGTACTCTCCGGGATATCTTCTGCAGAAGTGGCTTCCAATAATAGGCAGAACACAATTCTCAGGCTCTATCTGTGCTGCAAGTCCATCGTTGAAAACAGAAAACCTCAAGAATCCTTCTATAAGGTGACTTTCATTTTTCAAATACTTCACTGCTTTAAAAAGCCTGTTTACCACATCGTCTGCAAGCATGGTCATAACTGGAGGGCCATAATAATATCCCTTTCTCAAAAATAGCAGTATATATAATTCTTTTTGAGAAACACAGCTTAAAAATGCATACTTCACAAAGTTCAGAGTCTGATTTCCCATTTTCCTGGGTATAGATTTAATTACTCTTCCAGATTTGATTGAATCTGTCGTAACTTTTATGGAGGGAAGAAAAGTTGTCTGTACTTTAAAATGCGGCATTATATCAAGCGGAATTTCTCTCCTATAATAGCTTTCAAATACACAACACATGAGCCCTTCAAAGCTTCCATCATATTCATAGATGACATCTGATCTTTTAATCATATATTCACTCCTCCTATACCAGTGACAGTTCATTGAAAAATGACAGCTGTTCAAAATCAGGTCCTGAATTCAGATTTTTATAATATCTGCGGGCTTCACTTTTGGACATCAATGATTGCAACACCGAATTACGGTCAGTTTTAAGATTGTCAATTGTTTTCCCATTGCAGATTATAAAATACTGTGCCCTTTTAAGTACTATTCCAAGCTTTTTGAGCATGTAAAAATCAAGAATGGTATTCCTTCGCACATACACAATTCTCTTTGCACTTCTTACTCCAATTCCCGGAACTCTCAGAAGCTCTTCGTAGGACGCATGGTTTACATCTATCGGAAAATAATCCATATGACTCAGTGCCCAGTTGCACTTGGGGTCTATGTAAGGGTTGAAGCTCCGATGATTATCATCCAGAATTTCAGCTGCCTTGAATTTATAATATCTCATTAGCCAATCAGCCTGATAAAGCCTATGCTCTCTCAATAGAAGTGTTCCTCTGTCCGGACATGTCACAATTGGATTTTGAGAAACAGGTACATATGAAGAAAAAAAGATTCTTTTCAATTTGTACTTTTTATAGAGATTTTCAGACAGGGTGAGTATCTGAAAATCCGTATCAGGAGTAGCACCTACAATCATCTGTGTACTCTGACCCGCAGGTACAAATCTGGGTGAATGACAATACTTTGTCCGCTCAATTGAATTTTCACCTATTCTATCCTTGATATACCCCATTGGACCAAGTATGGAATGTTTCGATTTATCCGGTGCCAGAAGTTTCAGACTGCTCTGTGAGGGCAATTCTATATTTACGCTCATTCTGTCAGAAAACATTCCCAGTCTTTCTATGAGAATATTGTCAGCTCCAGGAATTGCCTTTGTATGTATATATCCAAAAAATCTATACTCATCCCTAAGTATCCGCAGAACTTCAAGCATTATTTCACAGGTATAGTCAGGACTCTCAATTACGCCCGAACTGAGGAAAAGTCCTTCAATATAATTCCTGCGATAAAAATTAATTGTGAGATCTGCAAGCTCACGGGGAGTAAAGGAAGCTCTTGCAACGTCATTTGACCTTCTGTTGACACAATATCTGCAATCATATGCACACACATTTGTCATAAGAACCTTTAGAAGTGAAATACACCTTCCATCTGAAGCAAAACTGTGGCATATGCCGCAAGCCTTGGAACTTCCTATTCCCCCTTTTCCCGGCTTTCTGTCCACTCCACTTGAAGTACAGGCTACATCATATTTTGCTGCATCAGTTAGAATTTTCAACTTGTCAAACACATCCACTGTATTTCGCCTCCTCATTTAGTTTATATTACCATAGAACTTATGTTCTTGTAAAGCATTCTTCACACAAAATAAGCATCCTGAATAACGGATGCTTATTAAAGGTCATCACTTATTAAATAAACTAAAACGTGCTATTTTTTATCTTGTGCATTGCTCTTGAATTAAGGCCTTCACACTATAACAGGCATTATCAATTTATTTTCAATTTCCTTCCAAAAGCTATCAAAGCATGGGTTTTCTTCTATGTACCTGAATATGGATTTTATTTCATTTATGGAAGTATAGGAAATACAGGAAGTCTTATTATTTTTTTCATTTTGAGGAGATTTCAACGTAGTACCTGCATCCATATTCAATATTTTATTTATCTCTCTAATTAATATTTTATTGCCGTATATCCTCAAGCGCAGGGATTTGTATTTTATCTTTTTCTGCTTATTTTTATATCTAGTACAGTAGTCAAATCTGCTGTGCAATTCTATATACGCTCTCAGGAAATCACCATACTGTTTTAATCTAGGCAATTGCCGGATATCAGAATTTCTGCTGCTCCAGCCTATATCCTTTAATTTTTCTATATTAAAATATTTTGTACTCAATACATATTGCACATTGTTCTTATCTTTTTGTTTATATATATTATTTCCACAAATTCTTTGTATTTGCTCAAGAAAATATTTATTTTTATTCTTAAAAATCAATCTTCCCCGTGATATATACCCAATTGAGAATATTATGCCCAAAATATAATCATTCAAAACCATCACCCCATTGATTCTATGTAATCTTCATATCGAACAATAAATTCTTCTGTAATTATTTACGAATATTAAAATTGATTTCAGGGTGCTTTTTATTAAATTTTTCAAATAGCCCATGAATACTTTTGTAAAATGGACTACAATGCAATTGAAGCAGAGAATACAATAAGAGAATGAATATACTCAAATATCTGAATAGACTAGGCAAAAAAACAAAGCAAGCATCCGAGGGGCTAACTCAAAATGCTTACAATATTAAAAATATATTAAATGCAGGTTAATATTAAATTTATGAACTTGTGATAGTAGTAAGAATAGAAGGTTACTGCTGTACATTCGCAGCAAAATTCTCTATTCCCTTATATCCAGACCCTCGAACTGCATATTGTAGTAGTGAGAATAAAGTCCGCCTTTTTGGAGAAGTTCCTTGTGGCTCCCTCTCTCTTTTATACCCTCATCGTCAATAACTATTATTTCATCTGCATTTCTTATAGTACTGAGCCTGTGGGCAATAACTATGGTAGTCCTGTTTTTTGCAAGCTTTTCAAGGGACTTTTGTATGAAGTTCTCACTTTCATTATCCAGTGCCGATGTTGCCTCATCCAGGATCAGTATAGGCGGGTTTTCAAGAAATACCCTTGCTATGGAAATTCTCTGTTTCTGTCCTCCCGAGAGCTTGACTCCTCTTTCTCCTACATAAGTATCATAACCGTTGTCAAGACTCATTATATAGTCATGTATATTTGCTTCCTTGGCCGCTATTATCACATCTTCCTCCGAGGCGTCAGGCTTTCCATATTTTATATTGTCCCTCAATGTTCCGGAAAAAAGATATACATCCTGCTGTACTATTCCAATGGAATTTCTGAGAGACTCAAGAGTAACATCTCTCACATCAATGCCATCTATCATTACAGAACCAGATGAAACATCATAAAATCTCGGGAGCAGCGAACACAAGGTTGTCTTGCCTCCCCCGGACGGTCCGACAAACGCAATTTTCCTCCCCGCCTCTATCTTTATATTTACATTGTCAAGTACCTTTTTTTCATCAGTATAGCTAAATGAAACATTTTTATATTCTATATCACCTTTTACATTTTTGAGTTCAACTGCATCTTTTTTGTTAACTATTTCAGGTTTGGTACCTATTATGTTCATAAACCTCTTAAAACCAGCAAATCCTTTCTGAAACTGCTCTGCAAAATTTATAAGTATGTCTATAGGATTTATAAATATATTTATGTATAGTGCATAGACTGCAAGATCCGATATGTGCAGTGAACCATTTGCTATAAAAAATCCACCTGTAACAATTACTACTACATATAGAAGTCCCTCGAAAAATGCATTTCCGGCCATAAATTTTCCCATTGCCTTATAGCTTTTTTCTCTTGAGATCCTGTATGCATTGTTGTTTTTATCAAATTTTTTCCTTTCAATATCCTCATTTGCAAAAGATTTCACAATTCTTATTCCCAGAAGGCTGTCCTGAACAGAAGAATTTATATTACCCATCTTTTTTCTGTTGTCAAAAAATATTCTCTGCATTTTTTTGTTCTGATAAAATGAAAACACAACCATCATCACAGTTACCACAAGAAGTATGAAAGTCATCTGTGGATTTATAAACATGAGTATCAAGAAGGAACCTATTATTTTAACTGCAGATATAAACACATTTTCCGGACCATGATGGGCAAGTTCTGATATATCAAACAGGTCTGAAACAATTATAGACATCATCTGTCCTGTATTGTTCTCATCATAATAGGAAAAGGACATCTTTTGCAGGTGATAAAACAGATCCTTTCTCATATTGTTTTCCATTCTCGCTCCCATTATATGTCCCCAAGAAGCAATAAAATACTGACAAAAATATTTTATTATATAAATGAGAAATAAAATTATACCGATATAAATTAGAGAATGCAGTATAACTGATTTGTCCTTCAAGAATATAGTTGTTGAAAGATACCCTAAAATCAGAGGAAATGCCAGATCCACCAATGATACTACAAGTGCACAAAATAAGTCCGCATAAAAAAGGCCCTTATAAGGCTTATAATAGTACAAAAATTTTTTAAATAGTTTCATAGAATTTTCTATCGTCCTTTCTTATATCTATAAATGATTATTATAACATTCCATATAATCAGTGTAAAGACAAAATATATGAATCGGCAGTCTATCTGAAACCACCGATTCATATACTACAGTTTTTCTTTTACCGAGTTGAGCTTCTGACTCATAGATGCGTCTTTGTCTCTTCTGTCATCTATGCTTATAGAAGTAATTACTCTCTTGGCACCATTTTGGAAAGGAACTTCATGCATTTTTCTTATAACCTCCAAAATAACGTCCAGATCTCCCTCAAATACTGTCGCCATAGGTGTAAGTTCATATTTGATACGCTTCTCATCCTGAAGTATTTTATGACAATCAGCCACATATTTGCTCACACTTGTAGATCCTGTTCCAATTGGTACAATTGTTGCCTGTGCTATAGCCAAATTTAACACCTCCATTTTAATTTTAAAACAATTTGCTGCAAAAAAAAAGAGCTGGGGTCAGTTCCCAAGCCTTAAAAATATACTTTAAAGCATCTTATAGACAACTTTCATTTCCATTTTTATGAATTTTAGTTTGACACCCATACCTATCTAATTTATAATTTAATTGCATAATGCTAAAAATTAAGGAAGCGAGATTGATATGCTAAATGTTATTAAAACTGCGGTCATAACGATAATTATATCATTTATATCCGGTTTATTATTGGATTATTATAAAAATTTGGCACCCAGAATACTGTGCAATATAAAAAATACAGTACCTAAAAGGATAAATGGGAGAAAGATCTGTGAATATATTGTTACTGTCAGCAATGTATCAAAGAAGACAATTCATGAACTGAGTCTGAATATACAAAGTTTACAGAACAGCTTGAAGATTACAGATGCCAAAATCACAAAAGGTTTGAAATTTGATTCCTCGGTAAAAGACAAAATAATAGATATTCACATTCCATTTTTGAGTAAGGGCGATAAATTTTCAGTTATAGTATGTATCGAAAATCAACGTGCAGTAAATGCCAAACCTATTGTTGTACTCAGGTCACCTGAAAATTTCAAGAGAATAAATTCCATATATCAAATTGGGATTCTATCCTCATTGTTCAAAAGGAGACAAAATACAGGGCAGGCAATGGCAAATAGCACAAACAGGCCACCAATTGAAAATAAAAGAATAAGTGGAAAACCCGGTATCAGTAAAAAAGCTCTGTTATCTATCGTGTCAATCATGTTGGTTGTGATTGTGGGAATAATGGTAAAATCTTATTTCAAAGGATTACCTTCAAATACACGAACACCTGCTGTAAATACAAATACTTCAAAACAGTCAACTGATTCGTCAGGATCATCATATGGCAATACGGGAAATACAAATAGTAAAACATCACAAACGGATAAATCTGAAAATACAGGCACGAAAGCATCCAAAACTGGTTCCTATGGAAATACGGATTCAAAATCATCAACAGGAAATTCCGGTACAAAAACACCTGAAACAAAATCATCCGGCAATTCTGATATAAACAAAACTCCGGCAGACTCATCCGGGAACTCGGATAAAGGAACACAGACAGGAGATTCATCCGGAACATCTGGAACATCTGGAAATTCTGATACAAAAACACAGACACAGACGACAGGATCATCCGGCGGATCATCTGGAAATTCCGATACCCAGACTCCTCCAGCATCATCCGGAAATACAGGCAACTAAAAAATCCTGACAGTCAATACATCAGACTGCCAGGTAAATTAATTTTCATTATTTAAAAACTTCCAATGCCTTAAGAAAATCCCCTATCAGATCCTCACCTTTTTCTATTCCTACAGATACTCTTATCAGCCCGTATGTTATTCCCATTTCTAGTCTTTTTTCTTCGGGCACATCATAGTGTGAAGACATAACAGGATGAGAAATGGTTGTCCTGTATCCTCCCAATGTCATGGCATAATGGGCAAGCTTGAGTTTTCTCATGAATCGATTGATTTTCTCTTTATCATCAGACAATACAAAACTCAGCATTCCACCAAATTTGTCATCAAACAACCTCTTTGCCAGCTCATGCTGAGGATGTTTCTCCAAGCTTGGATGATTAACTTTCAACACATATGGACAATCATCCAGGGCTTTTGCAAGCATTGCTGCATTTGACATCTGCTTTTCTACACGAAGTGACATTGTTCGCATGCCCCTTTGAACAAGCCATGAAGTAAATGCATCCGCTGAAGTACCAAGCAATACCTGCAGATCATAGGCTTTTTTTATGAGTTCTTTGCTGCCTGTGGCCGATCCACATACGGCATCACTATGTCCGTTTGCAAATTTCGTGAGGCTGTTCACTGTAACATCGGCTCCATGTTCAATAGGTCTGAAAGCAACTGATGTCATAAATGTATTATCCACAATCAGCAAAGCATTATTCCTATGAGCTATATGTGATATCTCATCTATATCAACGACAGTAATCATCGGATTTGAAACTGTTTCTGTATAAAGTACTTTGGTATTGTCCTTCATGGAATTTTTCACTTCATCAACATTTGTAAAATCTACATATGTTACATCGATACCGTACTTCGGCAGAACTTTACTGAATATATCTATAGTTTCTCCATACAGAGTCTTATCTGAAAGAACATGATCTCCCTGTTTGACTATAGATAAAATTGTTGTAGAAATTGCAGCCATTCCTGAACTGCATATAATAGAATCTTCTCCTTT
>Ga0334882_1002370_pt1 | contig 19509 bp, 16 predicted proteins | sample GraSluR1_MG_5_FD_207226 | JGI IMG/M metagenome (GOLD analysis project Ga0334882, IMG submission 207226) | Sludge microbial communities from methane-producing bioreactor in Wageningen University, Netherlands - Granular Sludge_15_04-R1 | ecosystem: Engineered > Bioreactor > Anaerobic >...
TCGGTGGGGAGGGAACAGCCAACTACGAAAAGTGCGAAAAGCACGAATGGGGAAGGGAGGGGAGGGGCGAGGACGGAGGTCGGAGGACAGAAGACGGACGAGGTCCGAGGTCCGACATCCTGTTTTCTTGCTCTTTCCTGAGTTCGTGCTTGGTGTGTTCTGGATTATGGTGGGCCTGATTCACCTTTTGAGCGGACCTGATTCACCCACGGGGCAAGCCCGTGGGGGGCTTTTTTGATGGGTTTCGCTTGGCGAGCTTGGCGTCTTGGCGTGAGACGGGCAGCCGGATCGGAACAGCCGGGGAGTGTTGACAGGATGGACAGGATTTTTGAGGATTTACAGGATGGAACAGCCGGTTGGCCACAGAGAGCGCAAAAACCGGGCACCAAGCCCCCCGCGTATCCCACTTTGCGTTCTATGTGCTCTATGTGGCTATTCTGTCTCTTCCTGTTCTTTCCGGAGTTTCTGCTTGGCCGGAGTGGTCGCAAGTAAGCTTTGAAAGTGGCGGGGCGGTTTTGTATGGTGTCGGGCATTCACGCGCCTGTAGCTCAGTTGGATAGAGCATCGGATTTCTAATCCGATACAAGGCCATTTTTGCCGCCGCCGCTTCCACCCAATAAAAACGCGCGAACCATTGAAAACATTGATATATATAGGGCTTTTACAGGGTTTGGCCTGAGTACCCAAAGGGACACGGAAAACCCTCCTAGAACACGGAATATGGTACGCTTTTGGTACGCTTGACCGGCCGTCGGATTGCCTGAGAGGGTAGAACGGCCACGGGTTGAGCCATCCCTTTCCGCCCCCTCTGTGCGGTTTGACAATTTAGGACATGGCCCCGGCCAATGTCAAAGCGGGTTCCGCTACACCGAAAAGTGTGCTTTTATTGGGGTTTTTCGCCAATGTCGCATAATATAGCTTATGTTGCGCTAGATAAAGTGTTTATCTGCTTGCAACGCCCCCTCTTACGTAGTAAGAGGGGAACACCATGAAAAACGCCATATCCAAGCCCTCGCCGGCAACCGTCAAAATCATCTCCGCCGCCCTTGACGGTGACGCGGGTATATCGCCGGCCCACCGCCGCGCCATCATGCAAGCCCTCACAATGCCGCCAGAATCGCCCACCGCCGCGCCTGAGCCCTCCGCCAAGCTCTACACGCCCACGGAAGCCGCCGCGCTGTGTGGCGTGACGCTGGCGGGCCTGTTGGGTTGGGTGCGCTCCGGCAAGATGGAGGCACTGAGGATAGGGAAGCGGAATTATCTCATCCCGGCCTCCGCCGTGGAATCCATGATTGCCAGCCGCCAGCCTCCGCCGCCGATCTCCGCCGACGCTCTAGGCGAGAGGCTTTCCCACCTCGCCACCGTCGCCAAGCCTCGCCGGAAGTAGCAACTCTCCAACCGTCGCCCCGTAGGACGGCCACGCCGGCAACCGTTGAAGTCTGGAGGCAAAGTTTCGGCCATATCAGCCGTCAAGCATGGCCCCCGCCGCCGCCGAGTCCACACTTTCCCGCATAGCCGTCAGCGCGTCCATGTCAGCCTCGCTCAATTGCAAATCATCCGGCCCATCCTCTCCGCCCTCTGCTTCATCGCCGCCCACCACATAGTCAGGGTCAAACTTGGCGAACGAGTAGAACTTCGGATTGTAGCCGATCTGTCTTTCCATGATCTGTGAAACCAGATTGAGCGCATGGGTCATCCCGTCCAGAAACGCCCGGCGGTTCGGTTTCGTGCCTAACAGTTCGCGCCATGCCGTGACGGGTTTGGGAGTCCGCCCCCGCCCCCGCCAGTTCACAAGGGCGACAATGCACTGCATCGGCTCGTAATATTTGCCGTCAACCTGCTTGAACAATTTATCTTCGCGCCATCGGCAAATCTGCGCGGGGTAGGTGTCCAGCAATGCGGCCATATCCATCGTTGTCACGGCAATCGTGGAGGGTGTCCAATCGTTTTTTTGAATGAAGGGCATGGGTATCCTTTCGGGGTTTATGTTAACGAACAACCTCAATGTATATCCCCAAGACATCAGCGTTAGGGGAACAGCCCGTCCAATCGTGTCGGAGGACCCGCTAGGGAGGGGGGTGTCCGCCGTTGGCTCATGGCGGGCCCACCTCAAAGGGTAAGCAATCCTCCGCCTGTTGGTGGGTTTGGTGGGTTTCAAACGGTGTTTGAGCAAAAGTCCCTATGTTCTCTCTCGCGGGGGACTTTCCCGAAAAAGCCGTTTCAAACCCACCATAACAACCATTTGAGGGCGGTTTGAGGCTGTAGCGGATACTCCCGCCGTGGCCAGGCTCCTGTCTTGCGCCCAAGACGGCCACCAAGTGCGGCCACAGCTTGCTCAGCCGCTTGCCAAGCCGCCGGGCGGATAGATGGCCCTCCAGCGTAGGATCGGCGGTTTTCAGCCGCTCCATGAGCTCCGCCGCCGTCCCGTTGAACGACTCGCCACCGCGCATGGCCTCCAGCACCACCACGCCTACGGTGTCGTTCTCCAGGTTGAACAACGATTTATCCGCCTCCGCCGCCCTGAGAGCGGCCACGGCCTCCGCCTCGCGCCCCATCGCCCGGCCCAACCGGACGGCAAGGGCGGCAAAGTCCGGGTGACGAGCATTCAACCCTCCCGGCACGGCCTCGGCATCGGCAAGCGCACGGTGGAGGGTATGGCACACCCAAGAGAGGCCGGCATCGCGGGCGGCTACGATCTCAGCCGATAGAGCGGCCTCAGCCGTGGAGCCCGTCCGCCTGTTGAGCCGTACCACCAAGAGGCGGTCAGATAGGCCGGCATCGGCGGCAAAGGCTGGATTGGCGGAGGTGACGGCCACCCATGCGCGGGCCCTGAGGGTGACGCGCTCGGAATCGGAATACAGTTTCCGCTTGCTCTGGCATCCGCCCGTAGCGGCGGCGGCTAAGGCATCCGGCAACCAATCAATCCGGGTGTCGGCATTGTCGAAACATACAAGCCCGCCGCCATCCAGTTCCGTCCAGAAGTCGCCCTCTCCGCCTTTGGTGACGGCATTGACACGCGGCAAGAGGCCGAACAATTCAAACAGTCCGACGATGGCACGGGTCTTGCCTGAGCCCACCGTGCCCGTGGTGACAAGGGGTGGTTTCGTCTGCTGTTCTGTTGGCAAGCTGAGTGCCCATAGTTGGAAAAGCAATTTTCCATGAGGTGCGGTAGTGCTCATCTCGCGGAAAAGCGTACACGCCTCAAACGGGTTGGCCGGCTCAGTCAACACCCACGGCGGCAAGACGGCCTCCGCCGGAAAGAGTACGCCATCCGTGCCATTGTCCACCACGGCCACCGCCTCCGCTGTCACGCGCACCACGTGGCCGGGCCCGCTGCTGAGGTACACGGCCCCCGGACGGCCCGCCCAATAGGTAGATGGCTCAATGCCCGTGGATCGTTCCGTGAGACTTTCCACCTCTACGGCGGATTGGATGAATTGAAAATCCCGCCCGGCCTTGTTCATGCCAAGCGCATCCGCCAGCCATGCCAAAAACGAATCCGAACGGATACGCAATAGCAACCGCCTCTCCCGGTCAAAGTACAAGCCGCCCTCGAAGTCTGGACGAGCGGTGAGGTGGTAGAACGCCCCGCGCAAGTGTAGCCATCCCAAGACGGCATCGCAATAGGCGGTTTGTCGTTCCGTGGCCGTCATCTTTGGCGTTTGGCTAATCTGCCAAAGTTCTTTTTGGATCCCCTCCGGTGTGGTGTTCATGGCCTCCGCCACCTCCGCCTCCATTTGTTCAAGTGCTTTGTTCATCGTGCGGCCTCCGGGTTGAGGTAGAGAAGTTTTTGCCACGCTTGTTTTTCGGCTCGGTAGTGGCCTGGCATCCGGCTGAGGCGGCTCTCATTCTGGCAAGAGGCATCGCATCCAAGCGGAATCAGCACGCGGCCAAAGAGCCCTTGCCTCACGTCTTGGGCCCACGCCTCACGGGTTGAACAGTCAACCCTGAGCCATGCGTGGATTGACTTCCCGGCGCTGTCCACCAATGCGGCTATGGGTGCGGAGGTGAAGCCCGCCCAAAACTCCAGTTGGGCCTCGCGGCTCATATCATCCATCTCCGCCACGGCGTACCAAAACGACGCCACCGCATCGTCGCACCGGGTGGAGGGCTTGCCGTCTTTGGTGAAGTGCTCCCCACCGCTCAAAGGGTTGGGGATGATATGAGGCGGCACGGTTGCGCCGGCTTCAATCCTCGCCATGATGTCGCGCACCGGCTCCACCCTGCGCCCGTACCTGTCGCCCACGAATAATTGACCGTAGGACGGCCACAATGTTCTCAGGACTGCGAGCGCATCCTCCGGGCCCGGTTCCGCCTCTGGCAGATAATAGGGCGAGCGGTGAAACCAATCCGCCTCTGAGCCGCCGATCTCCCGCCCGCGCTGGATGAAGTGCTCCCGCGTTTTGGGCAGAGGCTTCGGCTTGGGCTTCGGTTGGTAGGTTGGAGATATTCCAACGTGCTCCCGATAGGCTTTTGCCACCGCCGATGAAACCTCAGAAGCTGGAGAGGGTGGGCGAGTCATGGCCCGGAGGATGTCTTGCTCTGCATCCACCTGAGACACGCCGGCACGGGCGGCACGATTAGCGGTGGAGAGCATCCACGCATGAACACCGCCGCCGGAGTGCGGGCACGGTTCCGGCTGATATTGCTGGAGGGTCTTGCTCATCGGCCCGCCCTCCGCTGTTGCTTCACCACCTCGATCTCATCGTTCCGCCGGAGGTGTGAAGCCGAACGGGTGCGGAGTTCGGCTTGGCAAGCGTTCATCTCCCAAACGTCCGCATTGAACGAGTGCCGGAGCCCTCGCCCGCGTTGACTGGAGAAGATGATGAGTCCGCCGCTGTGTTCAGCCTGAGCCCGCACCTCCCTATCTGTGAGAGAGAGAGCGGCGGCTACATCCCGTCGATCATGCCAGCCCGGACGAGTACGGAGATACGCCTCCACCGGGCCCTCGCCGGGCTCAAGGGGTGGGGTGAAGCCGGCAAAGTGGAGTTGCCGGGCACACGCGCACGGTGTAGGGTGTGGCGTGTTGGAGTTGCTGGCCGTTCCTGTTGACGCGGGAGCGGCCCTTTTCTTGGAGTTGCGCTTGCTCATGTCCGCCGCCCTCAGCCAATGGCCTCGACACGATGGCGGGCGAGATACGCATCCAAATCCCGCACGTCAAACACAACCGCCACGTGGCCCAATCGGTAGTAGGGGATGCGCCGTTCATGCCGCCACTTTTTCAGGGTGCGCGGTTTAATCCCAAGATATGACGCGGCCTCATTGGGGATTATGCGTAGGCTCTTGGGCGGGAGCTTGCCGGGCTTCACTACCACCGGGCTCTGGTTCTGTTCTGCTTTCATATTCACCTTTCCAAGCGGCATACCTCGCCGCTCTTGAGGTGAATCAACTGCTTTTGTTCGTCACATCCGATGGGGTCGAATCGCGTGAAAGAAAAACCGCCGCCAAATGTCTCCATCGGCGGCGGTCTGGCCCTATTGGGGCCCTGAATTATTCACGCGGCATAAATTATTTGCGTGACGCTCGCGGGTTCGTGGATGGCTTTTTGTATCCTATGCGCTCCCGCTCTTTCGGGCTGGAATGAATGTTTTGTAGCCGCTCAGCCGTTATGCCTAAGTTCATCTCTGCATGAACCTCCACGCACGCTTGCCGTGCGCTGGTGGGTTTCTCGCCCGGCTTTGGCTTTGCGTTAATCATGGTGTCCACTTTGTTAAGAGCTTTGCGGATTCGTTCTGGCAATTCCTTCCCTTGACCGCCCACCGGCTTCGCCCCTTTGTCTCTTTCGTTCATGGCGAGATTGTAGCCATATTTAGCCGCCTTTGCCATGCCCTTGCGTGTGGTGGAGTGTTCGGATTTTACGGTTTCAATAATCCTACCGGATAGCATCTCATAAGATACGCCGCTCTCCCGCTCCTCCCGCAAAACCGCCGCGTTCGCGCATATTCTGAGGTCTGGCAATTCATCGATATGCCCTTGAATCTCCCGGCCATCTGGTAGGCATAGGCAACACCCATCATCCAGCCACGCCCCATCTATATCCTGCACGTGTTCGCCAATCACGCGACAATGCCACGCCCACGACATAAACTCGATACGGATGCTAACGGCCTTTTCTTTTGTCTCTTTCCAATGATTGAAAGCCGCCATTTGCTGTTTCTCCACCTGTCGGCAAGTGTCGCTCAGCCATTTTGACAAGGCGGCTTTGCCTTTCAGATTCTTAGGCTGTAGCGGAAAAGGGATTTTTGGTTCTTTTTGCGGCTCATAATTGTTTGTGATGCTCCACCGCATGACGGGCAACGGATTGCCGCGCACCGTGATTTTTCTACGCTCTCTCATGTTCAACTCCCTTTCCGGGTAGTGGTGGGTTTGATGCTCCAAAACTTAGCGGCCTCCGCCTCCGCCCCCTCTTTGGGCTCCAGGTAGTGCGCCCTCGCCACGTGCGGAGTGTTGCCGGCCTCCTCACATAGTTGGTGGATGTTGCGGATGATGGCTTGGCGGTTTGTGCAAAACGTGTGCCGCATGATGTCCGCCGTCCATCGCACCGGCTCAGACTTCACGCCCTTTTTGAACGATGGCTTGCCGTCCACCATCTCAAACTTGACCGGCTGGCCCTTGCTGTCCACGCGGGCGGCATCCAGCACACGGCGGAACGCCCGGCGGGAGTAGGGGATGGCCCCCGTCCGCTTTCCCTCCGGTATGCTCCTGAGCCACGCCCTGAGATTGGCCGATATAGGCACGTACCGGGTGCGATCTGTTTTTGACGTGGAGCGCACCACCTTAATTTTTCCGCCCTTGCTCAGATTGATATTGCTCCAATCCAGCCGGCGAAGTTCATTCTCTGGCCGGAGGCCGGCGAAAAGCCCAAGTGCAAAAAAGGCCACCATGCCCGGCTCCGCCGTTTGTGCGGCCCTGAGCACCGCCTCCGCCTCGCCCGTAGTGAACACGGCCACTTCATCCGGGGAGCGTGACGCGATTTTCTCCACCCTCGCCACCGGGTTCTCTTTCATGTAGCCGCGCCGAACCGCAAACGCAAACAAGGCATTGACGGCCCGCCGCCGTGCCGCCTTTAGCGGTTGCCTGTTGGTGGAGAGCACCCAATCCTCCACCGCCGCCGCTGTCATGGTGGCGGCTAGGGTGTCGCCGTATGCCTCGACAAACGTATTGAGGCGGGAGCGTCGATCTATCACCGTTCCCGGCCTCTTGGTTTTCGCCAGCCGCTCCAAGTGTGCGTCCACCACCTCCCTCACCGTCAGCTTTGCGCCCGTGAGGTGGGTGTCGGCGTAGAGTTCCACGGCCTCCACCATGCCATCCAGCCGGCCACCCTTTATCCGCATGAGTTCAACGGCCCGCATGATGGCCGCACGCTCAGGCGGGGCGATACGCACCCACCACGCCACGGCATCGCCGCGCTGTTCGGAACGGTGAGAGAGTTCATAGAGGCGGTTCCGCCGGGTCTTTTCTTTTGTGAACCACTTGTCCAGCTTGGCGCGGTCTTGGAATTGCTTGCGCTTGTAGGTACGCCCGCCGCCCGGCTGGAGCTCATGCCAGTTGACCACCCACGCCGTGCCGCCCGTGGCGAGTTCCCGCTCTGTGGTCCACGGTTTCCACGGCTTCCACCTTGCGGCCTCGGCCTCTTGGCCGTTGTCCGCCTTGCTCTCTGTCTCGTTTTTGGATAGCGTTTCCATTGGTTCTTTGCCCTTCCGTGTCCTACTAGGTACGCTTGGAATATGGTACGCTTTTGGTACGCTTGCAAGGGCGAAAAACCGAAAAAGTGTGTTTTTCTTAGGATGCGCCTGTAGCTCAGTTGGATAGAGCATCGGATTTCTAATCCGGCGGTCGCAGGTTCAAGTCCTGCCAGGCGCGCCAGTTTCCAGGGGACAGGAGACAGGGGGCAGGGTTCAGTTCAATCAGGATAAGGCCTGATCCCCGAACCCTGAACCCCGCACCCTGAATCCTTCATCCGGGGTTTCCCTTGAACGGGTTGTCGCGGTCGAAATCGGGAAAAAAGTCGTCGGTGGGGGCGAGGGGCTGGACGATCAAATTCTGGAAGCCGAGGTCCTGGGCGTGGTCGAGGGCGGTTTGGTATTCCGCAGGCGCGAGAGGTCGGTCGAAGGGGGGGCGGGTTTGGGCGGCGGGCGTGGGGGTGTATTGGCTCATGAGGGAGAGGGGGAGCCAGCGGCCGAATTCCTCGCGGAGCAGGTCGAGGACGCGCAGGGTGTTTTCGACGTGTCCGGGCAGGACGAGGTGGCGCACGAGGACGCCGCGTTTGGCGAGATCGGTGCCGGTTGGATCGAAGGGATCGAGAAAGCCCTTTTCGGCGACCATGAGGCGGAGGGCTTCGAGGGCGATTTCGGGGTAGCGCTCGTCGCGCATGACGAGGCGGGCGAGAACGGGGTCGGCAAACTTGAAGTCGGGCAGGAAGATGTCGATGAGCGCGGCGTAGCGCGAGACCATGGCGGGGAGTTGGTACCCGGAGGAATTGAAGAGGAAGGGAATCCGGACGCCTTCGTTGCGCAGGCGGGCGCAGAGTTGTTCGATGTGGGGCCAGAAGTGATCGGGCGTGACGAAGTTTAGATTGTGGACGGCCGTTTCGATGAGGCCGAGGGCGAGGCGATGGAACTCCTCGGGGGAAACGGCGTCGCCCTTGCCGTGGGCCTTGGAGATCTGCCAGTTCTGACAGAAGAAGCAGTGGCAGGCGCAGCCCGAAAAAAAGATGGCGCCGGAGCCGCGCGTGCCGCTGAAGCAGGGCTCCTCGCCCATGTGAGGGCCCCAGGAGGCGATGCGCAGCGTGGCGGTCTCGCCGCAGACGCCGGGAGCGCCGCCGAGCCGGTCGACGGCGCATTGCCGGGGGCAGAGGCGGCAGGGGGTGTAGGAAGAGAAATTCATCTCATGAGAATAGAGGGGGTTTCGCCCTGCGTCGAGCGAAGGAACGGGCGGCCACAGGGAACGCCGAATGAGCGCAGCTTTGGATCGGACGGCTTGTTGTGGCTGCGCCCGTGGGCGCGGGGATCGGATCAGTCGACGACTCCGAATCACGAATTGAACGAATGGGGGAGAGGGGGGGGACGTGGGGCGATGTCAATATCCAATACTCCATAATCAATATCCAATCATCAAGTGAACTCGAACATTCGACCTCGGACTTCGATCTTTCCTGAACACGCGCCCTGACCTCTGACCTCTTTTATGCATGACCTCTTTTTAGCATGGTCAAGGGGCGGGGGGCGGGGTATGGTCGGCGGCTTCAAATGCCTGGGGCGCGTGTGCCCGGGGGCAGGAGCAAGAACCGGACACAGCGATGATTGTGGTCATGCAAAAAGGAGCGGGCGACGACCGGATCCAGGCGGTATCCGACCTGGTGACGGAGTGGGGCCTGAAGCCGCACGTCAGCCGGGGCGAGGAACGCACGGTGATCGGGCTGATCGGCGATGAGTCGAAGGTGAACGAGCCGGCGCTGGAAATGATGTCCGGGGTGGAGAAGGTGATGCCCGTCTTGAAGCCCTACAAGCGGGCCAGCCTGGAGTTCCACGCGCAGCGGACGGTCATCAAGATCCCCCCCGCGCGACATGGCGACCGCGGCTTGACGCTTGGGGGGCCGGGGGTGTTGGTGATGGCGGGGCCGTGTTCGGTGGAGAATCGCGATATGATTCTGGCCTTGGCGGCCTTTTTGAAGGGGGCGGGGGCGCACCTGCTGCGGGGCGGGGCGTTCAAGCCGCGCACGTCGCCCTACGCCTTCCAGGGCCTGGGGGTGGAGGGGGTGCGGTACCTGTCCGAACAGCGCTCGGTGGTGGGCTTGCCGGTGATCACTGAGGTGATGGATGTGCGCGACGCCGAGATGATTGCGGAATTCGCGGACCTGATCCAGGTTGGGGCGCGCAACATGCAGAACTTTGCCCTGTTGAAGGTGCTGGGGCGCTGCCGCAAGCCGGTGATGCTCAAGCGCGGCCTGGCCAATACGCTCGAAGAGCTCCTGATGAGCGCGGAGTATGTGATCAATGCGGGCAATGAAGAGGTGATCCTCTGCGAACGGGGGATCCGCACGTTTGAGCCGTTCACGCGTAATACGCTGGATTTGAGCGCGGTGCCGGTGCTGAAGCGCGAGAGCCATTTGCCGGTGGTGGTGGACCCGAGCCACGGCACGGGGCATTGGGATTTGGTGGCGCCGATGGCCCGGGCGGCGGTCGCGGCCGGCGCCGACGGGCTGCTGCTGGAGGTGCATCCGGATCCGGCCCATGCAATTTCCGATGGGCCGCAATCGCTGACGCCGGGGCGGTTCAAGGAACTGATGCGGGAGTTGGAAGCGGTGGCGGGCGCCGTGGGTCGGCACCTGGGCTAGCCGGATTGGGGACCATGACGAAATGACAAAGGAACCGGGCATTGCGATTATCGGGTTGGGATTGATGGGGGCCTCGCTGGCGCTGGCCTTGCGCAAGCGCGGCTATGCCGGACGCCTGCTGGGGTACGCCCGCAAGGAGGCGACCCGCGCCGAGGCGCTGAAGCGCGGCATGGTGGATGAGGCGCATGACGATCCCGACGAGGCGGCGCGCGGCGCGAGTTTGGTGGTTCTGTGTGCGCCGGTCCGGGCTTGCGTGGATTTGGCGGCGGAGATCGCCCCGATTCTGCCCTCCGGGACCTTGGTGACGGACGTGGGCAGCACCAAGGGGTGGATTGGCCGCCAGATGGCCGGGATGTTGCCGCCGGGGGCATTCGTGGGCAGTCATCCGATCGCCGGATCCGAAAAGCAGGGGTTGTCGGCGGCCACGGAGGATCTCTACGAGGGAGCGCTGACGGTGGTGACGCCGCATCTCGACGTGTCCGAGGAGTCGGCGGGCCGGGTGGAGGAGTTGTGGGTTTCGGCGGGCGCGCGGGTCTGCCGGATGGAGGCGGACGATCACGACCGCCTGCTGGCACGCACGAGCCACTTGCCGCACATGGCGGCGGCGGCGCTGGCGAAGGCCATCGGGCGCAACGAGGCGCAGCGCGTGGGCGCGTTCTGTGGCACGGGTTTCCGGGATACGACCCGCCTGGCGGCGGGATCGGTGGAGATGTGGAACGATATCCTGATGACGAATGCCCCGGCGGTGGCCGAGGAATTGTTGGCTTTCAAAACGGAGGTCGAGCGGGTATATGCTGATCTCCAAGCGGGGCGTTTTGCCGAGGTGGCGGCCTTTTTGGAAGGCGCCCGGGTTGCGCGCGCCGACTTGTTGCCGGAGCGTGGCCCGTCGGTGGAGCCGAAGGATCTGGACGTATAGGAACAGCATGGCGATTCAATCACAGACCAAGATTGTGCATCCGGGCGGTTTTACCGGCGGCGTCGTACGGGTGCCGGGTGACAAAAGCATCTCGCATCGGACGGCCCTGCTGGCCGGGATTTCCTCCGGGACGTCGGAGATCCGCGGTTTTCTGCAGGCGGAGGATTGCCTGAACACGCTCAAGGCGATGGAATCGTTTGGAGCGCGTTCGTGGATCGACGACGAGGGGGTGCTGTCGGTCCAGGGCACGGGCGGCAAGATGATCGAGCCGGCGGGTCCGCTGGACGTGGGCAATTCGGGCACGGGCATGCGGCTGCTGGCCGGGCTGTGCGCGGGATCGCCGATCCAGGTGACGCTGACGGGCGATGAGTCGTTGCAGTCGCGGCCGATGGGTCGCATCCGGGAGCCGTTGGAGTTGATGGGGGCGAAGGTGGACCTGACGCCGCAAGGCACGGCGCCCATGACGATTCGCGGCGGCAAGCTTCAGGGCATTGAGTACCGCCTGCCGACGGCCTCGGCCCAGGTCAAGAGTTGTTGCATCCTGGCGGGGCTGTATGCGGCGGGGCGCACGGTGGTGCATGAGCCCGTGCCGACCCGTGACCACACCGAGCGAATGCTGCGCGCGGTGGGGGCGAAAATCCGGGTGGAAGGACCCTTTATCTCGGTGGAAGGCTCGCCCCCCAAGGGCCCCAAATTCATGGCCCGGCCCTATGTGGTGCCGGGGGATTTCTCGTCGGCGGCCTACTGGCTGGCCGCCGCGGCGGCCACGCCGGGCATTGAACTGGTCGCCGAGGGGGTGGGCCTGAACCTGCGCCGGACGGCGCTGCTGGATGTGCTCCGGCGCATGGGCGCCGATGTGGAAGTCGAGCGCACCTCGTCGCCGACGGATCCGGAGGTCTACGGCAACGTGGCGGTGCGCGGCGGGCCCCTGCGCGGCACGGAGGTGGGCGGGACGGAGATCCCCAACCTGATCGACGAGCTGCCGCTGGTGGCGGTTCTGGGCATGCTGGCGAAGGGCCAAACCGTCATCCGCGATGCCGCCGAGCTGCGGGTGAAGGAATCCGACCGCATCGCGGTGATGGCCGAAAACCTTCGGGCGCTGGGCGGCACGGTGGACGAGCAACCCGATGGCATGGTGGTGACCGGTCCTTGCCGGGTGCACCCCGAACGCAGTGTCCGCAGCTATGGCGACCATCGCATCGCCATGAGCATGTCCATTCTGGCGCTCTTTGCGGATGAGCCGGTTTGCATTGGCGGTGTGGCGTGTGTCGACACCTCCTATCCGGAATTCTGGGATCAATTAAGCAACCTGGGAGTGAACGTTGAATAAAGCAGTAACGATTGTGGCGGTGGACGGCCCTTCGGCGTCCGGCAAGTCAACCGTGTCGCGCCGGGCGGCGCAGGCGCTGGGCTTCATGTATGTGGATTCCGGTGCGCTGTACCGGGGGGTGACGTGGAAGTGCGTCAAGGAGGGGATCGATGTCAAGGACGCCCAGGCGGTGACCAACCTGCTGATCCGGATGAACATGGAACTGGTGGTGAAGGACCATGCGGTCGGCTATTTGATCGATGGCGAAGACCCTGGGCAGGAAATCCGGGCCGAGCCCGTGCGCGAGCGCGTAGCCGACATTGCGGCGCAACAGTCGGTGCGGGTGTACATTGTCGAGAAGCTGCGGTTGATGACCCAGTTTGGCAGCCTGGTGATGGAAGGGCGCGACATCGGAACCGTGGTGTTCCCGGACACGCCCTACAAGTATTACCTGGACGCCGACCCCGAAGAACGGGCGCGGCGGCGCGCGGCGGAAATCCGGCAGACCGAGGGCGCCGGCGATGTCAGCGAGGTGCTCAGCTCGCTGCGGCGCCGCGACCAGAAGGATTCCAGCCGGGCCACGGCGCCCTTGCAAATCGCGCTGGGGGCCACGATCATCAACAGCACCGGTATGACCATCGACCAGGTGGTGGAGACCATCGTCAACGACCTGAACAAGGCCGGTGCGGTCGACTGATCCCATGCGCGAAGGGCTATTCAGGCATCCGGTGTATTGGCTGGCGCGCGACGCCGTCCACTTGGGCCTCTGGCTGAAATACCGGCTGCGGGTGACGGGCCGCGAACACATCCCGGCGACGGGAGGGGCGATTCTTGCCGCCAACCATTGCAGCTACCTGGATCCGCCGGTCATCGGGGCCTGCAGCACCCGCCGGATTGTGCATTTTTTGGCGCGGGACACGCTGCTGTCCAATCCGGTGGCCCGCTGGTTTTTTCCGCGCGTGGGGGTGATTGCGCTGGACCGGACGCGCGGCGACCTGGGCGCGCTGAAGAAAGCCATCGGACTGCTCAAAGAAGGGCAGGTCGTGGGACTGTTTCCCGAGGGCACCCGCTCTCCTGACGGGCAGATCCGCGAGGCCAAGGGCGGGATTGGTTTTCTGATGGCCAAGGGGCAGGTGCCGATCGTGCCGGTCTACATCTCCGGAACCTTCGCGGCCTTTCCCAAGGGAGCGGAGAAGCTGCGCCCGGGGCGCGTGGTGGCCCGCATGGGGCCGGCCATCTCGCCCGAAGAAATCCGCGATGCGATGCCATCGAAAGGCGGCTACGAAGCCGCCGGCGCCCTGGTGATGAGCCGCATCCGCGACTTGGCGCCAGGTGGCTGATCGGATCTCGGGCGTAGCGTGACGGGCACGCACTCCAGCAGGACCCAGGCCACGGACGGGCGTTCGGGCGCCATTCGGTCCATGAATTCCAGCTGCGGAAAAAGCCCGAATCGCGATGCCGCCGGGTGCGCAGCGCTTCGGGGTTGCGCCGTGAAGAATGTGCACGCCACCCCGCCTCGGCTCGCCCACGCCGCCGCCCTGCTGGCGCTGGGCGCCGGCAGTCAGTTGACTCAGGTGGTGCTGGTGCGCGAGTTGCTAATGGTGTTTCACGGCAACGAGCTGTCCATCGGCATCGCCATGGCCTCGTGGCTGCTGTGGGTGGGCCTCGGCAGTTTGGCGGCCACGCGGATTCCCGAACGGGTGGCGCGAACTCCGGCGGCGGCCACGCTGGTGACGCTCGGCCTGCTGGCGGCGATGCCCGCCACGCTCCTCGCCCTGCGCCGGGTGCGCGACCTGTTCGGGCTGATGCCGGGCGAGTGGCTCTCGTTCGTGGATGCCCTCTGCGTCAGCGTTCCCGCCCTGGCCCCGGCCTGCCTGCTGTGGGGGGCGCAATTCGTCCTGCTGGCGCGCCTGTGGCAGGCGCGTCCCGACACCGGCGAATGGGTCGGAGGCGTCCGCGCCTATGCCGGGGAGGCCTTCGGCAACCTGCTCGGCGGCCTGGCGTTTTCGCTGCTGCTGGTGCATGTCTTCGATGCCTTCGCCTGCCTGGCGCTGGCCGGTCTGCTGATGGCGCTGGCCACGGCTGGACTCTGCGCCCCGCGCAGCCCAATGCGCCGGGTCCTGCTGGCCCTGTCGGCGGTGCTTGGCGCCGCCCTGCCATTGTGGGGTCAGGTGGAGGCCTGGTCGCTGGCCGCCACTTGGCGGCACATGGCCCCGGACGCCTCCCTGGTCGAAACCCGGCGATCCCGCTACGGCCTGATCGCTGTCATGCGCCGGGGCGGCCAATACAGTTTCTACCAAAGCGGACAACTCGCCTTTTCCACCGGTGCCGCCGACGTTGGATCATCCGCCCTCGAGGAACAGGAGGCCGCCGTCTTCACCCATCTGGCCCTGGCCCAGCATCCGGCCCCGCGCCGCGCGCTGCTCATCGGCGGCGGGCTGCGCGGCGTCCTGCGCGAAATGCTGGCCCACCCCCTGGACGCCATCGACTATATCGAACTCGACCCCGCCCTGATCGAAGCGGCGCGCGACCGCGTTCCCCCGGACACCCGCGCCGCCCTGGATGATTCACGCGTGCGTGTGCTCTCCGGCGATGGCCGCCTGCACATCAAAACCACCCACGACCGCTATGACGTCATTCTCGTGGACGTGCCCGATCCCTCGACCGCCGCGCTGAACCGGTTCTATACCGTCGAGTTCTTCCACGAGGCCCGCCAGCGCCTTTTTCCCGGCGGCGTGCTGGTGGTGGGCGCCGACTCTACGGCTGGCCTGCGCGACACCGCCGCCGCCAACCGCAACGCGACGCTCTATCATACCCTCCGCCGCGAATTTGCCCACGTCCTGCCCGTCGGCGACCGATTCCTGCTGTTCTTCGCCACCGATGAGCCAGATCAACTCAGCGCCGACCCGCGCCGACTCCGCGACCGCCACCGCGAACGCGGCATCGAATCCCCGGGGTTTTCCGATGCGCTCTTCTTCTCCCTGCTGCAAGAAGCCCCCCTGCGGCGTACCAACTGGATCCTGCGACGCCATGGCCGCGAGGAGGATGACGCCTTCTCCGCGCCCGACACCGGTCCGCTCTTTCCGCCCGACATCGCGGAGCTGATCGTTCTCGAAAACGACTGGCCGCTCCCGGTGCAACCGCACTTCATCAATTCCGACTTCCGTCCCGTGGGCTATTACCACACGCTGGTCTTTTGGAACCGACACGCCCGGGGACGCCACGGCGCGGCCCTGGAGCGCATTCTGCGCCTGCGGACCGACTGGCTGGTCCCCATTCTCGGGGCGCTTCTGCTGGCCGGCGCGGGTCTGCGCATGGCCGGACGGCGTGCCGGAGAGCCGCGCGGGCGGCGCTTTGCCCTCGGTGTCGCTGTCTGGACCACGGGGTTTTCCACCATGGCCACGCAACTGGTCCTGCTGTTTTCGTTCCAGAGCCAGTATGGCTTTGTCTATGAAATGATCGGCCTGATTGTCGCGGTTTTCATGGGCGGCCTGGCCACCGGCGCCATCGTCTGGCGGGCACGTCCCACCCCCGGCCGCCTCGCGGCCCTGCAACTGGTGATTGCGCTATGGGCGCTGGTGCTCGCCGCCGCGCTGCCGGCGGTGGCGCGCCTGACCAGCGCCGCCGGCATCTTTGCGCTCTACGGGCTGATGACCTTTCTCGCCGGGCTGTGGAACGGCTTCAACCTGCCGTTGGCCCTTGGCTGCGCCCGGCTGTGCGAGCGCCGCGCCGGGTCCGGCCTTGGCGCGCTCTACGGCATGGAACTGCTCGGGGCCTGCGCCGGGGCGCTGCTCGCCGGCGTGGCGCTGGTGCCGGTGCTGGGCATGGCCGCCTGCTGCCGGGTCGCCGCCGCCTTGAATGTCACCGCAGGTGCGGTAATATGGCTCGCATGGCGACAACCCGACCGCACTCGCCCGTGAACCCGCCCCCGGCCGGCGCCTCCGGCCTGGCCCGCCGCGATCTGCTCAAGGCCGCCGGCCTGGCGGCCGGCGCATGCCTGCTGCGCACTCCCCACCCCGCCCGCGCCCAGGCCGCGCCGCGTGGCCAAGCCGCGCAGCCCGGCCTGCTCGGGCCGCGGCCGTCGCCCTGGTTCACGCCGCTCGACGACCGGGAAATCCGCTGCGACCTCTGTCCCAAAGCCTGCCGGATCGCTCCGGGCCGGCGCGGAGCCTGCCGCGTGCGCGAAAACCGCAACGGCACGGCCTACACACTGGTCTATGGCAACCCCGTCATCGTCCAGACCGATCCCATCGAGCGCAAGCCCTTCTACCACGTGCGTCCCGCCAGCCGCTCGCTCTCGGTGGCCACCGCGGGCTGCAATTTCGCCTGCAAGTTCTGCGAGGTCTGGGACCTGGCCCTCGTCGCCCCCGAAGACGTGCACGCCTACGACGTGCCCCCCGCCGACGTCATCCGCCACGCCCGCGCCGCCGATGCCCAATCCGTCGCCTTCACCTTCGGCGAACCCATCACCTGCTTCGAGTACGCGCTCGACACCTTCCGCGAAGCCCGCGCCGCCGGGCTGCTCACGCTGCTGCACACCAACGGCAGCCTCCAGCCCGAGCCCCTGCGCGAGCTCAGCGGCGTGCTCGATGCCGCCCAGATCGACCTCAAGGGCTTCGATCCCGCCTTCTACCGCGACGTCTGCGGCGGCGAACTCGAACCCGTGCTCGCCACCCTCCGCCATCTCCGCGCCGCCGGCGTTCACATCGAAATCACCACCGTGCTCATTCCCACCCTCAACGATCACGACGACACCCTCCGACGCCTCTGCCGCTGGGTGCGCGACGAACTCGGCCCCGGCACCCCGCTGCACTTCTCCCGATTCTACCCGCTCTACCAGCTCGCGAACCTGCCCCCCACGCCCATGACCACCCTCGACCGCGCCCGCGACGCCGCGCTCGACGAAGGCCTCCAGCATGTCTACATCGCCAACGTCCCCGGCCACGACGGACAGCACACCCGCTGTCCCGCCTGCGGCCACCGGCTCATCGAGCGCATCGGTTTCTTTGTCGAATTCAACCACCTCGACGCCGGACGCTGTCCTCGCTGCGCCCATGCCGTCCCCGGCCTCTGGGACGCCTGACGTCTCGCGCCGCTACCCATCGATCCCGTTTCTGCGGGCTTTTCCACGCTGTGGAAAACCATTTTCCATGGCGTGGAAAAATCCGCCAACACTTTTCCATGCTGTGGAAAAAACGGCCCCACTTTTTCCATGGCGTGGAACATATGGACCCCGGACCTCGGACCTCCAACCTCTTTCCCCCGCAAGCCGCCACCCGACGAGGGCATCGGGTCTCCATTCCAATCTGGAGCCGGGACGCCCCCGTCCCGTCGGTTCTGCGCCCGCTGGTCGCGGTGACGCGAACCTCCCAGCTCCGGACCGGCCACCCAGTCCTGCGCGGTTTCACGGACCTCGGATCTCGGACCTCGGACCCTGTCTTCGGTTCTCCGCTTCCTACATTCGCCGCCGCTGCACGTTGCGCTGCGAGACCGAGCGCGCGTCGAGGTTGCGCAGTCCGGCGGCCTCGGCCCACTCCATGGCTTCGACGAACTCCCCCGCCGTGATCGCCCGGGCGATGTCCGGATAATCAAACGCCCGGTAATCCACCCGGTACTGCGCCATGATGTTCACATACACATCCGCGCAGAGCGTTTCGGCCACCCACTGCACGAACGCCTTGGCGTTCGACGTGCGGTTGGGCATCACCAGATGCCGGATCATCAGCCCGCGCACGGCCAGCCCGCGGTCATCCACCTGCAGCGGCCCCACCTGCCGGTACATTTCGCGGATGGCCGCCTGGGCGTGGGCGGGATAGTCGCGGGCGTGCAAGTAGCGCGCCGACTCCTCGTCATCCATGAATTTCAGATCCGGCATGTAGATGCCCACCACGCCTTCGAGCCGCCGGATGATGTCCGCATGCTCGTAGCCGCCGGTGTTGTAGACCAGCGGCAGGCGCAATCCCTTGTGCAGGGCCAGCCGCGTGGCGGCCAGGATGTTGGGCATCACGTGCGTGGGCGTCACCACGTTGATGTTGTGGCAGCCGCGCTCCTGCAACCGGATCATCATGTCGGCCACTTCCGGATCGGTGGCCTTCTGGCCGCGCCCCTGGTGGGCGATGGGCCAGTTCTGGCAGAACACGCAGCGCAGATTGCAATTCGCGAAAAAGATCGTGCCCGATCCCCCGCGCCCCACCAGCGGCAGTTCCTCGCCAAAGTGCGGCTGGTGGCTGGACACCACCGCCTCGGCCGGCGCGCGGCAAAAGCCCGTCTCCCCCGCCAGCCGGTTGACCCCGCAATTCCGGGGGCACAATTGACACTGCCGAAGCATCGCGTGGACCTCCGCCACCCGGCCTTCCAGTTTCCCCTCGGCCTCCAGCCGCGCATAGGCCGGCTCCCGCGATGGCTTCCCGGCCCCCGGCGGCTGCGCCCGGCTGCAGGCCGGAAACGCCACCAGCGACCCGCCCGCCACCACCGCGGAACGAATGAACTCTCGGCGCGTCATGCCCATGGAATATTCTTACCGCATCTCGCGTCCCGGGGCAAGGCCGAGCGACCGGAACCATGAGTTGAAATCGCGGGCGCGCTGAGGCATAGTGCCATGGTTCACTTTGAATTAGCGCCGGCTTAGCTCAGTTGGCAGAGCAGCTGATTTGTAATCAGCAGGTCATCGGTTCGAATCCGATCGCCGGCTCCATCTTAAACCCTTGCAAAGACTGGCGAATATGCGTTTTTGCAGGGGTTTTTCCCGCTTATAGCCATTCTGCCAGATTCGGCCACTAAAGCCCCCGATATGCCCGAAATCGTGTCAACACAATGGCAACACAACCCGACCACCTGATTTTCGCCCCCCAGCTTGCCCCCAGACCGCCGCCCCGCCAGCCACCCAGCCACCGACCCGCCCCGCGCCGCCGACGCGCCAGCGGGCATCCTACGCCCACGGCGGCGGCG
>Ga0334882_1002371_pt1 | contig 19505 bp, 16 predicted proteins | sample GraSluR1_MG_5_FD_207226 | JGI IMG/M metagenome (GOLD analysis project Ga0334882, IMG submission 207226) | Sludge microbial communities from methane-producing bioreactor in Wageningen University, Netherlands - Granular Sludge_15_04-R1 | ecosystem: Engineered > Bioreactor > Anaerobic >...
GTAGTAAGTCCGCCTCCTACGCCGCAAAAAACAGGTACATCTGAAGCTGCTACAAGGGCTTCAGATATGACGGACTGAGGCGTGAATGGATATACAGCGAAAACTGCATCTGCATTTATATTTTTTATAACTGCCACATCTGTCGTAAAGGCAAAAGATTTCAATCTCTTGCCAAATACCTTTATTCCTGATGTCTGCCTTATTACATCAGGTAGATTTATCATATGACCTCTGAGTGTCCCATTTATATGTGGAACATATTTGCCTGTTTTCTTATTAATTTTTTCCATGATATTTTCTCCTAAAATGAATTAGAGTATTTATAAACATATTTTATATCATTTTTCTCAGATATTCCATATAAATTTTTTTATTTAACAAATTCCAGTTCATTTTGTGAAAAGATCTTTTCAGCTATTTTAACCGTGTCTCTGGCGTCCCGCGCATAAAAGTCAGCTCCTATCATATCTGCATATTCCTGATTCAATACTGCTCCACCAACTATGACCTTGCAGCACAGATTACTTTTTCTAAGAGCTTCTATCGTCTTTTTCATGTTTATAACCGTGGTAGTCATAAGTGCACTCAATCCAACAACCCTTATATTGTTTTGCTTTACACAATCAACTACTCTCTCAATGTCCACATCTTTCCCAAGATCTATTACGTTGAACCCATAGTTCTCCAGAAGCACCTTCACTATGTTTTTACCTATGTCGTGTATATCTCCCTTGACTGTTGCCAGGACTATTCTCCCCTTATCCACATTGCTCTGTCCGCTTTCAACCATACTCTTCTTTATGACTTCGAAAGACTTCTTTACAGTCTCTGCAGACTGCATGAGCTGCGGCAGAAAAATTTCCTTTGCTTCATACTTTGCCCCCACTTCATCCAGTGCCGGAATAACATATAAGTTTACTATATCCAGAGGCTTTTTCAACTTTAAAAGCTGACTTGTAGCCAGAATCGCTTCGTCCTCCATGCCGTCTATAATTATCTGCTTTAGAGTCTTTTTGTCTATTTTATCTTTCTGGTGTTTTCCATCCTTGCTTTTATCTACAACGTTGTTTTTTTTATTTTGATTTGACTCCTTCGGCATATCCTTGTACTTTTCTATAAAATTCTTACTGTCCACATCCCTGTATGAAAGTACTTCAAATGCAGCTATAGTATCCTTCATTCCTTCATCTCCGGGATTCATTATCGGCAGATCCAAACCGGCTTCCAGTGCCATAAGCAAAAATGTCCTGTTTAAAAGTTTTCTATTTGGAAGTCCATAAGATACATTGCTTACCCCGAGTGTTGTCTTTACACCAAGTTTTTCCTTCACCATTCTTATCGCCCTTACCGTCTCCATGACTTCCTTCTGCTGGGCAGAGGCAGTAAGGGAGAGGCAGTCAACTATTATATCCTTACGTGAAATTCCAAACTCTTCAGCTCTCTTTACTATCTTTTCCGCAATTGCAAACCTTTCTTCCGCCGTATTTGCTATTCCTGCCTCGTCGATAGTGAGAGCTATAATACAGCCTCCATATTTTTTTACTATGGGGAAAACCTCTTCCATGGTTTTTTCCTTGCCATTTACAGAATTTATGAGAGGTTTGCCCCTGTATAATCTCACTCCGGCCTCAAGGGCGTCGGGATTTGGACTGTCTATGCTTACCGGGAGGTATGAAACCTGCTGTATTGCCTTTACAGCCTTTTTCATCATTTCAACTTCATCTATTTCAGGAAGTCCTACATTCAGTTCAAGTATGTCTGCGCCTTCTTCTTTCTGATACAGGGCCTCTCTCTGGATATATCCTATCTTCTTCTCCCTAAGTTCCTGTTTATATGCGGCTTTTCCAGTAGGATTTATTCTTTCACCTATTATTCTTGTTCTACCACCTATTATTACAGTTTGATTGCCTGAAGTCACTGCAGTAAATTCTTTTTTCTCCGGACATAAAGGCTTGAGTCCGCTTACCAGTTCTATAGTGGCCTTGATGAATTCAGGGTCCGTGCCGCAGCATCCTCCTAGTATTCTTACTCCTTTTTCTGCCATGATCTTCATTTGTTCTGAAAACTCAGCTGCTTTTACATCATAATAGGTTTCTTTCCCATCATATTTTGGCAGACCGGCATTTGGCTGAACCATGACAGGAGTAGACGAGTACCTTAAAATTTCATCCACTATGGGCTGAAGATCCTTTGGTCCAAGCGAACAATTGACTCCAAGTGCATCAACCCCAAGACCTTCCAGAACAAAAACCATGGTTCTGGGATCTGTCCCCATCAGAGTTCTGGCGTTTTCCTGAAAAGTCATAGTGCAAAAAACCGGAAGGGAACTGTTTTCCTTTGCTGCAAGTATGGCAGCCTTGGTCTCATATATATCCATCATTGTCTCAATCAGTATTATATCGGCTCCTTCCCTTTCACCTATGACTACCTGTTTTTTAAAAAGTTTATAGGCAGTTTCAAAAGTGAGGTTCCCAGTAGGCTCCATGACCTGGCCTATAGGGCCCATGTCAAGTGCCACGAATTTATCCTTTCTTCCCCTGACAGCAGCTTTTGCAACTCTAACCCCGGCCTCTATCACTTCATCTGAAGAATATTCAGAATCACTGTATTTCAATTCATTTGCCCCAAAAGTATTTGTTATTATAATATCTGCACCAGAATCAAGGTAGACTTCATGTATTTTCTTGATTGTATTTCCATTTGTTATGTTCAATATTTCAGGAAGATCGCCGGCTTTAAGTCCACTTTTCTGAAGCATTGTCCCCATAGCACCGTCAAAAAATATAAATTTATCCTCGAATCTTTTAAACAAATCGTTAAAATCCATATAGCCACCCCTTTTTATCAATTATACAAATTATCTACTATGTAGTTCACAGCAGTCAAGTCATTCATGGTATACAAGTGAATACCCTTTATTCCATTTTTCACCAAATCGCGTGTTTGATTCAAGCTGTATTCTACTCCCGCTTTAAAGAAGTCTTCTTCATTTTCCCCATATTTATCTATTATGGCCAAAAGTTCTTTAGGCAAACTTGCGCCGCCAAGCAGACTCATGCTCTTAACCTGTCTTGCCTTAACAACCGGCATTATACCTGCCAGCAGAGGTATATCCAGCCCAATCTTGCCCAGTTTTTCCCTGAACGTGTAGAAATAGTCATTGCTGAAGAAAAACTGGGTGATAAGAAAATCCGCCCCGCAGTCCACCTTCTCCTTCAGATGAAAAATATCTTCATCCAGATTACTTGATTCCGCATGTCCTTCGGGATATGCTGCAACTGCAATACACATATCTCTCTTTCTTGAAATATATTTTACAAGTTCCTTTGCATATCTGTATTTATTATTTATTTGTGAATTGGAATTCCTGACAATATCTCCTCTGAGTGCAAGTATATTATTTATTCCGCCATCAGCAAGCTCCGATATGTATTTCTCTATTTCTTCCTCTGTAGAATTTATGCAGGTGAGATGTGACAGCACCTCTATATTGTATTTGTTCTTTATATAAAGTGCAGTCTCCATGGATCCATTTTTACTTCTTCCTGCAGCTCCATAAGTTACACTTATAAAATCCGGATTCATTTTGCTCAAATTATTGATCCTGTTTTCAAAGCTCGGGAAATTACTTTTATTCTTAAATGGTATAACTTCAAAGGAAAGTATAAATTCCTTGTCATTGAATATATCTATTATGCTCATAAATTCTCTCCTCATAAAAATTTAGTTCAAAAAAGGCCGCTTTTTATTAAGAAAAGCAGCCTAAGTTTGTATCGATACATTACAGCATTCTTTTCTTATCTTCCAGAATTTTCATGATTCTGTAGGAATTAACACCTTGCATGACGCACATGCTGGTTGTCGGGTTTCTCAGGGCCAGTCCCTCCACCACTCTTGATAAGAACCTCAGTATATTATTGTTAAAGTACATTTTATTTAATGCTAATACTTTTCAGCATGCTTGTCAATACAAAAATTCTAATTTTTGATCTTCTTGACAGAATTAAGTTTTTAGTATATCATATTCATTAAACCAATTAAAAATCTTATCGAGAGTGGCTAAGGGATAGGCCCAATGATGCCCGACAACCAGCATTTTTCATTTGAATGCATGGTGTTAATTCCTACAGATTTTTTCTGAAAGATAAGAAAAATAGTTCGATATTACAGGCCATTTTTCTTAGTAGAAAAATGGCCTTTTTAGTCCATAATCAATATTTGTAAAGGATGAGTTCTATGCCAATAAATATACCTAATGGTCTTCCAGCTTGCAAGATATTGAAAGCTGAAAATATATTTGTAATGAACGAAAAACGTGCAGTCAAGCAGGATATACGTCCTCTCAATATAGTAATATTGAATCTGATGCCCGTCAAGACTGTCACTGAAACACAACTGCTCAGACTTCTTGGCAATTCCCCGCTTCAAGTGGACATAACCCTTGTATACCCAAAATCCCATAAGTCAAAAAATACTTCCGAAGAATATCTTTTCAAGTATTACGAGACATTTGACGAAATACGTCACAGAAAATTTGACGGGATGATAATAACGGGAGCACCTGTAGAAAAGTTGGAATTTGAAGATGTAGATTACTGGGATGAACTCACTGAAATAATGGACTGGTCCCTGAAAAACGTCTATTCAACCTTCCACATATGCTGGGGGGCTCAGGCCGGTCTTTACTATCATTTTGGTATTCCAAAATATCCATTGGACAAAAAGTTGTTTGGAGTGTTTCCACATACCATCACCAGGAAGAATGTAAAACTATTAAGGGGTTTTGATGATCTGTTTTATGCCCCTCATTCGAGGCATACAACTATAAAAAGAGAGGATATTCAAAGTGTTCCTGAACTTGAAATACTCTCAGAATCAGAAGAAGCAGGAATCTATATAGCAGCTACAAAGGGCGGCCGCGATATCTTTGTCATGGGACATTCCGAATATGATACCCTGACATTGAAGCAGGAATATGAAAGGGACAAGGCAAGCAACCTTCCTATAGAAATTCCAAAAAATTATTTTCCTGATGATGATACAAAAAAAGCTCCACTGTCCATGTGGAAAGGACATGCCAATTTACTATTTTTAAATTGGCTCAACTATTACGTATATCAGGAAACACCATATGACTTGAACAAGCTCTAATTCTGGTGTAAAAAACTGCAGAACTACCTGCTGTATGGTAGTTCTGCATTCGTCACCTTTATTTAATTGAAATCCAATTTTGAAATTATTGCATCTGTAAATTCATCGGTAGTAGAATTTCCGCCAAGATCACAGGTCAGGTACTTTCCATCTTTAAGCACGGCCTCAACTGCATTCTCTATCCTATCCGCCGGGATGTTTTCTCCAAGATATCTAAGCATCATGATTGATGAAAGTATTATAGCCGTAGGATTGGCTTTATTTTTACCTGCAATATCAGGTGCAGATCCATGTGCAGCTTCAAATACTGCTGTATCCTCACCTACATTTGCTCCAGGAACCAGTCCTAGTCCGCCTATGAGTCCCGATGCCATATCGGATAAGATATCACCATATAAATTCGGCATTACAAGAACATCATAATTTTCAGGATTAAGTACAAGTTTCATGCTCATTGCATCTACTATCACACTTTCAAATTCAATGCCTTCATACTCTTTGGCCACTTCCTGTGCAGTTTTAAGAAACAGGCCATCCGAAAGTTTCATTATATTTGCCTTATGAACAGCAGTAACCTTTTTCCTTCCATTTTTAACTGCATAATCAAATGCGGCTTTTACTATCTTTCTACTTGCATTTTTTGATATTATCTTTATACTCTCGGCTATCTCATCACTTACCATATGCTCGATGCCGGCATATAAATCCTCTGTATTCTCTCTAAAAATAACAAGATCTACATTTTCATATCTGGATTTTACACCAGCATAGGTTTTTATAGGTCTTATATTTGCATACAGGTTTAACTGCTTCCTGAGGGTTACATTTACACTTCTGAAGCCTTTCCCAACAGGTGTGGTAACCGGCCCCTTAAGGGCTACTCCGTTTTTTCTTATGCTATTTATTATATGATCCGGTATTGGCGTACCGTACTTTTCAATTACGGCAGCTCCAGCTTCAAAGATCTCCCAGTCAATATCAGCTCCGCTCTTATCTATGACCCTTTTGGCTGCCATACAAACTTCAGGCCCTATTCCATCCCCCTTAATAAGGGTAACTTTTTGTCTCATTCCAATGCCTCCAAACAATTCATTTTAGTCAACATGCTCTCTCTTCCCTTTTTTCAAGTACCTCAGGCATCAACTTTTTCACAAGAAGCTCCATTTCACTGTTTCTTATTATATTGGTTCTTCCCATTTTATACTGATCATCTACCCACCTCTTTATTTCTACAACTCTAGGGTCTTTTTTTTCTACCTTGTCTTCATCCTTCAATTTATAGTAGGTATTAATCCATGCTGCTATACCGGCAAGTCCTGAATACTGATTTATTTCAATTACAACCGGCCTTGCGAGTATCTTGTCTGTGTCAAATGCATTGTAAATCTCCTTGTCCTTGAGCATCCCGTCTGCATGTATACCGGCTTTTGTAACATTGAACTGGCTTCCTACAAAAGGTGTCTTTGGTGGAATATCATATCCAAGTTGATTTTTAAAATAATTTGCTATTTCCGTTATAACTTCAAGCTTCATGCTCCTTGTATTCCCTTTGATTTGCGCATATTGGAATATCATGGCTTCGAGAGGACAGTTTCCAGTTCTTTCACCAATTCCAAACAGAGTGCTGTTTATGGATGCCACTCCATAAAGCCATGCAGTAGTTGAATTGTCTACAGCCGCATAAAAGTCATTGTGCCCGTGCCATTCCATGCACTCCTCCGGAATACCACATATTGTCCTAAGTCCATGCACAAGTCCCTGTACGCTTCTAGGAACTTCTGTTTGTCCATATGAAACTCCAACTCCAAGGGTATCACATAATCTTATTTTTATGGGGATACCAGATTCATGCGACATATCCATTAATTTATTTACAAGCGGAACTACAAATCCATAAAAATCCGCCCTTGTTATATCCTCCAGGTGGCACCTTGGCCTGATTCCATTGTTCAACGCTTCTTCCACAACAGAAAGATACATATCTACAGTTTCTTCCCTTGTCTTTCTCAATTTTTTAAATATATGATAATCAGAGCATGACATAAGCATTCCTGTTTCTTTTATACCCATATCCCTTACAAGCTTGAAATCTTCCTTGTTGGCTCTTATCCATGAAGTTATTTCAGGAAACTCATATCCTCTTTCCATACAGACTTCCGCAGCTTTCCTGTCCTTTTCACTGTACAGAAAAAACTCACTCTGCCTTATTATTCCTGAATTATTGTCCAATTCATGGAGATAATCGTATATATTGACTATTTCCTCCAAAGTAAATGGCTCCATGGATTGCTGCCCATCTCTGAAAGTCGTATCTGTAATCCAGATGTTCTCAGGTATATTCATAGGAAGCTGTATACCATTGAAAACTATCTTAGGAATTTCATCATATGGAAATATATCTTTATATAAATTAGGTTCTTTTATATTTTCCAACTTATAATCATACATTAAAAACCATCTCCCTTTCATATTGGCCCTATAGAAAATAAGCTAATTCTGAATTAAATTGCAATAGATATTTCAATTTATAAATCTCATGCTTTTTTTCAGCTATGTACAAATATATTGCGTCCACTCCAGTTAACCCTTGTAAAATTCAGCATATACAAGGGTCACTTGTGAGAATTAATGATTATATTGTATCATTTTTAATAGTTATAAGCAAATAAAATTTTCTTATTTATGATTTTTTCTTATTTAAACTTTCATTTAGTTTATTTAAAGGATTACATCAGGAGATATTGGACTTTTCCATACAATTATTTTATAGCATTGACATTCATATATGATATAATGGGATAGTCGATAAAAATGATTACAGGAGGCATCATTATCATGTTAAGAAGCATTTTACTTTATTTTCTTCTTGTATTGTATATGCTATATTCCCTATTCAAAAAAATGAAACTGGAAAGACTTAAAAAAACTGGGAGAGAGGAAGAAATTCAATTATATATATATAAATGTGTAAAAGACTGGGCTGACTTTATTATAAAAGCCATGGGCATAAAAGTTAATATAAATGGAATTGAAAAAATTCCCGGTCAGTCCTGTCTATTTGTGTCGAATCATCAGGGATTCCTTGATATTCCAATAATAATTGCATCTGTAAACAGGTCAGTTGGGTTTATTGCAAAAAAAGAAATAAAAAAGGTTGGAATAATAAGTTACTGGATGGAACAAATCAAATGCGTATTTATGGATAGAAACAATATACGGGAATCAATAAAATCCATAAATGAAGGCATCAATATTTTAAAAAACGGCCACAGTATGATCATATTTCCAGAAGGCACAAGAAGCCGTGGTTCAAAGATGGGAGAATTCAAGAAAGGCAGCTTTAAACTTGCATTGAAATCAATGGTTCCAATTGTCCCAATAGCCATAAACGGCAGTTATAAATTAAGAGAAGGCAATCCACATGAAAATTTAAGACCGGGAACTGTAGACTTTACTATATGTGATCCAATTTATACAGAAAACTTGTCAAAAGAACAGAGGGATAATCTTGCTGGAACCATAAAAGAAAAAATATCAGAGGCCCTGAACAATTAACAAATATATACAGGTGGTGATATATCAGTTGAAACATATGAAAAAATATTATATCTTATTCTCGTTTATATTGACATTCTTACTATGTTTGTCAGGATGTACGATTACAGATTCTGAAAACACATCCTATAACGGACTTAGAGTAAGCTACATAGATGTAGGTCAGGGCGACAGTGAACTGATACAGGTAAACGGTAAAAATCTTCTGATAGATGCAGGCCCAAACAGCAGCAGAAGTAAATTCATGTCATATTTGGACAGACAGGATATAAAAAAGCTTGACTATGTAATAGCAACCCATCCTGATGAAGACCATATAGGAGGGATGAGTGATGTAATAAAAAAATATGACGTTGATACATTTATAGCACCTAAAAAAATCTCAAACACAAAGACATTTGAAAATATGGTACAGGCATTGAGAAACAAGGACATTAAAATAACTTTGCCAAAACCCGGTTCAAAATTGGAAATGGGGGATAATGTTTCAGCCGAAATAATGGCCCCAAACAGCAGCAGTTATCCCGATACCAACAACTATTCAGTAGTGTTGAAAATAACCTATGGAAATACAAAATTTCTCTTTACAGGAGATGCTGAGAAAGAAAGCGAACAGGAAATGCTGGATAGAAACTATGATATTTCAGCTGACGTATTGAAGGTAGGACATCACGGCAGTTCAAGCTCTACTTCACAGGAATTTCTCAACAGGGTAAATCCAACAATAGCAATAATAAGCTGCGGTAAAAACAACAAATACGGCCACCCTACAAAGAAAATAGTAAACAGACTCAAGAAAAAAAACATACAAATATATAGGACAGATGTTGATGGAAATATCATTCTTAAAAGTGATGGCCATAAGATAGTGAAAGAATAAAAGAATAATTGAAGATGAGTATAGATTGGTTTTCTATACTCATCTTTTATTTATATATTCATATCCAGCAAAACCGAACTCAAGCTTTTCCCATGCTTATCCAATGACAGGGATCTTGTGACTCCTCCGCCCAATGCATCATACATTACAAAATTCAAAGCACCTATTTTAGGAAGTTCATATCTTTTTATTTCCCCATTTACTATATCCCTAAACCACTCCTTGACTTTTTCCGCAGTTACCTTCTCTTCAATTAGCTTATAGTTCTCATTTTTATACACTATAAGTGATATATTTGATATATTCCCTTTGTCTCCCGTTCTTGAGTGTGCAATATCCCTCAATTTCATTTCTACACCTTCTCATAAATAACATTTATTTTTATATCTTTACGTGGTACAAGTATTGATGCAATTGATATTATCTCATCAGCATATTTTCTCACTCCTCCCCCTCCTGACGGACCATTGGTATAGAGTGCTTCAACTTCATTTCCTATTGTTTTTGCATTCTCTTTTTTTAAAGTCCTTGCAGCAACTCTAAGTCTTACCTCTTTAAAGTCACATCTGGCATTTATTTTTCGGCTTAAGTAATTTCCATAAAGAGAATCAACCCCTATAATATCCACCTTCAATTCATCTATGGGCAAATTTATATATTCCAATCTTTTTCTAATTATTTTTCCTGCCAAATCTGCCCTTTCATATGCACCTGAACCTCCATAACTTATTTCTCCTTCACCTACATAACAATCTTTATAACCTATACTTACCTTAAACAAACCATTTTTTTCTTTTCCTGAAGCTCCTTTTATCAGTACTCTGTTTACTCCAGTTTCTTCAATGGTTATTTTTGAAAAATCGGCTGTAACATCAGGTGTAAAATAATTTGCCGGATCATGGATTTCATATATTGCCTGCTCTTTACAAGTATGCTGGTTAACTATTCCTCCCGTATCTTCAAGCTTTGTTACAGTTATATCTCCATTTTCAGTTATCTCTGCTATTGGGAATCCTAAATTCCACAGATCGGGTACCTCCTTATATCCTGGATCTGCAAAATATCCTCCTGTCACCTGACCTGCACATTCCAATAGATGTCCGGCTAAAGTACCTTTCCCTAACAATTCATAATCATTTTCATCCCATCCAAATTCAAACATCAAGGGTGCCAAAGTCAAAGATGGATCTGCTACTCTTCCAGTTACTACAATATCAGCTCCATTTTCCAGAGCTTCTATTATACCTTGTACACCTATATATGCATTTGCCGAGATTATATTTGACCTTATGGAATTCAGCTTTTTACCAGTTTCAAGTATTCTACAGCTCATATATTCATCTATATGTTCTAAAATATCGTCTCCCAATACTGACGCTATTTTCAAACCTTTTATTCCTATCTCCAATGCAGTTTTTTTCACTATCTTGACTGCAGATACAGGATTTGCAGCACCCATATTGGTTATTACTTTTACTTTCTTTTCATAACATAGTGGCAGTATTTTTCTCATACGATACTCAAGAAATTCATTGTAACCTTTATCCTTATCAATTAATTTCTGCTGCTGGTCAATTGCTATTGTCCTTTCCGCCAGGCATTCGAATATGATATAATCTAAATTTCCCTTTTCCATAATTTCTACGGCAGGTTCTATTCTATCCCCTGCAAAACCTGCACCTGAGCCTATCCTCACCTTTTTCATATTTAATAGCCTCCATCAACTCAACTAAAATTAAATTCCAAAGAGTTTAAGTACTATCCAGCTGGATGCATAGAAAGTCATATACTGTACTCCAGTATGCACGCCAAAAAATCTATTTAATATGCCACCAAAGATACCAATTGTCAATGAAATTCCAATTCCAACAAAACCAGCTTCATAGAAAGATAAAACCGTTATCAATCCAACGAACATACAAATTATAGCTTCCTGGCTGACATATTTCAAAACCCATACACTGGCTTTTCTGGCATAATTCATAGATAGCGGATAGGCTATGATGTAAGCTACTATAATTCCCATTAGTCCATAAAGTGCGAATTCCCCTGATGTCATCATATTGTGCAGATTGTGAACAGGCTGGCTGGAAAATACAGGCGGTGCATTGAACAAAGGCCCTGCCGGTCCAAGTCCTACAGGACTAAGTGGTATTCCAAAGGCTACCAAGGGTATTAACGTCTCAGCTATATAAGTTGCTTCAGTTACTGCATTCATCACACTCAGACAAGTTGTAAGTCGTTGATATAAACTTTTAACTTTGGATGCCACTATTTCTCCAATCATTACTGTCATACCTACAGGACTGAATGTAAAAGTAAGTGCAGATATGCCAGCACCTATCAGAGTATACTTAGTTTGTCCACGTGTAAGCATTTTTAGTGGATTGGGAAAATAACCTTTCCATGTTTTTAATTCTGGAGCCAGCCAAAATTCTTTTGGTGAACTTTTAAGAATAGAACCATGAGTCACTGGAGATAAAAGAGTAATTATGTCTGCAAACATCGGCCCAATAGCAATACCAAGAAATATTCCTATGGAGATGCTTTGATGTCCAGCACTGGCCAATTTGATTACGCCTTGAAGAAACACGGCAAATGGTATCAACACAAATACGCTGGCCCACTTGCCTTTAGATGTATAAGCAATTATAATTGCTGCAACTGTAAAAATAATAGGCGCCCATACTTCCACTATATGTGAAAATGGAGCAAGCAGTGTTGCAAATCCAATTGAAATAGGCAGGGCAATAATTGCTCCAAGAATTGCTCCAGAGATCATTTTTCGCAGGGCAATATGGGGAACACCCAACCGTCTTAGAACATTTGCATATTCCAAAAGTGGAACAGCCATGGTATCTCCCGGAACACCCATTAGAGCTGTCGGAATTGCATGCGTCATATGTTTGGAAACAGCTCCCCCAATAAAAAATGAGAATATGGCTACAGGTGGAAACCCAAGTAAAATAATCAACAAAGTTAACGGCGCTACTGTAGCAGTTTCATCAGTTCCAGATATAAGCCCTATAAATGAAAAAATAACACTGCCGAGAATAGCACTCCCAACACCCCATAATATATTATGCAAAAGTAATACATCCATAATTTACCATCTCCCCTCTGTTATTTATCATCGTTTTCTCCAGCAAAGAGTTCATACAATTTAAGATTTTTCATCTCTTCTACAATTTCTTTTTCTACTGTCTTTAATTCTTCTCTTTCTTTATCCAAATCTACGTCAATCTCTTTCAACACCAGATTTCTGTCTTCTTCTGAAAAATTTTTTTCCTGTAGAATACGTTTTGGTTTAAATAATCTAGCCGATATAAATGCACTTAATAGAGAAGCGAGCATACCGATCAACAGGGCATAGGCTTTACACAGCTTCAACGCTATATCTGGAAAATTCAATTGAATAAGCTTCAAGCTAAAAATAAAAGATGGCAGACTAATGGCTATTCCAATAACAATTGCAAATAAGAGATGCCTAACATTTACTGTATCTCCCCATATATCTGCATAGATTTTCTTTTCCATAATTAAATCAACCTCCATATCAATTTAATAATGTTATCTTGTATAAGTAAAATACTTCACTTATACAAGACATTTGATATACAATACTATGTTACTTTGAGCCGGAATATTTTTTTACCAGTTCCTGAGCATACTCCAATCTTACCTTTTTCTCCTCTACCATCTTTTTTACGATCTTTTCTAGTAATTCACCTTTTGCACCTGCAACAGAAGCAATATTTCTCGCGTGAAGTGACATGTGTCCTCTCTGAATACCCTCTGTAGCTAGTGCCTTGATTGCTGCAAGATTTTGTGCCAATCCTACAGAAGCAATAATTTCTCCAAGTTCCACGGCACTTTTAACTCCAAGCATCTTTACTGCCACCTGTGCTGCTGGATGAATTTTCGTAGCCCCTCCTACAAGACCAACCGCCATAGGAATCTCAATTGTACCTGACAGATCGCCATCTTCATTCTTTTCCCATGTCGTTAATGATCTATATTGTCCTGAACGGGAAGCATAGGCATGAGCTCCGGATTCTATAGCTCTCGTATCATTTCCTGTAGCCATAACTACTGCACTTATTCCATTCATAATTCCTTTATTGTGAGTTGCCGCCCTGTATGGATCGGCATCAGCAAAAGCATATGCTGTAACTATTTTATCAACAACTTCCTCTCCTCCCAACGTCGCCTTGTCAATAGTTACTCTTGAACGTGCAAGTCTGTGTATTGCTAAATTGGATAAAATCCTTAAATATATTTTTCCTCCTGTAACTTTCTCAATAAAAGGAGCCACAGCCTCAGCCATGGTATTGACAGCATTGGCACCCATTGCATCCAACGTATTAACCTCAAGATGAACTACAACCATTTCTCCCTCACTGGATTCAATTACCCTCACTTCAATATCCTGAACGCCACCACCAAATTTAACTAGAACTGGATCTTTGTCATTGCAGATTTTAATAATTTCATCTTTGTTTTCGTAGATCTTAATTTTCGCATAATTAGGGTCTTTAACATCAATAATCTGAATTTGTGCAATCATGATGGAGCCTGTATTGCTTGCAAAAAATCCTCCTGTTTCTCTTGCCATTTTAGCTGCATTACTTGCGGCAGCAACTACAGACGGCTCTTCAGTTACCATGGGTATAATATAATCTTTGCCATTTACAATAAAATTGAGAGCAACTCCCATTGGAAGTTGAAAAGTACCTACTACATTTTCAATCATGTGATCTGACTTGTCTATATCAAGAGCACCCGGTTCTTTTATTACTTTTTGCTCCTCCTCTGACAAACCTGTAAGTTCACCAACCTCCTTCAACCTGTTTTCCGGTGAAAGCTTGTAGAACCCTGAATAACTACTTGTTTTCATATTTTCCATCTCCTTTAATATTAATCTTATTTATCCAAATCAATTTCAAATCTCAAAAGTGCCGCTTCCATGCACTTTCCAAGTGTATCCAATCTAAGTGAACGCGTTGCCCCTCCATCCAGTGCATGATGGAGTACAAAATTAAACCCATAAAGCTGCGGAATATCGTATCTTATTACATCGCCTTTTACAATACCCTTGTAGTGCTCTTTTACAGCTTCAGGTGTAAGCTGCCTTTTCATGGCATCATAGTATTTCGGATCTCTCGCAAATATACACACATTTTCCGTATCACTTTTATCTCCTGATCTTCCGTGGGCTATATCCTTCAATTTAACTATCATACTATTTTACCTCCTCTACATATGCTTCAAGCTTAACTGCATCCCTGGGAATAAGAGTAGGCCACAATGCGAACACTTCTGCAGCCCTGGTTCTACCTCCAAAGAAACAGGATGCCGGCGGTCCATTTAGAATAAACGGAGCAATTTCAGGAGTCAATTTATCAGCTTCTTCTTTTGCCTTTGTTTTTATGGCTATTCTAAGTACAACTTCATTGAGTTCCTGCTTTATTTCTTCTGCAAGTGGTCCATGAAGGGAATTAAGTCCAACAAACTCAATTCTCTTTTCTATGGCATCAAGTCCTTTGTTTGTAAGCCTGTCGTCAAGTATCTGTGCAGCCCTCTTTGCCTTGTCAAGTGCATCAGGCCAGCTGAAAGGCAGATAAGCTACATTTCTGTATCCTTCAGTATATCCAACGCAAAGTTTCAATGTATCAGGTCTTTTATGACCTTTAACACCTTCAACTAAAACCCTGTCCTTTCCTATCTGTTTTAAATTTATTCCGCTAAAATCTGCAACAACATCCGGTGTCAAATATTTTTTTGGATCATGTATCTCATAGAATAACTGTTCTTCTATGGATTCGACAGTTACAAGTCCTCCTGTATCCTTTGTCTTGGTCATTACTATCCTTCCAGGCTCACTTATCTCGGCTATAGGGTATCCCAGATCCTCCGGATGGGGAACATTTCTCCAGTCATAGTCATAATTTCCTCCAGTTGCCTGAGCTCCACACTCCGAAAGATGACCCGTCAAAATACCAGTAGCAAGAGAATCCCAATCTCCATCTTTCCAACCAAGCTCATATTCAAGCGGTGCCAGAAATAGAGCCGTATCTGTAGAACGCCCCACGATTATTATATCTGCTCCACCTTCCAGGCACTCCACTATTGGTTCCGAACCATAGTATACGTTTGCATTTACCATATGAGGCAGAATTGTATCTATGGATTCTCCCGTATCCATATTGTTCATTGATATGCCCTGTTTCCTCAGATCGGGTATTATATCCATAACATCATCACCAAGTACATGTCCTATTTTTAAATTATGGCCCGATTCCTTGACTGCCTGTTTTGCTGCCTCAACTGCAGATTTTACATTCATTCCGCCTGCATTTGTCAAAACCTTTATTCCCTTTTCTTTAACCATTGGAAGCATTTTTTTTAGTGCCTTTATAAAATCTCTGGCATATCCTGCTTCAGGATGACGTTCCTTCTGTCTCTGCATTATAGATAAGGTAAGCTCCGCCAAATAATCACAGGATATATAATCCACATTATCTTTCTGAGCCATTTCAATAGGAGCATCATTCAAATCCCCCCAGAATCCCTGGGCTCCTCCAATTCTTATTGTCTTCATAAATCCACCTTCTTCATAAAATATGTTATTTATCCAGCAATTATATAAACAGCATATTCCATGCCAAAAAATAGTGCCTTCTTCAAGGCACTATAAAATCAGTATTTTAGATTTTCCTGTTCCACATCCGATGTATACTTTGTATACGATTATATACAAAGTATACAAATCATCTAGTATACACATTGGGATCAATGCCATATATCTTCAACTTACGATAAAAGGTTCTCCTGCACATTCCAAGCTTTTTCATGGCATATGTCCTATTTCCATTTGATCTCCTCAATTCATTTATTATTTCCTCCTTTTCAATGCCTGATATAATGTGTTTCAAATTGTCATTTTTATATGCAGCACTGTTTTTACTTGGGGAGGAGCTTTTTATTTCATCCGGTAGATTCCCAACTTCTATAGTATTTCCCTGGCAAATTATAACCGAATATTCAATACAACTTTGAAGTTGTCTGACATTTCCATACCACTTGTTATTTAATAAAATTTTTATAACGTCTTTTGACAATGTCAATCTTTTATTGTACTTATTACAATATAGCTTAAGGAAATGATTTGCGAGAATAATTATATCCTTTCCCCTTTCTCTAAGAGGAGGTATTTTTATCTTAAATGTATTCAATCTAAAATAAAGATCCTCCCTGAATTTTTCCTCTTCAACCATTAATTTTAAATCTCTGTTTGTAGCGGCTATAATTCTTACATCAACTCTGTTGACATTATTGGAACCAATTTTTTGAATTTCACCTGATTGCAGCACCCTAAGAAGCTTTGCCTGCATAAAAAGAGGCATTTCTCCTATTTCGTCCAAAAATATAGTTCCCTTGTCAGCCATTTCAAACTTGCCCTCCTTGCCACCTTTTTGTGCACCAGTAAACGATCCCTGCGAGTATCCAAACAATTCACTTTCAAACAGGCTCTCTGGAATAGCAGAACAATTTATGTTTATAAAAGGGGTCTTCCTCTGCTTATTGGCATTCACTATGGCATTTACCACCACCTCTTTCCCAACTCCGCTTTCGCCCTCAATCAATACAGTGGCGTCTGTAGGCGCCACTATGGAGGCCAGTTTCAAACATTTCACAAATTTCCTGTCACTTCCTATTACATTGGAGAAACTCTCCGGAAAACTATTGTGGGCTTTGATACTATCATTATAGATAATTCCTGTTAACTTCCTTACATTTTTCAATTCCCTGTTCAATATGGATACCTCTGTAATATCTTTAAAAACAGATATTGCACCAAAAAGCTTTCCATCCATAAATATGGGATTTATATTAACTATGATTTCTTTACCTATACTTTTAACTTTAACCAAAGTGTTTATTTTAGGTTTTCCTTCCTCAAGGCTTTTCAGAATAACAGCCCCGGGCTCTATTTCCTTCACAAATTTATTCAGCACTCTATATTTACATACCTTCAAAATTCTTGAATAAGCTTCATTAACATATATTATCTTGGAATTTTTATCAACTATTACAATCCCGTCATGAATCTGGTCTATAGCTGCCAGAAACATATATAATGCATTTTCATTTTTTACAAGTCTTACAAGTTCACAGGAAATAAATCCTACAAGCTTTCCAACCGCATCTACAACATAAATAAAACGATATTTGTTTAGATAATCATCGGCAATAGAAATTTTATATTTAAATAAAGTATCTTTATAATTTAACACATCCACCTTTGCAGCACTAAAATTTTTATCTTCCTTTAAAACGTTGTTTAAATTGTATATATCAGTAATTCCAAGAAATTTGCCCTTACCATCAATCACGGGAAAATATCTATCATGCTTGCTTGACAAGAAATTTCCAATATCATGGATTAAAGTATTTCTATTATAAACAAAGGGTTTCAAAATACTCACTTTTCTATTCATAATATCCTTTACCTTCAAAGAATCACCCCGATAATCAGTAATTAAAAATTAAAATATAATTATTCTAACTACATAATAACATCTTTACAGCAGTTTTTTAAGCAAATACTTTTTTACGTGTAAAAATTATGATTGATTAAGTGCTATTAACTGGTATAATATTATCTGTTTATAAAATTAATAAGACAACAGAATTGCGAGGATAAAAAATGAACAGTGAACTTGTATTAAAATCTAATTCCAGATCAAAAGGAATATATCTTGCAGTAATCTCTTCAATGTTGTGGGGTATATCCGGCCCGACAGCCCAATTCCTCTTCAGCTATAAGGGAATAAGCCCCGAGTGGCTGTCAGAAACAAGGCTTCTGTCAGCCAGTATAATATTGCTGATATTTCTGTATATTAAGAAAGGTAAAAAGATATTTGATATATGGAAATCAAAATACGGGCGTAGAAATCTCATTTTATTTGGTCTATTTGGAATGATAGGTACACAATATGGATATTTTGCAACTATTAAATACTGTAATGCGGCTACAGCAACCATACTTCAATACTTAAATCCAGTAATAATCGTCCTTTATCTGGTAATATCCACTAAAAAACCTCCAAGTTCACGGGAATGTGCATCAATTGTACTTGCACTATTAGGCACATTCCTAATAGTAACCAAGGGCAATATCCACGCCCTCTCCATTTCAAACCTGGCATTATTCTGGGGAATACTGTCAGCTTTTGCCGCTGCATTTTATGTATTGCAGCCTCATTACATTATAAGCAAATGGGGCTGTGATATAGTACTCGGATGGGGAATGTTCATAGGTGGACTGATTTTTTCCTTTATACATCCAATCTGGAAAATTCAGGGCAGTTATACTTTCAGTACAATACTCGGAATCGGCTTTATAATTATATTCGCAACGTTGATTGCATTTTATTGGTTTCTGGCAAGTACAAACTATATAAGCCCGTCAGAAACAAGTTTATTGTCCTGCATCGAACCTCTGTCCTCAACAATTGTTTCCATAGCATGGCTCAACATACCATTTGGAGTATTTGATATCATAGGCGGTATATGTATAATAAGTACTGTATTGATCTTATCTTCAAGAAAAAAATAAAAAGTCAGCTCCAATCAAGGTCTGACTTTTATTTCGCATATTTATCTGGCAAAAAATAAAAATGGCTCCGTGGAGAGGGCTCGAACCTCCAACCCTTCGGTTAACAGCCGAATGCTCAACCATTGAGCTACCACGGAACAATTTATTTAAACCCGGCAGCAACCTACCCTGCCACAGGGCTTCCCCTGCAGTACTCTCGGCACAATGAAGCTTAACCATCCTGTTCAGAATGGGAAGGGGTGTTACCTTCACGTCATAACCACCAGATATTTGACATAAATCATTATCAGCTTCATA
>Ga0334882_1002373_pt1 | contig 19500 bp, 12 predicted proteins | sample GraSluR1_MG_5_FD_207226 | JGI IMG/M metagenome (GOLD analysis project Ga0334882, IMG submission 207226) | Sludge microbial communities from methane-producing bioreactor in Wageningen University, Netherlands - Granular Sludge_15_04-R1 | ecosystem: Engineered > Bioreactor > Anaerobic >...
CTCAAAAATGTAGTTTCCCATTGAGACGAAACTGAACCCCGGTCTTCCCGGGATCTCAGGGGGTATGGCAGGTTTTTCTACGAAGTCGATTATCCGTCCGGTCTCATCTGTCGCTATGCAGCCGAACTGGCTTGCCTCAGAAGAGGGGACCACGTACGCCGAAACGGTTACGTCCGCTTTGTTGTCCATGTGGTACTGGAGCATCTGTTCGATGTCCATCTTATAGACATGGTCGGCAGCAAAGATGCATATTCTGTCTGCATTGAACAGGGTAACAAGGTGTAGATTCTGGAATATCGCATCGGCAGTTCCCTCGTACCAGCGCTCTCCGTCCCACATCTGAGCAGGCACGACATTGACGAAAAAGTCGCGGCCGCGGAGTGCGCTTCCAAACTGCCATCCCTTTCCTATGTGTTCATGAAGTGACTGACTTTTGAACTGGATCATGCAGTAAATTGAAAAAAGGCCGCTGTTGACCATGTTGGAAAGCGCAAAATCTATGACCCTGTACTTTGCTGCAAAAGGAACAGCAGGTTTGGCTCTGTATTTTGTAAGCGGCATCAGCCGTTCGCCCTTACCCCCCGCCAGTACCATGCCCAGGACACGACCGTACTTGCCATGGATCATCTTAACCCCTCCTAAAAAATCTTTTTAACGTTACCCTGTCATTTTGGGACAAAAGTCAGTTATTTTCAGATCATGCAGTGTTAAGGATCACATATGAAGCACTGATACTACAAAACAATTATAGCCTATAAAAAAATAATAATGAGATGTTTTTTTGTAATAATTACAATTATTTTTTTATTATATTCTGTTTTTATAAAAAGTTTGTCTCACCAAAGTTGCATTTATGTAAAAAATCAGTCCGATGTCAGAATATCCCTGTAAAGTTCGGCGTAAGCCTTTGCCGAATTGTCCCATGAGAAATCGGAGTCCATCGCATTTTTTACTATGTTCTGCCACCTCTCGCCATCTTTTTTGGCCTCGATCGCCCTTTCGATCGCCTTTTCAAGTTCCTCAGAAGTGAAGTCTTTAAAGAGGAAACCTGTCCCGTCCTGTGATGAGTCCGCGTCTATGACAGTGTCGGCGAGACCTCCGGTTGCCCTTGCAACTGGGATGGTCCCGTATGCGAAAGCTATCAGCTGTGAGAGGCCGCATGGCTCGAAGAGGGAAGGCATAAGCAGTATGTCCCCTCCGGCGTATGTCAGATGAGCCTTGGTCTCGTTAAATTCAAGGATGGTGTGCACCGAGCCCGGGTTTTCCTTTTGAAGCTCTTTTATCTTTCTGGTGTAAAGGTCGTTCCCGGATCCGACTATCACGCACCTGGCTTTTTTTGCCAGGAAAGGTTTGACCGCCTCAAGCATAATGTCTATGCCTTTCTGCTCCGTCAGCCTCCCGACAAAAATGAAAATGGGCCTCTTGTCTTCCTTCCAGCCGCATTCCTTCAAGAGTGCCCTGCGGCATTCCCCTTTTCCCGACATCTCCTTCAGACTGTAGTTGGCAGGGAGAAGGCTGTCAGTTTCAGGGTTCCAGATGTCGTAGTCTATACCGTTGATTATTCCGCGCAGCTTGTTCCTGTGGGCGACTATCACACCGTCAAGCCCCAGGCCTCCGTTTGGGGTCTGGATGTCCCATGAGTAGCTGGGGCTTACTGTGGTAAATGCTTCGGAGGTAGTGATCGCCCCCTTCATCATGTTGACATGTCCGTAGTACTCCATGCTGTCCATATCAAGGTTGGAAAAAGCCTTCTGGCTGAACCCCCAGCCCTCAAGGGCAGAAGAGTTAATTATCCCCTGGAAGGCAAGGTTGTGGATAGTAAAGACGGTGTCGTAATCTCCGTTGAAGTATGAATAATACCTGTGCCACTTCAGCGCGGCGGACATAGGTGCAACCGTCCAGTCGTGTGCATGGAGGAACTGCGGCTTCCATCCGGTCAGCCTCAGCAGCTCAAAAGGGGCAAAAGAGAGAAACATGAAAGGGAGTACTGTCTCGGCATCCAGCTTTTCGGGGTAAATACAGGGATCGGAGAAGAGCTCAGGCTGGTCCAGCAGATATATGTGAAGGCCGTTGACTTCAGCCTCCAGGACAGAGGCAGTATAGGCACGCCAATTCAGGGCGACGCTTATCTCTCCAAGCGGTACTCTGTTGAGTTTTCCCATCTCTTCGGCCTTCTCTTTTACGCCCGGCCATGCAGGCATCAGTACCCTTGCATCTATGCTCTGCTTCCTGAGGGCCTTTGGAAGGGTGCCGACAACATCCCCAAGACCGCCTTTTTTAGCGAGAGGAGAACACTCGGGAGCGATGTGGAGCACCTTCAGCGTAAAATGCTTATAGGCGATCATTTTTTAAAGTCCTCTGAAAACTGTTCCGTAAGCTTTCTCGCAATATTCCCTGACTACCCTGTGTGTGTTGAAATAGCTCGCGTTTATTGAAATTGCCAGCTTCATCATCCTTATCCACCTTGGCCTGTTGTTGTAATAGAGGGGCAGGATCTTATTCTGAAGTTTCCTGTAGAGATCCTCCGCGTCCTCTGCTTCGTTGTAGCCCTTCATGTCATCGGGCCCCGGTTCAGGTCCTATCCCCCAGCCTGTATGACCTTCAAGACAGCCTTCGATCCACCATCCGTCAAGGACGGAGAAGTTCATTATCCCATTATGTACGCATTTCATTCCGCTCGTCCCTGATGCCTCCCGGGGTCTTACCGGTGTGTTAAGCCACAGGTCTACCCCTGAAGTGATCAGCTTGGCAGGAGCGATGTTGTAATTTTCGATGAAGACCACGGGCATTGATTTTCCCAGCTCCTTCGAAATGTTGAATATCTTCTGAAGGATGTCCTTACCCGGTTCATCGTGGGGATGAGCCTTTCCGGAGAATATGAACTGTATCTTGCCGTCACCAATTTCCAGAAGCCTCTTTATGTCTGTGAAGACCAGGTCGGCCCTCTTATAAGTGGCAGCCCTTCTTGCAAACCCTATCGTCAGGATCTCGGGGTCCAGTTTTTGGCCGGTCTCCTCATAGACCATATCCAGCAGTTTGAGCTTTGCGGTCTGGTGAGCCTCCCATATCTCTTCGTTTGGGATCTGTATCGCCTGCATCAGCCTGCTCGTGTTTGATCTCCAGCCACGGATGTACTTGTCGTACAGCGCAGCGAATGATTCGCATGTCCATGTGGTGGAGTGGACTCCGTTTGTTACCCAGTCTATAGAATCTGAGTTGAACATTGCCCTGCTTACTTCTGCATGCTTCTTTGATACGCCGTTCACATACCTGCTGAACTTGAGAGCAAGGTCTGTCATCGACAGTCCGCTTCCGCCAATGGTATTTTTAAGTTTTTCGATGAAGGTGCTCTCAATGACCTCTTTTATCAGGTCATAAGAGAAGAAGTCATGCCCTGCTTCAACGGGAGTGTGTGTTGTGAAGACGACCTGGTTGCGCACCTTCTGCAGGTCAGGATATCCCTGCTCCCTCAAGAGCTCCAGTGTGATAAAGCCGGCATGTCCCTCGTTAAGGTGGAAGGTCTTCACATTCCGGTATCCAAGGTCACGAAGGATCCTCAGTCCGCCTATTCCCAGTATGAGCTCCTGGCACAGCCTGTATCTGTTGTCTCCTCCGTAGAGCTCATCTGTCAGAGCCCTGTCCTCAGTTGTGTTTTCTGGGAGGTCCGTGTCAAGGAAGAGGATCGGGATGGGATGGCCCGAATTTCCGATTATTGTATGTGACCACACTCCGACAGAGACGCTCCTGCCGTTCATTACGATGGAGACCCTGTTTGGCAGCTGGGTAAGCAACTCTGTCGGGTCCCATTCCACAGGTCTTTCTGTCTGTCTTCCCTCTTCGTTTATCTTCTGTGCAAAATAACCTTTTTTGTAGAGGAGTGTGATACCGACCATCGGCACCCCAAGGTCTGCAGCACTCTTAAGGATGTCTCCGGCCAGTATCCCCAGTCCGCCTGAATAGGTCGGGATCTCCGGAGTAAGTCCTATCTCCATCGAAAAATAGGCCACATTCCTGAATGCAGGATCTCTTTCAAGTGTAGATAGGATCGATTGGGCGAGGTTGCCGCCATAATTCATGTCTGTCATATTTTCTCCTCCAAATTGGGCATCTTCGGCATCCGGGAGAAGTACGTCCCCGTTTGTTTTCAGCGCTCCGTTTGCCTGCTTTCCGTTTCGTCCGTTGCTGCCCGCAGGGATCTTTGAAATAATATCGCGTTCCGCCATTATCCCTGCGTTGGCATATTTTTTATCGTTGCCCCCGGCTTTTCGCAGATCGGTCAGTAGGTCTTTCAAATAGTCTTTTTCTGTAACTTTGCCGGCAAGCTCGGCAGTTCTCACAGCGAAGGAGATGACCTGCTTTGTCTCCACTCCGGAGATGTCGTTGAAAAACCATCCGCAGGAGGTGAACATGAACATCCTCATTCGCTCCGCCTCAAGTATTGAGAGGATCGAGGCACCCTCTTTTTCACCTATGCCGCCCAGATGTTTTGAAAGGAATTCCATCCCTTCCTCATACTCTTTTTTTCTGTCTGACTTTGCCGAACGGTAGTGTTCGATCGATAAGTTCCTGAGGTCCCACGGATCGAAATAGGGGGAGACTGTTTCGTAAAATGCCTCGTCGATCCTTTCTGCCAGACTGTTAAATGCTTCCCTCAACGGAGCTCTCCACGACTGGTTCCAGCCCGGTTTCCCGCCCGTGCTGCACCCGCAGTCGCTTCTCCAGCGCTCTACCCCGTGCACGCAGGACCAAGATGAGTTCTCTTTGATGCGGCACTCAAACCTGGCAGGGTGGTTTTCCAAAAATGTTCCTATATCAGGAAGCGAGATCTCAGGATCCTGCTCAAACCTTTCAAAGAGGCGTGCCAACGCCATCTCACCAAATTTGTGGTGATGGCCGTAAGTCTCACCGTCTGTTGCGACTACAAGAAGCCTCTCTTCAGGTCGTATTTTCACTGCGTCAATGAGTGCATCCCGCAATCTGTCGCCGTTTTCAAGGAGACCGCCGAAAGCGATGTCATGGGCGAGTCCTCCGTGGTAGAAAACTATAGTGATCGTCCTGCCGGAGGGTAGCCTGCACAGGTAGGGGAGGGTGACATCAAGATCCTTCCCTTCAGGAGTCTCTTTCCAGATCCCATCCATAAATACGGCGCTGCACTGTCTTGGAGCAAGGATAGTAAAAGCGATCCCGTTTTCACTCAGCACTTCGAGCGTCGCGGTGTCAACAGCCGTCTCAGGGAGCCACATCCCCTTAGGCCTTCTATTGAATCTGTATTCAAAGTCTTTTATCCCCCATAAAGTCTGGGTCTTTTTGTCCTCAGTGGAAGCCAGTGGCATGATCATATGGCTGTAAGACTGGGATAGGGCTTTTTTGCCTGATTCTGTTAGGATCAGGTCAAGTGCCGGGTCTTCCTTTTCTATCCATCTGTGAAGAGTCGGTCCAAAGTTGAAGCTGAGGTGGGAGTAGTTGTTTATCACCGATATGATGCGGCCGTCCGACCCAAGGATCTTGGCCGCACTGTTTGGCTTGTAGCACTCGCTGGCTATCCTTTGGTTCCAGTCATGGGCAGGAGCTGCTGTTGGATCCTTTAACACCGCGTTTAGCCATGGATCTTCGCGCGGCGGTTGGTAGAAATGTCCATGAACCGCAATATTGAACAACTAACGATCACCTCCGGAAGGGTACGCCGGTCAGCCCGACAATATGATTATACTATGATACGCGGCAATTGCCACTGGTGCCAAAAGCCTGATGATGCCTGTACGTACTGGTACTCTTGTTTTTTTTATTCTAAAAGCTATAATTGAACCGGAATCTAAAAATCGACCCTGCGGAGTACGTGGAATACGGGTTGTGTCTTGAGCCAACAATAAATCCCGGCTGAACTTTTTTCCCGTTAGCGGCGGAGACCTCGTCGGTTGACCAAGCTTTGCGGGTAGGGTTCTAATCCTTTTTCAGGAGCGGGTCAAGACCTTCCGTACACGGCTCTTGCGGGGTATTTTTGGCATCTTTGAAAACAACGGTAAGGAGCAAAGTCATGAACATCAAACCACCATTTTGGCACCCCTCCGGATCAAGAGGTTTTATCCTCGACTGGGACGGTGTATTAGCAGATACGAAGCTTGATTTCTCCGGATTGAGGGAACGATATTACGGGGGACGTAGGGCTATGCTGCTTGAAGATGTTTCAACACTTTCTCCCGAAGATCAGTCATCCTTCATGAAGGAGCTCTGTGAACTTGAAATGGAAGGCGCCCGCAAAGCGGAACCCATTCCGGGAGCTTTTGAGCTTATTGAATGGCTTAAGGCCAAAAACATCCCTTACACTATCGTATCCAGAAACTGCAGAGAATCAATAGAACTTGCAGCAAAGAAGATAGGACTGGAACTTCCCGAGAAAATATGGAGCAGAGATGAACAGAAAAAGGTAAAGCCGCATCCTCGTTCGCTTGCAGAGGCCGCCCGTTCCATAGGCCTTGAACCCAGTGAATGCGTTCTTGTCGGAGATTTTCTTTATGATCTTCAGGGAGCCAGAAGATCCGGCATGAGAGCAGTCCTTGTACAGAGGGATGAGCCCGAGTGGACTGCCTGGTCGGATGTTGCTTACCCCAAAATGACAGATTTTGTTGCAGATCTGGATGATCCGAAGCCCATAACGCCGTGGGAATATCGCGAGATCTTTGCCAAGAGGGGCGAAAAGTGGCTTCATGCGGCATTTGAACTTGCCTTTGAACTTCCCGAAACGACCTCGCCGACCCTCGACTGCTGGCTTGTAAGGGTCGCAGCCCTTTGCGTGGGCACTATCACCGTATCGAGTGACTACATACTTGGACCAACGGAATGGAAGAACAATCAGTCCTTTGAGCCCTACTTCATGGGTCTGACAGTATCTTCTATTGCAAAAAAATACCTTGCATCCCGTTATCCAATGATCACAGTAACTACAAAAGAAGAGGGTATCAAGGCGCCTAAGAACTCACTTGACCTGACGAGGTTCATAGAAAGAAAGATCTTCTAAATGGAAGAAGGAAGCCTTTTCGGCCCGGAAAAAGATCATAAAGTTCCAATTTATGAAATTCCGCTGGCTGAACGTATGCGGCCGGACACCCTTGATGATTACGCAGGGCAGGAGCACATCCTCGGTCCGGGAAAACCTCTCCGTATAATGCTTGAAGGGGGCAAAGTCCCCAGCTGTATCCTCTATGGCCCTCCCGGCGTCGGGAAAACGACGCTTGTCCGAATAATGTCAAAAACCACAGGCAGGGAACTGCTTGAAATAAACGCAGTAAGCGCTAAGGTCGAAACCTTGCGCACTCTTGTAGATAAAGCCAAAACATCAAAAAGGATGTCAGGCAGGTCCGCAATAGCATTTGTTGATGAGATATATCACTTCAACACAAAACAGCAGAACGTACTTTTGCCCTCTGTGGAGACAGGCGACATAATACTTGTCGGCACGACCACAGAAAATCCCTGGTTCGAGATAAACAAGACCCTCCTCTCGCGCATGGTCGTCTACACGCTTAAACCCCTTGATGAGGAAGACATCGTATCATTGCTTGAAAAAGCGCTTTCTGACAAAGCGCGGGGTCTGGGAATGCTTGAAGTGGCTGCCGACAAGTCAGTCATAGGAAAGCTGGCCTCACTTGCCGGAGGAGATGCGAGACAGGCGCTTACAAGGCTCGAAGCTGCAGCATCATCGGTTGCCCTCGGAGGCGGACGTGAGGTAACACTAAAGATCATCGCAGAAAGCACCGGAATGGCGACCCAGAGGTACGACAGGGTCTCAGATGACCATTACGCGGTCATATCAGCCCTTATAAAAAGCCTCAGGGGATCAGACCCCGATGCCGCCCTCTACTGGCTTGCAAGGATGCTTGCCGCCGGGGACGACCTTCGTTTCATCTGCAGGAGACTCTGCATATTTGCGTCCGAAGATGTAGGGCTTGCAGATTCCATGGCTCTTGTCGTTGCACAGAACGCTGCAGCGGCGGTAGACAGGGTAGGCCTGCCGGAAGCAGATATCATACTGGGGCAGGCAGTTGTCTATCTTGCATCGGCACCAAAGAGCAACAGTTCATACCTCGGCATAAGGGCTGCCATGAAAGCAGTGGAAGAGGGGGACCTTATGGAGGTTCCCTACCATCTGAGAAATGACGGCGAAGGCTATCAATATCCCCATGACTCACCCGGCCACTGGGTGCCTCAGGCATACCTGCCGGAGCAGAGGCGTTTCTACTATCCCGGAAAACTCGGGGCAGAGGCTCGGATCAAAGAGAGGCTGAAGCTCTTCTGGAAAAGGTTTGCAGACGACCCTGCCGATGAACAGGGATCATAATACGATTTTATTGGAACAAAAAAGGGCGGCCGAAGCCGCCCACATTTTTAACTTCAGTTTTTCTTTTCCCGCTCTTCCTCGTCGACCTTCAGCGAGATCATGTAGATCACATCGGAAAGCCTGTTCAAAAAGGCGTAGCTCTTATCTGTTATCTCTTTTTCCCTGAACAGCGGAGTTGCGGTCCTTTCAGCCCTTCTTGCTATCGTCCTTGCAAGGTGCAGCGCCGCGCCGCAGGAAGAGTCTCCGGGTCTGACGAATATCTGCGCCTCTTGTATCGATGCCGCCACCCTTGAAGATACGTTCTCCAATATCTGAGGATCAGGTTCCGGAAAATCGCATTCAGCAAAGTACGCCATGGCGTTGAAAAGATAATCCTCCAGGAAGAAGATGTCCTCAGCTGTTTTTTGCGAGATGCATGCTGCCCTCGCGAGCCCCAACGCTGCCTGGCATTCATCCAGGGTCCCGTAAAGCTCTACCCTTCTGTCATCTTTTGCCACCCTCGTGCCGTTTCCGAGTGAAGTGGTCCCTTTGTCTCCGCCTTTAGTGGTGATTTTTATATCTGCCATCTTATTCTCCTTCAAGTCCTTCAGTCTTTGTGGCGTATCCCCTGTTCCTCGTCGCCGCATCCGCTGGCGCAGGAAGAACAGTCAGAGCAGCCGCAGCTTCCTTCATGCTGTGATTTGAAAGCGACGCGAAGCGTAGCCTCCATGAAGAATTCCTCCGGAAGGACCATCCTCTCATTTCCGTCAAAATCCTTCAGAGTCCGGCAGGGAAATCCTACTCCGTCAGACACCTTGCAGGAATCACACTCGGCAAATCCAACCTCGAGCATGATGAGTTCCTCTATAGGAGTCTCTTCCACTTCTATCTCCGGCGACTGTATCGTCACCATGTTTCCTGTCATAAGCGTCTCCTGTGTGATCTCATCAAGGATCACCTTTCTGAGCTTCAGCTTTATGTTCATAGGTTCAAGCTTGGGAGCCATTCTCTCGCCGAAATCAACGAGGTTGTCCCAAGTCTCTTTCCACGGTTCGGGCTCGATATCTCTGACTGTATAGTGCGAAAGAATAATATTTTTCATCTTTTGTCCCCCTGATCGCAGCTTCTTCATAACCTGTATATCTTACAACATTTTAACAGGTAAAGGCATTGCGGTTAACCCATAATTCCGCTAGAATATCCGGGTCAGTATAATGCCGGGATGGCGGAATGGCAGACGCAGAGGACTCAAAATCCTCCGGGGTAACACCCGTGGGGGTTCGACCCCCCCTCCCGGCACCAGATTTTTACTGCCATAGAAACATCTTGAGCGAAACTGCGGTGTCCTGCACCGCGGGGAATTTGCAGCATAGACCATGCTGCGGAGAATTCGCTAACCGAGAACCCTGTTCGCTGGATAATTTGCTCGCTTCGCATCCAGGAGGGGCGGCTGAGCAATAGCTGAGCGTTGCTGAGCAGTTGCTGAGCTGTCGTCAGAACCAAAAGCATTGTCTTCCCGGTATGCCAATACAATTGTGAAACTGCGACAAATACGGTCGCGAGCCGTAGTGAAGCAATAGCGAAACAGTTGTTAGAACCTGAGACACTGGGCCCCCGATTGGAGCACTCGAGGGAGACGATGGAGGTCGGGTTCTAAGATCCCAACAACTGACTACCAACCGATTTGCTATTGACTCCCCGATCGACTCCCGGCGGATGCTCTCTCCGCCCGCATTTAACAACCTCTTCCCAACTGCTTCGCGGCGATGAGATCGCCACTTCGCGCGGCATCTTCACGCCGCACTTCTTCAATAGGTTTATAATGTATCGATATGGGGGTGACGGGGATTTTTGAGGAACTGAGAAGGGGTATTGAGGCGGGAGATAGGCTTGATGTTCTGGAGAAGTTCCAGAACCTTATTCTGTTGGGACTGTCTGTCCAGACAGACTTTTTCAAGCATGTCGCTATGTTTGGAGGGACTTCGCTCCGTATATTCCATAATTTGCCAAGGTTTTCCGAAGACCTTGATTTCACCGTAGTTTCTTATGATGCTGATTTTTCCCTTGTTTCCTACAGGGAACCGATGTCCCGTTTTTTTGCGGACCTGGGCCTTGAAGACGTGAAGATAAGCATAAAGGAAGAGGGAGAAGACGTTTTAAGAGGAAGCTTTCTTCTCTCAATAAAAAGGTCTGAGAGCCTGAGAGTAAAAATTGACGTCGAGAAGCCTTCGGCTCGTGTCATGCCTAAGACTGAGACCCTTTACGGCTTCTATCCATATAATTACTCTGCACGTTTATGCACCCTGCCGTCCTCTTTCGCCGGAAAAATGGACGCGATAATTCATCGCAAGTGGGGCAGCAAGAGAGTCAAGGGCCGTGACTGGTACGATTTTCTCTGGTACATGAGGAGGAATACGGAACTGGATATTAATTGGCTTGAGGCGCGCCTGAAGGAGAAGGGGACTCTTGACCCAGAAATGAAACTGACGCCCGAACTTTTGGGAGAGATGTATGAAAAGAGGGCTGCTTCAGTTGATGTTGGCGAGATACTGCGCGATGTTCAGGGTTTTATGACTGAAGCTCTTGAAAAGAAAAGCTCTTATTCGTGGACCCCGGAACTCTTCCTTCGACAGAAAGACAAGCTTGTCGATTCTGCGAAAAGATACCTGCTTTCAAACAGATCCTGATTTTTAAAACCCAACACTTGTTGCTCTTGAATATATGTTTTATGTATAGTAAACTCTAATAATTAGATGTTATTATGCGTAAATTGGAATATATTTAGGCGAGGTGATGTGGCATGACCGATATTGAGCTGCTCAAGGGGCTGGATACAGAGATCCCGGGATGGGTGCTGCAGAGCAGGCTGAACGAAAGGGGCTACACAAATATATGGCAGAAGATAGAAGGGCTTGTCGCAGACGGTTACATCGAAAGGGTAATGCGCAGCTGGTACTGTCTCGGGCCCCTTCTTCGCAAGAGGCAGCCCTCCCTTAGGTATCTCGCGTGCAATGTCTACGGCCCAGCTGCCGTCTCGGGAAGTCTCGTCCTCTTCGAAGATGGGCTGATTCCCGATGCTGTTGCTTCCGTCACAGCTGTCACGTCAAAGAGAAGCCGGAGCCTGGAGACACCCTACGGAAATATCCAATGGCTTACAGTTCCCAGGTCATCGGTATTTCCAGGTACATACGCCGTAAAAGATCCTCCGGGATATATAAGGGCAACGCCGGAAAAGGCACTGCTGGACCAGCTATACATTATCAGGTATACCCCGCAGAACTACAGTTTCTGGAAGTCTTTCATTTTTGAAGATCTCAGGTTAGACGAGGAGGCTTTGGAAAAGTTGGACCTTACAAACATGCATGAGTTGGCCAGTATATATAACTCCCCAAAGATCATGAAGCACATAAAGTGGTTTAAGAAGTATCTCGGGATCCCTGATAAATAACCATTCACCGGCGAATTCAGTCTTTAAGATCTATGGGCCAATTCTCCGCAGCCAAAAGCTGCAATTCTCCGAACCTTCCCCTTGCCCTCTACAACTGCTTAGCCATTGCTCAGCAACGCTCAGCCATAGCTCAGCCGCCCCTCCAGCCCCTACGACGGCTTCACCACAGCTTCACGCGACCGTATTTGTCGCAGTTTCACCATTGTAAACGCCGCTTGCCCGCCGTTTCTTCGTAATCATCATTATATTGATATTTCACGGATATTAAATTATTACGTCTCTTTCATATATTATTTTTAATTTACTTATGGTTTATTTGATTAAATTTTTCACATGAATAGAAATTAAGCATAATCTAATTTAACTGTAATAGTTTTAAACTAATTAAAATTGACATCGATTTATTATAGTAATACAATGAAAATTGTTGTTAATTATTCAAATTATAATAATTTATGAAGGAGAAAAATTAGAATGTGTCAAAATAATATTTATTCTACGCTTTTGGAATTATGCAATGTGCCTAGTGTATCTCCCAATGTTGAGACAGAGAATAATGTGGCTGATTTAATTTATGAAAAAATCTCTTCAAACGATTATTTTAAAAAAAACCCCGAACTTATCAAACTGGCCGCTATAGACGATGACCCAAACCCAAGAAAACTGGTGTTCGGGGTAGTCAAATCAGACTTACAAGTAGAAGAAACAATTATTCTCACAGGTCATTTTGATGTTGTTGAACCTAATGGTCCCATAAAAGAATTAATTTTTGATCCTCCCTCCTACACAAAAGAAATTGCAAACCACCCACTTGATAAAGATTCCCTAAAAGACCTGAATTCCGGAAATTGGCTCTTCGGCAGAGGCGTTGCAGACATGAAATCCGGTGTTTCAGTCGCTATGGAATACATATCCAATGTTGCAAATGCTGAAATAAAATTAAATGTAAATGTAGCGTTTCTATTTGTTCCCGATGAAGAGAATGATTCCCGCGGAATGTTGGGGGCAATGACTTGCCTTAGAAGATTTGAAAAGGAATTGTCTTTGAAATTTATAGGGTGCGTCAATACAGAACCCTCTATAGCCCCCGTGGAAGGGGGTGCGCCTGAACCCTCCATCTATCTCGGCAGCATAGGGAAAATCAATCCTTTTATCTATATACTTGGCAAAAGAATGCATCTGGGTGAGTACCATAAAGGTGTAAGCGCCTCTCTGATCGCGTCCTACTTAAACCTGAACATAGAAGGCAACCTGAGCCTTGCCGATTCAAGCGAAAGCATGACATATCTGCCTATAGGGTGTCATATGATCAAAAATATCGAGCAGAAATACGGCGCCTCGATCGTTGACAGGATGTTTATACTTTATGGCTGCCTGCCGGTAAAAAAATACCCTGAACAAATACTCAAAGAGCTTGTTTCGACTGCCGAAAGATCAATGGACCGGGCACTCCGGCATGTTGGTGAAATACAATGCAGGTATCTTAAGAATGCTGACGATATGGTGAAGTACGAATCAAAAATTATGACCTATGAAGAACTTCGGGAAATGTATTACAGCAAATTCGGAGATCAGGCAGAAGCAAAGATAAATGAGATCCTTGCATCTCAGGATGAGGCTGCGGACATGAGGAGCCGGGCACTTGATATAGCAACAGAAATGGTCGACTCGTTAGGCATAGATGGACCCTGCATTATTATCGGCTTTATGTTTCCATGCTATCCCTTTATTGAAAACAGGACCGATGATCCTGAAGATAAATATTTTAAAGAAATTGCGTCAGAAGTAGTCAGTTTTGCAGAAAAAAAGTTTAATACAAAAATATCTGTCCATGAATTTTTTGAAGGGGCCTCCGACCTGAGCTATTGCGGTCTTCGCGGCAGAGGGAAAGAGTATCTCCCCTACATCAACAATGTCCCGGGATGGGGCAAACTGTACAGCTGGCCTCTTTCTGACATGGAATATTTTGATTTCCCTGTGATCAACATCGGACCATGGGGGAAAGACCTGCATAAGTACACAGAGCGTGTAAACGTTGAATATGCAGTTTCCATACTTCCTGAATTGCTCCAATTATTCATACGAAGAATATCAGATCATTATAAAAAATGATCTCTTTCAATTTTTTTGCCTTCGAACAGGGGCAAAAAATGAAATTGATTACTCCTGCTGTTTGGAGTAATTGATTACCGGCGATGAAAATCAAATGTGAGAGGAGATGCAAAAAATTGTTGGCCAAATCAACCGGGCCGGAAACTGTAAAAATATAATAAAAGGAGGAACAAGAAATGAAAATCAACATGAAAAAAATCTTTACGCTCATGCTCCAGATCATCGTGATTTTTTCCCTTTTTACTTCAGTTGCACAGGCTAAAACAGTAACCCTTAAAGTTGCCGGGATCTCTCCGATCGCATATCGCGGAACTCAAAGCTTGGAAAACATCAAAACAAAAGTTGAAAAAGCGACAGACGGCAGGGTCACATTTAAGATTTTCCCCGCCAATCAGCTTGGTGATGGATCTCAGGTATTCACGGAAGTCAAACGCGGTACCATTGAAATGGGACTGATCTTCCTCCCCAGCCAGTATGACAAAATTTTTGAGATCGGCTCGCTTCCATATCTGGCAGACAGTTACGAACAGATGGAAGAGCTTCTTGGCGAGGGTGGATATGTATATAAACTCCTGGATAAAGCCCTTAATAAACAGGGCATAAAGTATCTCGGCACATACGCTGACGGATTCTGTGGGATCGGAGCAACAAAAATGCCCAACGAACCCGCAAACCCAAAGGCACCAAAGGGAGATATCCTCTGCCGCATAGCCGCAGTCTCAGTTTATAAGCATGCTGCAGAAGGCCTTGGATACAAAACGACAACGATCCCCTGGTCTGATACTTTCAGCGCAGCCCAGACAGGCGTCTGCAATGCATGGCTCGGAGCATCCCCCCAGATCAACTATCAGGTAATGGGCGATGTTATCAAATGTTACATGCCATATAACGTTGTTTTTGACCAGACCGGATACATAATCAACCAAAAAGTTTGGGACTCGATTTCAGAAGCAGACCGGAAAGTAATAGTGGATGCTGTCAATGCAGAAGTCAAAGACAGCTTTGCCACATGTGAAGCTGAAGATCTTAAATACATGAAGATGCTTGAAGAAAAGGGCGTCGAGGTCGTCAGGTTCGACAAAAAAGAATTCGATGAAATGGTCGCTTATGTACGTGCCTATGCATGGCCGAAGCTCGAAAAAACTTTTGGCAAAGAGGTATTTGACGGTTTAAGGGAAGCAACTAAATAGAAAACTATGTCAGGCAGCGGCAGTAAACTGCCGCTGCCTCTCCTTAAAGGGAGCGTGAGTTGTATTGTTCAAAAAAAGAATTCAGGACACTCTGTTTTGGAAATCTTTGTTGTTCCTGCAGAGAGCAGTAATGATCATAACCAGCTTTGCTATCGTTATTATAATGTCGCTATGGGCATTATTACGCTATGTTTTCCAGACAGATATGTATGGTATGGAAGAAGTAGTTGTAATGATTGCTTTCTGGCTTTACTTCATGGCTAATTCATACGCAGTATATGATAAAAGTCATGTAAAGGCAGATATACTTCCTTCAATGCTGAATAAACGACATCAGCGTCTTATAAAACCGTTTTTGTATGCGTTGATGTTGATAGCCTGCATCATATACTCCATTTGGTCTTTCGACACCGTATATTTCAGCTATGTAGAAAAACCTACAACAATGGCGTTGGGGATCCCCTTCTGGCTTGGGCATCTTTCAATTTTAGTTGGATTTGTTCTCAGTGCATTTTATGCAGGTATCTATTTTATTCAATCACTTGCAGAGGCTGTCCAGACATTAAAGGGAAAAGACTATTCCTCGGATTCCGAAAACGAAGATGCCTTTGTTCTCTAGAAAGGAGATAGTATGTCTGTATATCTATATTTATCCGTATTTCTGGTGATCCTTCTCCTGCTGACAGGATTGCCTGTTCCATTTTGTTTTATGCTGACCACAGCTTACCTTGTATTTGTCCTGGGTTATGATCCGTCGTTCCTGATCCCTTACAGCTACAACCAAATGTGTTCAATGGTACTGCTGTGTATTCCGATGTTCATATTGGTCGGGGGAATAATGGACAAGAGCGGAATAGGAGAATCTCTTGTAGATTTTGTTTCGATATTCGTGGGTAAGATCAAAGGAAGCCTGGGAGCAATAGCAGTAATTGCATGTGCGGTATTCGGTTCCATTTCCGGAAGTTGTGCCGCGACTTTATCCTGCATCGGTTCCATAATGTATCCAAGGCTGAAGGCCCGCAACTATCCTGACGGATACGCCAGCGCCCTGGTAGCATGTGCCGCACCGCTCGGTCTCCTGATACCTCCCAGTTCGCAAATGATACTTTTCGCATGGGTCGGACAGCAATCCGTACTGGCATGTTTCCTTGCAACACTCGCACCGGGACTGCTTCTCACTTTTCTTCTCTGTCTCATCAATTTTATAATCATAAGAAAAGATCCCAATGTAATACCCGGATCAGCAATTATTGGTGAAGGCAAACCGCTTAAACTTTCCATCAGAGCATTTAAAGCCATGCCCTCGCTCTTTATGCCGATAATTGTTCTCGGTGGGATCTACGGCGGTTTCATGACGCCGACAGAGGCATCTGCAGTAGCTGTTGTATACTCTATTCCCGTAGGGTTTTTTATTTATAAAGGCCTTAATAAGTCAAACATATTGGGAGTAGTGATCGAGACTGCGGCAACTACGGGGGTCGTTATGATAATGATGTTCTGTATCATGCTTCTGAGCAGGATATACATCATGGAAGGCGTCCCAGCTATGATCCTTGAGCAGCTCTACCGGATCTCAAAAAACAGGTACGCCATACTGTTCCTTCTGAATATATTCATGATCATTATTGGAATGATAATGGATGACGTAAGCGCAATGCTGCTTTGCACTCCCATCCTTCTTCCGGTAATGACGCAGATAGGCATCCATCCTATACATTTTGCAGGGATAATTGGCGTAAACCTCGGGATGGGCAACCTTACCCCTCCGACAGCACCGACACTTTACTTCGGAGCCCGTATGGCGAATGTCCCAGTTTCCAAGAGCCTGAGGCCTGCGATGATCTTCCTTCTCTTCGCATGGCTGCCTGTGCTTTTGGCCGTAACATACATCCCATCGATGGCATTGTTCCTGCCCAGACTCATACTTGGAGGAACTTTTTAACAATTAACAGATCAAGAAAGCTTCTTTGCTCTTTTCCAATGCGCGCCCGGTTATCATACAAATGATCAGGGCGCGCATTTTTTAATCAGTTGGCAAGTACGATGTTATAGCTGGGATAAGTGCAGTCATGATGATGCCGTTCGAAGTGGCGATTTCACCGCCGGAGAATTTGCGATGAATGCACTCGCGGTGAATTCGCTGAATGAACCATTCACCGGCGAATTCAGTCTTTAAGATCTATGGGTCAATTCTCCGCAGCCAAAAGCTGCAATTCTCCGAACCTTCCCCTTGCCCTCTACAACTGCTTAGACATTGCTCAGCAACGCTCAGCCATAGCTCAGCCGCCCCTCCAGCCCCTACGACCGCTTCACTACAGCTCACGCGACCGTATTTGTCGCAGTTTCACCATTGTAAACGCCGCTTGCCAATTGCTCGCCGCGGTGCTCTTCCCGGCCGTCCCGGGCTTACCTGAAGCTGTCTTCTGACAATACCTCGTTTATGAACACATCGACGACCATAGGATCAAATTGCGTTCCGGAGCACCTGATCAGCTCTTTTACGGCTTCGTCCCTGCTCATCTTTTTTCGGTAGCTTCTTTCGCTGGTCATTGCATCATAGGTATCGGCAACGCTGATTATCCTTGCTTCAAGGGGTATCGTCTCACCCTTGAGTCCATTCGGGTATCCGGTGCCATCCCAATTTTCATGATGGCTGAGAACATATTTTGCCAACTCAGAAAATTCATCTGTTGAACTTAACAGCCTCCAGCCGATCTCGGGATGCCTTTCAATGTGGCCTCTTTCCTCGGCGGTAAGACTGCCCAGTTTATTCAGGATCCTCTCATCTACCCCAATTTTGCCAATATCATGGATCAGGCCGGCTATTTTCATCTTATTGACAGCATCCTTACCCATATTCAATTTAGATGAAATTGACTGGCAAATAATGCTGACCCTATTTGAATGTGCCGCCTCCCGGCCGCTTTTTTCAAATAATGTGTTCATGATAAGGTCTGTGATTTTGCTTCTGATACTTGAACGTTCATACAGCTTGTGCCTGTACATATGGTTTTCAGCGTTTGCAATGATGTCGATAATTGACTGATTATCCGTTTTCTTGGTGTCATACCCATAGGAAATGGACAGCTCCATATTTGCCACCTTTTCATTAGATGCCAGTTCTTTGATATAATCTGAGATCTGCAATGCTTCAGAAGCTGCAGTCTTTGGCAACAGGACAACAAACTCGTCCCCTCCGATCCTGGCAGCAATGTCATCTTCACGGCATGCCTTTTTGATCGCTTCAGCGGACTTTTTAAGCAGAACATCTCCCAGATCGTGCCCGAAGGAATCGTTGACCAGCTTCAATCCGTTTACATCAAACATAATGATCGACAATGGCAGGTTTTCGGGCGTGTCCAAATTCTTTAATTCCTGCTCAAAGTATCTTCTGTTATATAACCCCGTGAGGTGGTCATGATAGCTTAAATAGAGCAGCTCATTTTCTGCCTTCTTGCGGTTTGTTATATCCATAAAAGTAACAAGGCTGGCCCAGGGCTTGCCCTCGGTGTCATTGACAGGAGTGCCTAATACCTCCAAAAGTATTCTTGATCCGTCAGGACGCTCAACCACCATGTCGTCGATATGAGATTTGATGCCTTGCATTCCCAACGTGATCGGCATCTCATTTGTGGGATATTGTTTTTGTGTATTTCCTTTAAATGTCTTATAAGCCTCAGAAAGATTGTGCTCATTTGCATTAGGAACTATACCGATGCCCAGTAAGGCTTTCCCCGTTTCATTCACAACCAGGGGCTTTCCCTCCGCTGAATCGACCATGAATACTCCGACAGGAAGAATTTCCAGCAGGGAAACAAAAAGATCGTTCTGTTTTTTGACAGCCTCTTCTGCAATGGTCTTCTCCGTCACATCATCAAAAATCGCAACAATTTCTCCGGACGGAAGCTTATAAACACGATTCTCGTACCAATTGGAAAATTTTTCGTCAACATAAATTTTACTTGGGTAATAGGCCGGTTCCCCGTTTTTCCAGACGCTTTGAAAAACCGGGATCAATCCATATTCGTCAATATTTGGCCGAAGGTCATACAGGCTTTTTCCCAGTACCTCTGCTTTTTCTTTTCCCTCTGCCTTAAGGGCGGCCCTGTTGAAATCCTGGATAATATAATCTTTTCCATATTGTCCGTCATTAAGAACTTTGTAAATGGCTGCACCGGCAGACATTTCATTAAACAGGGACTGGAATCTGAAGACATTTTCTTCGGAAGTTTTTTCTGCCGCCTTACGTTCCGTGATGTCCTGGGCAAGGATGGCAATATCTTCACCCATTGATACGACCACGAGGCGCAGCCATGCCGGTTTGGAAATTACCTCTCCAACATTGATCTCCTCTAATATTTGGGTTTCCCCTGTGTTTGCTACATGCTTATATGCTTCAAAGATAATTGTTCCTCTGTGGCCCGGAAAAATGTCGA
>Ga0334882_1002374_pt1 | contig 19488 bp, 17 predicted proteins | sample GraSluR1_MG_5_FD_207226 | JGI IMG/M metagenome (GOLD analysis project Ga0334882, IMG submission 207226) | Sludge microbial communities from methane-producing bioreactor in Wageningen University, Netherlands - Granular Sludge_15_04-R1 | ecosystem: Engineered > Bioreactor > Anaerobic >...
CAATCGCAGATCGGCATTGCCCTGCAGGAAGCGATCCTGTTCAGCGGCACCATTGGCGACAATATCCGCTATGGACGGCCGCAAGCCAGCGAGGAAGAGATCCAACGCGCTGCCCGTGTGGCGCAGGCGGAAGATTTTATCAACAGTTTTGCCGAAGGGTATGAATACCATGTGGGCGAACGCGGCGCCAACCTGTCGGGCGGGCAGAAACAGCGTGTATCAATCGCGCGTGCCGTAGCCATGGATCCCGCCATCCTGATCCTGGACGACTCCACCAGCGCGGTGGATGTGGACACCGAAGCCCGCATCCAGGAAGAAATGGCAGAAGTACTGAAAGGGCGCACCTCTTTCATCATCGCCCAACGAATCAGCACCGTGCTCGGCGCCGATAAGATCATCGTGCTCGATGATGGTGAGATCTGTTCGGTCGGCAATCATCAAGAATTAATGCAACGGTGTCCGGTCTATCGCGACATCTACACATCACAACTCGGAAATGGAGGAGTAAACAATGACAACCGCAACTAAAAGCTCCCGCAGCAGCTCAGCCCCACGGCGCGGGCCAGGACGCGGGCACGGCTCCATGCCCATCGAAAGCGTAAAAGATTTCCGGCAAACCACCCGCCGCCTGTTCAAATATTTTGCCAAATTCAAATGGGCGTTGATTGTCACTGTTTTTCTGGTGATTGGTTACACATTATTAGGGCTGGTCAATCCCATCCTGTTGGGCAGAGCGATTGATGTCAATATCCTGCAAAGTGATCTGGAAGGGCTCAGGCAGACGGCAGTGTTGATGCTGGTAGTATTCTTCTCCAGCGCAGCGCTGCAATTCACTGCCTCCTTCATCATGGCCAGCGTGTCACAGCGTATGCTCAAACAAATCCGCACCGAACTATTTGATCATCTGCAACAGTTGTCATTGAAATTCTTCGATGAAAACCAGGCCGGCGACCTGATGAGCCGCCTCACCAACGACATTGACGCCATCAACCGCGCCATTTCGCAAAACATCACCCAATTGATCGGCAATCTGCTGACTGTGGTGGGGGTGGTGATTGTCATGGTCACTTTAAATCTGTGGTTGACACTGGCAGCCATGATCGTCACTCCGATCATGTTCTTCGTAACCGGGCGCATCGCCATCCTATCACGTAAAAATTTCCGCCGGTTGCAGGGCGCTACCGGTGAATTGAATGCCGTCATGGAGGAAACCATCTCTGGACAGCGCGCGGTTAAGATCTTCCGACAAAACAGATCAGCCATACAGCAATTCGGCCAGGCCAACGACGAAGTACGTAATGTCGGCATTCGCGCCCTGACCATCTCCATGGTTTTGATGCCGTTGATGGGCGCCATGGGCAATATGGATGTGGCTGTCATCATCGGCATCGGCGGCTGGCTGGCGGTCAGCGGTATCGGCGGCGTAACCGTCGGCTTGATCGCCACCTTCGTCAACTACGTGCAGCGCTTCACCGAGCCGCTGCGCCACATATCAGAACTGTATAACTCGTTGCAATCTGCCCTGGCGGGCGCTGAACGTGTCTTCAAGATCCTCGACACCGAGCCAGAAATGATCGACCTGCCGGATGCCCTTCCTGTGGATGACATTGCCGGAGATGTGCGCTTTGAAAACGTCAGTTTCAGTTATGTGGAAGATGTTCCGGTAATGAAAAAATTCAATTTGCACGCCAAAGCTGGCGAAACCATCGCCCTGGTGGGCCCCACCGGCGCGGGCAAGACCACCACCATCAACCTGCTTTCACGCTTCTATGACATTGATGAAGGCGCCATCTACATCGACAACAACGAGATTAAGACCCTCAAGGTCGATGACCTGCGCCGTTCGCTGGGCATTGTTCTGCAGGATAATTTCCTCTTCAGCGGCACCGTGATGGATAACATCCGCTACGGACGGCTGGATGCTACCGATGAAGAGGTCTATGAAGCCGCACGGCTGGCAAACGCCGAAACCTTTATCCACCGCCTGCCGGAAGGCTATAACACCCAGCTTTCTGAACGTGCCAGCAACCTCTCGCAGGGACAGCGCCAACTGCTCTCCATCGCGCGCGCCATCCTTGCCAACCCCAAGATCCTGATCCTGGACGAAGCCACCTCTTCGGTGGACACCCGCACGGAGAAGCACATCCAGGAAGCCCTGCTGCGCCTGATGGAAGGCCGTACAGCCTTCGTCATCGCCCACCGCCTGAGCACCATCCGCAACGCCGATCAGGTGCTGGTTATCAATGGCGGCGAGATCATCGAGCGCGGCACTCACCACGAATTATTAGCACTGCGCGGGTTCTATTACAACCTGTATATGAGCCAGTTCAAAGGCAAAACCATCGAGGAGTTGGAAGTGGCGCTGGGTTAAACGCCCTATTTGGTTTACCCAGGCTGGTGAAAACCCGGTTTCTTCCAACGCGCAGCGGTGGGGAACCGGGTTTTGTGATTAATGCCGTGAATGTGCCATGCTGCGCCTTTGTCGCTGAGCACGAGTAGACGACTGAATCCTGAGTTCTTTGTTTTGTTGATCCATTTGCCGCCCCTGTTTTTCTACCGGTGGCATCCCATCATCTGTTTTGGTCTGACCATTTTTCCTTTAGCCCTTGACGAACACTTTCATAAATGACAACCATTAAACCGCGTTCCTTGTTTTAAAGCAGACACGGAGTTTACAAGAATAAACTCCGTGTCGGTCCTTACTTTTTTTTTACGGACAGGGACAAGGAATCAGCAAAGCTGATACGAGCCCTGTCCCTACCGTGATTCATTGATCAATTGCGGAAAATGCGCACGCGCCGGTTAGGCTCCTGGCCGTAAGAATGCGAGACCAGCTCCGCCTGGCGTGCCATCTCATGCTGAATGCGGCGGATATTGGCAGGCGCGGGCGGCAGATCCACCCAGCTCTCGCCATTCAACACCGATTTGATGGCATTCTCCGCCATCTGCATGACATCCTCTTCGTTGGGCAGGCTGAAGTCGACGTAGGAGAGGTTGAACATCTCCACGAGCGCTTTTTCCATCTGGGCGATGGTATTGGTGCGCAGGATGTAGATGGGCATGCCGCTGCTCTCTGCGTCCATCACCGCCTGTTGACGGCTGCGGTAGTAGGAGCGCAGGGTGATGAACACCTCGGCTTCTTCCACATGGCGTGTCAGTACGGCAGGCACACCCAGTTGTTGGGCGGCCTGGGCGAGGCGGTTGCGCGCCACACCGTAGGCGTAGATGTGTATGGGCTTCAGAGCGGATTTACTGCCGCCTTTCTTCTTGGGGGCTGACTGGCTTGCTGGCGTATCCTGATCGCTAATATGCACCGGTGTGCTGCGTTGTGCCGGCGTTGCTGCCGGCCTGGCACCGCGGCCGGCGCCATTGCGCGAAAAGCCCTGTGTGCGGTTGCCGTCTGAAGGCGCAATACGTGTTTTCTCGACCGAGAAAGTGCCGTCATCGCGCCGCTGGCGCAACTCAGGCTGCAGCGGGTAGCCGCGCACCAATTCATCCACCGCGGTGGAGACATCCGGGTGCACGATGAAGGTGTCGCGCTGCTCGATTTCGATGACGACATCAAAGGTGGGCGGGGCGCGGCGTTCCAGTACCGTTTTCTGTGTGCCGCGGCGGCGGGCTTCTTCATCTGACAGCGTGACCGACTCGATACCGCCGATCAGGTCAGACAGGGTGGGGTTAAGCATCAGGTTGTCGAGGGTGCGGCCATGAGCGGTTCCGATCAACTGCACGCCGCGTTCCGCGATGGTTCGTGCAGCAGCGGCTTCCAACTCACGCCCGATCTCGTCAATGACGATCACTTCGGGATTGTGGTTTTCCACCGCTTCGATCATGACCTCGTGCTGCAGGATGGGTTTGGCAACCTGCATGCGGCGCGCGCGTCCCACCGCAGGGTGGGGCACATCGCCGTCACCGCCGATCTCGTTGGAGGTATCGACGATGACCACGCGTTTGGTTTCTGCCAGCACACGCGCAGCTTCACGCAGCAGGGTGGTTTTGCCCACGCCAGGCGCGCCCAGAATCAGTACAGACTTGCCTGATTCGACCAGGTCCTGGATGATATCCAGCGTGCCATACACGGCGCGGCCCACGCGACAGGTGAGGCCGACGATATCGCCGCGGCGGCTGCGGATGCTGGAGATGCGGTGCAGGGTGCGTTCGATGCCGGCGCGGTTGTCATCGTCAAATTCGCCGGTTTTGGCGCAGACCGCATCGATCAACTCGCGGGTAACTTCCTGGTCGCTTATCTGGTTTTCGCCCTGGGCGTAGCGCGCGAATGGCATCCGCCCCAGGTCCATGACAATCTCGATCAGGTCATGGGCATGATTGGCGCTGCGGATGGCCTGTTCGTATTCAACTGGCAGAACGGATAACAGTTCTTCCAGATTATCAGTTATTTGTGTTTGTTTTTTACTCATATCTCACGTTTCGTTAGCAAAATGCTCCTTTTAAAATTTGTGCAGCCGCACCGCAATCACCAGAAGCGGAAGGCTTCTGGCAAAGGGTGCATCAAGGTTCAGGCAGGTTGAATCAAATCAACAGTCATCACCTCCCTGCCCCTGGAAATGACTGGGACGCATGCGTACCTTTTCGAGGGATCGCATGGCGGTCTCCATTTCCGGCAGCCTGAGCGGCTGAGCGAGATATCGTACCATCAGGCTGCGCAGTGATACCACTTCAGCCTGTAGTTTGTAAAGGATGGCTTCTAACCAGCCCTGATAGGAGGGCACCGCTATGAAGACCGGGCGGCCCATCAGGGGGAAGTAATGCTGCAAGGATTGATAGAGAATCCTGCCCGCGTCATCCTGGATGGCAGGGTGCAGGGTGGGTTTCAGAAAAATGCCGGCAGGCCCCACCACGGATTCCATGTAGCCCAGGATTTCGCCTTCCTGCCAAAAGACCATGTCGGGCATGGCGGCGGGCAGCAGCGGTTGGGCTGCCTGCACCAGTGGCGGCGTGAGAGAGACGTACAGGTGACGAATGCCGATCAGGTCGTTCTCGATGGTGGCACTCCAGGCGCTTTCCAATTGGCGGTGGAAGGTGACCTGCGGGGGCAGGTTCCAGATGCGCAGGCGGTCATAGGTGCGGAAATGCTGGTCTTTCAGGCTGGAAAAAACAGCATCACCCACCTCAACATCAGCGTGCACACACACCGCGCCTTTTTCGCCAGCCTGTTTGCAAAGCCCCTCTATTAATAATTTCATGGCGTTGGCGGTGGCATGCGTATCGGGGGCGAGAAAATTTAACTGGGCGGTATGGCTGTCAGCATCCATGCTCAGTTGTCCCATCAATTTGCTGCGTGAAAAAGGCTCGATCTCGATGCCCAGGAAGGCATTGCGTTCTGGGCTGAGTTGTTCGAACAGCAGCGAGGTACCGAGTAGATGACCGCCGCGCGTGTAGGTATAACCGCAATCAAGGGTGATTACCTGATGGCGGTAATTGTACAGCGCGGTCAGATCCTGTAAATGAAACTGGCGCATACCTGATTGATCGTTTCTTCCATTTCGTTAACTATACCGTCGGGTGTCCTGTTGCATCACCCGCCATAGCCTGATTGTATCATGGGGCAAGAAAAGCAATGATAAGAAAATTGTCAAGGAACGGTTAGGGGGGGATGTGAAGTGCCTGTCACTTACTCACTCAACTATTCCCCTGCAGCAACCAAAACCGCCCACTTCACGTATATAATATTGTTAACAATCTTTGAAGGAGAAAAACGATGGAAGAAAACAATTTTTTTGACGAGATGGATGAGAATGCGGAAGAAGTCGAAAAGGACTTCGAGCGGGTAGAGGAAGAAATCGAAGCCGGCTTTGAACGCGTCGATCGCGAGATAGACGAAGGTTTTGACCGGGTGGATGAATCCCTTGAGGGCGGCCGCCTTTCCGGCAAGGAAATTGAGGAAAAGATCAACAAGGTCGGCACCGAGTTGAGCCGCGCCGCGCGCAAGGTGGAAGAAGCTTTCGAAGAAGCATTTGATAGCGATGGCGATAACCATGGGGACAAGCCCCTTGAACCTGTAGATATCCACCGCAAAGCTGTGGACAAGCAGCGCGCAAAAAGCAGCCAGGCGGTTTTTTGGGGGCTGGCGCTGATCGCGGTAGGCGTAGTGGTTATCCTGCAGCAGATGGGTTTCATCGGTGCCGGTTTCAAATGGTGGGCAATCTTCATTCTCGTGCCTGGTTTTGCTTCGCTCAGTGGTGCGCTGTCAATGTTTGTGCGCCGGCGGCGCGTGAGCAGTTCTGTGCGTTCGATGCTTGGCAGTGGGTTGATCATCACCACGGTGGGATTCCTATTCCTGCTCAATCTGTCGTGGGGTGTGTACTGGCCGCTTATGCTGGTGGTGTTCGGCTTTTCGATCTTTCTGAACGCCTTCACCGACCGCCACGCGCACAAGAGTGTGGTTTCGCGCTGGTTCGACCAGTTCGGCTGGTGGGTCGGTATGTGTGTGATGGGGCTGGGCGCTGCCTTTCAATTGCAGAACCTGAATCTGTTCTCTGTGCGTGACTGGATGGGGGTTGGCTCCGGCTGGTGGGGAGCGTTTCTGATGCTGCCGGCGGCCGGCGGGTTGATCCATGCCCTGATCATCATCCTGAGCACCAAGCGCTTCCCGTTCCCCTCCATTCTGCTGGCGGTTGCCGGCATTGCCAGCCTGACCGTCGGGCTGGTGGCATTGTTGGAGCAGAACTTGAACCTGATCACGCCCATTATTATTGTCGGCGCGGGGCTGGCAATCATCTTGGGCGAACTGCTCAGTAATGTGATCGGCAAGAAAAAATCCTCCCCTCAAGATTAAACCCGCAGAAGAAGAAAGAACGTATACGTTCAGAGGCGGTGAATGCACCGCCTCTGCTCATCATTGACAATTCTGTGCTACTGTCACTGTCCCAATGAATATACCTGCCATAAATAGACATTTTTGGGGGCTTTGGCAGTTACCCTTTGACATGTTTACCAAAATAAGATTCCAGAACCCTGATGCTTTCTTCTCTCAAAACACCAGATCTTGCAATGGGTTTATGAAATGAGTGGTCAAATACGATTTTAGAACAGTTGCATCCTTTTTGACCAAGTATCGCTTCGAGTTCGATATTGCTTGCTGCATAAACCAGTGTGCCAAGTTTTGTCCACACCATCGCTCCACTGCACATAAAGCAAGGCTCACAGCTTGAATACATTGTGTAATCTGATAAATCTGTGATGCCTGTTTCCTGGCAGAATCTTCTGATCAAGCCAGCCTCTGCATGAAAAGAAGGATCGTGCATTGAATGGATCTGGTTTTCGTTGGTAAAAACGACTTGATTGTCTTTAACCAGGACAGCACCAAATGGTTCATTGCCATGTTCCACTGCCAACACTGATAATCTGATCGCCTCTGACATAAATCTCTCATCAGGAGTCATTTTACATATTTCCTGTAATATCTAATTTTTCTGCCATATTTGTGTGATCAGAACAGGATCGTCAACAGCAGGCTGAGCAGCATCGCGCCGCCTGCCAACGCCCACAGGGTGCGCTCGGTGGTGGAACCAAACAATTCCTGCAGTGCAGCGGCATAATAGTTAACTGAACTAGTGCGGGCGTGTACCATGCTGTTGCGCGGCCGTTTGTCCAACGGTGCGCTGCCAAGCAGGGCGTCTTCGAACATTTCGATCGATTCCGGGCGGTCGTCGGGGTGCATGGCAAGCCCCCACATGATGGCCTGTTCGCTACGGAAACTGACCTTGGGATTGATCTGGGTTGGTGCTGCCAGCAAGCCTTCGGTCAGGAAGCGCTCTCGCGCCACCGGCGGGGCGGTGTTGGTCAACAGGTGATAGAGGGTAGCAGCAAACGAATACACATCGGAACGCACATCGGTGTGGGCGTTGTCGCCGCCATACTGTTCTAACGGGGTGTAAATAGCGGTGCCCTGTCCCTGTACGATGGTGATGGTGACTTCACCCGGCGCGGCTACCTTGACCAACCCGAAATCAACCAGTTTGAGCAGCCCTGAGGGGGTTACCTTCAGGTTGGAGGGTTTGATGTCGCGGTGCAGGATGGGCGGGTCCTGGCTGTGCAGGTAGCTGAGCGCGTCAGCCAGCTGGCTGGCCCAGTTCAGCACCAGGTCTTCTTCAAGGAATTCATTCTGCTGACGGGCCTCCACCATCAATGTGCGCAGGTCTTTGCCCGGCACATAGTCCATCACCAGGTATTCGCGGTTTTTGATGGTGAAGAAGTCAGACACCTTGGGCAGATTGGGGTGGTCGAGGCGCGCCAGCACGGTGGCTTCACGCATGAACTGGTCGCGCGCTTCTTGCAGCAGTTCTTCAGGCAGCGAGCGGTCGTGTTCGACTTCTTTTAAGGCGCACTGGCGCCCTTCCAGACGCAGGTCATTGGCAAGATAGATACAACCGGCGCCCCCCTGGCCGATAATACGGTCAATGGAATAACGACCCCGCAGGACCGTTTCAATTTTAAGTGGAATCGGCATAATTTTCTTCTTCTTCGTTGCGCCTCAAAAAATTGCCGGCGCTTCATATACCTGGAATCCAGGATTTTGTGCGATGTCAGGCCCGTTTGCGATGCGTCTCTGTTGATTTCATTGGACAACGAAACAGCGGCGCCCTTACCAAACTGGCTGTAATTTGATATTATTATACACTATACGATAGATATTCTCCCTTTGCAGCTATCTCCCTGATGCTTCCATTAATACATGCTTAATCAAGGCGGAAGCGATCCTTCCTAACTGATCCAGGAGTGAAATGATGAACCCTATGAACGTTGAAAGTCCGATGTTGATTGCGCAGGCAGGCCCGTTGAATGGCGAACGCTGGGAAATTGAGCATGAATTGAACCTGGGGCGGGATATTGATTGCGAGATCGTTGTTCCGGTGCGTGAGGTCTCGCGTTTTCATGCCCGCATTGCGCGGGATGAACGCGGTGTGCTGCTGGAAGACCTTGGCAGCAAGAACGGCACGTTCCGCAACGGCCAGCGTATTGAAGAACCCGTGTATCTGCTGGATGGCGATATGATCCAGGTGGCGCTGGTGCAGGCGTTTGTCTATCTTTCGTCTGATTCCACCCTGCCGCTCGACATCAGTGACCTGGGTGGGTTGGCACGGCCTGGCTTCTCGGCATTCTCGCAGGGCATCCTCAAAGTGGATCTGCGCGCGCGGCGAATTTTCGTGCGCAACCAGGAACTGGAACCGCCTCTTTCGGGCAATCAATTCCGCTTGCTGGAACAACTGTATGCTGCACCGGGCGAGGTGGTTACCCGCACGCAATTAATCACGGCAGTGTGGGGTGAAGACGCGCTGGGCATTTCGGAACAGGCACTGGACGCGCTGGTGCGCCGCCTGCGTGAGCGGCTGGCAGAATTGGAACCCAACCACGAATTTGTGGTCACGGTGCGCGGGCACGGGCTGCGCCTGGAGAACCCCATTGACGGCGAGGCACTCACCCCGCCAGGTGAGGAATAAGAGAAACCTAAACAGGGAGCCGATGACTCCCTGTCATTTTTACGGCGCAGGCCAGGCGATGTTCACCGGCTCAGAAAAGCCGTGCTTCTCCACCGAGTAGATGCGCGCGGAGGAGGGGGCGTGGCAGCCGGCTTCATCGCGCACGGTGTAAGTGGTGACGTGATAATTGGGGAATGACACCGGCCACCATTTGTAGAGTCCGTCTTGACACACAAAGGCTTCAATCAAATAGCCGCGGTCGTCATCTTCCGTCATCCACAACGCGTCCCAGGTGATGGTGACCTCGCTGCCTTTGCGTGAGGCACGCACGTTCTGGGGCGGGCCGTACATGTTGCTGCCCACGCGTGATAGGTCCGGTTCGCGGTAATACAGCAGACTGATGTCACCGGTGATATCCAGTACACTGGGCGATGCCCAGCACCAGTAGCCGATCTTGTCGAGTTTGATGTGCAGCCAGTTGGAGTTAATATAGCGCCCGGTGACGATGCCAGTGTCGCCGGCATACATATCCGCCGCGTGCAGGTAAGCGGTGGCAGGGCCGTAACGGCAGTGCGCCTGTTTGTTGACCACGAACGAAGGAAAAGCGTAGGTGGGGGTCAGCGTGGGGGTGAAAGTCGGCGTGATGGTGGGGGTGTCGGTGACGGTCGGGGTCATCGTAGCGGTAGCGGTGGGCGTAGCCGTTGGCGTCGCTGTGGATGTGAAGGTGGCGGTGGGTGTGGTTGTGGGTGTGAAGGTGAAAGTTGCGGTAGGGGTTTTTGTCCACAACTCAGCCGTGGCGGTTTGCGCCAGAAAAGCGCGCTGGGCGCGCTGCTGCTCCACGGCCTGGCAGCCAGCCGTCAGCAGGACTGCCAGCATCAGCATGATGAGAAACATCAATCGTTTGGATGGCATGCGTGTATTGTAGCACGCGCGCGAACATCCTTCCTCTACATTTTCGTTAATGATGAACATTCTTAAGAGGGATGAGCATGCTTGAGGCGTTGCGTAGTGTGACACCCGCAATTTTCTGACTCAATTCCAATCATGTTCTAACACAAACCCATTACGATAGTATCAAACAGAGAATGATCCGGCGGCAAAGCAAATGAACCCGAAACTGGCAGAACTGACTTCCGAACCGTCTTCAATGCGCCGAACCGTGAAACAGCAGAAGAATACCTGAAACGATTGATCGTCAAGTATGAGAAACGAGCACCGCAATTAGCCAACTGGCTGGAGAGTGATCTGCCAGAAGGGCTGACGGTTTTTTCATTCCCAGTGAAACACCGCAAGCGTCTTCGAACAAACAATGGCATGGAACTGCTCAACCGTGAGATCTATCGTCGTACCCGCGTTGTCAGCATCTTTCCCAATGAGGCGGCCTGTCTTCGCTTGATCAGTGCCATCCTGATGGAGCAAAGCGAGGCGTGGGAATGTGGAAAAATCTACTTATCTCTTGAATCTTAACAAACCGTCGGATATTCTTGTTTCAATTTACAGAAAATTCCTTGCATAATCGTTAGAAAATTTTCTCACTGCGTCTGGATCAAGCCCAGCGACTGCGCGCGGCTGACGGTCTGGGCGCGCGTATAGGTGCCGAAGCGTTCCTTGGTGGCCTGGATGTGCGCCATCACCGTGCGCTGGCTGATGCCCAGGTTATAGGCGATCTGCTTGGTGGTGAAGCCTTCTGCCAGCGCCTGCAGCACCTCACGCTGGCGCGGGCTGAGTGCGGGCTCATCGCCATCACCGTGCAGCGGCTGCACCTTCCAGTGGTAGTCTTTGGGCAGCACCACTAAAAAATTGGGCATTTCCAGCAGGCACATGTCCGCCAGGTCGAGGCGCTGCGCCACACCTTCGGGCGGGCGCCAGTCGCCTGATTCCAGCGCCTGCGCGATCGAGCCTGCGCTCTGCGCCAGGTTAAAGATGGTCATTTTCTTTTCGTCTTCCAGCAAAATCACCTGTGTCATAGCAGTTTCCTCCTGTTTCCATCAACGAATCACAGCGGTAAAGGGTGAATCACCCATATTAGAAAATATGTTCTAATAATAGCCATTTCTGCACCTTTTGTCAAGCGTCAAATGTACATTGTTCTTTGTTGAACCCCCCGCCCCTGCTTTTTTCGCCTTTAATTGACATTCCGCCACGCAAAACTGGAAACCTGTTACCTGTCATTGCACCGCCGACACCTTATAATCATACTGTTATCAATTTTTCGAGTTAACAACCGCGGACCATTTCCGCTTTGGAGGACCTCTACACATGACGAAACAAGCGCTCTGGTGGCAGAAGGGCATCATTTATCAAATCTATCCGCGTTCTTTTCAAGACCGCACCGGCAACGGCATCGGTGACCTGTGGGGCGTGCGTGAACGCCTTGACTATCTGGTGAATCTGGGCATTGACGCGATCTGGTTTTCGCCCATCTATCCTTCGCCGATGAAAGACTTCGGCTACGATGTTTCCGATTACATTGACATCAACCCCATGTTCGGCGGCATGCATGCCTTTGATGCCCTGCTGGAAGACGCCCACAAGCGCGGCTTGAAGGTCATCATTGACCTGGTGCCCAACCACAGCTCGGATCAGCATGCCTGGTTCAAAGAGAGCCGCAGCAGCCGCGACAACCCCAAGCGCGACTGGTATATCTGGGCGGATCCCAAACCCGACGGCAGCCCCCCCAACAACTGGCTCAGTTTCTTCGGCGGGCCAGCCTGGACCTTTGACGAGAAGACCGGCCAATACTACCTGCACCAGTTTGTGCCTGAGCAGCCTGAGCTCAATTATCGCAACCCTGAGGTCAAACAGGCCATGCTGGAAGTGCTTGATTTCTGGATGCGCAAGGGCGTGGACGGTTTCCGCGTGGATGTGATCTGGCTGATGATGAAAGACCCCGACCTGCGCGACAACCCGCCCGACCCGAATTGGGACGGCGTGAACCCGCACAATTCCATCCTTCCCAAATACACCGCTGACCTGCCTGAAGTGCATGGGCTGATTAAAGAATTCCGCGCGGTGCTTGACCGCTACCCGGAGCGTTTCATGGTGGGCGAGATTTACTTGCCGGATGAACAACTGATGCAATATTACGGTAACAACGACGAATGCCACACCCCCTATAACATGAAATTGATCCAGACCCCCTGGCAGGCGGATGTGGTGCGTAAAGCGGTGGATGCCTATGAGGCAGCCCTGCCGCAAGGCGCGCAGCCCAACTGGGTGCTGGGCAACCACGACCAGCACCGCGTCGCCAGCCGCATCGGGCGTGAACAGGCGCGCATGGCGAACATGCTGTTGCTGACTCTGCGCGGCACCCCCACTACTTACTACGGCGAAGAGATCGGCATGACCGATACCCCCATCCCGCCCGAAATGGTGCAGGACCCGCCCGCCGTCAACCAGCCTGAGATCGCCCACATTGTGGGACGCGACCCTGAACGTACCCCCATGCAGTGGGACGACAGCCCCAACGCCGGTTTTTGCCCGCCGGATGTGCAGCCATGGCTGCCGGTCAATGACAATTTCCCCCAGGTGAACGTGGCGGCAGAGGCCGCTGACCCGCACAGTTTCCTGCACCTCTACAAGGCGCTGACCGCGCTGCGGCGTGCCGAACCCGCTCTAAATCTGGGCAGTTACCGTTCGGTGGATGCCGGCGACGAGCAGGTGTTTGCCTACCTGCGTGAAGCCGAAGGCGGTGACACCTTCCTGATCGTGCTCAATTTCAGCGACCGCATCAAAACCCTTGACCTGAGCGATGTGGCTGACAGCGCCGAGATCGCTGTTTCCAGCGACATGCTCTCCACTGGTAAGGTCAGGCTGGGTGCTCTTATCCTGGTAGAAAACCAGGGCTTGGTGCTGCGGCTATAACTTTTTTGTTGATATACTCAATGACCGGCTGAAGAAATTTTCTTCAGCCGTTTTTCTTAATGATGGGGTTCTTCTTCCATGCCGCAGCAGCGCAAGGATAGTTCCCAAATGTCACGCGCCAGGTCAGCGCGGCGTGCCTGGCGGCTTTCCTGCAGCGGCTGGCTGTCACGCCAATAAACCGCCGGCGGGAGGCTGTCAAGCTCTGCCTGCGCCAGATACAGCAGGGTCTGCACCGGCACATGCGCGTGCGTGCCCTGCTGCCGTCTTAGCCGCCAGATCAATTTGATCAATGCGCCGCTGTGTTTGACAGCGATGTCGGTATCCACCAGTCCGGGGTCAACGGCGAAGGCGCGCAGGTCTTCATCGCCACAGCGGCGGTTGAACTCGGCGCAGAACAGCACGTTGCACAACTTGGAGCTTTTATAGGCCCACAGGCTGTTATACAGGCGCGGATCAGCGATGCGGCGCGGGTTGATGCAGGTGGTGCGGTGTGAATAGGAACTGATTGCCATCACGCGCCCGCCACCGCTGGCGCGCAGTGCTGGCAGGAGGGACATCGTCAGTTGGAAGGCCGCCAGGTGGTTGACAGCAAAAGTGCGTTCAAAACCATCTTTGCTGTATTGCTTTGTAGCGTTGAATGCGCCGGCGTTGTTGATCAATACATCCAAACCCGCACAGCCCGCCTGTGAAAGAATCTGCCGGATGTCCTCGGCGGCGCGGCGCACCTCCGCCAGGTTGTTAAAATCCGCCAGTACAAAGTGCAAACGCGCCTGCGGCACCTGTGACAGAATGCGCGCCTGGGCTTCTTGCGCCCGTTCAGCGGAGCGCCCCAGCGCGATCACCAGCGCGCCGTGCTGCGCAAATTCCAGCGCGGCCTGCCAGCCGATGCCGGAGGTAGCACCGCTGATGACGACGCTCTTGTTCGCCAGGGGGTTGTTTTTATCCGGTGCCATTGGTTGCTCCCATACTGTCACCTTTATTGATCTGCGCTGAGCAGGTCGATCTGCGCCCAGCGGAAACAGCTGACTTCATGGTCATTGACCATGCCGACCGCCTGCATGAAGGCATAACAGATGGTGGGCCCAACAAAGGTGAAACCGCACTGCTTGAGCGCGCGGCTCATGGCTTGCGACTCGCTGGTTTGCGCCGGGATTTCGTCAAGCGACTGGAAGTGGTTGCGCAGGGGTTTGCCGCCGGTGAACGACCACAGAAAGGTTGCCAGGCTGCTGCCGGCTTTGCGCATGGCCAGCGCGGCGCGCGCGTTCTGCACCACGGAAGCGATCTTCAAGCGGTTGCGCACAATCCCGGGGTTGAACATCAGCGCTTCCAGCTGGGCTTCGTTGTAGCGGGCGATCTTTACGATGCCGAAATTATCGAACGACTCGCGGTAATTTTCGCGTTTGTTGAGGATGGTATTCCAGCTCAGGCCGGCCTGCGCGCCTTCCAGCACCAGGAATTCAAACAAGCGGCGCTCATCATACACCGGCACACCCCATTCTTCATCATGGTAGGCGGTCATCAGCGGGCTGGCGTTTTGCGCCCAGGCGCAGCGCTGCACTCAATCCACCGGATCGGTCTTGAACACCTGGTCCCACACCACGGAGGAAACACCGAAGCGCTGTTCAGGGGTCTTGAAGTGATGCGCCATGTGGTGTTTGCGGATGACACGGTAGTATTTACTCTTCCAGGAAAAGTGATGGATGGCGTAGTGCAGCATGTCGTAGGCGATGTAGCCGCAGATGAAACCGGCGAACAGCGGCGCCACCCAGTGCGGCGCGCCAATCAGCAGCGCCACCACGGCGTAGAACAAGCCGTAGAACAGGGCAGCCAGGGGAATGCTCAGTACCGGCGGCATCACCAGGCGGGTTTTGCTGCGCGGCTGGTGATGATGGACGCCATGCACCAGGAACAGAAAGCGCTGCATGCCTTCTGATGGGTTCTTGGGGTGAAAATGGAACACAAAGCGGTGCAGCAGGTATTCGGTGATCGTCCACAGGAACAGCCCGACCAGCACCCCCAGCGGGATGAACAGCCAGCCTGCGCCGGCAGGGCGCAGGGCAAACGCGCGCCACAGGAAGAATGCCACCACAGGCACCCAGATTACCAGAACGGTGACGGGTGAGATGTGGGTGAAAAATTCCAGAAAATCAGAATCGAACAGGCGGACGGGTTGGTTGCTCTCGTTATCGATACCGGTGGGAACAGGGCGACGGGTCATGGGGAGGCTCCTGTAAATGGAAAAAGGGGGAGGATCAGATGGTTCCATTATAACCGATGAAGCGCTGTCCTCGATGAGAATGGCTGTTTGCTGTAGGGTTGGATATAGAAAAACAGGACAAATTAGGCAACTCAATGATCACCTGGGCTGTTCGGTTTTTCTTAAGATTCACGGAGAGCAGAGATATTTGCCCGACTGGCAGGGTTCACCTGTTCGCAACCGCCATATATAGGCATAAAGATGGGAATATGTGTGCAACCAGTTGCCGTATCTGGCTTAAGGTTAAAAATTGTTGCCCTGACCGGTTGTTTTTTGTACACTAAAAACAAAGGGAAGTGAACAGCGTTCACCCCCAGGAGTGACGAAATGGACACGATAACGATCCAACAGATCAGCAGCGCAACCACCACGCGCCGCAAGATCGTCGACATCGCCACCCGGATCATTGAAACAGACGGTCAAGAAGCACTCTCGATGCGGCAGCTGGCGCAGGCCATCGGGTTAAGCCCGGCTGCGCTCTACAAACATTTTGACGGCAAAGAAGCCATCCTGCAAGCAGTGCGCGAGCGTGCGCTCAAGCGCATGGCGCATGCCTTTGCGGAAACCGAGCGGCTGAACGGCAACCCGCTGGATGATGTGCGCACCGCCTGCCGCACCCTGCTGGCGTTCGCCGTTGAGCAGCCGCAGTTATACCTGCTCATCTACGAGCGTTATGACCATGCCCGCCCGAACTACAAAGAGATCTTCAATACCCTGCACTTCCGCTACATGCAGAAAAAACTGCGCCAGGCGCGCAAGATGGACCTGCTGAACCTGCCGCCGGGCTTTAACGAAGAATTGCTGGTGCTGCAGTTGTGGACCTGCATCCATGGCTGTGTCATCCTGCGTCATTCATTGATGGCAGGCGAACAAGTCTTTCACGAGGTGTCGGAGCGCATGCTCAACACCATGCTGGACAATCTGGAGAACCCGCAGGATCAATGGCAGGTGCCGCGCCAGGCAGATCAATGATCGCGCGGCAGCCAGGCGGGGGCGCTTTTTGGTTGGGGATGTGCGCCATACAGCCAGCGGTCTAACTTTACATACATTTGTCGAAAGGCGGCGGAGCGCTGGATGCCCTGCCGAATAAGATTGTGGGTCCAATGGTCGCTGTGCGCCAGCGGACAAACCGCCATACAGCGGCCACAGTCAGTGCCGGCACGCGTCCAGAAATGGTAACAGCGTTGCTGGTCAATCTGCCAGCGCAAGGCGCCGTTTATCATGATGCGCTCCCCGGTGGGAATGGCTTTGCCGGGGCAGTTCGTAGCGCATACGTTGCATCGATTGCAGAAATCGATGATGGCATGATCAGGTTGATAATCATGTGTTTGCAAGGGCAGGTTGGTGGTGACTACCGCCAGGCGCACCCGCGGGCCCTGCCGCGGCGTCATTAACAGGCCCATGCGGCCGATCTCGCCCAGCCCGGCGTCGCGCGCCACCAGCGGGCAGATGACCTGGTAGCTGCCGTCAATATGGGCGCGTGCTTCATAGCCCATGGCGCGGATGGCGGCGGCCAGCATCACAGCGGTCAGGCCGGCCCGGGCATATTGCCGGGCAGATTCCGCCATCACCGGCTGGCGCGGGGCGCTTATGATGTTTTCCCGCGCCATTTCTGTCGTCAATGCGATGGCATGCGTGTGGGTTAATGCAATTTCTTGTCCCCATTCTCCCGCCCCTCTGCCGACATGGGAATAGATATGGACTGGCTTTAATGCGGTAACACCAACATCCAGCGCACCAAAAATTTTTGCCAGCCCGCACAGGTAAGCGGTTCTTTCTTCGGCAGGGATGTCTATCCTGTCAGCGGCGACCTCGCCATCGACCAGGCCGCGCTGACTGCCGACCGCGGCGAAACTGGCATGGGCAGCTGCATCCATCAAACGCGAAGAAAGCTCCTGCCGGCTGTGCCAGCCGTTTTGACGAATGGCTTCATCCCCCGCCAAATCCTCAGGATGTTGCCGGTAATAATCCTGATAGTTGGTTGAATCAGGTCGCATCCGCATACGCGCAAACATGATGCGGCGCTCATCATAACGCCGCCGGGGATGCTGCGCGGGCTCCTGGTGCTTTTTGCCCGGCACAAAGAACAAAAAGGCAAGGAGAATGTACAGCCCAAGCACGACATACAGGGCTGCCTGCGTAGCGATTCCGCCCAGCCCCGCAACGAGGGCTGCGGCGGTTAACATAAGCAGACTGCCCGACACTTTCCAGCCAGTGCGCGGCTCCTGCTCACGAAACGAGATGCTGGCAAAACTGGCCAAGAAGAAAAATAGCGGCAGAGCAGCCAGGATTAAGGCAATTGTAGTAATGCTCATGGATTAACCCGGTTATCCTACTGTCTTTTCATTGTGCGTCATAGTGTTCACTGTTGCTTTCCTCTGCGATGACGTATGGCTGGATCTCGCGCAGGATGGCTTTTTCGTCCTGCTGGGCAAAATACAACTCCCAGCGCAGCTGAAGATTCATCCAGAAATCGACCTGGTGTTGAAGAACTTCGCCAGGCGCAGCGCCGTGTGAGGTGTCACACCGCGTTTGCCAAGCACGATCTCATTAACGCGCTGATAGGGCACATGGATGCGGTCAGCCAGCTCGCGCTGGGTCAACCCCATCGGCTTGAGAAATTCTTCCAGCAGCATTTCTCCGGGGTGTGTGGGTGTGCGGTTGGTCGGAACACGGACCATAAAAAAACCTCTCTATGTCAACCGCTCACTCGTCGAGGGTGTTGTTCAAGCCCTGCAGGCGGTAGGAATACAGGGGAAAGACGGCGGCAGCGCCCAGCAAACCGGCTTTGTCGCGGAAGCGCGCCGGTTTTATCTCCACCAGTTCCTGCGGCACCAGGCGGCATTGTTCGGCAATTTGTTCTTCGATATAGGGCAGGAACATGTCATAGCTGCCCATTACACCACCGCCCAGTGCGATGACTTCTGGCACAAATTGCGTGACCAGGTTGGCAATACCCACGCCCAGATAGCGCCCTTCCAGCGCCACCATTGTCTGGGCTTCCGCCACGCCGTTGGCAGCCAGATTGCATATCTCTTTAGCTTTGAGCGGTTCTTCGGGAAATGCCTCGCGCCAGCGCCGCTCCATGGCGGTGCCGCTGGCAAGCGATTCCCAGCAGCCGCGCGCGCCGCAGAAGCAGGCAGGACCTTTGGCGTTGATGTCTATGACATGATGGCCGCACTCAGGATGCGCCCCATCCACCCCGCGGTACACCCGCCCGTCAATAATCACAGACACGCCGATGCCGGTGCTGACGCAGATGAAAATAAAACTGCGTGCGCCTTTGCCTGCTCCCCAGGTGTATTCGCCCATGGCGGAGGCAATGGCGTCATTGTCCGCAAACACCGGCAGACACAGCTGGTGGATCAGGGTGGAGAGCAGCACATTGCCCTCCCATTTGGGCAGAAAGGCATTTTTACCCAGGATACCGCGGTGGTAATCCACCGGACCGGTTACTGCGCAGCCCACGCCTACCAGGGGAACGTCATGGGCGCGGCTTAACTGCTTGAGTTCATCTGCAATCGGCACGATGGCCGCATGCGCGTCCAGTTCTGCATCAGTTTCCCACTGCACTGAATCGATCAACTCACCTTTTTCGGTCACCAATCCGACGGCGATCTTGTTGCCGCCCACGTCCACTGCGCCAATGATCGCGTCCATGTCAGTTCCCTTTGATCTCTTTGATGAAGCGCTCAGTGATCGAGCGCGGGCGGGTGATGGCGCTGCCGACTGTCACGGCAAAAGCACCCTCCGATAGCATACGGCTGGCTTGCTGGGGGGTGGCAATGCGCCCTTCGGCGATGATCGGCACCTCGGTAGCCTGACACAGGCTCCTCACCAGGCGGTAATCGGGCTGGCTGGATTGATGGCTGTCAGCGGTATACCCGGAGAGAGTGGTGGCGATGAAGTCAGCGCCGGCTTCTGCTG
>Ga0334882_1002375_pt1 | contig 19478 bp, 12 predicted proteins | sample GraSluR1_MG_5_FD_207226 | JGI IMG/M metagenome (GOLD analysis project Ga0334882, IMG submission 207226) | Sludge microbial communities from methane-producing bioreactor in Wageningen University, Netherlands - Granular Sludge_15_04-R1 | ecosystem: Engineered > Bioreactor > Anaerobic >...
TTATGCCATATTCGGGGCCACTCCCGAATCACTGGAACAGGAGATAATTGAGGGTTGCAGATTTCCGGTTTGCGGGGTTGACCTGATGATACTCAGCGATGCATACCGGATCCTGCTGGAAAGTCTTCATTCAATCAGAAAAGTTATCTGAATACTATCCGTACCCTTACTTCATCATTGATTCTGACACCACTCTCGACTGCCGGTTTCCATTCCGGACCTTCCATAATAAGCCGGATGGCCTCATCGGAAAAGGCTTTTGACGGACTTCTTAATATCCATATACTGTCGATGGTGCCTTTGCTGTCGATCCTGAAACCGGTAACGACCACCACTCTCTGACCTTCCGTTTCTCCATCAGGCCTTCTGATATTATCCTGCAGGTATTTATTAAAATCTGCCTTACCGGATACAGGCTCAGGGGGCGTGTAAGCCGCATCCACTGCTTCATCTTCTGTGGATCTGGCTCTTTTACCATAACCCACAACAATAATCTCATCGGGGGCGGGAGTGGCGGTGTCGTATGCCGCCATTAATTCAGCATCGGTTTTTGCCCTTAGTGCAACGGGAACAAATCTCTGGTCACTTATGGCAAACTCCCTTATCTCCCTGGCCCTTTCGCCTGCTGATGAATCCCGGACCAATGCCTGGTCAGCCTTAACAGGGGCTGATTGAGCGGCAGCACTTTCCAAAGAGCTTTCCGGTTCCGCCGGAAGTTGCCCGGTAATTACAACACTTTTCTTTTCTTCTGCCGGAGCCTGAATGGCTTCAGCCTCCTGGTCAACGGGTTCTGTTATCGGACCGGGCCGGGATATTTCAAAGGCTCTCTCTTCAACCACAGCTTCAGTGATGAGATCTGTGGAACTTTTTCTTTCAATAGATATCCAGACAGATGATATAACAGCAAGCAGTGCCACTGAGGCGGCCGCACTATACCATAAAAATCTCTTCGTCACACCTTTACCCGGCTTCATTTTCCCAATGAGAAGATCCATGTCATGACGTGCCTCTGAAGAGGTAATTGTGTCAAAACCCTCAGCGGCCTCTTCTGCAAAAGAATCTTTTTGAAGCTTGCGTTCAAAAGCATTCTTCTCCCTGTCGGTCATCACACCTTCCCTGTAACGGAGAAATTCGGAAAAGTTTCCGTTTAAATTATTATCCTTTTCTGACATTTTTTTCCTCAAGACATATTTTCAGATTTCTCTTGCCATTCTGAAGATAACTCTTCACCTTGCCAATATCAATACCCAGGTTTGCGGCGATCTCACTATAGCACCTTTTCTCAAAGTAGAATTGCACTATACATGTTCTCTGCTCGCCCTTTAACCTCTTTATGCAATCTTCGAGGGCAATGTCCGTTTCTGCATCGTCTCTGTCAACAGGATGCATTTCAGGATCATTTTCCATAAAAACATCATTACTTTCTATCCACTTTCTGATCTTTTCATCTCTTGATTTTTTAGAACGCAGATGCATCAGGCAGTAGTTTTTTGTTACTACATGAAGCCAGCTGCTGAAGTTTTCTATCCTGTGGTGCGGGATCTCAATTATCAGTTTCTCGAAGATCTGCATAACGGCATCCCTCGATTCTTCCCTCTCCTTCAGATATTTAAGACAAACACCATACACCAGGTGCATATACCTCGAATAGAGTTCACCAAGAAGTTCCGGGTCACCAGAGGTCTGGAATTCCTTCAGTAATTGCTGATCTGAATTGTTTGTCAGTCTGTTCCGGATTGCCCTGAAAATCATCCGTTACGAGTCATTTACATCACATTGAATACAGGCATAAAGATATCCAAAGCATGTTTTATAAAACAATTCTGTGGAATTTTTTTGAATCACGCATCATACAGGAAAAGTTAAACCTTAATTATGAAATCATGAAAAACAGTTTTAGAATTTTCGCACTACTTTTTCTGGGAGCTCTGGTGATTGCTTTCACGAAGACAGCAATAATCACCGGAAAGGTTACCGATGCAAATGGAAACCTGCTTTCAGGTGTTACAGTTCGAGTCCGGGGATCTTTTACACAAAGTATGACAGATATCAACGGAAATTACAGGATAGCAGTTGATCCTGACGACAAAGTCCTTGTCTTTTCGATTATGGGATATAAAACGGTTCTTGAAAAGATTGACGGAAGAAATGTCATCAATATTATTATGAGAGAAGACGTTCCGTCTCTTCAGGAAATGGTTGTTACCGGTTACGAAGGCGCAAAGGCGGATATTGCTGCACGGGCTCATCCGGCAATGGTCACCATGGAAGCAGGGTATTATCCGGGACACTCAATCCGCCGGTTCAACAATGATTTCAATACGGAAGGGTATGCCACGGTGAATGAAAGCGGATTTAAAAGCGTGAAAAACAATCCCCTGTCAACATTCTCGATTGATGTTGACAATGCCTCCTACTCCAATATCAGGCGATTCATAAATATGGGGCAGTTACCTCCTGCCGGTGCGGTAAGGATTGAGGAGATGATCAATTATTTTTCTTATGATTATCCCGACCCCGGAGGAGAACATCCATTTTCGGTCATCACCGAGCTGGCTGTATGCCCGTGGAACCGGGATCATCAGTTACTCCAAATCGGCCTGAAGGGCAGAAGTATTGATAAATCATCCCTTCCGCCTTCCAACCTCGTATTCCTGATAGATGTGTCGGGATCGATGAATGTGCCAAACAAACTTCCATTGCTTAAATCATCATTCCGGCTGCTGGTAAATGAGTTGAGGCCTCAGGACCGGGTCGCAATAGTGGTTTATGCAGGCGCTGCAGGTCTTGTTCTTGAATCAACTCCCGGTAATAGAAAAGAATTGATAATAAGGGCAATAGATAATCTTTATGCAGGAGGGTCGACAGCAGGCGGGGCAGGTCTGCGGCTTGCATACTCCGAAGCTTCCCGCAATTTTATCGAAGGAGGTAACAACAGGATTATAATAGCCACTGATGGTGATTTTAACGTTGGCGAATCGAGCAATGGAGGTATGGAGAGGCTTGTCGCAGAAAACCGTGACAGGGGGATTTTCATTACCGTGCTGGGATTCGGAATGGGAAATGTGAAGGATGACAAGATGGAAATAATTGCCAACAAGGGCAATGGCAACTATTATTACATAGATAATATTCAGGAAGCGGGTAAGGTGCTTGTGAAGGAGTTCGGAGGAACACTTTTCACCATAGCAAAAGATGTAAAGTTACAGATTGAGTTCAATCCTGCTAAAGTTCAGTCGTACAGGCTTGTAGGATATGAGAACAGACTGCTGAATGATGAGGATTTCAACAACGACAGGAAAGATGCCGGCGAGATGGGGGCAGGGCATAATGTTACAGCCCTTTATGAACTTGTTCCTGCAGGTACGGAAAGGGATACACCGTCGGTTGATCCGCTCAAATACCAGGCTGAAGGGGTCCTGATCCCGGAAGGTTTTTCAGATGAGTATCTTACAATAAAGCTAAGGTACAAGAAGCCTGATGGTGTAACAAGTATGCTTCTTGCAAAGAGTGTTAAAGGATATATAAATGATTTTGAAGATGCTTCAGATGACCTGAGGTTTGCTTCGGCAGTTGCCGGGTTCGGCATGATACTGAGAGATTCTGAATACAGGGGTAATTCGACTTTAGAGAGCGTTGCCAGGCTTGCCCGATCCTCAAGGGGCAAGGATGAAGAGGGTTACCGGGCTGAATTCGTAAGGCTTGTTGAAATGGTACGTGGAATGAAAGGTCTGGCGGTTGCAGACTAATGGTCAATATGGCTTTAAAAACCTGTCTATCTCCCTGGCTGCCTTACGTCCGGATGCGATGGCATTGACGACAAGAGTGGCCCCGCTTACCGCATCACCTGCTGCAAAAACCTTATTATGTGTGGCCGACATATCGCCGGCCACCTTTATATTATTCCGGGAATCAAGTTCGAGGTCCAGTTCCCTGATAATCCCGTCATGTACCGGATGAAGGAATCCAAGTGCCAGCAGAACCAGGTCAGCTTCAAGGAAGCGCCTTGTACCGGCGACAGACCGGGGAACAGAATTGCCATTTTCCTGTATCCATTCGACCTCATCAGCCTCCACGCCGGTAACATGGCCTTCATGCCCTGTGAATCTCACGGTTGAAAGGGACCACATCCTTTCGCATCCCTCTTCCTGCGATGTGGATGACTTGAGGGTTTTTGAGAAGTATGGCCACGGGTTATTCTGCTGTCTCGATAAAGGTGGCTGTGAAAGAATCTCGATCTGAGTAACACTGACAGCTTTCTGCCTTATTGCTGTCCCGACACAGTCCGATCCTGTATCACCTCCCCCTATCACAAGCACTCTTTTTCCCTCCGCTGAAGCGTGATTGGATGAATAGGGTATCTCACCTGCATTTACCCTGTTCTGAAGTGTCAGATAATCCATGGCAAAATGGATCCCGGCAAGATCCCTTCCTTCCGCATCAAGATTGCGCGGCTCCATGGCCCCCACAGCAAGGCAAACGGCATCATACTGATCGAGTATCTCTTTTACCGCGATATGCGTACCTGCCTCCGCTCCGGTCCTGATCTCTATCCCCTCGAGCACCATCAGGTTGAGACGACGGTCAACAGTCACCTTGCTCAGTTTGAAATCGGGGATACCGTAACGTAATAATCCTCCGGCCTTGTCATTCTTCTCAAAAATGGTAACAAGGTGCCCTGCTTTATTCAGTTGATCTGCGGCAGCCATTCCGGCAGGGCCGCTGCCGATAACAGCCACTCTTTTCCCTGTACGTTCCGGCGGAGGTGCAGGTTTAATGTATCCCTCAAGAAATGCTCTTTCTGCAATAGCAACCTCGTTTTCCCTTATGGTGACAGCTTTATCGTTTATAGCCAGAACACATGAGTGTTCGCAGGGGGCGGGACATATCCTTCCCGTGAATTCGGGGAAATTATTGGTTGCGGCCAGTCTCTGATAAGCTCCTTTCCAGTCGCCTTTATAGAGCAGATCGTTCCATTCGGGAATAATATTATCAACGGGGCAGCTCCAGTGGCAGAACGGCACACCGCAATCCATGCACCTCGAAGCCTGCAGCATCCTGTCCTCGCTGTTAAGTACCTGTTCAACTTCACTGTAATCGGTTATCCTTTCGTGGACGGGTCGGTTCCCGGCCTCCTTTCTCCTTATTTTCAAAAATCCGGTAATATCTCCCATAGTTTCTCTGTCTTTATTTCCCTGGTCTCTCTTTTCAGCCGGCGCTTATTTCAACATCAAGCTCCACTCCGGCAATCTTCTGCTTCAGTTCTTCAAGCTTCTGCTCCTGCAATACCCTTTTATAGTCATAGGGGGTAACCTTAATAAACATAGGCAGATATTTATCGATCTCGTCAAGTATCATTTTGGCCTTCCTGCTGCCTGTATAGTGGGCATGCCGGACAAGAAGGCCGGTCAGCTCATGTGTGTCGGCGTACTCTTCAACCAGCGTAAGCTCTACCATTCCCATGTTGCAGTAGTAATCAAAGTCACCTTCCTCGTTGAACACATAAGCGATACCGCCGCTCATGCCAGCTGCAAAATTGCTGCCCGTTGATCCAAGAACAACCACCCTTCCTCCTGTCATATACTCACAGCAGTGGTTGCCGGCACCCTCAACTACTGCTGTGGCACCGCTGTTACGGACGGCGAAGCGCTCGCCCGCTATTCCTGAGATATAGGCTTCACCACGTGTGGCGCCATACAGGACAGTATTTCCGATGATAATGTTCCTGTCAGGCTCAAATGTTGATCCTGCGGGAGGCACAACAACGATCCTTCCGCCTGAGAGACCTTTCCCGAGGTAATCATTGGCATCTCCTTCCAGATATAGTTCTATACCCGGTGAAAGGAAAGCTCCGAAACTCTGACCTGCAGATCCGCGGAATCGACATTTTATGGTGCCGTCGGGCAGCCCTGCCGACCCGTATAATCCGGTTATTATACCCGAAAGCATTGCTCCTGTTGTCCTGTCGGTGTTCCTGATCTCTCTGTTTATTACCACAGGCTCTTTATGATAAACAGCTCTTTCGGCTTCTTTTATCAAATGATTATCGAGAAGATCTTCCATCCTGTGCTGTTCCCTTCCCATGCACCGGACTGGATTGTGCCGTGCTTCATCCGGGATCGTCAGAAGCCCTGTCAGGTCCAGGTTGCTTATTTTCCAGTGGCTTATATCATGGTTTATCTCGAGAAGATCAGCCCTGCCGATTATCTCATCAATTGTTCTGAAACCTGTCCGGGCAAGGTATTCCCTTACCTCTTCGGCAAGAAACCTGAAGAATGTTACAAGGTAATCGGCCCTGCCGCTGAATCGTTTTCTTAGCTCCTCGTTCTGTGTTGCAACTCCGACCGGGCAGGTATTAAGGTGGCATTTACGCATCATAACGCATCCGAGGACTATGAGGGCACATGTTGAAAACCCGTACTCTTCGGCCCCCAGGAGGGCCATTGTAATGATATCGCGACCTGTCTTAAGCTGGCCGTCAGCCTGCATCCTGACTTTTCGCCGGAGATTGTTCATAACAAGAGTCTGTTGGGTCTCTGCAATTCCCAGTTCGAGTGGTAACCCTGCATGACGGATCGATGAAGCGGGGCTGGCACCTGTGCCTCCCTCAAAACCACTTATGGTGATCAGGTCGGCCCCTGCTTTGCTCACACCGGCCGCAACAGTTCCAACTCCGCACTCCGACACCAGTTTAACACTTATGATGGCTTTGGGATTTACATTCCTCAGGTCAAAGATCAGCTGAGCCAGATCCTCTATTGAATAGATATCGTGGTGAGGAGGAGGGGAGATCAGTGTGATGCCCGGGATGCTGTATCTTGTTTTTGCGATTATCCTGTCAACCTTGTGACCGGGTAATTGTCCTCCTTCTCCCGGTTTGGCGCCCTGCGCTATTTTTATCTGTATCTCATCGGCATTTACAAGATACTCGGTTGTTACACCGAATCTTCCGCTGGCAACCTGTTTAATAGCGCTTCTTGCGCTGTCACCATTCTCAAGCGGTATAAACCTTGCCGGATCCTCACCGCCCTCTCCCGTATTGCTCCGGCCACCGATCCTGTTCATCGCAATTGCCAGTGTTTCATGTGCCTCCCGGCTTATTGATCCATACGACATGGCCCCTGTAACAAACCTCTTCATAATGTTTTCCACAGGCTCCACCTCCTGCAACGGAACCGGATTGTCCTTTATCTTCAGAAGGCCCCTGAGGAAACCAGGGCGGGAAGTATTACTGTCTGCTCTGCGGCTGTATTCTTTGAACTTTTCGTAATCAGCTGTCCTTGTGCTCCACTGCAGAAGAGAAATAGTATCAGGGTTCCAGCCATGATGCTCGCCATTTTTCCTGTAGGAATAGACTCCTTCAGTAAATGGTTCAGTCAGTTGTTCTCTGCAAAAAGCTTTGCGATGGGGGATAAGCACCTCCTCAACAATCTCAGCCATCCCTATTCCTCCAATTCTCGACACCGTTCCTTCAAAATATTTTTCTGTAACATCCCGGTGGATGCCAACGGCTTCGAAGATCTGAGAGGACCTGTAGCTGCGTAATGTGCTGATACCCATTTTTGACATGATCTTCAGCAATCCTTTGTTGATTGAATGCAGATAATTCTCTTCTGCTTTCTCATAATCGAGCTGAATGGCCTTTTCACTAACAAGTTTCGCAATGATCGCAAGGCTCAGATAAGGATTTATTATACTTGCACCATATCCGAACAATAGCGCAAAATGCATTATTTCACGCGGTTCAGCCGATTCGACGACAATATCGATCTGCATTCTCTTCCGTTTCCGGATAAGGTGATGATGAACTGACGATACTGCAAGGAGAGACGGAATGGGAGCATTCATATCGTCTATTCCCCTGTCTGAAAGTATGATATAGTTTTTTCCTTCATCAACGGCATGCTCAGCATCGTTGCAGAGCCTCTCAACGGCTGCCTCTAATCCTTCAGCCCCCCTTGCTGCTTCGAAATGCATCTTAAGGTATGCTGCTGAGAATCCTTTATATCTGAGGTTCCTGACTATCTGGAAATAGGTGTTTGAAATGACGGGATTCCTGAATCGCACCATTTTAACATGATCGGGTGATGAATCAAGAAGGTTCTGCTGGAGAGAACCCAGGTAGCCCGAGAGTGTCATAACAAGTTCCTCACGGATAGGATCTATAGGTGGGTTTGTTACCTGGGCGAAAAGCTGCTTGAAATAATTGTAGAGTCTGTATGGTTTTTCCGAAAGTACTGTAAGAGGGACATCGCTACCCATCGAACCAATTGGTTCCCTGCCTGTTGCAGCCATCTCTCTGATGATTCTGTCAGTGTCTTCGTCTGAATAATTGAAAGCAGTAAGATATTTATCGTACTGGTCCGGCATGCCGGAAGTAACCTTCTGGCCTGTTTCAATCTCTTCAAGATTTACCATATTCTGGTGTATCCATTTTCCGTATGGAAATTCCCCTGCCAGCTTGGCCTTCAGTTCCTTATCGTACAGTATCTGTCCTGTTCCTGTATCCACAAGAAGCATTTTGCCCGGTTTGAGACGTCCCTTTTCCCTTATATCCCCGGGGGGAAAGGTCTGTACTCCGGCCTCCGATCCCATCACTATCAGGTCATGTTTTGTAATCAGATATCTTGAAGGCCGCAACCCGTTACGGTCGAGCATTCCTCCTATATACCTGCCGTCGGAGAATATTATTGATGCTGGTCCGTCCCATGGCTCCATGAAAGTGGAGTGGTAATGATAAAAATCACGCAGCTCTTCAGGGATTGGATTCTTTGCATTTATTGACTCGGGGATCAGTATCGAGAGGGCATAGGGCAGCGATTTCCCGCTCATAAGAAGGAACTCCAACACGTTGTCGAGTGAAGCCGAATCGCTTTTGTCCGGTTCGATTACAGGATAAATCCGCGATAGATCACCCAGCTTATCCGACTTCAGTATAGACTCCCTGGCCTCCATCCAGAAGCGGTTTCCCCTTATGGTATTTATCTCTCCGTTATGACCAAGAACCCTGAATGGCTGTGCCAGATCCCAACTGGGAAAGGTATTGGTGCTGAAACGGGAATGAACAAGCGCAATTGCGCTCTGCATCATCGGATCGGTGAGGTCGTTGTAGTATTCACCTAGTTGCCCTGACGTGAACATACCCTTGTATACCATTACCCTTGTGGAGAGGCTCGGTATATAGAAAAAGTTCTTCTCCTTCAGCGACGATTCCCTTATAGCCTTTTCTGCCCGTTTCCGTATTATGTATAATCTGCGTTCAAGTTCATCCTGCTGAGTATCGGCTCCAAGAAGTATCTGTCTGATAAATGGCTCCGCCGCTCTGGAAATATCACCTATAACCGAATTATCGCGGGGAACGTCCCTGAAGCCCAGGTGACTGACTTTCTCCTCCCTTACTATGGTGAGCAGTGTTTCAACGCATATCTCAGCCTCTCCGGGATCGCGGGGGAGAAAAAGAAGACCCGTGCCAAACTGCCCCTCAGGCGGAAGCGCATAACCCTGAATGAGATAAAAATCCCTCGGTACCTGTATCATAACACCGGCACCATCACCTGTTTTACTGTCGGCCCCCTCAGCACCCCTGTGGGTCATGTTCCTTAATATATCAAGCCCCCTGATGATGATTTCGTGCGATTTTTTACCTTTTATATGGGCAACAAAGCCAATCCCGCAACTGTCATGCTCCGATTCCACCCTGTATAATCCCGTTTCGCGAGGCCGTACCATTTTCATAATCTTATTATTTGTATAGTCTCTTTTCACAAAAAAACCGTTCTCTTTTTCTGAAGAGAACGGTTACCCCTTATCCAAAACAAATACCATTCTCACTCTTCCTGTAATAACCTTGTGACAAGAAAAAACGGCATTATTCTATTATAACGTATCATCCTTGTTAATTTTCTGATGCAAATATAATAATGATTATTACAAAATTTCATAAAAAGCAGGTTAAAAATTAACAAAATATTAAAAGTTATTGATAAAATATATTTTTTATACTAAAGAGCAGTCAGGTTTTCAGCTGAGAGACAGAGATACCTTTATAAACTTATTTATAAAGACAGAAGTTACAGGACAGTTAAATGGTTATATAACTTTTTTTATATTTGAGACCTGTATTTTCAAACTTAATATCTTGAGCCATGTCACACGAAAAATCAAAAGAGCAGCCCAAGGTCAAAAAACAGGCGACAAAAAACCTTAAGGAAAAAAGAGCAGCCAAGAAGGCCAGGAAGGAACAGAAGATGAAACAGTAGACGGATCAGGGACAAAGACATACATTTTCTCTGTCGCTTATCGGGCCTGCAGAGTCTGAGCCGCTAATCAATTAGTGGTGAGTCAGGTTAATTTCTGGGAATACTTTTTTTTTGCTTATACCGAAACATGAAACATGAAACATGAAACAGATTCAACATCGACTAACTGACAAAGTAATAGTGTTGCTTTCCGGCATCTTTCTGATAACCGCATGCGTTGAACCGGAACGAAAAGAACTTCTTACGGTTGCAGAGGCATCCGATTTCAAGGCTACTTCAGATTATAATGATGTAATCTCTTTTATCGGGCAACTCACGGATCTTTCGTCTCATGTAAGGGTTGAGACCATTGCACGTTCGGTTGAAGGGCGGAATGTGCCATTACTCATTATCGGGAATCCTCTGCCTGCCTCACCGGAAAGGATGGCTAATGATCGAAGAATAGTTATATATATACAGGCAAACATTCATGCAGGTGAGGTTGAGGGAAAAGAAGCTTCGCTGATGTTCGCCAGAGATCTTTTAAGAGACGGTGACCCGGAACTCTTTAAAAACGTGGTACTGCTTATTTGTCCACTTTTCAATCCCGATGGAAATGAAAAGATCAGCAGGTCCAATCGCCAATATCAGAACGGCCCGGAAGAGGGTGTGGGAGTCCGGCACAACGGACAGTACCTGGATCTGAATCGCGATGCCATGAAAGCTGAATCACCCGAAGTGCGAGGATTGATAACCAGGGTGTTCAATACCTGGGATCCTGCACTCTTTATGGATTGCCATACTACAAATGGTTCATATCATGTTGAACCGGTTACATTTACATGGATGGTTAATCCTAATGGAGACAGGTCGTTAATAAATTACATGCGGGATGAAATGGCACCGCAGATTTCGAGGAGCCTTCTGGAAAAATATAGTGTTGAAAACTGTTTTTACGGTGAGTTCGCCGATATGGGCGATCCATCGAAAGGATGGTATTTTGATGCTGCCGATACACGTTACATGACCAATTATTACGGTATAAGGAACAGGCTTGCCATTCTTAACGAGAATTATGTCTATGCAGATTACAGGTCACGGGTTATGGGCTGTTATTACCTTATTAAAACCGTTCTTGAATATGTATCCGCTAACAGGTCTTCCATCAGGGAGATGATTGCCGAAAGTGACAGAAGAACTGTTGAGCGGGGAAAAAATCCTGGTGACGGTGATTTTTTTGCAGTGGAATATGCTGCAAGTCCCGCTCCCGAAAATGTTACTGTAAAAACCTACGAGGTTGTACTCACTTCAGATCAGCAGGGCAGGAGAAGATACCAGAAAACGGACAGGGAATTAACTGTAAATATCCCTTATTATGTCGATTATTACCCGACAGCGATCTCCGGATTTCCTTATGCCTATATGTTTAACATACCTGATCCTGAAATATCAGGCTTGCTGATTCTACACGGGATCAGGGTGGAGAGACTTACTGAAGCGGCAAGGATTGAAGCCGGCCGATTTGAGATAAGTGAGCTTAGCGGCTCATCGAGGCTCAATCAGGGACACTATATGAATACGGTAAAGGGAGAATTTGTGAAGGATACCATCGATTTCCCTGCAGGCACCTTTGTTGTCAGAACAGCACAGCCACTGGCTAATGTGGCGGCTTACCTTCTTGAACCTCAGTCGAATGACGGCCTGCTCGGATGGAATTTCCTTGACCGTTATCTTGCTCCACAATGGGGCGCGGGGTATTATCCCTACCCGGTTTATAAAATTATGCGACCGGTGGATCTGATAACAGAACCCCTTAATGTGTTGATTTTAAATTGTAACCGGGATAATTCTTTGTGAAATTAACTGCCTGTAACCAGGATAAGAAAAGTAATAATGAGAAAGTGGAAAATTGAGGATTCCGAAGAGCTTTATAACATTAAAGGCTGGGGAGTTAACTATTTTTCTGTCAACTCCAGGGGTAATGTGACAGTGACTCCCCAGCAGGGAAGCGCTTCAGTGGACCTGAAGGAGCTTCTTGACGAGCTAATGCTGTCAGATGTGTCAACTCCCGTATTGATAAGATTCCCTGATATACTTGATGACAGAATTGTCACTATCTCAAAATGTTTCAAAGCAGCTGCCGAGGAATATGATTACAAGGCTCAGAACTTTATTATATACCCCATTAAGGTTAACCAGATGAGACCGGTGGTTGAGGAGATTGTGAGTCACGGAAAGAAATTCAATATCGGCCTTGAAGCGGGTTCGAAACCCGAACTGCATGCTGTGATAGCTATCAATACGGATCCTGAATCCCTTATAATCTGCAACGGATATAAGGATGAAGATTATATAGAACTCGCTTTGCTTGCCCAGAAAATGGGTAAGAGGATCTTTCTCGTGGTAGAGAAGCTTAACGAACTGAAGCTTATTACAACTATTGCAAAAAGACTCAGGGTAAAGCCGAACCTGGGGATAAGAATCAAGCTTGCCAGCGTTGGAAGCGGCAAATGGGAGGAGTCGGGCGGTGATATCAGCAAATTCGGATTAACATCCAGCGAGCTTCTTGAAGCTATGGATTTTATTGAGAAGAACAGGATGAGAGATTCCATCCGCCTGTTGCACTTCCATATTGGGAGCCAGGTGACGAAGATACGCCGTATTAAGGTGGCTCTGAGGGAGGCTTCCCAGTTTTATGTCCAGATGAGGAAGATGGGATACAATGTTGAATTTGTTGATATCGGCGGGGGGCTGGGGGTCGATTATGACGGAACAGGATCATCCAACAGTGAAAGCAGTGTGAATTACACTATCCAGGAGTACGTTAACGACTCGGTCAGCACCTTTGTCGATGCAGCCGACAAAAACAATATACCTCATCCCAACGTAATTACCGAATCTGGCAGGTCACTTACCGCACACCATTCCGTACTTGTCTTTGAGGTTCTGGAGACTACCACACTTCCCTCATGGGATCCCGAAGAAACAATAAGTGAGAACGATCATGAGCTGGTGCGGGAACTCTATCATCTGTGGGATAACGTCAATCAGCCCAGGATGCTTGAGACCTGGCACGATGCCCTGCAGATAAGGGAGGAGGCTCTCGATATGTTCAGCCTGGGGCTCCTTGACCTGAAAACCAGGGCACAGATGGAGAGGCTTTTCTGGTCCGTTGCCAGAAAGGTTTATCAGCTGGCAAGTGTTACAAAGCATGTGCCTGATGACCTGAGACAGATTTCAAGAATTCTGTCAGACAAATATTTCTGCAATTTTTCACTCTTTCAGTCTCTTCCGGATGCATGGGCCATTGACCAGATTTTCCCACTTATGCCCATTCACAGACTTAACGAGGAGCCGGTCAGAAATGCGACGATACAGGACATGACATGCGATTCCGACGGGAAGATCGACAATTTCATTTCAACACGTAACCTTTCCTATCATCTTCCGGTGCACCCCCTGAAAGCCAGAGAGCCCTACTATCTCGGAGTCTTCCTTGTCGGAGCTTACCAGGAGATACTGGGAGATCTTCATAATCTCTTTGGTGATACCAATGCGGTTCACGTTTCGGTTGATAAGGACGGATATAAGATCGATCAGATTATTGACGGGGAGACTGTCGCAGAAGTCCTTGACTATGTGCAGTATAATTCAAAAAAAATGGTGCGCACAGTCGAGACATGGGTTACATCATCAGTTAAAGCAGGTATAATAACACTTGAAGAGGGAAAGGAATTCCTTTCAAATTACCGGTCGGGACTATACGGTTATACCTATCTGGAATAGTGAACCAGGTATTTAATCTCAGTGGTTTTTCCTGATATTTAAATATTTTTACTACCTTGGAATACTAATTCAACCGGAACCTATCGTTAACTTATTATTAATCAAATTATCAGGTTATGAGCAACTCTACTTTTGATTTAAATGAATTTATCAGGGAATCCAAAGAGGTCCTTGTTAATCCGAAATCCTATTTTTCGACAATGAAAACATCGGGCGGTCTTGTCGAACCTCTTATCAAAGCTGTGCTTTATGGAGCTCTGGCCGGAATAATAGCATTTCTCTGGAGCCTTTTCGGCATAGGTGCCGTTACCGGAGGAATGATAGGTGGAGCAATAGGCGCAATGGCACTGATATGGTATATTGTTGCAGCCGTCTTTGGCCTCTTCATAGGAGCTGTGATATTACTTGTTATCTCCTCTATCTGCAAGGGAAGCACCGATTTTGAAGCCAATGCAAGGGTTACTGCTGCCATTATGGTGATAATGCCCATAAGCGCTCTTCTCTCATTCACAATGGGAATAAACACATATTTCGGAATGATTATAAACCTGGCAGTAAATATTTTCGCCCTCTGGCTGCTCTATAATGGACTTGTCGAATCTCTCAAAGCCAAACAGGAGACAGCAAGGATCGTTATGTATATACTGATAGCGCTCTTTGTCATCTTTATGCTTATCGGACTCGGAACAAAGAACCGTGCCAACAGATATCTCGACACCTACAACAAAGAGTTCAAGGAGCTTATGAAAGAAGCGGAGGATGATTAGAACCCCGGCCGGATCGCCAATCAGCACCGGTTGTGTAAGAAACCGGTAGTTGTCATTATGCAGAACATATGAAGGACTGGTCTGTTCAACGCAATATTCCGGTAGTACTCGTTTACAGGATATCGCTTATAATGATCCTGTTCACACTTGCCCGGATTGGGTTCTATGTTTTCAATCACAAGATGTTCCCGGGTGTTACTATTCCCGAGTTTCTTACTATCCTGAAAGGGGGATTGCTCTTCGACCTTTCAGCAGTGGTATATATCAATATGATATTTATACTGCTGCATATAATCCCGTTTGATATCAGATACCGGGAAAAGTATCAGGGATTTGTGAAGTATTTGTTTTTTATCACCAACGGAATTGCACTGGCCATAAACGGAATGGATTATGTTTATTACCGGTTTGTTTTTAAAAGGGCCACTGCCGATGTTTTCAAAACATTTGAACATGAATCCAATCTTGTGAAACTGTTTTTTCAGTTTCAGATGGATTACTGGCAGGTTGTCGTTTATACTCTTCTGCTTATTTTTCTTATGGTGCTTCTCTATAACCAGGTGAGGACCTCCAGACCTGTACCGGCAAACAGGTTTATCTACCACGTTGTAAACGTTCTGGCTGTCCCGCTGATAGCAGGAGCAGTGTTCCTGGCGGCGCTTGGCGGCCAAAAGCATTCAACCCGGCCCATAACCATCAGCAATGCCACAAGATATGTCAGCAACCCCAGAGATGTCGCACTGGTGCTCAATACACCTTTCACCCTTATCAGGACTTTCGGTAAGAAATCACTGGTCAGATATGAATTCTTTGATGAGAAGGAACTCCGTCAAATTTATAATCCTCATTATGTTCCTGAGAAAAAAGGAGGTTTCAGGGAAGAAAATGTAGTAATAATCATTCTTGAAAGCTTTGCCAGGGAGTATATCGGTTACCTGAACCCGGACCTTCAGGAGGGGACCTACGAAGGATACACACCATTTTTAGACTCACTTCTGGAAATGAGCCTCACTTTCGATGTTACAATAGCCAACGGCAAGAAATCGATAGAGGCTATGCCCTCAATCCTGGCATCAATACCTTCACTGGAGACCCCTTACACAATTTCGCAATATGCAAATAATGACATAAATGGAATGCCGCATTTGCTAAAACGGAAAGGATATTATTCGGCTTTTTTTCACGGCGCTCCTAACGGCTCAATGGGTTTCGACTCATTCGCCGGAATGGTTGGTTTTGACGACTACTTCGGACTCAGCGAGTACCCCGATGAACAGGATTTTGATGGTGTATGGGGAGTCTGGGATGAGCCTTTCTTCCAGTTCTTCGCAGATAAACTGAACGGGTTCACTGAACCCTTCCTGGCTTCAATATTTTCCGTTTCATCTCATCATCCATTTAAAGTGCCTGAAAAATATAAAAACAGATTCAGAAAAGGGCCCGCTCCCATACTCGAGTTGGTCGGATATACCGACCATGCTATTAAGGAATTCTTTCAAACTGTCTCTGAAGAACCATGGTTCAACAATACTATATTCGTTATTACTGCCGATCATACAAATGAGTCAGTACACCGGGAGTTCCAGAATAATTTCGGCTCATACAGTGTGCCGGTTATCTTCTACAAACCCGGAAGCGATCTGAAAGGAATCAGGAACAAAATAGCCCAGCAGATAGATATTATGCCAACCATTCTGAACTATCTCAATTACGACGAGGAATATATTGCATTTGGCAATGACCTTTTCAGCGATTCAGATATATCGTTTGCCTTTAATACGTCGGGAAGTGCCTATAACCTTTACATGAGCGACCATCTGCTCGAAATGATTGATGTTACACCCGTGGGGCTGTTTAATTATAAAACAGACAGGTTCCTGGAATCCAACATTCTGGGCCGGAAACCGGGCCTGACGGCGGAGATGGGAACCCTTTTAAAAGCTATAATACAGACATATAACAGCAGACTTATCGATAATAATATGATCGTTGAGAACAGCAAAAAATGATGCTGGTGACTGGTGATAATTCAGCATGTATGTTAACTGAAATGAAAAAATATAGTAACTAAATAATGCAGAATGAAATTTACAAAGTTTGAAGGCCTTGTGGCCGCACCATTTACGCCCATGGATTCTAAGGGCAACCTGAATCCTGATATAATTGAAATCTATTATGATTTCCTTGAGAAAAATGGTATAGCCGGGGCATTTATAAATGGTTCCACAGGTGAGGGACCATCACTGACACAGAAAGAGAAACATATTCAGGCAGAAAGATGGGCTGAGTGCCATAACCGGAAGGGTACGGTAAGAATAATAAACCTCATAGGCGGCACTTCATGGCAGGAGTGCATCGAAAATGCCCTCTTTTCATTTGAGTCAGGCATTTCAGCGGTAGCAATAATTGCTCCTTACTATTTCAAACCTTCAAATGAGGAGCAGCTTGCCGAATTTTGTGCCATAATTGGAGAATCGGTACCTGATATGCCGGTCTATTTCTATCATATACCCGTGCTGACAGGTGTCTCTGTCTCTATGATTGGTTTTCTTGAGAAAATATCGTCGATGCTTCCCAACTTTGCGGGGATCAAGTTTACTCATGAAGATATAATGGACTTTTCACTCTGTCTTAATTTCAAAGAAGGGTTCTACGATATGCTCTGGGGAAGAGACGAATGCCTCCTGTCAGCACTTGTCCTGGGTTGCAGGGGGGCTGTCGGCAGCACCTATAACTATGCGGCCCCGCTTTATCATAAGATGATTGAGGCGTTCGACAGTGGTAATATTGAGGAGGCCAGAAGACTGCAGCGATTATCTGTGGACATGATAAGCCTGCTTGGAAAATACGGAGGTATGGCAACCGGCAAGGCATTCATGAGATATTCAGGACTTGAATGTGGCGACTTCAGGTCCCCGGTACAAAATATGCCTTCCGGCTCATATGATAATTTTATTGAGGATGTTAAATCTCTGAAGATGGATCACCTCTTTTCAGAAATATGACCAGAGCCTGACAATTTGCTGCTGCTGACTCTTCTTAAACCGGTAGTCGCTGACAAAACCGAAGACTGAAAAATTTTTCGAGAGACAGATAGTCTTTGTCAAAAAATTTTACGCGTTCGTCAAATTGATTCCGGGAAATATTACTGGTGAAAATTCTTCTCTGATAATTATCAAATGACAGATAAACAGTTGTTTATGATTGATATTCTGATTTTCATGCCGGTTATTCTCAACATTATCCTGTAAATTTTGTTCTCTTTTTGACGAATCAACGCCCTGAGATGGTTAAAAGCCCGATATGATAAATATTCGGCCTGTTTTTTGTGACCAGATAATGAAAAACGTTTCTGGATTCCTCATTATTTGGGCATCTGGCGTTTGTGTGTGTATTATTTTAGTCCTAAATTAGCAGTGAATAAATACCTGAAATAATGGATAATATTTCAGTTAACAAAAAAACTGAGATTAAAAAAAAGGTAAATAAAATTAGTTCTGACGTGAGAAATCTTTCTTCCGGAGCAGCGCGGTCAAACCCTGTTATAGATAGCCTCATTACTGAAGGAGGAGAGGATTTTTATAGTTTCCTGAAGTACCTGAAGCTTAATTGCGAGAAAGATATCATGGTTCTTTCTCCAAAGCACCATTATTATTTTGAGTATCGCGATCTTATTGATGTTAAGATTCTTATTAATATTGTAAAGCTGAACCAGATAAAAAATCTTGGCAGTTTCCTGAGCACCCTTTTCCGTGTTCTCCCTCCCCGGTCTAAATTTATCGGATGCTTTTCTGACAGTAAATCTACCAACGGTTCAAGGTTCCCTTTCTTTCCGCCCGCCAAGATGTTCAACAAAATGATCAACTTCCTCGATTCCAAGACCGAACGTGATATGGGTAGAAAAGATGCAATTAAATACCTTGAAGCACACGGATTCAGTGTTGAGGAGATGGAGGAAATCAACGATCTGATCTATTTCCTTTCAACAAGCAGCAAGGTAAAATAGGCGGACAGAAATCATTTCCTTTCCATACGAAAAGTAAGGTTTTTAAAGCAAGCCTGAAATTATCCCGATTGATACATTTTGCTTTTTAAGGATTTTTATCTTTTTATTCTTGATTTTATACAATAAAGATCATAGATTTATGACCGCACTCTGCCGGAGTCAGAAAGGGCTTCATTCACATCTGGCATGAAATGAGCATACAGAATAACCATAGATCAATTATTATTTAAAACCGGGAAATCAGATGAATTCAGAGAACAAAAAAACCAGGAAAAGCTCCGGGAATCTGTCCAGGAGAAATTTTATAGGCACAGTAAGTGCCGCCACGGCAGGTTTTACGATCATTCCCAGGCATGTCATGCCAGGGAAAGGCCATTTGCAACCAAGCGATACGGTGAACGTTGCCGGAATAGGGATAGGAGCAAGGGGCGCTGCAAATATCCGCGGATTGTGTGATCCCGATGTTCCGATAGTGGCGCCGCAGAGAACAAGCACGGGCCAGCCTCTCAGCAAGGAAGAGCTTGCCGCCAGAGCAGCAAGGCAGCAGCAAATGCCACAAGGTCAGCAGCAGAGGCAGCAGCCTGTGAGGGAACCGGTCAAACTGGCAAACATATATGCGCTATGTGATGTCGATACAGGCTTTGCCGCACACATATTCAAGGGCTATCCCAAAGCAAAGGT
>Ga0334882_1002376_pt1 | contig 19476 bp, 14 predicted proteins | sample GraSluR1_MG_5_FD_207226 | JGI IMG/M metagenome (GOLD analysis project Ga0334882, IMG submission 207226) | Sludge microbial communities from methane-producing bioreactor in Wageningen University, Netherlands - Granular Sludge_15_04-R1 | ecosystem: Engineered > Bioreactor > Anaerobic >...
GATATAATCCCAAGAAACTAGGAAACCGATGCTACAATATCCAGTTTGCATTTTGCGACGAATTAAAAGCCTACGTCACCGGATTTGTAAGAAGTGGCAATACTTACACAGCTAACGGTGCATCTGAAATGATCAAAGAAATAGTAGCCAACATCAAAACAGATGATTTAGAGATTTTATTTCGAATGGATAGTGGCTACTTTGATGAAAAAATTATTGAAACGATAGAATCTCTTGGTTGCAAATATTTAATTAAAGCCAAAAGTTATTCTACGCTTGCATCCCAAGCAACGAATTCATCGGTTGTATTCGTTAAAGGTGAAGAAGGCAGAGAAACTACAGAACTGTTTACAAAATTAGATAACTGGGAGAAAGATAGAAGGTTTGTTGTGTCTCGTGTACTGAAACCAGAAAAAGAAAGAGCACAAATATCACTTTTAGAAGGCTCTGAGTACGAATACTTTTTCTTTGTGACAAACACTACATTGCTTTCTGAAAAAGTAGTTATATCCTATGAAAAACGTGGCAATGCTGAGAACTATATTAAAGAAGCCAAATACGACATGGCGGTGGGTCATCTTTTACTTAAATCATTTTGGGCAAATGAAGCGGTGTTTCAAATGATGATGCTTTCATATAACCTGTTTTTGTTGTTCAAGATTGATTCCTTAGAGCCTTCAGAATACAGACAGCAAATAAAGACCTTTCGTTTGAAGTATGTATTTCTTGCAGCCAAAATCATTAAAACCGCAAGAACTGTAATTATGAATTTGTCAGAAAACTATCCGTACAAGGAAGTGTATGAAAAATGTCTGGTATAATAAAGATATCATCTTGAAAATCGAGTGTTGCTCTGTGGATAACTTGCAGGGTTTAATAAGTATCTTTACTCCAAAGTTGCAATCAATAATTTATTGAAAAAGATTGAAAGGTGGTGGTAAATAATGTTACAATGTGGGAGTATCAGTTTAAATTCTTCGTGAAATAGTGTTCTTTTAAGCTAATAAAAAATGCACGTGGAATTTAGGGATGACATAGATACTAGCACAAAAAGTTAGGAGGAATTTATATGTATGATATAAGCCTGACAAGGAATGTATGGGCTGAAATAAATCTAGATAATTTGATTCACAACATAAGTGAAGTTAAGAGATTGTCACAAGGTACTGCTAAAATATTAGCGATTGTTAAAGGCGATGCGTACGGTCACGGAGCAAGGCAAATGGCTAAAACTATGATAGAAAACGGAGTAGATAGATTTGCGGTAGCGATTTTGGATGAAGCTTTGGAACTAAGAAGTGATGGTATAGCAGCACCTATTCTGGTACTGGGATATACTCAGAAAGAAAGGTTTAAGTTTGTTGTAGCAAATGATATTGAGCAGACAATATATTCTCTAGAAGCTGCCAAAGAACTTTCTTTAGAAGCTGGAAGGCAAGGGAAAGAAGTAAGGATTCATGTAAAGATTGACACGGGATTGGGAAGGATTGGATTTAAGGCTGATGAATCATCAATAACTACTATAAAAGAAATCTCAATGCTGCCTAATATAATAATTGAGGGTATATTTACGCATTTTGCTACTGCTCATAATAAGAATAAAGATTTTACTATACAACAATTCGAAAGGTTTTATAATATTTGCAGTAAATTAGAAGATGAGGGCATGGAGTTTAAGTTTAAACATTGTGCAAACAGTGCAACTATAATAGACCATCCGAATATGTATATGGACATGATAAGATCAGGTAGCATACTTTATGGACTTGCTCCTTCACAAGAAGTAAAACTGGAGAGGATAAACCTTCAACAGGTCATATCTTTAAAGGCTTTAATTACACATGTTAAGGAAATTGATGTTGGTGAAAGTGTTAGTTATAATAGAGAATTTATTGCGCTGAGGAAAACAAAAGTGGCTTCACTACCATTAGGTTATGCAGATGGTTATTCTAAGAAACTTTCAGGCAAGGCAGAAGTGTTGGTGCATGGTAAAAGGGTACCTGTGATAGGAGCAATTTGTATGGATCAATGTATGATTGATGTTACTAATATTCCAGACATAAAAGTTGGGGATGAAGTAGTTTTGTTGGGCAAACAAAAATGTGAGTTTATATCTGCTGATGAAATAGCAGAAAAACTGGAAATACCATACACTGAAGTCGTTAGTAGGATTGGTAGAAGAGTCCCTAGAGTATATATAAAGGGAGGAAAGGTAACAAATATAGTAAACCACCTCTTCCCATATGAATAATAGATTGCATTTAAAATAAAGAATATTCTTATATACTTGGTAAGCTTTAATTTTAGTGGCATAATGAAGATATAATTTACAGAAGAATATATATAATATTAAGTAATAAAATTGTTTTGTGGGTATAAATCACTTTGTGTTTCGTTTATCATACTTAATCAGTAAGCGTATAATAAAAGATGTATTATATAATTATGGGGATATCGGTATGATATCCCTATAATAGATATAATATTGTTTTTATTGATTGGTCTTATTAAGAAGTTGCAATTGTAAGGTTTAAGTTGGGTACTTTAGTAAAGGTATAAACTAATTAAATATATTTAATGCTTTGGCACAGATATTGCAGATTAGTCTGCATCTATTTAGGGCACGTTGATGAACTAACCAAACTTTTGACCACCATGAATGATGTGAATGACATATATATCAGGGAGAGAATATATGCGGCCGCGTACGGAGCCGTTGTGTATGAAACTGAAAACGCTAAAGTCAAAACCTTGAGCGACCTCATTATTCAGGGTTTTTTCAATGACATGCCGGTCTATCCAAATATCTTGATAAGAGACTATGCAAGGGGGATTGTTGAGTATAGCATCCACTGCGGGAATTACGGTGTGGATGAATTAAAGGATGTTGAGTCCAAGATTAGGCCACCTTACGGAAGTCAAATGCCAAACAAAATACCTTCTGATGATGAAATTAAAATTATGAAAGATAAATATGCTGATAATTACGGTTTTTATAGTATAAGGTCTTCAATGGACACGGGGCAGAATTATGGTGATTTTGGTAGGTATACTTTTAAGGCAGCTCTAGACGATTTTATTGGAATTAATATTAAGAATATGGAAAAGTGGTGTCTCTTGCGAATTATGGAACTGGGATATGATCCAAACATCCATGACAATGAGAAACTTCGTTATGATGGACGGGGAAGTAACCGTATAGAAAGAATTGGAAAAAAATATCAATGGATGGCATTTCATGAGATACTCGCATTGGTTGCCGACAACTATTCATTGGAAGGTGAAAACTGGTATCAGGATAAACTAAGTGCCCCCTATAATGGACCATGGAACCCTAATGTAAGAGATATAGATCCAACACTACTAATTGGTGATAAAAAGGGCTTGAGGTTCAAACAACCTCCCAAAGCTTGGTATAGCAATTTCGAATACCTTCCAGTTGAACAAGATGGCGCAGAATGGGTCAGTGAAGAACTGGATATTAAAGATGAACTATTATTAATGGTAGATCCTAAAGGGGTTGAGTGGGCAGTATTATGCTATTATCCGTTTTGGAATGAATACCCTGCTGATTTCGGCGATGACATCAAATCAGAAAATAAGTCGATGCGCGCTTATATTTTCTCGTATATAACTGATTATAAAAAACCTCATACTTTCGAGGTAGAAGGGATGAATGAACTTAATTGGTATAATGTATTTGCTGGAGAGTATTACTGGTCACCGGCTTATCATGAAAATCAGGGAATATATGGTTCAAGCGAATGGGAAAAGGTCGCAGTGAAACACGGCAAAACTATCGATGTAATGCAAACAACACAGCGTTTCATTTGGGAAAAAGGTGCAGATTTTTCAAAAGAGGACTCTATTGCTTATGATATTCCGACAGAATATATTTATAACAACATGGGTTTAAACGGCTCTCCTAAATCAGGATATTACTATTTAGATGGTGAGCTTGTCTGTATGAATACTAGCATTAACCACGAAGCTAATCATCAATTGTTGATAAGGAAAGATGTTCTTGATAATTGGTTAGAAAAGAACAACCTGAGAATTTATTGGAGGATAAAAGTCGAGAAGTATCTTTCTGAAGGCCGAATGCATGATACGAAGAAATGGGCTGAAACAAACCTTCTTAGCAACTTGAAACAAGCAAACCCACTCTTTTGGATTATTCCTAATCAAAATGAGGACGACTCTGAATTAGCCTCAGCAGAAGGAATCGAAGACGCACGACACCGCTTACAACGCTTTGCTGCCTATTTTGCAGCTGTTTTTCCGGAAACACAGGCACACGGTGGGTTGATCGAATCTCCCTTGGTTGAAATCCCACATTTCAAAGACGCTTTACAAAGTGAAAGTTCGAAGAAATTAGTGGGACGGTTGTTCCTCAAAGGAGACCATGCTCTGCCGATTTCCGGCTCAATTAAAGCCCGTGGTGGCATCTATGAGGTCCTAGTCCTAGCGGAGAAGATTGCCTTGCAAAGCGGTTTACTTAAAATCGATGATAATTACAGCATCTTGGCCGAAGCGAAGTTCCGAGAGCTGTTTCATCAGTATGCAGTAGCCGTTGGTTCTACCGGTAATTTAGGCCTCTCCATTGGCATCATCAGTGCAAAATTAGGCTTTCGAGTCACCGTTCATATGTCGGCCGATGCCCGTCAGTGGAAGAAGGATATGTTGCGCGCCAAGGGTGCTCAGGTTGTGGAACACCAGGGAGACTTTCAAATGGCGGTGGAAGAGGGGCGTAAACAAGCCGCGTTGGACCCGAAATGCCATTTTGTCGATGACGAGAACTCTTTCGATTTGTTTTATGGTTATAGCGTTGCAGGCAAGCGCACCGCAGAGCAGTTGAAGGCAGCAGGTGTCGCGGTCGACGCAGACCATCCTCTTTTTGTTTATTTGCCCTGTGGAGTGGGTGGAGGGCCGGGTGGGGTGACCTATGGCTTAAAGCAAGAATTTGGTGCCAACGTGCATTGCATTTTTGTGGAACCAGCACAGTCACCTTGTATGTTGTTAGGGTTGGCAAGTGGCTTACACGACGGCATTTCGGTGCAAGATATTGGTTTAAGCGGAAAAACCGGTATGGACGGCTTGGCTGTTGGAAGACCTTCGAAACTAATCGGTCGCATTATTGGCCACCGGTTAGACGGGATTTACACCTTGGCCGAGGAAACGCCTTATCAATACTTGTTGAAATTATGGGAAACCGAAACGATTGCCGTGGAACCTTCTGCAGCAGCTTCATTGCCGGGGTTTCGTTTGGTGCAAGAGGATAGTGGCTACGCTAAGTGCTTTACACCGGAACAGTTGAAAAATGCGACCCATATTGCTTGGTCAACCGGGGGTAGTATGGTGCCGGCAGAAGAAATGGAAGCGTATCGGAGCAAGGGCCAAGTGCAGTAGCAAAGTGGATGATCCGTACAAGAAAACAGCGAAGAACGTTGAATTCGTTCTCCGCTGTTGTTTTTTTATGTGTAGACTTGTAAAGATTAAATCTTCATCTTGGGGTCTAATGCATCGCGCAGGCCGTCGCCCATTAGGTTAAACGATAATACCGTCAGCATAATCGCTAAGCCGGGGTAGGTGGAAATGTGTGGTGCTTTTAAGATGTAGGTGCGTCCTTCGTTGAGAATGGAACCCCAAGTGGATTGCGGTGGTTGCGCGCCGAATCCTAAGAAAGTCAAACTGGATTCCAAGATAATAACACTGGCAATGTTTAGAGTAGCCATGACGATGATCGGTACCACAGCATTGGGCAGAATGTGCTTGAAGATAATGCGGCGATCTGTGCAACCAAGTGCTAAGGCGGCTTCGGTATAATCCAGCTGCTTGATCTGCATTACTTTTGCCCGAACTTGTCGGGCGTAGCCGTTCCAGGAGGTTAGACCGATGACAATCATCAGGTTATTAAGGCTTGGCCCTAAGGCCGCTACAACAGCGATGACTAATAAGAATTGGGGTATGGTCACAAATATTTCTGCAATACGCATGATCACATTATCGACCCAGCCGCCGTAAAAGCCAGCAAGAGCGCCTAAGACAACGCCCACGACCAGTGAGAGGGAGCCGGCAATAAAACCGACACTGAGCGACACTCGGGACCCCCAGATGACACGACTCAAGATATCTCGCCCTAAATGATCTTGGCCAAACGGGTGAGCCGCCGTAGGACCGGTCAATCGCTCCAACGGATGCACTTCATCCGGATCGTAGGGGGAGAGCAGGGGAGCAAACAAGGCAATCGAGAGTAAAATCAAGACCATGGCCATGCTGATGACGGCTAATTTGTGCTTGCGAAACCGAGACCAGATCCCTTTAAAGCCAGTGCCGGCATCGGAATCGGTGATCAGTTCCATTTGTAAATCGTTGCCCTGTGAATCCGTAGGCATTGGGGTTTTCTTATTCCACATGCTGTATCCTCCTTTAGTCGTAACGAATTCGTGGGTCGATGACGACATAAAGTACGTCGACGGCCAAGTTGGCAATCAGCACAGCGCTGGAAGTTAAGAGAATCACCGCTTGAACGACAAAATAGTCTCGGTTTGATAAGGAGCTAATCATTAGCCGCCCAATACCGGGCAGAGCAAAGATAACTTCCACAATAACCGAACCGGTGACCAAGTAGGCAATCCAATACGCCAGGGAAGTGGCAATGGGAACCATGGCATTCCGTAAAGCATGCCGATACACAACGATACTTTCTCGTAAACCCTTGGCTCGGGCGGTTCGAACATAATCTTCTGTGAGCACTTCCATCATGGAACTTCGGATCATTCGGGTTAATCCTGCAGCCCAGGTTGTGCCCAAGACGACAGCCGGCATAACGTAATGTTGCCAAGTTTCGCTTCCGGATGAGGGAAACCAGCCCAGTTTTGCCGAGAATATAGAAATCATCATCAGTGAGAGCCAGAACGATGGCATACTCTGGCTGAGCAAGGCAAAAAAGGTGGATACATAGTCGAAAATCGAGTATTTGCGCACAGCCGACAAAATTCCGACCGGAAAGGCAATGCATAAGCCTATGACAGAGGCAATGAGGTTCAGTTTAATCGTATACGGCAAACGGGAGGCGATGAGATCAACGACGTTCATCCGGTTGACAAACGACATGCCAAAGTCACCGACAACGGCTTTTTTCAACCATGTAAAGTATTGAATATAGATGGGTTGATTGAATCCCCATTCTTCTCGTATGGCTGCGACAATTTTGGGGTCGGTTTCTCGACCGGCAATCACAGAAACCGGATCTCCGGGTGCCAAGTGCATCAGCGAAAACACGATGACGGTGATGCCAAACAAAGTTAGGAAAGCCAGCAGAATCCGCTGCAGTATAAATTTTTTCATGAATCCAAGCCTCGTTTCTTACCATGTTTGTATTGTAGAGTCTGTTGCATAATATACTATCATTGGCATAAATATGCAAGCCTTTTCGCTGTGTCATTCTAAAGAATCCGGTCTGATTTCCTGTATCTCTCTAAAGAATTCATTTCTGCATAAGCCAACAGAATCCTTCAAATTTGATTAAGAAAAATGAAACGGGGCCGTTCGTGAACGACCCCGCTCCAAGAGAACTAAGGACTATTTCGCAGGTGTAACCAAGTTCAGGGCGCTCAATTGTCCATAAGGAGAGGCGTTCATACCGGTGAAATCGGCACTCAATGCATTGTTCGCCACTGTGAAGTAGAGGAACAGCATGGGTAGATCTTCGGCGATGTATTCTTGCAACTCGTTATAGATTTCTGCACGTTTGACGGGATCCGATTCTTTGACTCCAGCTTCTAAAAGGGCATCTACGGTATCGTTCATGTAACGATAATCGTTTAAACCACCTTCAGAGTGGAGGTAACGGGTTTGATCCGGATCAGAGGTTGGACCCATGGAACCGACCATGGATTGGTAGGTAGAATTGTCGGCACCGTCTAAGATGACTTTATCCATAATGTCATACATGGCGGATTTTTCCATAGTCTTAATGTTCATTTCCACGCCAACAGCTTTGAACCATTGTTGTAAAAGCAGGGCAATTTGAGTAAAGGTTTCATCTGAAGCGTTGACTAAGGTTTCAAAAGAAGCCTTTAACCCGGTTGGGCTTACGTAGAAGCCATCGGCTCCTTTAACATAGCCGGCATCCTCTAAGGTTTTCACTGCTTTTGCAGGATCATACGGATACAGTTCTTCTACTTCATGATGATAGCCATGATTGGGAGCATAGGTGGTGTTGGATTTTACAGCAAAGCCATTGAGGACCGATTCAATTAAGGTGTCTTTGTCGGTGGCATAGGCTAAAGCCTGGCGTAACGCCTTATCTTGGAAGACTTCGTATTGGTTGTTCCAGGCTAAGTAGGCATAACGCAATTGTGGGAAAGTGAATACGGAATACTTATCGCTTTCGGCAGCTAAACGTTCAACATCGTCGGGAGAGATGGCAGAAACATAATCGACTTCGCCATTTTCAAAAGCAATCAAACGAACCGAAGCTTCGGGAATAGGTTTGAAGATGACCTTTTCCAAGGTGGGGACGGTTCCCCAATACTCTGCATACGCCGATAAGGTGAGGGAAGTTTCCGGAACCCATTCGGTCAATTGCCAAGGGCCGGTTCCAACGGGAGCTAAGTTGTAGCCATTGTAGTTGTTAGAGCTAAAGCCCTCAGCTTCTACATAGGTTTTGGAGATAATTCCCATGGTCATACGATCCAGGAAAGGAGCAAAGGGGCTGGTCAAGTGGAAAACAATGGTTTTGTCATCGGGTGTATCCATGCTTTCAATGATCACATAGTTTTTGTAGTTATTGGATTTTACATCCGGATTCAAAATCTGTTCATAGGTAAACTTGACATCGGCAGAGGTGAAGGGAGAACCGTCGTGGAACTTAACGCCTTCACGTAAGTGGAAAGTCCAGGTTAAGCCATCTTCGGAAGCTTCCCAGGTTTTCGCCAATTTGGGAACCATGACATAATTGTCTTCGTAACCCACTAAACCTTCATGGATCAGACTGTGAACGTCACCGGAAGGGGAGTCGGTAGAAAGGAAAGGAACCAAATTGATAATGTCATAGGCAGAACCAATGGTCAGGGTGGTTTTGGCAGGAACCGGATCTGGGGTGGGGGTTGGTGCTGGGGTTTGATTACAGCCAAATAAAATGGCAGAAACCAACAGCAATACTACTAAGGTAGATAACCGTTTTTTCATAAGAAAAGCCTCCTCTTTATTTTTGGGTCCGCGATTCGTTACACTCTATATACGAATGCGGAGAACTTGTGCAATAATATACTACAATTAGCATAAATATGCAATCCCCAATTGGGGGTTCTGGGCAGTATTATTGTGTAGTAAAAAGTAGTATAATATAATAAGTGCACAAATAGCAGGATTTTGCGAAGAGAATGCCAAATCAAACAAGACCAAAAGAACCGAAAGGTTGAATCAGCAACAAAAACACCCATTTGGAAGTGTAAAGGAGAGAGCATATGAGGAATACAGTCGCTTTGCGTAGAAAAGACAGAGAGTTAAATTCCATACTGGCCATGCGCATTTTAGAGAATGCCGAGGTCGGCTATTTGAGTTTAGCTTGTGAGAATCAACCCTATACGATTCCAGTCAATTATGTGCTGTGGGACGGTCGTATCTATATTCATACAGCAAAGGAAGGTAAGAAAATTACCTGGTTGCAGAAAAACCCTCAGATTTGTTTTACGGTGAGCACGATGATCGACGTCAAAAAAGCCGATACCTACTGCGGATATGGTGCGTATTTTGAGAGCGTGGTCGTAGAAGGCCATGGACGTGTGTTACAACAACATCCACATAAAAGAGAAATTCTAACGGCACTGGTCAAAAAATATGATCCTCAAGCACAATTACCTCCCATCGATGAAGAGGGTGAGAATTCGGTGTGGTTGATTGAAGTCACCCTGGATTCGCTCTGCGGTAAAGGCCGTTATCCGGTGCAATCTTGAAAAACCTTGTATTAGAAATGCGGTTTGATTTGGGTGAACCCCAATTGGAACTGGTTGAACTGTATGCAAAGGCGAAGGTTTCGGATCTCTTACAAGCAATTCAAGAAGCGACCGACGACGCCGATGTCTACAAACCCCAATTGAAGGGCCAATATGGTATATGCGCGAGATGTAAGACTAATTGCTGCCGTCAGCACGATATCACCCCCGATTATCTTGCGGTCAAACGGATCGCTCAGATCCAAAACTTGACGTTCAAGGAATTTGCAGAGCGATGGCTGGATGTTTCGGCAGATTCTGCGTTTCCGCAGTTCAAAAAGAGACCCTGCCCATTTTTACAAAATAATCTCTGTTCTGTCTATGAACAAAGAGCCCTGATATGCCGACTGTATTTATGTACACCCATGGGGGATAGCTTAGAAAAACTGCGAGCCGCTGTTTCCTATATGGGTGAAGGGGCGCTTCGCATTAAACTTTTGGAAGAAGGCATTGGGCCCAAATCCTGGTCCTACCGTGCGCAGGCAGATGAGCTGAAAGAACGATTGCGCAACGAGAGTTTGAGCCGGGAGCAATACGAAGATCGCATGGAACAGCTTCACTTGATGACCGAGCACAACCCATTTTTGACCGCAGAATCCTATGAGGAAGTCTACCTAGCCGACTGCTGTACCGATGATTTATGGCAAAAACTTCCGATTGTGCGTGAAAAATAGCGTAATTTTCTGCTTCAAAACGGTTGATAACACGTGAAAACCCTCCATTCAAAGGACTTTCGTTGTTTTCTGTAGCATGAAAGGGTTTTCTTTGGAAAGAGAGAATGATTAGTATTAGAATAGTGTGGGGTAAAAGAATCCACACTCATGAAATGGAGGAAATGTCATGAAGCCTATTTCCCAACGTGCTCAAAAAATCAGTCCTTCACCAACCTTAGCGCTCGATGCAAAAGCAAAAGGCATGCAGGCACAAGGTATTGACGTTATCATCTTCGCCGTAGGGGAACCGGATTTCAATACACCGGCACACATCGGTCAAGCCGGTATTGAAGCCATTCAACAACACTTTACCCGTTATACACCTGCAGCCGGGTTACCGGATCTCAAGAAGGCGGTCTGTGCTCGTTTGAAAGCTAATTTTGGGCAAGAGTATGAACCTAATCAAATCGTTGTGTCCAATGGTGCAAAGCATTCCTTATTCAATGTCTTCACCGCTTTATTAGATGAAGGCGACGAAGTGGTTTTACCAACTCCTTGCTGGGTTAGTTATACGGAGCAAATCAAATTGGTCGGTGGCGTACCAGTTTTCTGTGAAACCAAAGAGGAAAACGACTTTGTAATGATGGCCAGCGAATTTGAGGCCGTGATTACCCCCAAGACCAAAGCGCTTATGCTCAACTCTCCGTCGAACCCCACCGGTGGTGTATATACCGCTGAAAACCTAAAAGCCATTGCCGAGCTGTGTGTGAAGCATGATATCTATGTCATTGCTGACGAAATTTATGCGCAATTGCTCTACGATGGACAAACCTATGTTTCGATCACTGCATTTGGTCAAGAGATCAAAGATCGAACCATTGTCATCAATGGCGTTTCCAAAAGCTATGCCATGACCGGATGGCGTGTAGGGTACACCGCTTCTTCTACGGCACTGGCAAAAGTCATGGGCGATATTCAAAGCCATATGACCTCCAACGCCGGTAATATTTCTCAAAAGGCTGCTGTCATGGCCTTAAACGGACCTCAAGAATCCATTGAAGCCATGCGCGTTGAATTCGAAAAACGCCGCAACTATATGGTAGAGCGTGTGAATGCGATTCCCGGTATGTCTTGCAGAACACCGGGTGGTGCCTTCTATGTATTCCCCAACATTACCGGCTTCTTCGGTAAGACCATTCGCGGTAAAAAGATTAACAATTCAGCCGATCTTTGCGATGTTATCTTAGATGAAGCGAAAGTTGCCATTGTGCCGGGTATTGCATTTGAAGCCGAAGGCTTTATGCGTTTCTCTTATGCTACCAGCATGAAGAATATTACCGAAGGTTTAAATCGCGTTGAAGCACTGCTCAAAGAAGCAATCTAGATAAACTATAGAAAAATCCCTTTAGGGTTTTCACCCTAAAGGGATTTTTTTATAGTTGTTTCGCTTCTTTTGCCAGCTCTCGCACTTGCCGTAAGACGATAATTGCTAAGGGAAGACCTAAAATCAGCGATAAGAGATCTGCTGTGGCTTGTGCTGCAGCTAGCCCCATTACACCGTAGGTCATGGAGAGAATGGCGACGGAAGGTATAAAGAAAATCCCTTGTCGCGATAACCCCAATAAGGCGGCACCTAATGCTTTTCCTAAACCGGCATAGGTCATATTAACGACAATGACCCAAGCATGGATTGGCATCACAATACATTGCAATCTCAAAGAAAAGGCACCGATCCGAATCGTTTCCGGGTTTGTCGTAAAGACGCCCATGATTTGCGGAGCAAAGATTCCGGCAAAGAGTGCTAAAATCGAAACCCCGGTAACACCGGCAATGGAAGCAAAGCGGAACGCTTGCAACACACGATCATAGCGTTTAGCGCCCCAGTTGAAACCGGCAACCGGTTGATATCCTTGGCCAAAGCCTAAAATGGCAGAGGTAATGAACATCATGATTCGGTTGACCACAGAAATGGCTGCCAACGCTGCTGCTGAAAAACCGCTGGCTAGATTGTTGGTAATGATCTGAGCCAAGGTCATTAAGCCAGATCGCAAGAAGGTGGGGGCACCCATTTTGGAAATTTCCATGGCAATGTCTTTGGTAAAGCCAAACTTTTTCCAACTGATATGCAACAGGGTGTGTTTTCGCAAATAGGGGGAAAGTAAAATCAGAAAACTGACGACTTTTGAAATCGCTGTTGCAAAAGCGGCACCGGCGACACCCCAACCAAATACGAAAATAAACAAGGGGTCCAAAGCTAAGTTCAAAATAGCACCGGAAACCATACCCCACATAGAAAAAGTGGCGCTACCTTCGGCACGCAAGCATTGGTTCATGACAAAGGCAGAGGTCATAAATGGTGCGGCGTAGAGCATAAAACCGGCATAGTCTTTGGCGTAACGAATGACTAAGGGGTCTTTCGCACCGAGCAAAGCTACCAAGGGATCCATAAAGATCAATCCAAAGACCATCATCAGGGATCCGGTCAAAATGGCGGTAAAGAAGGCTGTAGACAAAACACGCGTGGCTTGTTCATCGCGTTTTGCCCCTAAAAGCCGAGCAATATAACTGTTAGCACCAATGGCAAGGAAAGACCCGGCCATTTGGATAAAACTTTGAAGAGAAGCGTTAACACCCACAGCACCGGTTGCTTCAATGCCCAATGAACTGACAAAATAGGTATCTGCCATATTGTAAAAGGACATAATCAGCATGCTGATTATCGTAGGAACCGCCATTTTGGGAATGAGTTTATGAATCGGATCTTGAAGCATCATCGTGCGACGAGCTTCTTGACGATTACTTTTGCTGGGTTGCATAACCTAGAATCCTTTTTGCCAAGGTTCAAGCCAAGTTGCGCGGTCCCAAGCTTTTTCGCCATTGACCCATGTTTGCAGAACATTACTGCGTAATGAAAGCGGATGTCCGTCGTAAATCGCAAAATCGGCATCCTTGCCTACTGCTAATGAACCGACGCGGTCTTCAATACCGGTCACGATTGCACCGTTGATGGTCAAGGCGCGTAAGGTTGCTTCTTCCGATAAACCTTCTCTGTGTGCCAAAGATCCAGCGAGGCGAATCAACTCAATGGCAAGCACCGAGGCATCGGTGGTGAGAGAGAAGCAAACACCGGCTTCTTCTAATGCGAGGGCAGTCAAGAAGCCTTTGGCGTGGACTTCTTGTTTGGTGCGGGAGCCCATGGTCGGGCCTAAGGTGCAGCGAATGCCACGTTTGGCAATCTCTTGAGCAACCAGATGACCACTGGTCGTATGCTCCAAGGTGATGATGATGTTGAATTCATCGGCAATACGCATGGCCGTGATCATATCATCGGCACGATGTGCGTGGATGCGCCCCGGGATTTCTCTGCGCAGTAAGGGGAGCAAAGGCTCTAATTGTAGATTAAGGGTGAAGTCTTTGCCTTCAGCTTCGGCCTTGCTCTTGTTTTTCATGTACTCTTGGGCTTTGTAAAGTGCATCTCTCAAAACAGCGGCCGAACCCATACGAGTGGTGGGAATCGCTCCGGTCGAGCCAACAGCGCGTTTAGGGTTTTCTCCCAAGGCAATTTTCACACCGGTATTGCGCTTGATCACTAATTCTTCTCGGGTCTTGCCAACCATTTTGGCTGCAAAACCGGTGCCGGTAATGATTTTACCGCTGCCTGGCAGAATATTGGCGCTTGTGACACCGCCGGCTAAAGCATCGTTCAAATGACGATGACGTGGGTCAAAGTGGTAATAATAGTCGACATCGGGAGAACAGGCTTTGCCTAGACTTCCGCCTGAACCGTTGCTCTCATAGGCATCTTCGTCATAATTCCAGTCGTGAGCGATTAAGTGACTGTGGGCTTCAACCATGCCGGGCATAAGGCTGACGCGACCGAAATCGATCAGTTCAACATCGGAAGGTAAAGTCATTTGAGGAGCCACTGCCGATATTTTGTCGTTTTCGATCAGGATGATCCCGTTTTTCAACACACCTGCTTTGTCTACGGTATAGATGGTTTCCGCAGTGATTGCAAATCGTTTCATGTTAGCTCCTCCTTTCATATACGCTGACACCGTCAATCAACACGGTCTCAACCTTGGTCAAAGTTTCAAAGGGATGTCCGGACCAGAGGACTAAATCCGCGCGTTTGCCCACTTCTAAGCTACCGATCTGATCGTCCAAACCCAGAATTTGAGCCGGATACAATGTGATCGCCTTCAGCGCTTCTTCTTCTGACATGCCTTCGCGGTTGGCAATGGCAGCCGTGGTCACTAAGTGGTCGATTCCGGTATTGGGGTGTTCGGTCGATAACGCAAACTGTAAGCCCGCTTTCGATAACACACCGGGAGTTTTATGCGAGGTTGTTTGGAATAAACCGCGACGGTTCATTAAAATCGGTCCTACCATGAGGGGAACTTTGGCTTTGACCAAGTTTTCCACACAGAAGTAGCCTTCACTGACCCGTTGCAGAATCAGGCGGAAGCCCCATTCTTCGGCTAACTCTAAGGCATTTTGAATGTCGTGTAGGTAAACCACTTGCATAATCAGCGGCAATTTGCCTTCGATCACATCGACCATGGGGGCTAAGCGATAGCCCGCTTCCGGAGCGTCTTTGCCTTCTTTGAGGGCTTTTTCGCGTTTAGCAATGAAATCTTTGGCTTTTTGCAACTCATTGACGAGTTTAGCCACCATATCGCTACGGTCACGGAAGCCTTGGCGAGGATTACCACCACCAACTAAGTTTACAAATAAACCAAAGGGTTCTTTAAGAACCATGCGGTCGATGATGTTGCTGCCAGCCGTATGGATGACCGCACTTTGACCGGCGATAATTGCCGAAGTGCCTGGGCAAACGTTGACCGTGGTGACTCCGCCTTCTAAAGCGTCTTGGAACGATAAATCGTTCGGTAGAATGCCGTCGAGTGCTTTTAAGTAGGCTCCGATTTTTTCAGTGGTTTCATCTTCGTCGGCGCCAATCGCTCCAACGGTTTCTTCGTGTAAACCGGGGCGACCGCAGGCTTCAATCAAGCCGGGTGTTACGGTTTTCCCCTCTGCATCCAATACGGTGCAGCCTTTGGGGGTTTTGATCTTTTCGCCGATCGCGGTGATTTTGCCATCTTCAATAAGCAGGGAAGCTTTTTCCAAAATCCCTTGTGTCATGGTGAAGAGGCGAGCATTTTTGATCAACAACATTTTATACGCCCTCCTTTTCCCAGGGTTCTTTGTCGCGTTCAATGTCAAAGGCCAAAACTCCGCTGACATAAACTTTTTCTACTTGAGAGAGCAATTCCAGGGGGTGGCCGTCTAAAATCAGCACATCGGCATCTTTACCAACATCCAGGGAACCGACTCGGTTTTCTACACCGATGATTTCGGCAGAAGTTAAGGTCATGGCGCGAATCGCTCCATCTTCACTCATACCGGCACGGTGACTCAGGGCAACGCAGGTGCGTAGGTATTCTTGGGGAACGACTCCTGCATCGGTAGTGATACAGACTTTGATGCCCGCTTTTTCTAAGATCCCAGCTGCTGCAAAATCTTTACGGGTGGTTTCTACTTTAGTACGAGTCATCGAGGGACCTAAAACGCAAGGGATATTGCGCTTGCGGACTTCTTCGGCAATGATGTGAGCTTCAGAAGCGTGTTCGATTGACATTTGGAAGCCAAACTCATCGGCAGCACGCAAAGCCATCATGATATCATCGGCTCGGTGCGCATGGATTCGGGCTTTCAATTCACCCTTCAAAACCTTAACCAAAGGTTCCATTTGATAATTGATCGGTGTTTCCGGATCTTTTTCGCGTTTGGCCATATAGGATTTTGCTTTTAGGAAAGCGTCTCGCAAAATAGCACCACTGCCCATACGGGTGGAAGGAGACTGTTTTTTAGAACCAAAGTTGCGCTTCGGGTTTTCTCCTAACGCCATTTTAACTTCGGCTGGATTCATCATGACCATGTCTTTACGGCTTTTGCCATAGGTTTTGGTGATGATTCCCATACCAGAGATGATTTTACCGGAACCGGGTCGAGTCAAAATCGTGGTGACTCCGGCGGCTAGGGCTTGTTTCAATTGGATATGACGAGGATTAAACGCATAATAACTCATCAGTTCTGGGGTAACGGCGGGACCAAAACTACCGGCGCCGGCGGGGGCTCCATCGGCATCCATATGATTGTCTTCTTCGCCGACCCCAAAATCCATGACGCCCAAATGGCAGTGAGCTTCCACAATGCCGGGCATGACAAATTTATCGGTTGCGTCGACGACTTCAGCTTTGGCCGGAATGGGCAGGTTTTTACCCACAGCCACGATTTTGCCCTGGTCTACGATCACAGTTCCATTGGGAATAATGGGGCCGGAAACGGTGACCAGTGTTCCGTTGATAATGGCTAACATTGGCATTCACCCTCCTCTTCGGCTTGCCAGATCAGCGTACCGTTGACCATGGTGGCCAAACATTGACTGGCGGTTTTAAAGATCGGTTCGCTGAAAATCGCGAGATCGGCATCTTTTCCTACTTCAAGAGAGCCAATACGGTCGGCAACTCCTAAAATCTCGGCGGCGGTCAAAGTAATGGCACGCAATGCCAATTCTTCCGGTAAGCCGTCGCGGCAAGCTAAGGCTGCCTGAGTGCTTAAGTTTTCACTGGGCAAAGTGGGATGATCGCTGCAAAGCGCCACCGCTACACCGGCTTTTGCCAAAACACCGGGCATTTTTAACGATAAATTCTTGGCTGCACCATAACGGTTGACAAATGTGGGACCGGCAATGACTTTACAGCCGGAAGCGACGATATCGTCGACGACCAGATGGCCTTCATAACAGCGTTCCAGAACCAAGGGGAAGCCCCAGGTTTTGGCCAATTCCAAGGCGTTGAGAATGTCGTGGTTTGCATAAACCGTGATTCGGGCAAAGTTTTCGCCTTTTAAGAGAGCAACCAGTGGATCCTGTTTCGGATTTTCTTCTGGTGTTTCGCCTTTTTCGATCAACTTTGCATTCTTTGCCATCAGTTCTTTGGCTTTTTGCAGTTGACCTTGCAAAAGGGCGATATCGATGGTGCGATCACCTTGGTTGCCGCGGGTGCCGCAGATGTTGATCTTTAAGCCAGCATAAGCACGAATCACCTGATGATCTAACACCCCGGGAGCGGTTTTGGTGACAAAGCTTTGGCCGTTGATGACATTATTACTACCGGGGCCAATCGATAAAGCAGTGATACCGGCGCGGCGGCAATCTTCAAAGGCAACATCTTCCCACCAAGTGGCGTCGAAAGCGCGCAATTCGCTACCAATCGAGCCGGCTTCATTGGTGTCGTCACCGATCGGGCCTTGACCTTCTTCGAAGATACCCACTTTGCAGTCGGCATCGATCAGGCCGGGGTAGATATGTGCCCCCTCGGCAAAAATAATTTCCGCTTCTTCGGGAATCGGTAGATTGGCTCCAAGGGCAACGATTTTCCCGTCTTGAATCAAGATGGTTCCGTTTTCAATGATACCTTGGGCCACGGTGTAAAGGGTTCCATTTACAATGGCTTTCACAAAACAACCTCCTTTGACTAACATGGCTTCGATGATACGAAGCATAACTTTACAATATTTCAAGAAAGAGAGGCGAAAATCCTTCGACTCTCTAAAGATATAGTAAAAAATATAGTGTTTTCAAATAGGAAACTTGGAGGATACATGAGTATTGGTTTTCGGAATGCGGTGAAAGAAATGAATACTGTTAAACTGCGAGTAAAGAGTTTCGCGCATTAACAAAATCATTATATGTTTTTATAATCTGCATGTGTCGTTATTCGGAATAAAATGTTTTTTTGCGTAATTGATCAAAATTCACTAGTGCGATATGTCACAATTTAGTAAAAAATTATCTCGCGGTTGCAAAAAAAGACAATAAAACGGCAATAAATCTTTGTAAACGCTTGAATTTGTCAAGATTTCGCATGCACAAAATATGAAATTAATAGAACGTTATAGTATTGTGTTATATTGAATATTCAATTTGAATTATATATAATTTTATCGAGATATATGGTAATTGCTACTGCTTTAAAAGATGGTGCTTTCTATTGTTTTCGTATAGATATTTACTGATTTCGGGACTGTAGACTTGGATATTTGACTTAATTCGCAGTGAAGCTGAAAGCAATCCAAGATTTGAAGGGAGAAATTATGAGTTATAATCAAGTTGCTTTAAAAGGAATTGATTTAATACGCATCTTCCACTTGGGAGATCAGGAAGTTCATGCATTAGATGAGATCAACATTGAAGTGTATCAGGGAGAGCTTGTTATGCTCCTTGGTCCTTCGGGTTCGGGAAAAACAACTCTTTTGCATACTTTGTCTGGTTTAGATGCACCGGATCGAGGAGAAGTTTTCGTAGACGACGTGTCAATCTATAAACTGAATGATAATAAGTTATCTCATTTACGTAGTCGGTCTTTCGGTTTCATTTTTCAGTCGTTTAACTTATTACCAAACCTGACTGCCTTAGAAAATGTACAGATTCCTTTACGCATAACTGGTCAACCCAACCCTGTAGAGAGATCCATGGAAATATTAACAAGGGTTGGTTTGGGCGACCGGGCACAACACCGACCGGGACAACTCTCGGGAGGAGAACAACAGCGAGTCACTGTAGCCCGTGCATTAGTATCAAAACCGAAAATCGTCTTTGCCGATGAACCGACCGGAAATTTAGATTCCGTGACCAGCATGGAGATCATGAATCTGCTGCAGGAAATGGTCCACGAAAACAACTCAGCCTGTTTAATGGTTACTCATAATGCTGAACTGGTTCCGTTAGCAAATCGGGTATTAAACTTGAGAGACGG
>Ga0334882_1002377_pt1 | contig 19472 bp, 20 predicted proteins | sample GraSluR1_MG_5_FD_207226 | JGI IMG/M metagenome (GOLD analysis project Ga0334882, IMG submission 207226) | Sludge microbial communities from methane-producing bioreactor in Wageningen University, Netherlands - Granular Sludge_15_04-R1 | ecosystem: Engineered > Bioreactor > Anaerobic >...
TATAAGTGAGACCTGAGATGACGAATCTGCTTTGTCGAAATTCAACCGGTATAGATCAGCTTTATTTAAATTAAGTGTAAAGTCAAATTCCGGAAGGATCCCGCTAAAATCGAAAAGACCCAGTATGTCTGCCCTGATGTTATTGTCAACTATCTTTATGCTGCCATCCCAGGCCTTTTCAGAAAAATCACCTGCCATGGCGATATTTCTGTAAACGTATCTGTTTATTTCAATGCTGTCGATACTTCCGTTAATCCGGCCTGAGAAATTCTTTGCAGACGATGCGTTAATATCAACATTTGTTTTCATGCTAAGCTTACCAAACATATCATTCTTCCCGGTAACTTCACCCATATCTATATTCTGCCCTTTAATAAATCCTTCAATTCTGAAGCTGTTCTCCCCAACAGGCCGCAGCGAGACATCAGTACTAAGAATCCCTGCCGTACTGCTTAGTTTGCCGTACGTGACAAAATCGGTTGTAAAGCCTGCAAAACTTCCGTTGAAGGAAATACTGCCCATTGTGTAAAGGATTTCGGGGAGTTTTATTTCATCTTTTCCCGGCAGGTTGATTTTTTCAAGATCGGCGGCATTGGTGCCAAGGCTGGTTATATCAAGAAACATGAAAGTGTCATCAATTTCAGGAAGCCCGGAAAAATCAAAGTCGCAATAAATGTGACTGCTGTCGCGGTAGGTTAATTCGATATTCCGTCCTCTGAGCTCGGAGATTGTCCCTGATATTTTTCCGGAAAGCCATAATGATTCATCCGCGTCCTTGAGAAAAGGGATAAAATACTGAAGCTCTGAGCTGCTGACCAACGATTTTTCAAGGTGGATCCGTAGCTTTACTTCTTCAGCAAATCTTTTAAATGAATCTGTTGTATCAGGATCTATGCTTATAATACCGGCATTCAACACGGATTTGCCGAAATCCATAAGAACATCTGAAAATATGAGCCTGTTGCCCGTAACAGCCACATCACTCCTCATTTTTTTCAATATAAGACCTTCTCCCTCAATGAATCCGAGTTCATCGATCGAAAAGGATGTTGAGTCATTTTTTATTCTAAAGTCTTTGATGTTCCCATTGATGCCCGACAGCCGGAGGTTGTTAAAATTGACAGTCATTTTCCCTTTTGGTGCATTTCTCCTGATAAGCGAGAATCTGCCATCTGTAACTGCAACACTATTGGCCGAAAACAGGCTTCCGGCCTTTGACGGTTTTGTTTCAGGCGGCTTTTTTAACATGTCAAGATACCATCTCAGGTTCATGATCCCTGATGAGTCGGTAATGAATGCTACCACCGGTTCAGTTATTTCAACCCTGCCAAGTCTTATCGCTTTATTGCGAAAGTCAAGCTTCCTGACCCCTGAAGAGATCTTCGGTAAATAGATCAGTGTATCATTGTATTTGTCTTTGATAACTAAATCATTTATTGTTAGCCTGTTGAAAAATGAATACTCAATTCGTCCAACCTTAATGGTTGATTTGATTTCGTCAGATAAGTGACTGGTAATCCTTCTGACCAGAAAAGTCTGCACATCCGGCAATCGCATCACTGAAAAAATGAATGCAGGAACCAGCAAAACTATCCCGGCAAAAATTGCCAGATACTTAAATGATTTTTTAATACTTTTGAGCATTAAACTCCGGTTAAACAACTGTCAGTCAAAATAACCAAAAATATACGGAAAATCAAATACCGATGGGAGTAACGATACTGGCAATTGAATCATCCTGCGACGATACATCTGCTGCAGTCGTAAAAGATGGTTATGTGCTGGCAAACCTGATTGCCGGCCAGGATGTTCATATGTCTTTTGGTGGTGTGGTGCCTGAGCTTGCATCAAGGGCACATCAGGCCAACATAGTACCTGTAACTGACCTTGTTATAAAGAAAGCAGGCATATCTGTCAGTGAAATAAGTGCGGTGGCATTTACGCGGGGACCAGGGTTGCTTGGGTCTTTGCTTGTAGGCACATCATTCGCGAAAGGATTTGCGCTTGCAAGGAACATTCCGTTGATTGACGTGAATCACCTGCATGCTCATGTTCTGTCTCATTTTATACTTGAGCAGGGGAAGGAATCCAGGATACCGGGGTTCCCCTTTCTTTGTCTCCTGGTATCCGGCGGGCATACCAGGATAATTATTCTGAAAAACCATCTTGAGATGGAGGTTGCAGGGAATACAATTGATGATGCTGCCGGTGAAGCCTTTGATAAATGTGGAAAGCTTATGGGATTTGCCTATCCGGCCGGACCTGCGATTGACAGGCTTGCTGCCACAGGGAACAGGCATACTTTCAGATTTGCCAGACCTAACGTAAAAGGACTGGATTTCAGTTTCAGCGGGTTGAAAACAAGTTTTCTATATTTTCTAAGAGACAAACTTGCCGGGGATCCTGATTTTATAGAAAAGAATAAACCGGATCTGTGTGCCTCAATTCAGCACACAATAATAAGTATCCTTGTTTCCAAGCTTATAAAGGCTTCCTCACTGACAGGGATTAAAGAAGTAGGTATTGCCGGAGGTGTGTCGGCCAACTCCGGTCTCAGGAGGGAATTAGTCCTGGAGGGTAAGAAAAGGGGCTGGAATTTCTTCATCCCTCCGTTGGAATACACCACTGATAATGCTGCAATGATTGGAATTACAGGATACTACAAATATCTTAGAAAAGAATTTTCCGGTCAGGATGTGGCCCCGCTTGCCAGACTCTGACTCAGACTGATTAATTTTACCATGAAAAGCAGGGATCTTACATTTGTGGTACTTGGAGCCGTAGCCGTAGGTGGAATAACGGTTGTTGCCCTCAGGAAGAAGGATTATGATGAGGAAATGACCTGCAAGTACCAGGAATTTGCTGTGCTTATCAGTGAAAAGGGAATTGAGGTTAACGGAATCGCCGATCGAGGTGTTGCAAAGTTTGCCGCATATGCTGTGGCCCCGGAGTTAAAGGGTAAAAAGGATGTCTTTTTGCATCCATCAAAGGCAACCGACATGGAGCTGGCCTCAATAGGAGAGGGAATCCCGTATCTGAAAGAAAACAGATTCTTACATTCCGTTCGAAAAGGGATCTGTGAGGATAAGCTTATGGAACCAGCAGGGAAGCGGCAGATTTCTGTAGCTAATTTCAATGATCGTGTTTTCAGGAAGTTTGACAGAAACATCCTGGTCGTGAAATAAATTGTTGTTTTCTGTACACTGATGTTGCAAAGATGAATGAGCTCCGAATACCGCCCACAAGATATTCTCCCGAAGTAACCCTTGATCCCTCCGGGACCATAAGTATTAAAGGAAGGTCGATACACGAAGATGTTACCGGGTTTTTCAGGCCTGTCGAAGATTGGATCAGAGAGTATGTCCGGGATCCCGCTGAAGTAACGATTGTTCACATTAATCTTGAGTATCTTAACAGCGCAACTTCAAAAGCCCTTATCCATCTCTTTCACAAGATAGCATACCTTCAGCTTAAGAACAGAAAATATCTTGTTAACTGGTATTACGAAGATGGAGATGAAGACATCCTGGAACGCGGAGAATATTTTTCATCAATCCTGGGAATGCCATTTAATTTTATCAGGATAGACTGATACTGTTTTTCTGCATTCTTCTTTCAGAAATAAATTTATTCCGTCCGCCTTCGGGAAAATAGCACCCGCTTCCCCGAGAGTAAGTACGCCGGTAAGCGCTATGATATCCCGGGACTCAGGACAGGCAATATGAGCAGTGATAAAGGTGTCAGGCCTGCAATCTGTGACGGAGTGACAAATATGCCTGACCCGATGCATGAAATTGTTGCAACCATTATGAATCCATACAGGGTAAGCTCTTCGGCTGGTTGAGCCATATTATTTGTGGGAGATACCGTTTAACATTCAGAGGTAGTTGTACGCGAATCGTCTTTTATCTCTTTGTTGCGTCTTCTGGTGTGGATAAATGCTTTCAGATAGATAAATGACACTGTAAAAAGGATCAGGCTCAGAACAAGCAGCAAAGCAAAGGATAAAAGGGAAGGCTTTTCTGCCAACGGATCCGGATCCTTAATTCTTATAATGTATCCGGCAATAGTATAGATCAGGACCATTACGGCAACGGAAAAATTAAAAATAATGGATGATCCGTTCAATATACGCGTTGATTTGTAAAAATTTGAGCTTTTAAAATTTGAATATGATTTTTCAGCATAGAACCGGGCACGTTGTCTTGCTCTTGCCTGTCTGTATTTTCTCCATTCTTCCATTGCCCTGAAGAATATTTCCTCATCAGTAAGTGTTTTGTTGTAATTCTCTTTAAGGAATTCGTATGCCTCAGTAGCGCTTATGAACTTATCAATTGCTTCGGGTGAAGGATTGATATCAGGATGGTACAACCGGGCTTTTTTCCTGTACGCTTTTTTTATGTCTTCAAGTGATGAGCCTTCAGGGATTCCAAGTGTTTTATAATACACGGAGGCGTACATTGTCCGGATTAGTGTTTATTTAACAACAATAAACAAAAAATAAATCAATTTACGGCAAGAACCGGCCATCTGACATGAAATATTCCGGAAAATATCCGGTTAAACGATACCTGTAAAACCCATGAATGCGAGTGCGAGTATACCGGCGGCTATCAGGGAAACCGGAACACCCTTCATACCTTCGGGTACGTCAGCAAGGTCAAGCTGCTCCCTGATGCCTGCAAGAATTATAAGTGCCAGCCCGAATCCGAGGGCGTTTGCCGCACTGAATACAACTCCTTCAAGAAGGTTATAGTCTTTTTTTACGACCAGTATTGCTACACCAAGCACTGCGCAATTGGTTGTGATAAGAGGAAGAAAGATTCCCAGAGCCTGATAAAGAGACTGGCTGATCTTTTTGAGTATTATTTCCACCATCTGTACCAGCGATGCGATGATCAGGATGAATGTTATGGTCTGCATGAAGCTGATGCCCAGAGGCTCAAGTATAAAAGTCTGAATGAGGTATGTTACCACAGTAGCAAGGACCATTACAAAGGTTACTGCCCCTGACATCCCGACAGCTGTGTTCACTTTACTGGAAACACCGAGAAAAGGGCATATCCCGAGAAATTGAGCCAGTACTATGTTATTGACTATCAGTGCTGAGATTATAATAATGATATATTCCATTTCAGCTTATTTTATGTTTTTTTATTTTTCTGATCAGGGCTATCATGTAACCCAGAGCAATGAATGCCCCCGGAGCAAGAATGAAGACAAGTATTCCGTCACCGGAAATGAACTTGATGTCAAGAATTGAACCGTTGCCCAGGATTTCACGCAGTGCTCCAAGTATTCCGAGAGCCATTGTAAAACCCAGGCCCATGCCCAGACCGTCGATAAGTGATGATAATACATTGTTCTTACTGGCAAAAGCTTCTGCCCGGCCCAGCACAATACAGTTGACGACAATAAGGGGTATAAATATTCCCAGAGTTTTATAGAGATCAGGTACGTAAGCTTGCATTACCAGATCCACAATGGTTACAAATGATGCTATAACGACGATGAATGCCGGTATTCTTACCTTGTCGGGGATAAGTCCGGACAGCAAAGAGACAACCAGATTAGATCCGACAAGAACAAATGTTGTGGCTATTCCCATTCCAAAGCCGTTAAGGGCGGAAGAGGTTGTGGCAAGGGCAGGGCATGCTCCCAGCACCAGTACCAATATTGGATTCTCTTTAATAAATCCTTTGGTAAAATTTTGCATCTGATTCATATCAGGCCTCCTTTCTTCAGGGTATTGTAAGCACGCTGAACAGCATCGCAGAATGCCCGTGAACTGATCGTTGCCGCTGTAATTGCATCAACCTGACCCCCGTCTTTTTTGACTCTTAATTCAAATTCTTCCGGGTTTTTGTTATTAAACTGATCCTTGAACAATGGTTCTGCCATTTTTGTCCCGAGGCCTGGAGTCTCCTTATGCTCCAGCACGGTTATGTTGATTATTGTACCATCGGGACTGAAACCTGACATCAATATAATTTCACCGCTAAACCCCTCCGTTGTATATGTGTTTACGGCGTAGCCGACGATAATGTCATTTTGTTTTGCCGGATAAATGTCCAGGCTGTCACCATTATCTGCAGGCAGCCTGAACATCTCATCGTTTGGATTGTTGGTAAATTCAGGAACAACCTGTTTTATTGCAGTGATCTTTTTGTTAAGGTTTGACAATGCAATGGGCTTTTTTGTCAGTTCATAAACAAAACCCAGGCATGTAGCTGAGACCATTGATATAAGTGTCAGTGCAAGGGCCATGTTTTTAAATGTCGATTCGGTCTTAGCCATTTTTTACCTCCTCCCCGAACCTTCTGGGTTTTATATATGTATTCATTAGTGGTACAAAAGCATTCATAATAAGGATTGCGAAAGAGACCCCTTCGGGGTAAGCACCAAAGACCCGGATAAGCGCCGTAATGATCCCAATGCCACACCCGTAAATGATCATGGCTTTGGGTACCATGGGTGATGTAACATAATCTGTCGCCATGTAAATTGCTCCCAGGAGAACCCCTCCGGTAAGGATATGGAACATAGGATCAGCGTTTTTTTCAGGATTTATGAGCCAGAGTATTGTGGTAAATAAAGCAATGCTTCCTATTACAGAGATTGGTATATGCCACGATATTACTTTCTTAATAAGCAGATAGATAAAACCCGCAATAAGAGCGGCTGCTGCCACCTCGCCCATCGAGCCGCCCATATTTCCAAGGAACATCTGAGCCGGAGTGGGCATCTCTTTTAACAACTGAGAAACAGGTTCTCCGTTTTTTATTCCTTCCTTAATCAATGCAAGTGGTGTTGCACCTGTCACTGCATCAGTATATCCTGTCTTAAGTCCGGATGGTACAGGCCACGTTGTCATCTCAACAGGGAATGAAATAAGCATAAATACCCTTCCGACAAGAGCCGGGTTGAAAGGATTGTTACCAAGACCGCCAAATGTCATCTTGGCTATGCCAATTGCGACAAAACTGCCTATAATAACAAGGTGAACCGGAATGTTGGAGGGCAGGTTAAACGCAAGAAGAAGACCGGTGACTACTGCGGATCCGTCATCTATTGAAACAGGTTTGTTAAGTATAAACCTCTGGATCAGGTATTCAAAAACAATGCACGAAGCAACTGCAACTGCAGTTACAATCAGGGCTCCCATGCCGAAATAGAAGACAGATGTGAACAGTGCGGGCAACAGTGCAATAACCACATTGTACATCAGCTTTTTTGTTGTCTCCCTGCTGTAAGTATGAGGCGACGGTGATACATTTAGAATAGTACTCATATAACAATAATAATGCTTTTATTTCAGGTTCTTTTCACGGGAAAGTCTGGTTACCGTTGACTTGCCAAGTCTTATGTAGTCGAGCAGAGGCCTGTATGCAGGACAGGTGTAGCTGCAGGATCCGCATTCCATACAGTCCGTTATCCTTTCCTTTTCCGCTCTTTCAAAAAGTCCTTTCAGCGACAGAGTCATTAACAGATACGGCTCAAGTCCCAGAGGACACACTGTAACACATTTTGCGCATCTGATGCAGGGTTTGACTTCTTTCCGGGATGACTCGGACATGGGAATAAGTATCACTCCCGACATTCCTTTAACAACAGGTACATCAGTGTTATATACAGCTTTTCCCATCATCGGGCCTCCGTTTATAATCTTTCCGGTATCTTCGGGCATTCCTCCTGCTGCTTCTATGAGCCTTATAATGGGTGTTCCTGTCCTGACTACAAAATTACCGGGTCGGGGAAGAGATTTTCCTGCTATGGTTACGACTCTTTCAAACAGCGGCTTGTTCTTCTGTACGGCCTCATAAACTGCGAGAGCAGTTCCTATATTATGCACAACAACCCCCACATCAATTGGAAGGTGCCCTGATGGTACTTCCCTTCCTGTAAGAGCTTTGATAAGCTGTTTTTCAGCTCCCTGGGGGTATTTTACCTTTAGCGGATGAACGGTGATCCCCTTAAATCCGGATGAGAGTTCTTTCAGATGTAATATAGCATCAGGCTTGTTGTTTTCTATGCCAACCAGTGCCCTGTCAGTTCCAAGGGCTTTCATGAGAATAGTTGCTCCTATCAGGACTTCTTCGCCTCGTTCAAGCATCAACCTGTGATCGGAGGTTAGCCATGGTTCACATTCCACTCCGTTTATGATCAGCAGGCTGCATTTTTTTCCGGAAGGTACAGATAGTTTTACATGTGATGGGAAAGTTGCCCCTCCCAGGCCTACGATCCCTGCTTCCTGGCATTTTCTGATAATCTCTTCCCGTGAAATTGTTATATCACGTATTATATCAGCGCTTCTGTCGATGGTATCAACCCAGTCATCACCTTCAGTGTCAATAAACAGAGCCGGCTGCCTGAAACCTGTACCGTCAATAACATGGTCCAGCTTGTTCACGGTACCTGAAACTGAAGAATGAATATTCGATGAGACATAGCCTTTTCCGGCAGCAATAAGCTGGCCTGTTTTTACTTTATCTCCCTTAGCCACCAAAGGCGTTGCAGGAGCTCCGATATGCTGTGAAACAGGGATAGTAACTGACGGAGGGACCGGCAGGTACTCAATAGGATTACCAGCAGTTAATTTATTTTCTGCAGGATGTACACCACCGGCGGGAAATGATTTCAGCACAACTTGATTTTTTAAGTTTCTAATTGATCAGCTATTAATACTTTCTGCAGTTGCTTCAACCTTTGGTTTTCTGGGCGGAAAATTTATTTCCAGAATTGCATTGGTAGGGCATTCTGTTACACATTTTCTGCAGAATGTGCACTTGAAGGCGTCGATGACGGCTAAATTATTCTCAATAGTTATGGCATCAAATGCACAAACCTTCTGACATTTACCGCAACCAATACATGCAACCTTGCAGGCTCTTCTGGCAGGACCGCCTTTATCACGGTTTGAACATGCAACATATATTTTTCTGTCCTTTTTTGCTTTTTTGCGCAGCTCGAACAGGTTTCTGGGGCAGGCTTTAACGCAGGCGCCACATGATACACATTTATCATCAGTGGTAACTGGCAGTCCGCTGACCGGATCCATATGAAGGGCGTCGAAATTACATGCCCTTACGCAATCTCCTTTGCCAAGGCATCCGTAACTGCAATCCGATTCACCTATATAAAGATTATGAAGAATCCGGCAGTCTGCCGAACCGTCATAGACAGATGTCCTGTGACGGAATTCAGGGCTGCCGTTGCATAACAGCACGGCAACAGTTGGCTCAACTGCAGGTGATTCTTTTCCGAGCAGCCTGGCTGCCTCTTCCATCACTGAGGCACCCCCTACAGGGCAAACCAATCCTTCAAAGGAGTCGGCCTCCACAAGTGCCTCGGCAAAGTTACGGCATCCGGCAAATCCGCATGCGCCGCAGTTGGCAGCCGGGAGAACAGCCTGTACCTCATCAATTCGGGGATCTTCATAAACCTTGAACTTCTGTGCAACAAAATAAAGAATAACAGCTGCGGTAAGCGCAATGGCACTAAGACTTATGATTGTAATAAGGACAGTGGGACTCATCAGCTATGTTTTAATCGTAAAGGTAAAATTTTGATTGATCTGGTCTTTGAAAAAACAGAGTATAAGATAATAAGGAACAAGAACAGCAACCGATGCCAATCCTGCGACCAGTTCTGATACAGAAAGCGAAACAAGGATAACCAGACAGCTCACAAGAACAAGAAATGGAATCACGTAGCCTAACATGACGGCCTTTAATCCCTGTGACTGTTTCATAATAATTGTCACATCATCACCGGTTTTCAGATCAAATTTACCACCGATGGTAATAAACTTTTCCTTTTTTCCCGACAGGCTGCATACGCTTTCAGCATGGCAACCTGAGCATGCCGGAGAAGCAATGATCTTCACAACGATCGAATTGCTGTCAACATCCTGCACTTTTCCGTCATGTTCAATTATTCCGGAAACCCCTTCTCTTCTCATATATTTTTCCTGGCAGATTGCAGCACGCAAATTTAAAATTCCTGCAAAAAAAGAGAGTGCTTTTTGTCAGAATTTGGATCAGCCCGGTTTATTTATAATTATTCTATTTAATGTATTTTAACTTATATTGCTCCATGATTGCTTAAGGCTGAACAACCTGTTTAACTCCGACCTAAGTATCTGGTTCCGGCTCTGTTGGAGAAGAGGGTCATTCGACAGAATATCGTCCGCAATATTTCTGACATACTCAATAAGCTGGCCATCTTTGGCAAGGCTTGCAATTTTCAGATCAAAAGGGATTCCGCTTTGCAGAGTGCCTTCAATGTCACCGGGCCCCCGAAGCTGGAGATCTGTTTCCGCTATTTCGAATCCGTCATTTGTCCGGGTGAATACCTCAATCCTTCTGGCTGCCTCTTTTGACATTTTTCCGGAGGTCATAAGTATACAATATGACTGATCGGCTCCTCTTCCTACCCTTCCACGAAGCTGATGAAGCTGGGACAATCCAAATCTCTCGGCGCTTTCGATTATCATTATTGTCGCATTCGGGATATCTACCCCTACTTCAATAACCGTTGTTGCTACCAGTATCTGGGCATGCCCATCTTTGAAGAGGCGCATTGATGCCTCCTTTTCGGCAGAGACCATCCGGCCGTGAACAACACTTACGCAGTACTTCGGTGCCGGGAATACCCTTGTTATTGTATCCCATCCGTCTTCAAGGTCCTTATAGTCCATTTTTTCCGACTCCCTGATCAGTGGATAAACGATAAAGACCTGCCGTCCTGCAGCAATCTGGCCTCTGAGAAAACCGTATACCTTGTTTCGCTCTTCGTCTGTAAAATGCATGGTTTTTACAGGGATCCGGCCTGGCGGAAGTTCATTTATCACTGAAACATCTAGATCTCCGTATAATGTCATTGCAAGTGTTCTTGGTATGGGAGTTGCTGTCATTACGAGAACATGCGGAGGATTGAGATTTTTCTCCCAGAGTTTTGCTCTTTGGGCAACTCCAAATCTGTGTTGTTCGTCAATTATTACAAGTCCCAGATTCCTGAATTGTACGTTTTCTTCAATCAAAGCATGGGTGCCGATCAATATTTTGAGGCTGCCCTCAGCCAATGATTCTTCAATCTCTCTTCTGGCTTTTTTTCTTGATGATCCCGTCAGAAGGCTGACTTTTACATCAATTCCCTCGAGCAATCTGATGATTGTATTGTAATGCTGATTAGCCAGAATTTCAGTTGGAGCCATCAGACACGATTGGTAACCATTATCTGTTGCAATAAGCATGCTCATGAGTGCAACGAGGGTTTTCCCGCTGCCGACATCGCCCTGGAGGAGCCTGTTCATCTGTTTTCCGGATCCCAGATCGCGGCGGATCTCCCTTATTACTTTCTTCTGGGCTTCAGTAAGAGAAAAGGGCAAATTGTTGTAATAAAAACTGTTAAAAATGGTTCCGACATTTGAGAATATGAACCCTTTATTTTTCCTGCTGCGGATTGATTTGAACCTTAACAGATTAAGCTGTATATAGAACAGTTCTTCAAACCTGAAGCGAAATCTTGACTTTTCCATCTCGTCGGGATTTGCAGGAAAGTGTATTTTGTGGAATGCATCATGCAAATCCATGAGATGGTACTTTGAAATTAAATAGGACGGAAGTGTTTCAGGTATCCTGAATTTGATCTGCTTGAGAAGATTACCCGTCAGTTTGCTGATCGTTTTCGATGTAATAAACTGGTTTTTAAGCTTCTCGGTGATACTATACTGGGCCTGGAGAGCTGAAGAGAGCCTTTCTGATACCTTCCCCGCTGATTCAATCTCTGGATGGATAATATTAATCATACTATTGAAAACGCCAGGCCTGCCGAAAATTATATACTCCGCTCCCGGAGGGTAACTACTTACTATCCATCTGGTTCCCTTAAACCAGACAAGCTTTATGTATCCTGTCTCATCGCGGAAATCTGCAACAAGTCTTTTGCTTTGCCCGAACCCTTCAGTGGAGTAACCGGTTATCTGTCCTCTCACCTGAACGTAGGGAAGGTCCGGGTCCAGTTCGGCAATTTTGTAAAACCGGGTTCTGTCAACATATTTGAATGGAAAATTGTAAAGAAGATCACGGTATGTGAAAATATTCAGCTCCCTGTTCAGCAACTCCGCCCTTTTGGGTCCGACACCCGGCAGATATGTGATATTTGTGTCTAAAAAATCCTGCATCTGTAGGTCCTGACAACTACGTCTTAAAAGATTACCTAATTTAACTATTTTTGAGACTCCGGCTTAATATTTAAACATTTGGAGCCATGATTACTTTTACATTCGTGAAATATCTGAAATACATATTATTCTCGAGACACAAACGGGGGCATGGTATTCACAGCCCATTTGTCTTTGAATTTGTTTCCAGGGTCCTTGGGAATAAAACATGCCCGGAAGTTGTCAAAAGAATTAATGAAATGAGAAGAAATCTGATTTATGATAATCGTGTCATAAATGTTACGGATCTGGGTTCAGGTTCCGGCAAAATGAAACAAGGACTCAGGAAAGTATCAGAAATTGCAGGAACATCAGCAATTCCAGAGAAATACGGGAAGCTTTTATACTATATGTCAGAAGAATTCGGTAATCCAGGTGTTATTGAGCTGGGGACATCTCTTGGCATCAGTACAATGTATCTTGCAGCCCCTTTGCAAGGCGCAACAGTCTATAGCATTGAAGGATGTCCTGAAACTGCATCAGTTGCAGAAGCAAATTTCAGGAAGGCCGGGTTTGATAATATAAAGCTTCTTACCGGAACTTTCGATGAAATGATCCCTGCTGCTATTGCAAACCTCAATGTCAATCCCGGTCTTGTGTTTATAGATGGTGATCACAGGAAGGAACCGTTACTGAGATATTTCAACGCTTTAGCAGATATTTCGGATGATAAGAGTGTTATAGTTATTGATGACATATATCATTCAGAAGAAATGGCTGAAGCCTGGATCCTGATCAGAAATCATTACAGAGTTACTGTTTCAATCGATATATTCAGAATGGGAATTGTTTTTTTCAGGAAGGGTATGAACAAGGCCGGCTATGTGATACGCTATTAACAATAATTAATATTCAATATATTACTTTATTTGGTAAATTAATCTAATTTCGAAGCTCAAAAAGTTAAAAACATGGAGAAAGTTATTGAAATACACAATATTGTTAAAAATTATCAGATTGGTTCGGTTATAGTAAGAGCTTTGAGGTCTGTTTCGGTCAATATAAACAAGAACGAGTATGTGGCCATTATGGGTCCTTCAGGTTCAGGAAAGTCAACACTGATGAACCTTCTGGGATGCCTTGACACACCTACCAGCGGATCATATATACTGAACGGAACTGATGTCAGTAAAATGGACGATGATTTTCTTGCGGAAATACGTAACAAGGAGATCGGGTTTGTATTTCAGACATTTAATCTTTTACCCCGATATACAGCACTGGAGAATGTTACTCTGCCTTTGATCTATGCCGGGATGCCCAAGGCAGAAAGGGAAAAGAAAGCTGTTGAAACGCTGGAACATGTCGGGCTGGCAGACAGGATGACCCACAAACCCAATGAACTGTCGGGAGGTCAGAGACAACGAGTGGCAATAGCCAGGGCACTGGTGAATAGTCCGTCAATTATTCTTGCTGATGAGCCTACCGGTAACCTCGACAGCAAAACCTCGCTCGACATTATGGGTTTGCTGGATGAGATACACAGTCAGGGAAATACTGTTATTGTTGTAACACATGAAGAGGATATCGCAAACCATGCAGCCCGGATAATCAGACTTCTTGATGGTATTGTGCATCAGGATTTCCAGAATGCAAAATATAAAAAACTGGTTCACAATTGATTCTGCATGAGTTATTCTGTCGGGCATACTGTCAGTATAAGATAAATTCAAAGATTTCCCGGTACTGTTACCTGTATGCTGTTGATAATTACCCGGGTCGATAACACCTTTCCGGACCGGTGCTAAACCATTTCAAGGCAAACGCAAAGGAGTGTTTAACCATTTATTGAATATACCATGAAGATTTATACCAGAACAGGTGATGACGGGACAACATCGCTTCGGGGAGCTAAAAGAGTACCTAAATTTCATCAGCGTATTGAAGCATGTGGTACAGTTGATGAACTTATTTCATGGATCGGTTTGCTTAGAAGCCATAAAGAGCTGGATAAGATTGAGAAAGGGCTACAATACATTCAGGAGCAGCTCATGCTTTGTGCCGGAATACTGGCCAGTGATACTGATGCTTCAGTCATCGGCGACAATCAACTTGATGATGGAATAGTGACATTTATTGAGAAAGAAATTGACACACTTGAAAAGAATCTTCCGAGACCAGCCGGTTTTCTAATTCCGGGAAGCAGTATCGTTGAATCATACTGTCACATAACGCGGTGTGTATGCCGACGGGCAGAAAGAGCTGTCGCAAAGCTTAACAGCATGGAAAAAATTCCATCAACTGTTCCTAAATTTCTCAACCGGCTGTCAGACTATTTTTTTGTATTGTCAAGATTTGTCATTTTAAATGTTGATTTATAACGTGTTATCATTCTGGTGTTGTGTTCTGGGAATATTTGAACGTATATTGTTTTTTACGTAAATTAATATATATTTGCACACTTTGTTTAACTAAAAAAATCAGTCAGAAGGATGTACTGGACACTTGAACTGGCATCAAAACTTGAAGATGCTCCATGGCCTGCAACAAAAGATGAACTGATTGACTATGCCATAAGGTCTGGCGCCCCTATGGAAGTTATAGAGAATTTACAGGAAATTGAGGATGAGGGAGATATTTATGAAAGTATTGAAGACATCTGGCCCGATTATCCCAGTAAAGATGATTTCTTCTTTAACGAAGACGAGTATTGAATCTAAGGCTGACCCAACGGGTCAGCCACAATTTTTTTAAATACATCCGTTTTATTCTTAGGTCTTATTTTATCGAACCACGAAAATCCTTCCAGTCTTAAATTTTCATCATTTTCCTCAGCCGGAGGATCAATAACTCCTTCCGGATTCTGATACTCATAAATTTCCGTGATCTTGCCGTCGCTGACATAGATTTCAAGGTTGGCGCATTTGGCTTTATTTACGCCAACTATTTCCTCATTGTCAAGAAGATAATAGATTGTCTCCCCGTTACCGGTAATACTGATTTTGTACAGCTCGTTATTGTTGAAATATCCTGTCAGATTCCTGCCTTTTACCTGGTTGAATCTGCTGGTGTCAACCTGACTTGTCACAAATGCAGAATTATATAATTCGATTCTGTCAGCTTTGCGATTTCTGGTAAAAAGTGCAATTGAGTCGGATGTAAGCTGATTTTCTTCAGACCATATTACGGGGGCAATATAGAGTCTTATTACCGAGTCCTGAAATGAGTATGACAATGAGTCACATTTGGCCTGAATGTCCATGCTGAAAATACGGCAGCCGTAATATGCCCTCATGAGACGGTATCCAACACCGGCAGTATCAGCAATAGTTACTGCATTTATGGTATCTGCGTGAAGGTACAGAGAATCGTTGTCGGACACCTGAATGAACAATGCCCGGTCTGTTACCATAAAGCGTTCCGGTTCTTTATAGTACCAGGCGTAATTGCCTTTCACTATTATCCTGTTGGTTGTGTCAGTGATACTTGTATTACCGAATGACTGACCATAACTTTTTTGCCCGTCGTAATACAGCGAATCACCCTTTACTATTTGCTTCCGGTTATCGATAATGGAATTTTTCCAGATCCTTGATATGTCATTTTTTGTGTCGTACCAGCCCTTTTCACAATACAGGTAAAGGCTGTCACCTTCAAGCTCTGACGGACCCGTAAAGAATGCCGTTTCAGTTTCAGTGTTGTAATCCATTGTATCAGCAGTCATTATGTAATCAGGATTGATGATCCTGACACTGTCTTTGAAATTAAAAAGGTTGTCTGATACATAATAGATACCAATTATGCTTGAAAGTGTGTTCTCCCCGTTTATTATTTTTCCTCCGGTGTTGTAAGTGGCAATTTTTTGTCGGACATTATATTCAGCTGCATCAGTAAATAAATGTGTCTCTCTGTTAATCAGTTCAACATTACCATTAACAAAAGCCATTTCCGTTGATCCGTCATAATAAAGGCTGTCTCCATGCAGATCCAGAGTATCGCCCTGTTCCATATGTATTCTGCTGAAAGCTTTTATCTGATTCATCCCGGGATAGAAATGGGCACTGTCGCACTGTAACGTAATTTCGTTATGGATGAGAAATACGTCGCCAATAAGACGGGTGAGCCTCCTTCCGGTCAGTTTTTCGACCTCATCTATACCTTCAGCAGCCCTTTTAACCTCAATTCTTCTTTTTCCGGGTCTGTCAGGCAGAACATCCTGACCATACAATGGGGCCATCGTCATTAAGCAGAGGAAAAGCAGTAATAATTTGTTAAAGGAGATGTTCAACAATTCAAGGTGTGTGGAAATGATCATTTTAACCATCCTTGCTCCAGAAATTTGCATGACCTGAACTCATCACTTATCCTGATATAGGTCTTTTCGATTTTTTCACTGATCCATTTTTCATATCTTTCAGATCGCTTGTTGTTCAGGGCGGCATTATAAAGGAACTGGTAGTCATCTTTCAGATTTGCTCTGTGAGCGGGAATTTCATTATCGAGCTTTACTACCCTGAACACAATATTGCCATCTTCATCAGTTGTTCTGTACGGATCAGATATTTCACCGATCCTGAGGTCTCTGATTCTTGTGTACATGTCTCTGTCCAATTCTTCGAGTGCAAACCAGTTTGTCCGGTCCGAGGGATTTGAGCTGACAAGCTTCCCTCCGTTAATTCTGCTGTCTTTATGCGTTGAGAATCTGCGGGCAGCGTCTTCAAATTTTATGCTGTCCTTTCTGATCAGTGTGGTTATGCTGTCGAGTTTGGCTATAGCCCTGACTGATTCCTGGCTTAATACTTTCGGCCTTATAAGAATATGACGCGAATTTACCAGATCACCTTTTCTGTCAATAAGCTGAATGAGATGAAAACCGTATCTTGTTTCCACTATCCTTGAAATTGAGTTTTTTTTCAGACTGAATGCAGCATCGGCATACTCCTTTTCGAGTTCTCCCCTCATCTTGTAGCCTATTTCTCCTCCGTTGGCAGCAGAAGCCAGGTCCTCTGAATACATGACTGCCAGAACATTGAAGCTTTTGCCTTCAAGTATTTCCCTTCGGATATCAAGGAGCCTCTGACGTGCTGCTGCCTTGTTTTCCTCATTATCCGGAGGGTCCAGCTGGATAAGACTGACCTGTACCTTTGCCGGTATTACAGGCATGCTGTCTTTAGGAATCGAAGCTACAAACTTCCTGAGGTCAGAAGGGGAAACAGTTATGTCGGCCGCAATAGTACTTTGAACCTCGGCAACAATCTGCTGTTCAATAAGCGCTTTCCTGATATCCCTTCTGATTTCTATCATGTTCTTCTTAAAATAATTTTCCAGTGCCTGCTCACTTCCGGCCTGCCTTATAGCGTCATTTAACCTCATATTCAGATCGCTTTCCACCATGTCTGGAGTAACGTCAATGCTGTCGATTCTCGACTGATCAAGAAAAAGCTTTGTTGTAAGAAGATCTCTGAAAACATTACACCTGAGAATATCCTGTGAGGTTCTGTTACCACTCCTCCTGAGGTCGATAATCGCGTTTTCAACCTCAGAAAGGTATACTACTTCATTACCGACAATAGCAGCTACAGATTCCACAAGAACCTGGGAAAATGACGGAGTTATCAGAAATGACATCAATAAACCCATTACCAGACCTGACCTTGAACTTTTTTTCATCCTTAATATATCTTAAAACTGTTATTTCTGAGAGCCTCGTTGTATATCCCGTTATCAAGAGAACGTAAAAACTGTATGCGACGATTATTCCAGATGATCCTTTTGATATCATTCCTGACATATTCAAATGGAGAAAGTGCTCCACGGAGCCTGTAGTCATATATTGTCACAAAATACACTGATGATGAATCGCGTGATTCATAAAAAGTATTTCTTCTCAGGAAGCTCTCCTGATTGGTTATGTTTTCCTTAAGCTCAAATATTAGTCTGTCCATGGTTATCCAGTCTTCATTAAAGACATCAAATTTTTCGGCAAACTGATAACAGAGCGTTTCAAGCTCCCGGATATCGTTTTGTGTTGTCGATCTGGCTAACACTCTTATTCTGTCAATAGCGGGGGTCTCAACGGGGAGTTTTATGAAAAGAGCTTTAACTATGTTGGTGTTAAGTACAAAGCTGTTCTCATTTGCAGCGTAATAGCTTTCAAGCTCTTCTTCTGTTATCAGAGTGTCCATTTTTTCAAGCATCATCTGTCTCTGGTATTCATGCGTTACAAGATCAAATCTTGTCATCTTAACCTGTTCTTCAATATCTTTTAACAGGTCAGCGGACAGATTCTGTTCAGCCTTTTGAAAGAGGAGCTCTGATTTTCCCCATTTATTTATGTAGTTATGAATGACAATGATGCTGTCCGTTTCTGTTATGCCATCTTTTATTGCGGCAGGGATTTCATCGTAATACAAAACAACATCACCGGCTTTTGCCACAGGAATTCTTTTAGGTGTATTATTGTTACTGATACAGCCTGAAAGCAGGATGATTGTAAAGATAAATGTAATAATTCTATTCATTGGCCAGTATGTTTTTTAACTCACCGAACACCTGTGAATCGATCTTTACAGAATATTTATTCTTCAGTTCCTGAAGCCACTTCTGCATCAGCCATTCCTGATAATCGGCAATGACATCTCCCCGAACCTCATCAAAATCCGCACCAAATTTAGGTATATTCCTTTCATAATGGATCCTTAATCCGGCAGTATCGTTCAGTGACCTGTTCCATACTTTGTCTGATGAAATATTGAACAGCAGTATCCCGTCATGAAACTCCTTCATCAGATATTTAAAATCCGGATACTTACTTTCAAGAATTGAATTTTCAAATCTGATGATATGGTCTTCAGAAATTCTCTCTATTTCCCTGCGTATAAAATTTCCGGGGTTACCTGTTAATGAAGGGGAAGATTTTGCATGGATAATGGAAGCAAAATCCTTTCCCATAAGATGCTGGTCTGCAAATGTGTAGAGCTTGTGATCCGGTATTTCCTCCGGATTATATATTGTTATGCCCCTCATTATCAGAGTATCAGTGTTTTTTATGAACCAGTCTGCAGCATTTTTGCATATCTTAAAGCCATATTCAGATTTAAGTCTTTCAACTACTGATTTTCTGCTCAGTTCATTTATGTAAGACGGATTGATCCTGCTTTCCAGATATGAACGGGATTCCATAAATGAAGCTGCCGGCCTTTTTCCGGTCAGCATAATAATGTGGTATCCATAGGGAGAACGAACAGGTTTTGTGTAATCACCGCTGTCGGTGAGAGCAAAAGCTGCTTCAGAGAATTCAGGTACCATG
>Ga0334882_1002379_pt1 | contig 19455 bp, 17 predicted proteins | sample GraSluR1_MG_5_FD_207226 | JGI IMG/M metagenome (GOLD analysis project Ga0334882, IMG submission 207226) | Sludge microbial communities from methane-producing bioreactor in Wageningen University, Netherlands - Granular Sludge_15_04-R1 | ecosystem: Engineered > Bioreactor > Anaerobic >...
GTGCCATGTACCTTTCTCAGCCTCCCTCGCGGTCCTAACGTCGACTCAAGCCCGATTGATCCGCAGCCCGCCCTTGTCGGCCCCGTATTCATCTACTTATCTACCCGACTACTTGACTACTTCTCTCCTATCCTGCCCATCCTGTACATCCCTGTAAATAATCTTCATGCCCTCCGTGAAAACAAGATAAATTCGTTCTAATTCGTGATATTCGTGGCTCCAAATCGTCCCCAAGCGCAGAAACTCTCACTAAATCAAAAAAAACGCCCCCTTAAGAAAACTCCCGCGCAAAAAAATGAAAAAACGCGCACTCCTGCGCAAAAAAACACCCCCCTCTAACGCAAAAAACCGCAAAAACAAGCACAAAAACCCCCCTCCCAACCCCTTTTGGCAGGGCAAAAACCCAAAAAAACCCCTCTCAACCGCCCCCCAACCCCCTTGCAACACCCTTTTCACGCCAGAAACAACGATTCCACCCTCAACACCCGTCAACCCCCCGCACGAACTATCGCCAAACTCTCTTCCGTCGAAATCACCCCAAGCGCCGCCACCTTCAACCGCCCCTCAGGATCGACAAAGAACGTCATCGGAATCGACCGCACCCCCGCAAACGGCTCTGGCAGCTCAGAATCAACGGTTCCAACCACATAATTAATCCCCGCCCCCTCCGCAAAAGCCCGCAATTCATCCACCGATTCCTGCGAAACCGCCACAATCTCAAGCTCATCCTCACCAACCGCCTCCCGAAGCGCAATCAAATGCGGAACCTCAACCCTGCAAGCCGGACACCAGGTCGCCCAGAACACCAAAACCGCGTTTTTGCCCTTAAAATCGCTGATTCTGTGCTCATTTCCGTCTATATCCACGAACGCAAAGTCCCCCACTTCGCGTCCAATCCACGGCCGAAACGCCAGATCCCAATCCTGCCGACCCGCCACAACACGCGCAACCTCCTCCCCAAAATGAACTTGCAGCGCCTCCGCAGCCCCGTTCCCAGCCGGTTCATCCAACCCTTCCCCCCTGCGAAGCCAATAGCCAACCCCCGCCAGCACCACCACAGCCCCCACAGCAACCCAAATCCACGGTCCCGCCTTCTTATTTTCCGCCATCATAAGCTCCTGCGCCAAATCGACTTACCTGTTCTTCCAATCCGCTCAGCCCATCAAGTGCCTCCTTGAGCCGCTCGCCAATCCGCACTCCATGCAGCCGCACCGCCTCCCTCCCTGGCCTCAGCAATATACTAACAGGCACCGCCGGCTCGTTGTAAACATGCTGCAAATCGATTGCCGCCTGGTAATCACGTAACGTGGTATCCGCCCGCACCGCCAAAACCCCGTTTTTTGCGATCAAATCCGCGATTTCCTCACTCTCATAGACAGTCGCCTCCACCACCTTGCAGCTCAGGCACCAGTCCGCCGTAAACTTCACTAACACCGCCCGCCCATCCTCAACCGCCGCCTGAATCCTCGCCGCATCATACTCATGCCACTCAATCAACCCGTTTTTCGGGCCCAAAAACGCAAATCCCGCCGCCACAGCCGCAACCGCCGCAACGCTCCTGACTGCCCACTTCTTCACGGCGGGAGTCGTATAGCTGACCCATCCGCCCCACATCCACACACAAAAAGCCACCACCGCCGCCCAGTACAGCGTACCCACTTTCTGAACATCAGGCAGCCCCGACAGCAACTTAATCGCGATTATCAGCAGCAAAAACCCCAATCCCTGCTTCAAAAGCTCCATCCACCGCCCCGGCCTCGGAACTCCTTTCAACAGTCCCGGCACCGCCGTCAAGACCAGATAAGGCATCGCCATCCCTACCCCGATCAGCAGTATCGCCGCGGTACTAACCGGTAAAGGCTGCGTCTGAGCCCACGCAAATGCCGCCGTCAGGATCGCAAAGCTGCACGGAGTAGCCAGTAACGCCGCCAAAAACCCCATTCCCACAGAGCCGCCCAGACCTTTTCCACCTCGCGCCCGCCCGGCGATCGACGAAGGCACTCCAATGCTGAAAACACCAAACATAAACAGCGCCAGAACCACCATCAGAATGACCATACCGACCAGAAAAGCGGGATTCCGGAAATGATCCCCCCACTGGAAGACCGTGCCAAAACTCAGCCGCAGCACAATGTTCGCCCCCGCAATCGCCGCAAAAAACAGCAATATACCAGCGCAAAATGCCAATCCCAGCAGCAGACTTCGCCGCCGACTGGCTCGTGACTGCTCCACAAGCCTCATCACCACGATCGGCAGCACCGGCCAGACACACGGCATAAGGTTAAGAACCAGCCCGGCCGCCACCGCCAGAGGCAGTGCAACCCACACCCCAAGCGAAGCCTGCGACCCCGGGCTCGATTGCAACGGCTGAATCTCCCTGGCCTGCCCCCCGACCTCGAAAGCGGGCGAATCCATCGGCGCCACCGGCGAAACCTTCACCCCCAGACGCAATTTATCCAAAGCGGGTCTCATACACAGACTCTCGGAGCAGATCGCCCCGTCGACGCCTATGACGATCTCCACGGAATCCGTCGCGTATGCATCCACCGCAAACGGCTGATAAACCGAGAATTCGCCGCTATACGCCTGCACCTGCGTACCGGTAGACTCATCGAAATAGGGTTTGGAAGCCGGGAACACCGGCTCACCAAAGGTAACCCCCTCAGCCTGAGGCTTTATCTTCAGTTCCATGCCGCCGGGCGCTGTCGCCGCGTCCGCATAGAAGTGCCACGTGTCCTTGACCGTGAAATGCAACGCGATCACCGATTCTGCCGCCGGACGCACCAGATCATGCTGCAAATCTGCCTCAATCTGCACAACATCGTCATAAGCAACCCGCGCACCCCTCGCCTGCCCGTACGTAACTGCGGCCGGCAGTAATAACACTCCAATTATCACTGCCAGCGCCATCCTGAAAGTCTTTCGACGAGCCATCATCTTCTCGCAAACCATTACCTGCAAATCACTTCCGTACAACAAGAGCCTGCCACTGCGGAATTACCGAACGGTCCTCAGATTACCTACGTCCGTGAAACAAAATCCGTTCCCGATATCATACAACAATACGCTTTGGCAACTGTGATACAGCAAATCCACGTCTACAGCCTTTCCCAGGCGGGAGGGCGACACGTCGGGCCACACCATGTTCCTTGTGCGGCGTACTTCACAGGGGTATAATTGGCGCCATAACCTCTCAGCTTAAATTTGACAAAACCGGAGCCTCAGATGATTCATGAAAGCAGGTTCGGCCTGCTGCTGGTCGTGTTCCTGGCATGGCGCGCCGCGCTTTCGGCGACTCCGCCGCAAGGCGATGCGCCTGCTGACGTTGATCTGCGTCCCGCCTTTGCAAAGTGGGGGCTTTCGCCGCGCATCCAGGGGGGACGCGGCACCTGCTCTGTATTCACGATCACCGGCGCCATCGAATACGCCCTTGCCCACAAGCGAGACGGCGGCACCAGGCTCAGCGTGGAATACCTCAACTGGGCCTCCAACAAGGCGATCAATGAAATGCGGGACGGCGGCTTCTTCTCCGACCTCTGGCGAGGCTTTGCCGCCTACGGCATATGCCCTGAGCCTAACATGCCCTACCGGGACAAGTTCGATTCCGCTTTGATCCCCGACATAGACACAATACTCAGTGCCCGCACGCTGCTGGACGAAGGTCTGCGGCTGCACTGGATTAAGCGGTGGAACGTCAACACCGGCCTGACCGCACAGCAGCTTGCCGAAATCAAGCACATGCTGGACAGCGGTTGGCCGGTTTGCGGCGGCTTCCGCTGGCCCAGGAACGTCCAGTGGAAAGACGACCTGCTCGTAACACCGCCACCTGACGGCGTCATCGACGGCCACAGCGTCCTGATAGTCGGTTATCGCGACGACCCCGGCCAGCCCGGCGGAGGCACGTTCATGTTCCGCAATTCCCAGAGTGGCCGAGACGCCTGGATGACATACGCCTACGCCTGCGCCTACATGAACGACGCCGTATGGATCGACTACGAACAGCAAACGATCGCACCTTCCGAACCGGTCAAAAGCACCGAACATGTCAGTCATGAAGCATACTTGTTCCATCTGGGCATCAACCGCGTCCTCTGCGCTTACCGTCTGGCTTCTGACACCGTGTGCAACGCCCTCGAAATGCTCGTCCAGAGCGGCGTCATGTCCGATCGCCACATTCGCGATGAGACAATTTCCCCCGAAAGGCCCGGCGCGAAGGCAATCCAATGTTCATCGCGGGGCCCGGCAAGGACAAATGGAGACATAGCTGGAAAGGCTTCGACCCCGGACGCTGAGCACGCACCTGTCACGCACCCGACAGCGGACGCCATTTCCGTCCGTCCGCCTGGATGAGCGCATCGGCCTCAGGAAAACTGTCAGCGCCGGCGGGATACACGACCGGCGTCATTGTCCCGGCGGCGACCGCATCCAGCACAGGCTGAAGCAACTGCCACGCCACCTGCACGTCATCCTGCCGCGTGAACAGCGTCTGATCGCCCACCATGCAGTCCAGCAGCAGCCGCTCGTAAGCCTCGGGCGATTCAGTCCCGAACACGTCGCTGTAATTGAAGTTCAACGTCAGCGTGCTCATACAGGCCTTGGCGCCCGGGCGCTTCGCCTGAAAACTCAAGTTGATCCCTTCGTTGGGCTGAATCTTGAGCACCAGCACGTTTGCGGGCATATCCTCCAGACCGATCGAGGCGAACATGGAGTGCGGCACGGTCTTAAATGTAATGGCTATCTCGGTGAGTCGCCTGGCCAGCCGCTTGCCGGTCCGCATGTAGAACGGCACGCCCTTCCACCGCCAGTTGTCGACAAGTATGCGTGCTGCGGCGAACGTATCCGTCGTCGACTCCGGCGCGATGCCTTCCTCCTGGCGATAGCCGCGGAGCGCCTGGCCATCGATAACACCGGCGCCGTATTGAGCAGTCAGCACCATCGTGTCATAAGGACGCACCTCAAGCGGACGCACCGACCGCAGCAGTTTGACCTTTTCGTCCCGGATGGCATCGGCATCAAATGACGCCGGCGGCTCCATTGCCACAAGGCTCAACATGCTGAACATGTGGTTCTGGAACATGTCCCTGAGCGCACCGGATTTGTCATAGTAGCCCGCGCGATGCTCGACACCGAGCGACTCGGCAATGGTGATCTGGACGTGATCGACGTAATTGCGGTTCCACACCGGCTCGAAAATCGCATTGGCGAAACGAAGCATCAGAATGTTCTGCACGGTCTCCTTGCCGAGATAGTGGTCGATCCGGTAGACCTGCCGCTCTTCGAAGTGGTGCTGTATCTGATCGTTCAGGGCGGCTGCGCTTTTCAGATCGCGACCGAATGGCTTTTCGATGACCAGCCTGGCACGCACATTACAATCCGGCATGCCGCGGCATGAGAGCTTCGCCCTTCCCAGGTGCTCGGCAATGGCGCCGTACAGGCCCGGCGGCACCGCAAGGTAGAAGATGTGGCAGCCGCCGGTTGCGTGTATGCAGTCCAGCCGCGCCAGCCGCTCGGAAATGGTTTCGTAAAAGGCCGAATCCTCGTAGTCGCCTGTCATGTAGTAAATCTTGTCAAGAAAGGCGGCAACCTTCTCAGGTGCAACGCCCTTCGAGGATATGCAATCGGCGGCGGTGCTGCGATAGCTTTCGTCGGAGAACTTGCTTCGTCCGCACCCGATGAAGTAGAACTCTTCAGCAAGGAGTTGGCGTTTGTACAGCTCGAACAGGCTGCCCAGGAGTTTTCTACGCGTAAGATCGCCGGATGCCCCGAATACGACCATGCCGCACGGCCTGGCCGGGGTCTCGATGCACAACTGCTCCTGTTTGCTGATCGACGGCTGAATCTGAGGCATTCGTCGTCTCCTTGACGGTTGTTAATCGACGGCTCCGAGCGCTTCCTTAAGCGCACCATGATTATCTATCGGCCGTTGGCAGACGTAGTTTTCACAAATGAATGCCGTCGCTCTACCTTCGACTGCCTTCTGTGCGGCCGTGAAAGGCGCAACACGCTCGATTCCCTCCGCCGCCGGACCCTCCGGATGCAGCAATCTTACGGTTGCCGGCAGGAACACCCGCCCCGCCGCCTTGAGCATCTCGAGTGTTTCATCGGCGTCAGGATTGCCCGCGATGACGATCTGCCGCCGAGGCCCGAAGTACCAATCCAGGGCAATAAGCATGTCCGTAAGGGACGTAGGCGACTCCGCCAACCGCCCGGAGAACGCTTGCAGCGTCTTCTCCGCCACATCCCCGTAACGCTTATCGGCGGTAATCTGCCAAATCCTCAGCAGCGCCTCGGCCGCCGCCGAATTGCCGCTGGGCGTCGCGCCGTCATAAGACGGTTTTGTACGCACAATCAGTTTCTCGCCTTCGCGCCCCGTCTGATAGAATCCGCCCCTTTCCCGGTCGACGAAAAGCTCGACCATACCCTCCGCAAGCGAACGCGCCTCGACAAGCCACCGGGGATCATAGTCGGCCTCATACAATTCCAGAAGCCCCAGGATCATGCAGGCATAGTCGTCAAGAAACGCCAGACCCGCTGCGCGTCCTTCTGAGAAAGACCTCCGCAGACGGCCCTCGTCCCGCAGATTCGACAGCACAAACTCCGCGCTGCGTCTCGCCGCTTCGGTATAGGCCTGCTCGCCGAGGATGCGCCCGCCCATCGCCATCGCGCGTATCATCAGGCCGTTCCAGCCGGCGATGATCTTCTCGTCGCGACCGGGCCGAGGACGCCGACCACGCGCATCAAACAGCGCCTTGCAGGCTCCGTCGAGCAGTTCCTCCGCCGTCGACGCGTCAAGATTGTGCCTCTTCGCCGCCTCGGCAATTGTCATGCAAACGCTCAGGATCGTCTTGCCATCTTCAAAGTTGCCTCCCTCCCGCACTCCGTAATAATCCATGAACACCGCCATCTGCTCGGGGTTCAGCAGCCGCCCGATCTCTTCGGCGGTCCAAAGGTAAAAACTGCCCTCGCGCCCTTCGCTGTCGGCATCTTCGGCACTGTAGAACCCGCCGCCTGCGTCCGTCATGTCGCGCAGCACGTACTCCATTACGCCGCGCGCCATCTCGGCATAGTCCGGTCTGCCCGTGATCTGAAAGGCCTCCAGGTACGCACGTCCAAGCAGCGCCTGGTCATAGAGCATCTTTTCGAAATGCGGCGTCAGCCACTGAGCGTCCACCGAATAGCGATGAAAGCCCCCGCCGAGGTGGTCATGAATGCCGCCCGCCGCCATCGCATCCAGCGTGGCTGTAACCATCTCCAGCAGGCGCGCCTTGGAACTCCGCGCCCATCGGGTCATCAGAAACGACAGTATCCCCGCCTGAGGAAACTTCGGCGCGCGTCCGAAACCCCCGTTTACGCCGTCGAAAGCCTGCTCGAAGTAAGCCTCCGCCTCGGCGAAAACGTCCGCCGACAGCCGCTCATGGCCGGTCGGTCCGTCGACTTCGGCAAGCGCCTGCTTCATTCTTGCAGCAGATTCGGCCAGTTCCTGCCGCCGCTCGTGCCAGGCATCGACGATCGCCAGCAGAACCCTGTCGAACCCCGGCATGCCCATACGGTCCGTCGGCGGGAAATACGTTCCGCCGTAAAAAGGCCTGCCGTCCGGCATGAGAAATACCGACAGTGGCCAGCCGCCGCTGCCGGTCATGATCTGCACGGCGTTCATGTATATGGTGTCGACGTCGGGACGTTCTTCGCGGTCGACCTTGACACAGACAAAGTGCTCGTTCAAAATACCCGCAATCGCAAGGCTGCTGAAGCTCTCGTGCGCCATGACGTGGCACCAGTGGCAGGTCGAGTAGCCTATCGAGAGGAACATCGGCCGATCCAGTTTGCCTGCAGCGGCAAAGGCCTCCTTTCCCCAAGGGTACCAGTCCACGGGATTGTCGGCGTGCTGCAGAAGGTACGGACTCGTCTCATGAATGAGGCGGTTGGCGTGTCTGTGTTCGGTCGTACCGGCTGACATGTCTTGTTCTCCCTTCGCACGGTCGGCGGCTGCCGCGTCTGGCGGCAAGACCCGGACGTCAAACGTCCCGCCGCATCATGCCGCAAATGCAGTACCTCCCGCCGCACGAAAGTGCCGTCAGAACGCCGCCGCCAATTGCCTGGCCCGGTCGATGCCGCGCTCGATCGCCTGCCTTGCGGTCGCCTCGCCGCCTTCCAGCGTCGGCTCCACCACAACGGATCTGAAGTCTTCAAAACCGATGAAGCCGAAGATCACCTCGATATATCTCTTCTGCATGTCGAACGCCGCCGCCGGGCTGCCCTCGCCATAAGAGCCGCCCCGCGCATACGCCGCAAACAGCGGACGCCCTTTTATGAGTCCCTTGTAACCTTCGTCCGGACTGTAGCCAAACGCATACGTCGGCTGAACCAGAATGTCGATATACTGCTTGAGTCGGTACGGTATGCCGAAGTTCCACATCGGAGTCGCCAGCACGTACTTGTCAGCCGACTTGAAGTGGTCGATGATCTCTTCCACGCGCCGCCACGCCTTCAACTCCTCCTCCGTATGCTCCTTGCCGTGCATAATCGTGTACTTGGCCTGCAGCGTCAACCCGTCGAACGCCGGCAGGTCCGCCTTGAAAACGTCCAGCACCTCGATCTCGTCATCCGCGTGCAGCCGCCGGTATTCCGCAATAAAAGCCTCGGCAACCGCAAGCGAAGCCGACCGGTCGCCACGAGGCGACGCCTTGATATAAAGCAGTTTGCTCATCGTTTCTCCTTTCCGCGTGAGTACCGCCCGGTATTCGGCCTTCCCCTTCGCTGTCGAATCTCCCGGCGCCCTGCCGGAAAGGCTCGGACGACTCACGTCCCCAAAAACCGCCCGGGGCGCACCGAATTGAAAACGGGCGCCCGGGGCATTATCTCCCCTCTTTATATCTCCCCAACCGCAATAACAGCCTGCTGCGCTCGCTAAGCCGACGCAGTCATTTCCTTGAGCTTGTTCGTCAGCGTCGCCAGATGGCTGAGTTCCTCGGCGATGATTTTTTCGACCTTCTCCCTGCTGCCCGGCCTGGTCACCAGCGATTTCAACCCCGAATAGAATACGACCGAATCCTTCTCCGCCTTAATGGCAATCCGCACAATCTCTTCCATGCTCTCCTTGCCGGTCAACTCGTCCGTAAGGCTCTTCTTGCCTTCGGTCCCGTGGCTGGCCGCCATCGCATCGAGGTACAGAACCGCCTCATCGTTCGGGTCGAACGTGGTCACCTCCCTTTCGGCGTCCGTCAGCGACTTTCGCATCTCCATAAACGTTTCCAGGTGCCCGTCCTCCATCGCCGCCATATTCAGAAGGTACTTTTTCACCCCTGGATCGTCGGCCCGCTCCGAAGCCTTCCGATAAAACTTCGCGCCGTTGCGCTCGATCTCCTCGGCCATCTCAAATATCTCGTCCGCGCTGAATTGAATACCCATTAAGCTTCTCCTTCCGCCGCCGGCGGCGTATAAACACGCTGACCGAGTTCACGGTCCAGCAAGAACAGGGCCTGAGGACTGCCCTCAATCATCTTCAACTGACCAACGATCTTGCCCGCCGAGTCTTCCTCCTCGACCTGCTCGTTGACGAACCATTGCAGGAATATTTCAGTCGCATTGTCTCGCAGATCGCGCGCAAGATACACCAGATCGTTTATCAGGCCAGTTACCTTCTGCTCATGCTCCAGAGCAGACTCGAATATATGACGCGGCGACTTCCACGACGACGGCGGCGCCTCGATCGCCGCAAGATCCGCCTTGCCGCCGCGCTCCAGAACAAAATTGAATATCTTCATGGCGTGAAACTGTTCTTCCTGCGCCTGTATCCTCATCCAGTTGGCAAATCCGGGCAAGTCCCCCTGCTCGAAGTGAGCCGCCATTGCAAGGTAAAGATACGCCGAATACAATTCCGCGTTTACCTGCCCGTTGAGGGCCTTCTCCATCTTGTCGCTTAACATTGCTATACCCCTTTCCACAATCCGTGAATATTGCACAGCTCGCGCGCGCTCACGGATTCGGCTTCCACATTGAACACTGCCTCCGGGGCCTGGCCCGGCTCAAGAAACCGCCTGTACGCCGCCCCGTCGGCCAACAGTTCGATCCACTCTATATAATGCTCCTCCTGCATGGGATGAGCAACCGAACCCACCTTAACCTTATACCCACCCTCGATCTTCTCAATCACCGGCACGTGCTTCTCCGTAGCCGCATCGGTCGTGTTCTCCGCCAACAGTTTCATGGGTTCGCCGCAGCAGATCATCTGCCCCTTGCCCTCGTGAACAACTTCCGCGACGATCCCGCAATGCATGCACTTGTAAATCTCCAGCCTCTTTGCCATGTCTTCCCTTTCCTTTTCTCTTCCGTCGAGTTCCATTTACGATTAAGCATATCTTTCTTTTACGATTCTGCAAGGCAATTATGCCCCGATTGCCGGCATCACAGCACCCCCTTGGCCGCCGCCAGAACCGGCTCATAATCCGGCTCCTGTGCAATCTCCTTTACTACCTGAACGTATGCCGCCTTGCCTTGCCTGTCCACGACGATTACCGCCCGCGCAAGCAGTCGCAGTTCCTTTATCAAGAGCCCGTATGCCCTGCCGAACTCCGCATCCCGGTGGTCCGAAATCGTATGCACCCTCTTCACCCCCGCGGCGCCGCACCACCGCTTCTGTGCAAACGGCAGGTCCATACTCACCGTCAGGATCATGATATCCGCCGAAAGCGACGCGGCCTCTTCATTAAACCTCCGCGTCTGCGCATCGCACACCGGCGTGTCCAGCGACGGCACCGAAGAGATGATAACAACCTTGCCCTTGTAGTCCGACAGCTTCACCGGCGATAAATCGTTGCCAATCGCGGCAAAATCAGGCGCCGCTTGACCAGTCTTAACCTCCGACCCCAGAAGCGTCATCGGCTGACCCTTGAACTCTACAACGCCCGTTCTCTCTTGCATAATCGAATCTCCTTCGCAGCCCCCAACAACCATAGTCAGCAATACCAGAGCAATCGGTCCGCCGAAACTCACTGCGATATCCCGAGACCGCCCCGATCTCCTTGATCGACCTCTGTACCGCATCTCTTAATACGCCTGCTCTTTCAACCTCTTGCCTCAGGCAAACCGCCGCTCACGCCGCGCGGCCGCTCCCAAGCAAGTATGACAGTTATAGTCCGATAGCAGAAAATTTGTTCATATATTTTGTAATGGTTTAAGATACACTTGGTATCAGGGAGAGACACTACTTAGTCCACCCCGGTATGCCGCACCAGGCCGGAACCCCTATACGGCGCCCGTGCCTTAAGACTCGGTATTAACCCACTGCACCGCGTACTGAAGCAGTTGAGCCGCATCCTGCAAACCGAGCTTATCCTTTATGTGCGCCCGGTATGTCTCGATGGTCTTGACGCTAAGGTGCAGCATGTCGGCGATCTTGCGCGTGCTGTAACCCTGCCCGATCAGTCGAAAGACCTCCAGTTCCCTGTCGCTCAGCGAGCTTACGCTTGCACCCAGCCCCGCCTGCCCCCCCGCCACAAGCGACCGCACCATCTTCTCCGCCATCTTCTCACTAACGTAAATCTGACCCGCAAGCACCTTCTGCATCGCCTCGACAAGTTTCTCCGTCGCCACGTGCTTCATAATGTACCCCCGTGCCCCCGCCCGCAGCACACGCTCCGCGTACAGCCCCTCTTCATGCATCGAAATCACAAGCATGAGCAGATCGGGATACTGAGACTTGATGTTCTTCAGCAACTCCAGCCCCCCCGAATCATGCAGGGTCAGGTCGATCGTAGCCATGTCCGGCGACAGCGCCTTGATCTGCGACATCGCCTCCCGCCCATCCGCCGCCTGGCCGCAAACCTCCATCTCCTTTTGCTGATTGATCAGCGCAGCCAGACCTTGCCGGACAACCGGGTGATCGTCAATGATGAGTACCTTCTTCTTTCGCCCTGCCGAAACCTCTGAGCCGCTGGTCTTCATGGTCCACCTCTGGATTCAAAGTCCCTCCGCCCGCCTCAACGGTCCCCACCCACACACCTTCCCTGCCCGAAGCGGACGCAAACTGCACCGACAGCCCAATATTATCATCGCGAAGGTTTAATGCAAAACATTTCCGCCTCGCAGATTTCGTTGGCTGCAATCCAAAATCACGGCGTTGTACGGTATCGCCTGCACGCCTGCTTGCTCAAAACGTGTAGCGAATGGCGGTATAAATATTCGAGTTGTTCTCGAATTGGCCGAAAAAAGTATTCGGATGATCCCCAAAAAAGACATTGGCGCCCAGTTCCACCGCCATGTCATCGGTAACCTTGTAGTTGACGTTCGGCCGAATGTACGCATCCTTGTCCGTAGGAGACCAGTAAGTGAACATCGAAAGAGTCAGCGTCTGATTGAGCATCAGCTTGGTCAGTCGAAAAGTAACCAGGTTGCGGTCCCTGTCCCGCCCCGCCATGCCCGCCGGCAGACTGTCCAGATAATTGCCGTAGTCCAGCATGTGCTCCACGTAGTACTGAACCCCCGCCGTCAGGTCCCGACCGATCTCCTGTGAATAGCCCACAAGAAAACGCAGCTCGGAATTGTTCACCAGTGGATTCGTCCCGCTCATGTCGTCAGCCGACTCGTAGTAACCGAACTCCACGTTGCCGATGCCCTTGCCGACCGCACCCCGCACACTGGCCCCATAGACGTTCAAATCCGGAAATGTCGCCCGCGGTGCAGATCCCAGCGTCTGACCCCCGGGACTCTTCCAGTAGCCCCAGTAGCCGTAAATCGCATACTCGTAGTTGTTGATGTTCTTGTACAGCCGGGCTGCAAACTCGTCGTCGCGAAACCAGCGGTCCGGCCTGTCCGCCCGCACGATCGCGTTGCGGCCCGCAAGGCTCTGCATGTTAGGGTTCCAGTACGACAGCCGCTCGCCCGTGATGTAGCGGTCAGAATCGAACTGTGGAGTATAAACGAAGTCGACGTTGGCAAGATCATGAAAAAAGCTCACCTTGCCCGCGTCCGAAGGCGCCTTGAGATACTCCGTGTCGCGCCCGATTAAGAACGCCTGCCAGTCCTTGGGGAACAGGTCGTTGATGAATATCAAATCGCCCGTGCCCCACGTCAGTATCTGCCTGCCGATCTTCACGTCCATGAAGCCCGTCGGCCGCATGAAGATATTCGCCTCACGCAGGTCGAAGTCCGCCTCTTCCATGACAAGGTCGCCGAGAATGTCTCCCTTGAACCTGAAGTCCGCCCAGTCGGTATAGCTCATCGCGTCAAGTTGCAGGCGAGTCTCCATGATGGACATGTCCTTCTCGTAAGGATCGTTGCGGGTCCTGTACCCCGCCCGCAGCTCATAGAAGCCGTGCAGGTCCCACTCGTCCAGCCACGAACTCTTCTCATCGTTCTGGCCCGCCGCGCTTGCCGTCAGCCCCGCCGCGGCCACCAGGACCATAAGCACGACGCCGGTCCTTCCATAACTCATCGAATAGCCTCTCTCGGCGGCCTGCGAAGGTAACGCTCAGTAAAGACATCCCCCACCTTGATATTATACTGCACGTTGGCAAACTCCATCAGCGTAGTGCTGCCGGAATTAAGGTTCTTAACCACAGACTTGACCACCGTAGGGAAGCCCTGAATCTCCTTGACCTCCACCGACTCGATCGTGCGATACAGCCGCCCGTTTGTGTCATAGTATTCCATCTTCATCGGCACGAAAGTCTTGCGGTCGATGGTAACGGTATAGTAGCTGAATTCCACAGTCTCCGGCCTCTTCGGAACGTTCTTCACCACGTATGAAGTGTCGGTCGTCTCGATCAGCTCGTGACTGTCTTCCTCAAGGCTGCGCCCCGAAACGTCCTCGTAAAGAAAATCCGACCCCACGAAGCTCGTCCGCTTGTCGCTCGCCGCGATGCGCCGCACCAGGTCCAGGCTCGGCAGATACAGCCAGCGATCGTCGTCTTTGCTCATGTCGGCACGTTTGTGCACCATAAACACCATGCGCCGCACGTCCGCCGGCCTGTCGAAATATACGAAGTAGTTCTGATCCCCGCCGTCGGCGATGTCCTTCCGCAGAATCGTAAACTCTCGATTTCGCTCCTGCCCCTTGCTGTCAGTGATCGTCATCTTAACGCTCGCCTTGCCGTCGTCGCCCTGGTAGTAGGCGGCAAGATTGGCCTTGTTAACAATGACGTCCACGTCCGTCAGCGGCCCGCCGTCCGCCGCCGCATACAATACCGACGCAAAAACCGCCGAAACCGCCAGCATAAGTCCCATCAATGTCTTCATTTTGCACCTCTCTCGAAAAACATTATAACCGATCCCACAAATATGTCCACTTCACGCCAATCACCTCTGCACCCCAAGCTTCCGCAGAAACGTCATCATCGGACACCAGTTCGTAAACGCCGACTGCAAGAGATTCACCGCAACAAAACACGTAAACAGCAGCCAGTACGGCGAATGATAGTACCCCAGCAAAACGCTCGCTAAAACAAATGCCCCCGCAATGCCTCTAAGATACCTTTCTACTGTCATGTCCAGACCCTTCCTTTTCACAAGATTCACTCTCTTGGCTCTCTGCGATCGCCCGGCAGGCCCGGCGCCGTGACATCGCACCGCAGACACCCGCCGCCAGCACAATCGCCGCCAAGCTCAGCCAGGTCAGCCCCGTCCACCCTATGCCCCAGTACTGGTGAAGGTTCAGCGCCACAAATACCGACGCCGCTGCCGCAACGCTTATGCACATCCCGCAATTGCACGTCGCCGACCTGGGTTCGCGGATCCGCCCGAACAGCGGCTTCTCCAAAAGCCGCAGGATCGCCGGCAGCACCAGAATCGTAACCGCACCTGAAAGAGCCATTATCGCACACAGAAATATTCCCACCGTCTTGTAAGGCACCAGCGGCGCCGCCAGCAGCGGCAGAAAACCTATCGCAATTACAAGCACGTTACGCGTGATCGCACGAGCCGGCTCCCCGAACATAACGGGCGCACTCGCCTGCCACGACCCTGTCCGTCGGTAAGTCTCCCGCGCCCTCTCAAGGAAGTGTATCGCAAAATCAACCGCCATCCCAAGCGTCAGCGCGCTCAGCACCGCAACCGGCATGTCGTAGTCCTTGCCAACCAGCCCGATGATCCCGTAAATCATCACGATAGTGATCGTCAGCGGTACCATGGACACGATACCCCACAACGGTGACCGAAACAGCACCGCCATCATAATGAAAACCACCAGAAAGCTGCCCATAAACGACAGCAGCATCCCCCAAACCATCTTCTCCTGCCACACGATATTGATGTACGTAAGGCCCGCCCAGTCGTGCTTCATCGCGACCGGTCCCGGATTCTCCGCAAAGAACGCCTCCACCGCCTCCACTACCTCCTGCATGTCCCGGTTGTCCCCGCTGGTAAGCTGTATCCATATATTCGCCGCCGAATAGTCCTGCGTCACAAGATGCCACAGATCGTCCGGCTTGTGGCTGCCCTGGAATTGCAGCAGACACTCCGCCACCACGCCCGGATTATCCGGAATGATGTGGTTCTCTTCCCGCCCGTCGATGAGCTCCTGGTGCACCTTGCGCACCACGTCCGCCACCGAATTGCTCTTGCCCACCGCCGGCAGTTCCGCCAGGTATGCCTGCAACTGCGCCACATACTTCAGCACGTCCGGCCGTTTGAACAAACTGCCCCGCTCCTTCTGCACCTCGAAAAACGCCGCAATCTCGTACCACGCGTCGATCAGGTCGTCGTCTTCCGCATCAGCCGCCCTGCCTTCCGCCGCCGCCGCAAGCAGCTCAAGCAGCTCCTCCTCGCTTGCCGCCGATTCGCTCGCCCTGCCGATCATAACCGCCGCCTCAGCCGCCGCATCCGGGGTCTTGGGATAATCCTCCCGCAGTGCCTCGGCCGCCGCCGCAAGGTCCGCCCGAAGCGCCCCGACAAACTCCTCCATGTCCCCCTCGCCGGACTCATCCGCCTCCAGCACGAGGTACGCCATATACGTCCCGCCGAAGTGCTCGTTGAGTTCGATGTCCGCCTGCCGGATCGGATGACTCTTGCTGAACCACTTCACCGGGTTGTCGTTGATCTGAATCCGCGTGATGCCGTAAAGCGAAACCCCAACGATAACCACCATTGCCGCAAGTATCGGTTTGGCCCCAAGGTAAGTACCCCTGCCCACCGCCAAAAGCACTCGGCTCATCGCGCTCGGCTTCTCCGCATGATGCGCCTCGTGCCCGAAATTCGCCAGAGACTTCTCAGGTATCATCATCACATACGCCGGCACGAACGTAACCGTAAAAAGCCACGCAATCATGATCCCCGCCGCCACGAAAACCCCGAACACCTGCACCGGCGGTATCGGAGTAAGCGCAAGCGACGCAAAACCCGCCGCCGACGTCAGCGAAGTATACAGCATCGGCACAAACAGATTCCCCATCACCTCGCGCACTGTGTCCTTGCGCCCCAGCTTCGGCGTGTACCGGTCGAAGAACTCCGAAAGAATATGCACCGAATCCACCACCGCGATCGGCATCAGAAAAATCGGTATCATCGAGCTCATGATGTGCACCGGATACCCGAACCCGATCAGAAGACCCATCGTCGAAATCACCGACACCATCGCAATGATCATCGGCGAGATCACCAGCACCAGCTTCCGGAAGAAAAGCAGCATCAGCAGAAAGATAACCACCATCGCCAACGGCGCCGATATCGCCATCTGGATGAACATCTCCACCCCGAAAGTATCCTCCGCCACCGGAAGCCCCGTAATATGATACTCCTCATCCCCCGCAAACCCAGCCGTCTTGGCCTTCAGCTCCGAGTACACGCGATAGCTCAAGTCCTTCCGGGTCAGCGGAAGATACAGACTTATCGCCCGCGCATCCTCCGAGATCAGCGTCCCCTTCAGCAGCGGATTGCTCATCGCCTTCTCGCGAATCGCAACCGCCTCCTCCTCCGTCCCCGGCGGCCGCGGCATCAGCCACTCGAACTTCACCACCCCGGCCGATTCCCCCTGTCCGATGTGATCCACCGTCGAAGGAGCCAGCATATCCACCTCGATCACGCCTTCCCATCGCTCCGGATCATCCCTGTCCTGCCACCGCAGCGTCCGCGCAAACTCAGCCAGCTCATATATCCGAGTCAAACTCGCAACGTTGAAAACCCCCTCCGCATGAGTATTGTTCACCACCCCCAACACCACGATATCGCTCAGCGAAAACCGCTCCTTAGTCTCGTCATGAAAAACACGAACCGGCTCGTCCGTCGACAGCATATTCTCCGGATCAGTATCCACTTTGATCCGAGGTATCATCGCACCAAGCCCAACGGCAAACACCGCCATGACAACCGTAACAACCCTGTAGTGCCGAATCGAAAACTCCGTTACCGCTTTCTTCAAGTCCATATCAATCTTCCTCTGCCAAAGCCCTTCTGTCCCAAAAACCCGGCCAACGTCACCACGGTAATCTCCTGCGGTTTAGTATCACAACACCCGCAGATGCAGTAAAGAACTTTTATCAACTCACCAGTATCGCCTTTTCACTATATATTGATATACTAATGGATTCAGCCGCAACAGGTTCGCCTCAAAACACGATTCTTGGAGAAGTTTGATAAAAACCCGCTCTAAGCCTTATCCGCCGCCTTCCGGGCCCCGTACTTGGACCACGCGCCCCACGCCAGCACCCACAACAGCACCACCGCCGCCGCGTTGCCCCAGAATCCGTCGCCAGCATGGTGTACGTGCTCCTGAATCACAGCACCAAGATTCGGCAAAAGTGCATCCACAAGAACTCCCGAACCCAGCGCCGCCCCGCCAACCGTCGCAAGGTACGTAATCGCCGTCCGAGCCCCCAGGTTTGCCCAGATCGTCGTCAGCGAAGCCGCGTTCGTCGCGGGCCCCGTCATCAAGAACACCAGCGCCACCCCGGGACTAACCCCCTTGGCAATCAGCGCCGCCGCCACCGGCACCGAAGCCGTCGCACAAACGTAAACCGGCACGCCCGCAAGCACCATCACGATCATCGCCAGAATCCCCCCGCCTAACACCGACGCAAAATAATCGTCCGGCACCACCGCCGAAATCACCGCCGCAATCACCAGCCCCACCAGCATCGACAACCCGATGTCCCGCGGCAGCGTCACAAACGCATGCTTCATCATCCGCGCCATCGCCGGCGGCCGCCCTTCCGCTGTCGAACAGCACTCGTCCTCGCACTTCACATCCCCCCTCGCCGCACGCCCGTCCACCACCGACACAAGCGCCCCGCCAACCAGCCCCGTAATAAGTGCCGCCACAGGCCGAATGATCGCAAACACAGGCCCCAAAAGGCTGTACGTCACAAATATGCTGTCCACCCCCGTCTGCGGCGTCGAAAGCAGAAATGCAATAGCCGCTCCCTTGCCCGCCCCGTGCTTCCGAAGCGACATCGTAACCGGAATCACACCGCAGGAACAAAGCGGAAGCGGAACCCCGAACAACGACGCCTTTACTAACGGCCAAAGCCCGCCCCCGCCCAGATGCCGCTCGATCAACCGCGGCGACAAAAAAACCGAAAGCAGACCCGCCACAAGAAAGCCAAGCAGCAGATAAGGACTCATCTGCGTAAGCGTGCCCCAGAATGCACCAACAAACTCATTCATAATACCTCATGCACAACCAAACCTCCGGAACCGCGGCACAGAGAACGCCGCGCCCGGTAATTCCTACCAACGTCCACATAAACTTGTTCCACAACCAAACCTCATCCCTGCCGCGCATCCCCAACCCCGCTGTCACAGTGATCACGGATGCAGTGAAGCAGCTTCACCACGTTCTTGTTCTTGATAAAATAGTACACCTTCGCCCCCTCCCGACGACACCCTAAAACATCCCTGTCCCGCATCATGTTGAGGTGCTGGCTCATCATCGCCTGCTTCTCATCAAGCGCATCGCAGATATCCCCAACGCACATCTCCCCGCGTTCAAGAAGCTCAACAACCTTAAGCCGAACCGGATGCCCCACGGCCTTCAAAACCTGAGCCACCTTCTCCGCAACACTGTCCGTTAGCTTCATCTCCATTGCTTCACTTCCAATTAAATATTTCAATATATAGTAATATTCCGATACGCCTCCCCGTCTGTTCGGCCAAAAACACCCAGATGCCCCATATATTCATAAAAAAACAAAAGCCCGTTCCGGCCCCGCCCATACAACAACCCCATTGCAAGCCCCCCGACCTGGGTTTCCCACTGAGTTGCGAAAGACTTACAGCACCCCTAATGGACAATTTAGACCATACAGTCTCATATGGAGGAGCGAACCGACCCCCGTAGCTGCGACAAGCAAAGCGACCCCTGCATTGCGAGCCGCCGACCGGTATTCCCCGGAAAGCACGCGAAAGAAACTAACCCGCATTTCTCACCGTTGTTCTCTTTGAGATGATCTGCGGGGACTTCCGGGGTGGGCAGGTTTGGCGAGGGGTTGGTGTGGTCTGCTTTTTGCTTACCGAGCGGGCGAATTG
>Ga0334882_1002386_pt1 | contig 19398 bp, 16 predicted proteins | sample GraSluR1_MG_5_FD_207226 | JGI IMG/M metagenome (GOLD analysis project Ga0334882, IMG submission 207226) | Sludge microbial communities from methane-producing bioreactor in Wageningen University, Netherlands - Granular Sludge_15_04-R1 | ecosystem: Engineered > Bioreactor > Anaerobic >...
ATCTCCCACAGAGCCAATCTGGTAAGACCCCCGGAAGACTACCGGGTAGATAGGTCAGGAGTGGAAGAACAGTAATGTTTTAAGCGGACTGATACTAATCGGTCGAGGGCTTGACCAAACGAGTGCGAAAGTATTCGGTGGAGTTGAAGCCCAAAGCAGAAGAATGAAGACGGCAAGACGTAAATCTAACAAAGTTAACCAAAACTCTCTATGCAATTTTCAGGGTGAAGCGAAAACTTCATCTTGTAGTCCGGTGGTGATAGCGGAAGGGATCCACCCGTTCCCATCCCGAACACGGCCGTTAAGCCTTCCCACGCCGATGGTACTCGAGGGGCAACCCTCCGGGAGAGTAGGTAACTGCCGGGCAAACAAAAAAAGCAGAACACACATTCACTTGTGTGTTCTGCTTTTTTTAGCGATTTCGCACGAGGGGTCAGACCCCTGATTGAAAATTACCAAATAATTGGTGATCTTGGAGGGGAGAGAACCGTCCCCAACTATATTTTTTTGTAAAAATAGATGACGCGGTTCGCTTCGGTAAACCCTATTTTTAAGTGAAATTCTAAGCTGTCTTGATTGTGCAACTCACAATCACTGGCGAATTCACTGCAACCTTGTTGTTTCGCCCATGCCTCACAGGCTTGAACCAGCGCTTTGGCAATTCCCTGATGCCGATGCGATTCATGAACAAAAATTCCCTCCAGAAATCCAACCGGGCTGGTCTCACAACTCTCCACATAATCGTGACGTAAACTGCAATGCGCAAAGCCGAGCAACTCGTTTCTTTGCTCATATACCAATACAGCCTGATCCCTAGCAGACATCTGCACGCGAAACTCGTCTTTCAGTTCCTCAAATTCATTATCCGGCCAGAGTAAAACGCCCATGCGCGTCACTTCGTTTAAATCCTGTATGGCGGCTTTTCGAACATGGGGGTCATCAGAAAAAGCAGAAGGTTGTTGTAGAGCAAACCATCCCGCTTTGGTCATAGAATAGCAGCAATCATCTAAAACTGCACCATCGAATCGAACAATGGCTTGGCGAAGTGTTCCTTCGTAGCGAAAACCGCTTTTTTCAATCACACGTTTCGAAGCCAGATTGTAATCAAAATGATTGACCGAGATCAGCTCCAGTTCTAACTCTTCAAAAGCATGTTTCAAAACAGCCTGGACGGCTTCCGTGGCATAGCCTTGCCCCTTGACTTGAGTGGAAATGACATAGCCAATCATACGGCTATTGGGATTTCGTCGATGACCTTCTTTATGAAGACCGAAACTTCCAATCACTTTATTGGTCTTTTTCTCAACGATTGCCCAACAATCTTGGTTGCAGATAAACATTTCCAAGATTTCTAAGGATTCCTCTTTGGTTGTATGAGCAGGCCATCCTGCATGAATTCCGGTATCGGGCTCTTTAGCATAGTTATAGAAGTCTTCTAAGTCCGTTATTTTCCAGTCGCGTAATCGAAGCCTGGGAGTTTCAAGGGTTTTCATCGCGTTCTCCTTTCAGTAAAAGGGTATTTTCCCCTACGATTCGCAAATCATAGTTTAAAATCCTCTCTGTCGTGTGGGAAGGAACCAAAAGAAGAAAAGGCGAAAAGAAAACGGGATGAAACGATAGGAGGGGCGACTATGGATGCAAGCTTACGCTGTGCACATTGTGATGCACAGTATGAATTAGAAGAACCCAGGTGGCAATGCCATTGTGGAGGATATTTGAGATTAGATTTTCACGCACGTTTCCAAAAAGATCGTATCAGCGAAGGGCCACGGAGTATTTGGAGATATGCCGACGCGTTACCAATTGAAAACCCCAAGCGCCCTGTAACCTTAGGGGAAGGACTAACACCGCTTCTACCAGCAGAAGGTCTTTGGGGAAAAGCATGGGTAAAAGCGGATTATCAGATGCCGACTGGTTCTTATAAAGACCGAGGAACCTCTGTCATGATGACACAGCTCACCCAATGGGGGATTCGAAACATTATTGAAGACTCCTCCGGCAATGCGGGTGCATCGGTAGCTGCCTATAGTGCGGTTGCTGGAATCGAGGCCAATATTTTTATACCGGCCTATACCTCCGTTGGCAAGGCAGCCCAAATCGCTCTTATGGGAGCAAAGCTGACCAAGGTTCCCGGCACACGGGAAGACACTACCAAAGCAGCGGAAGCGGCAGCACAGCATGTTTTTTATGCCAGCCATAACTGGAGTCCCTGGTTTGTGCATGGGGTAAAAACCTTGGCATTTGAACTCTGGGAGCAATTAGGGTGGCAAGCACCTTCGTCGGTTGTAGTACCGGTAGGGAACGGCTCCTTGGTATTAGGACTCGCGCAAGGGTTCACGGACCTATTGATGGCAGGGCAAATCCAACGCCTCCCCAAAATCTATGCAGTTCAATCCGAGAACTGTGCTCCTTTAGCCCGGGCCTTTGCAGCCGGTTTTGAACAGCCAATTCAAGTAGTAAAACAGCCGACCATGGCAGAAGGAATCGCCTCTGCTCTACCAGTGAAAGGGGACGCAATTCTACGGGTCGTTCGCGCAAGTGGGGGTAGTATCATCACGGTCAATGAAGATGAGATCCTGCAGGGCTTGAAATCTTTGAACCATGTGGGTTTTTATGTGGAACCCACCAGCGGTGTCGTTCCGGCAGCCGTATTAAAACTACGTCGACTCGGAATTTTGGCTGCTGACGAGGTTCCTGTTATGGAACTGACCGGCAGTGGTCTCAAGGCCACCGATAAATTAGTAGAGTTGTTTGGCTTACAATAAGAGAAGGAGTCCAAATGAAAACCATTGGTATTTTGGGCGGGTTGACCTGGCAATCGACCGTAACCTATTATCGGGAAATCAACCGTCTCACCCAAGAACAATTGGGGGGAGAGAACAGTGCTAAAATCCTCTTGAGTAGTGTCAACTTCGCGGAGATCGATGTTGCACAAAGGGCCGGAGATCGTTTCAAGCAAATCGAGCTTCTATTGGACGGTGCAAAGGCACTGGAACGCGGGGGAGCCGATTTCTGGTTGATGGCCTGTAATACGACGCATCAGTGGGCCGAGATTTTAACACAAGAGATTAATCTACCCTTTTTACATATTGCCAAAGTTGCAGCGGCGGCAATCAAAAAAGATGGCCTTCGTGCTGTGGCGCTGACCGGCACCCGCTACACCATGGAGCAGGCCTTTTATAGGAGAGCTTTGGAAGAAGAAGGATTGAAGGTCTGGATTCCAAACGAAGAAGAAAAAACGGAATTAGTTCGGATTGTCGACGAAGAACTAACCCATGGTATTCGTGAGGAAGCTTCTTTGCAGAAATTTTGGATGATGGCAAAGCGGTGGCAGCAACAGGGTGCTCAAGGTGTTGTGCTGGGATGCACTGAAATCGGCTTGTTGGTTCAAGAAGCACACCCGGGGATGCCTATTTTCGATACTGCCCTTTTGCATGCTACCAAAGCGGTTGAACTAGCCTTAACAACAGAAGAATTGTTAAAGGAATGGGATTATCGTCAAAGGAGAGAACTACAATGAAGACGATTGGAATTTTGGCAGGAATGACGTGGCAAAGCAGTCTGACCTATTATCGCGAAATTAATCAAACCGTTCAAGATCGTTTGGGTGCAGATCACAGTGCGAAAATTGCCCTTTATAGTGTAGATTTCGAAGAAATTGCAGAAGTTCATCGCAATGGCAACTGGCCGGAAGCAGAGCGTATTCTGGCAGAAGCCGGTTTAAAGCTCAAAGCCGCCGGAGCCGATTTTATTCTTATGGCGACCAACACCATGCATTTAGTGGCAGATGCCGTGATTCAAGCAACCGACTTACCCTTTTTACACATTGCTGAAGTCACAGCAGATGCGTTGTTGGCAGACGGAATCAAGAAAGTTGTCCTGACCGGTACGCGTTTTACGATGGAGTTGCCATTTTATACGGAAATCTTGACCAAACGAGGCTTAGAAGTCATGATTCCGAATGAACCACAGCGCGAGTTCATTCATCAGACAATCTATGAAGAACTAGGACATGGCATCATAAGAGAGGATACCTTAAAGACGTTTCAAACCCTTCTTCTTGATATGAAACAACAAGGTGCTGAAGCTGTAATTTTAGGATGCACCGAAATTGGGCTACTCATCAACGAAAGTAATAGCCCGTTACCGGTCTATGATACAGCATTGCTCCATGCACGTGCAGCTGCAGAGCTTGCATTAAAAGAGTAGATTTAAAAAAAGCTTCCCGCGAAGGAAGCTTTTTCAATGTAATTAGGCCTGTTTTGGAATTTTCTTGAGAACGATACCGTTCTTTACACCCGTAGCCAAACCATTTTCTACAGCTACCTGACCACCCACCAAAACAGTTTGAATCCCATCGTTCTTACGGAACGGATAGGTGAAATCGGCATTGCAATGCAGTTTCGCGTAATCAAAAATGGTGATGTCGGCACGGTAGCCTTCTCGCAATAAGCCAATGCCCTGTAAACCGGAAGTATCGGCCGGCAACCCGGTGATACTGTAAATAGCACTTTCCAAACTCAGTAAACCATAATCTCGGAGTAATTCCAAGCGACGTACCATGGTGGCAGTCCCTCGAGGATGGCCACCGCTTTTTTGTTCAGGATCGATTTTTTTGGTGTAATCACTCCAATCGGAACCACCCATGACTAAAGGATGAGCAATGATGTTCAACATATCTTCCATATTTTGCGAAAAATAGATGCCCTGCACTTCCCCCTGATTGGCAATGAGGATGTCACAGGCCACATCCATGGGTTCTTTACCCTCTTCAGCAGCGATTTCAGCAATATTTTTGCCAATGTATTGCGGAGTTTTGGGGGCAGCGGCCATGAAACAACCTTCAAATCCGGCTTCATAGATCGAGCTTTGGAATTCTTCGGTTTCATTGAAAATAGAATGTAGAACAGTTTTACGGAATTCCGAATCTGCCAGCCGCTGCAACAATTTGTCTTTCCCTTCCGTCAAATACTTAGGAGGGATTTGAGCAATGAAAGGAGCAGAACCGGCTAAAAACGGATATTGGTCGGCTCGCACTCGAATCCCATCGCGATTCGCTTCTTCCATGAGACGCAAGAGGTGACCTGATTTTCCTTGGTTGTTCTTTCCTAGGACTTTTAAATGTGAAATAATCACCGGAACACGAGCACGACGGCCAACCTCAATGGCTTCTTCAACCGAGGGAATCACTTTGTCACCTTCGCCACGAATGTGGGAAGCATAACTGCCGCCATAAGTAGCGACAACCTTGCTGAGTTCGGCAATCTCTTCAACGTCGGCATAGACCGAAGGGGCATAGACTAAACCGGTGGTCATTCCTAAATAACCGGCTTCCATGGCCTGTGCAACCAAGGCTTTCATCGCTTCCATTTGCTCAGCAGTGGGTTTTTTGGGACTGTAATACATGACCTTACCGCGGACGTTTCCGTGCGGCAGATAAAAGGCATAGTTCGTGCCATAATGACTTTGTTCAACATGATCCATGAAATGACGGAAATCTTGGCAAACCGAGGTCATCTTTTCCCAGGTTTGTTGATCTAAGCCGTATTGACCGTGGTATTCCAGGTTTTCATACATTGGGGCAGGACCGGAGCCACATTGACCGGTGATTTGCGTGGTCGTGCCTTGCTCCAAAAAGTTGTAACTGTCGGGATTCAATAACACATCGCCGTCACTATGGCTATGATAATCAATGAAACCCGGAGAGACAAAAAGACCTTCTGCATTGATGATTCGGGTAGCCGGTTCATGGATCTTAGGAGCAATTTTGGCAATGCGATCCCCTGTAATCGCAATATCACCGCGAAAGCGTTTGCGACCGCTGCCGTCGATAAGGGTTCCGTTTTGAATCAAAACATCATACATGAACGTGCCTTCTTTCTTTATGATTTCGGCTGAACGCTACGATAATATGCGATCAGCAAGTCTACCATGCGACCATAACTCTGAACGCCGTCGGTTTGATCATTGCTCTGTAAGTATTGTTGATTGACTTCAGTAGAAATCTGCTCCACAGGACCTTCGTATTGCTCCCAGAAGGACCGACCAAAGGCAAAATCTCGCTTGACTGCTTCACTCAAACGGTTGTAAACAGAAGGATACTGTTCCGGTGCTGCTTGATGAAAAGCATTAAGCCCGTAGGCTAAAGCCAGCATATTACCGCTATATTGGGCTTCGGGACTGATATAGGATTGGTGACAAACCAGCCACGCCAAGAAATTGGCCTCGTCTTCACGTGCATACCCATGCCGGTGAGCAATTTCATGGGCCATCGTTGCTAAAATCTGATAATCCGGCACATTCAAATTGATGTTTGCCTCTCCGGTATAGGGAACATAAACTCCTACAATTTGTGTATACGACATAAGACCGGAGAAAATGATGGGTTTTGCTGCTGAAGTTAATGGTAAAATAGCAAATTGCTCTGAAAACAAACCGGTTTGATACCACTCCGGTGCTTTTTGGAGATAATACAATACCGGTCCTGAGAGCTCCATACTTCCATTGGGGGATTCTTTCATCTCTGGACGGAGGGTATTGGTTTCTTGAATCAGTTCCAGTAAAATGCTTTGTAAAACCTCGGGCTCGGTTTCTTCTACGGGGAGATTTAATTGTTCCGATAAAGGTAAACGATAGTAATTCAGTCCCCAGAACAGCTGAAAGGCAAGAATCAGCAAAGAAATCGACCAAAAAACAGTACCACTTGTTGAAATGAGAAGCTCATTAACAGAGCTTGTTTCCGTTGTTACTCGCCGAATCTCAAGGATGCGGCGAAAAAGCCACTGAGCAGCAAAAAGTATGCCAAAGATCAGGCTGAGTTCAGCTAAGGAAAAGGGTAGATAACGATGCAAGAATTCTAATCCCATTGCGATTACAGGATAAATCTTGCGACTATAAACGTACTCCGTCCAAAGGGGATTGCTTTTCGCATATTGAACCAAGACAAGAGCACTGAGAAATGTGAGCAGAGCTGCAATCCAGGTGCGGTATTTTTTCAAGCCTAACCATCCTTTCTCGGGAGTACCCCGATGCGGGTCGTTGTTATAGATTCTTTTTCTTGTATCGGGGTTCCTTCCTTTGAGGTAAGATGAATAAAATCTGGACCATGGGAAACGAAAGGTGACAAAGATTGCCTAGCTATGGTAAAATAAAGTGATTCGATCAGAAAGAGGTATGATACCATGAATCGTGAATGGAAACGGCTGATTTTAGCTGTATGTTGTTTAATAATTTTGACCGCGGTAGGGATGTTGTTACCAGACCCACCGGTAGCCGCTGAAATTCCACCGGTGTCGGAAGAGCCCATTGTAGAGCCGGATCCACTACCAAATCCAACCCCCGACCCTTTGCCTAATCCTTCACCGGATCCCAAGCCCGATCCGCTCCCGGAAGATCCGGTAGAAACGAATACAGACTGGAATATGATTTTAGTCAACAAACAAAATCCAGTCTCACTGTCTTTTGAGCCGGAAAGCTTAGCCAGCGTCGATGGAACCTATGAGTTAGATGCTCGTGTGGTGCCTTTCATCCAGGAGATGATCCAAGCAGCCGGTAACGATGGTATTCAACTAAGACTGGTTTCGGCATATCGAGATGCTGATTTGCAACAATACTTATATCAGCAGGAAATCCAAACCTATTTGGCCATGGGATACTCGCAAGAACAAGCGACTGAAGAAGCCGGTCGTTGGGTGGCTATCCCCGGTACCAGTGAGCATCAAACAGGATTAGCAGCGGATATTGTGTCCTACGACTGGTTAGTAGCTGGGAAAGGCTTGACTGCCGATTTTGCCGAGGACCCGGCGGCCATTTGGTTAAAAGAGCATGCACATGAGTATGGTTTCATTTTGAGATATCCCGAAGATAAAACTGAGGTTACCGGAATTGGTTTTGAACCGTGGCATTTTCGATTTGTAGGGGTTGAAGTGGCTACTGTAATCATGGAAGAGGAAATTTGTTTGGAAGAGTATTTTGAGCTTTATCCATAATAAGTAGGAGGGATCGATATGCTACTGATTCGACGTGAACACATGGAAGAATATGTGACCATGGATGAAATGATTTTAGCCATGGAAGAGGCGTTCCAAATTCAAGAATCCGGTGCTTATGAAATGCCGGAACGAATGCATCACACTTTTGAAAATAATGTAGCACTGATTATGCCCTGCTTTATGGAAAAGGAATATTCGGTTAAATTATTGTCGACCTGTCCCAATAACTCGGACAAGAATCTCCCAACCACACTAGCAACAGTTTTGTTGCACGATGCGGAAAGCGGAGAGCTCAAAGCGATTCTCAATGGCGCGGCTGTAACCGGTATGCGAACCGGTGCTTTGGGAGGATTATCTTGTAAGTACTTATCGAAACCAAGTAGCCGGACACTGGCGGTGATTGGGGCAGGGGCACAAGGGTTTTATCAGACCTTAGCCATTACCGCAATACGCGATATTGAAGAGGTTTTTGTCTACGATGCCAATCCCATCACTGCGGAACTTTATAAAAGCAGAATTTTGAACAAAAACCCCAATCTTCAAGTTGTAATTTGCCCCAATGCGGAAGTTGCAGCTCGAGCGGCCGATATTATCGTTACCTGTACTACTTCAGCTCAACCGGTTCTTTCCAATGATCCTTCATTATTTGAAGGCAAGCATATGGTTGCAATTGGGACCTATCAGCCGGAGCGAAGGGAGTTGCCACCGGTTGCCATGGCAAATGCGCAGCAGGTTTTTGTCGATACCTTATATGCGACGGAAGAGAGTGGAGACTTGGTCATCCCCTTAGAACAAGGATGGTTACAGCCTGACAAAGTTACCGCTTTTTCGCAATGGATGGTCGAAAAACCGCGACTTCAGCAGTTGCAACAAGAGCAAACGGTCTTTAAATCGGTCGGTATTGCCCTCTTTGATCTGGTTGCAGCGCGGACAATCCTACGCAAACTTGAACAGCTGGATGTAGTGTCCCCATTAGAGTTCTAATCATCTTGTTAAATATTGATGAATTTCAAAGAGATTGACTTGCAATTTATTCGCATACCTGTTATCATAGATATGACGGAACTCCTCAAAGAACTTGTTCGTTCTATGGAGAACTGTCAGGCAGATATTGAATCTGTCAAAAAATAACAATAGTAAAGGGGATGATTTAATGAAAGATGCTCAATTTTTCATTTGCGAAATCTGTGGTAACTTGGTAGAAAGCATTCACAACTCCGGTGTGGAGATGATTTGCTGCGGCCAACCTATGACCGAATTAGTCGGCAATACGGTAGAAGCTGCCTACGAAAAACATATTCCTGTGATTGAAGTAGAAGGTCAAACCGTTAAAGTTAAAGTGGGCGCCGTTGCTCATCCCATGATTCCGGCACATTATATTCCGTGGATCTATATTCAAACCAATAAAGGATATCATCGTATGGCGTTACAGCCCGGTGAAGCTCCTGAAACTGTGTTTGCTTTAGCTGAGGGAGAAACAGTCGTGGCTGCATATGAATATTGCAACCTCCACGGTCTGTGGAAAGCCACCGTCTAGACAAATGAAAAATAGCCATCGGATACTCGTGAGAGTACCCCGATGGCTTATTTTTTTACAAAGAATTCCTATGATTTACACGCCCCAGACGAGCCATATAAAGACATAACCCACGGAGACCGCTGTCAACGTAAAGGGAATACCGATTTTCAAAAAATCTTTTAGATGTACTTCTTCACCATTTTTGCGGAGAATTCCAATTGCTGTGATATTAGCCGAAGCCCCAATTGGAGTTAAGTTTCCTCCAAGAGTAGCCCCAGATAAAAGGCCAAAATAGAAGACATAGGGGGCTATACCCGCACCTTGATTCATTAATGCGGCAATGGATTGAACGACCGGTAACATCGTTGCCACATATGGAATGTTGTCAATAAATGCCGATAAGATGACAGAAGCAAACACGATGAGCGTATAGAGAAGGAAAGGATCGTCGCCTGCCAGATGATAAAAAAGCTGGGCGATGGCGTCGATCACTCCTGCAGATCGAATGCCTTCAATAACAATAAATAAGCCGAACAAAAGCAGCAAGGTGTCTTTATCTAAGTCTTTCCAGAGTTTTTTCCATGGAGTAGCGCTCTTGGTTCGAAAGCTTGCCCGCAAAACACCAATTAAACAGAGTGTAAGGCAAATCAACCCGCTCCGTAAGGAATATAAAGTAGCATAGATTGGATCTGCCGGTATTGGTAAAAAAGATGCTACAATTAGGAGCAACACGGTCATAATCAAGAGTTGAGTTGGGAATCCATCTTCTACATGGGTTTCAACGTGCGCCGTAATGGGTGTTTTTTCTTTGCGGAATAAGAATAGCAGAATCAACATGGAGGCCAATGCCCCTAATTCTACAGCCCAGAAAATCCCCAATTTGCCTTGCATCCAAAAGAAATCAAAGAAGCTCATTTGAGCAAAGCCGCCCAATAAGATACTGGTCGTATCACCCACCAAAGTGGCGGCTCCTTGTAAATTTGAAGAAACGGCAATGGCAATGAGCACAGGAACCGGTGAAATTCGCAGTTTTCGGCTAATGGCTAATCCAATGGGGGCTACCATGAGCACTGTGGCTACGTTATCGACAAAAGCACTGATGATACCGGCAAACAAGGCTAAGGCAGTTACGGCTAATTGAATGTTTGGTACTTTGGTGATGAGGATTTCTGCTAATCGTAGAGGCATTTTGCTTTCGATAAATAGGGAAACGATGCCCATCGTTCCTCCGATCATCAATAAAACATTGTAATCGACAGCTTTTAATGCAGATAGTAAATCCAAAGGGAAGAACCCTGCATAGCCCATGAGAATAAACAAGCTCGCGGAGAGAAGGACAATGGTAGGGCGAATTTTTGGAAGTGCTAGCATCAAAAGATAGGTTATGACAAATAAAGCAGTAGCATAAATCATAGAATACCCTTTCGACTCGCTCTTAAGAGAAGTAAACCTGGGTGTATTTGTTCTTTAGGTATTTCAAATAGTATTGGACATTGAAGGGCTCACCGGTGACATCCATGAGAATCTGCTCCGGTGTTTTCATACCGCAACTGAAATGGATTTTATCCTTTAACCATGTATTGATGGTGTCAATTTTGTTTTCTCGAATCAAATGATCGACGTCCAAATCCTTGCGTAGAGCTGCGTCAAACTGAGCGGCATATGCGGTGCCCAAAGCATAGGTGGGGAAATAGCCAAACCCAACATTTCCACCCCAATGAACATCTTGTAGCACGCCTTCGGTGTCGGTCTGAGGGACTACGCCTAAATACTCTGCAGATTTGGCATTCCAAATTTCGGGTAAGTCTTTCACCTTTGCCTCGCCTGCAAATATGGCACGCTCGATTTCATAGCGCAGAATGATATGCAACGGGTAGGTCAATTCATCGGCTTCAATACGGGTCAAGACGGCTTTGCTTCGGTTGAGCATGCGCCAAAAATCATTGGCGGAATAATCATACAGTTCCGGAATGAATTTTTGCAGCGCTGAAAAATGAGTTTGCCAAAAGGCTTGGCTGCGTCCGATATAATTTTCATAGAAACGGGATTGGGACTCTCCGATTCCTGCAGAGGGGCCTCCATTTAAATTGGTACCCGCATAGGCCGGATTGCCTTGTTGGCTGTGAAGCGCGTGTCCCATTTCGTGCATGGCCGCCATCATGGCACCGGGGAAATAGTTTTCATTGTAGCGAACCGTAAAACGAACATCGGTTGGGGATCCCGAACCGGTGGTAAACGGATGCGCGCTGGTTTTGACGACACCGGCTTGCAAATCAAAATGGAAGGTTTCCACCATGTATTGCACGATTGCCTCTTGGCTAGCACGAGAAACCGGGATATATAAAGCGGTATCTTCAATCTTCCGCCCTTCAGTCAAGCAATGTTGCGTAAAAGGAACCAACTCGTCTTTTAAAGCGCCAAAGAAATGGTCGTATTTTTCCAGAGTCATTCCTTCTTCGTTGTCATCGATCAGAGTAGCAAAGTAATCTTCTTCTTTGATTCCACGGTAGGACAGGGAAGATTTGACATCGTTGAGAAAGCGTTCTAAGTGGGGGGCAAAGCATCCATAATCGTTGGTGCGTTTGGCTTCTTCCCAAACCCGAGCAATGATGGAGCGGTTTCGGGCAGCCTGAACATACTCCTCTGCGGGAATGTATCGGATCTTGTTGATGTTTTTCAAGTATTTTTTGGCTGAAATTTGATCCGCTTCCTCAAAATCACCCTGAGCAATCTCCTCTAACAAGGCGATATTGGCGGGGTTCATTTGGTAAGCAAACTGCTCTGCCGCTAATTCTCCTTGAATTTGGGCTCGGTATTGTACACTTTTACGAGGGGCTTCTGTTGCGGCATCCCAGCCAATCAGAAAACCGATATAACGTTGGCTGGCAATTTTGCGCTGATATGCTCGAAAGCTTTGTAATGTTTCTTCTTTGTTCACAATGGATCATTCCTTTCCTTCAAGCCTGTTCTTACTTGGGTCATTATAACACGGATATCAAAGAATTTCCAGACTTCGTAATAGATTGGTATAAAAGCAAGCATCTTGTGGCAGGAATGAAAGCCTGCTTTCACGAAGTTACTTTGTTGTGAGAATAATTATGAAACGAGGTGGGGAGAATGGAGCATCGTCCGTGTGATTTCATGTCATGGTTCAAAATTTTGGCAGCTGCAATTTTTTTGTTTTGGGGATTGCACAATATCGAGGTTCTATGGAGCGGTGTTTTGCTCTTCTTGCGTGTTTTAGCTCCCTTCATTATGGGCTTTTCAATTGCCTTTATCTTAAATATTCCCATGAAATTCAACGAATATCTGCTTTTCAAGAAGTTAAAGATTCCCATGCACTCTTCGCTGAAACGGCCGATTGCCTTGCTTCTGACTGTTATCATTTTTGCAGGAATTTTGGCGATTGTGATGGTTTCGGTGATTCCCGAGTTGTCGGCCACCTTGAAGCTTTTGCGTAATAATTTGCCTCAGTATTTTGAAAAAACTCAAGATTGGCTGGAAGAGATCTTAGCCTCGTGGCAATTCCAAGATGCTGTTGCGTGGGTGGAAGCGCTGGAATTCGATTGGAATCGCATTTTTAATACCATCACCGATATGGTTCAATCGTCGTTGGGAGGGATCTTCAATTCAACGGTGAGCATGGTCTCTTCGATTTTCAGTGGCGTATTTACCTTTGTTCTTTCTATGGTTTTTGCCGTGTATATGTTAATGGAAAAAGAAGTACTACGAAAACAACTGACCAAAGTGTTATATGCCTATGCCACTCCTCAACACAGCCAAACAACATTGGAAATTTTGGCCTTGACCCAGAAAACCTTTTCCAGTTTCATTGCCGGACAAGTTTTAGAAGCTCTGATCTTAGGTGTTCTGTTTTTGATTACGATGTTAATTTTCCGGTTCCCCTATGCGTTAGTCATTTCTATGTTTATTGGCTTTGCTTCCATTATTCCGGTCTTCGGTGCTTTTGTTGGGTTGTTCATCGGATTTTTCTTAATTCTCTTGGTCAATCCCATACAGGCCTTTTGGTTTAATTTGCTTTTCCTGGTCATCCAGCAAATAGAAGGCAATATTATTTATCCCAAGGTCATGAGCACTCGTATTGGCTTACCTTCGATCTGGGTTTTACTGGCCGTAACGCTCGGGGGCAGTTTATTGGGCGTTTGGGGCATTCTTTTGTTCATTCCCCTTTCTTCGGTGTTCTATACCTTGTTACGACGCGAGGTGCATCGTAAGCTCGATGAAAAAGAGTTAGAGATTCCTGTGATTACGCAACCTCCGATTGTAGATCAAGCACTTCTTTCCGCGAGCCTCACACCTAGGGTTGAGGAGGATCCTCCCAATGAAGTATGAGATCTCCTGCAAAGTCTGTAAAGAAGATGGAGTTTGCCTGGATGACCAAGAACGGGAGGAGCAACTAAAACGTTGGCTGGAACCGTATCTGGAACAGCACTCGTTGAACCTCGAGGGGTTGCTGGGCTTTGTTTTCACACCAAAATTAGTGGTGCATCAATACGGAGCAGAGTTTCTGAGACGGAAAAATGGGGAGTCCGTGATTCTTGTTTCAGAAGAGCTTTGGCAGGATGCACAGAATGACCAGGAGTCCGTTCAAATTTTACAAAACACCTTGCAACATGAAATTGCCCATGTTCACAATAACAATTGCCTACAACACGTAACAGGCAAACTCCTGTTGCAACAGACTGATAAAATTGAAGATTTAAGTACGATGATTTATCGTTTTTGGGATGAGTTTTATGCAGCTCGATTAGCTTCTGCTTCAGAGCCGGAAGAATTAGTGCAAGCAAAAATGACTGGTATTTTAACCGAAGCACGTTTATTAGCGCGCGAAATGAATTCTTTGGAGTCTCAACGTCATCTCAAGCGAGAAGAACATCTGCAAAATCTCTTTTTGTCTTGTATGTATTTGGCGGGAAGTTACAATGGATCTACAGAACACCGGGCGTTGATTCACCGAAGTGAGTTAGCGAGTACTCCTTTTGCTGAAGTTATTGCCACACTCAGCCAGATTGGCGATACATTGTTACAACAGTATCCTTTTCAACAGTACGAAGAGTTCCTCCCCTTGGCCGAAATCTATTTGCAATTTAAGGAACAAATGGACACCCGCTACCGCCCATTGTGGCGGAGAATTTTTTCACCAATGAAAATTGGAAAATTAATCATAAAAGATTAGAATGGCTTGATTTTCAAGCCATTCTTGCCTTTTTCATCAAAATAGGTTACAATTATCAAGTATGCATTTCAATATGAAATTGTGATATGGAGATGAGGAATCATCTTATAGAGGCAAGTTAGAAAGGGGTTCATTCATGGAAGCAACAAAACAAGACTATTTTGTTCCCTTCGAAACAATCTTACGGGATTACACGGGGGACACTTCTCAACTTATCCCCTTGCTGCAAAAGTTGCAGGAAGCGTATGGCTATTTACCACAGGATATCATTGTGCGGTTATCGTCTCATACCGGCATTAAGGTACCGGAGATTTTAGGCGTTGCAACCTTCTACTCACAATTCCGATTAACCCCCATGGGAAAACATGTGATAAAACTTTGTCATGGAACAGCCTGTCATGTCAATGGTGCCGACAACATTGGTGCCGCTATTTGTGACGAGCTAGGCATTGCGTTGGATGAAACTACAGAAGACGGGTTGTTCACCATTGAAACAGTCGCTTGCTTGGGCTGTTGTTCGTTAGCACCGGTGATGATGGTCGACGGTGAGGTGCACGGACGTTTGACTCAAGATAAAGCCCGCAAAGTTATTCGCGAGATCAAAAAGCAGGAGGTGAGTGCTCAATGAAGGTCATTGTTGGTTTAGGAAGTTGCGGTATTGCGGCCGGAGGCATGAAGGTTTACGACAAACTCTATGAACTCATTGAAAACACCCCCGGTATGGAGGTCTCTTTGACTTCTACCGGATGCATGGGAATGTGTTTTGCCGAACCTCTAGTAGAGATTCAAGATGATCAGGGAAGTGCGGTCTATGGACTGTTAGACGAAAAATCCACCGCCGAAGTCTTTCAAGCTCATATTGTTCAGGGGAAGCCCTTGGAAAAATATATTGTAAAATCCGAAACGGCCACTTGTGCGGATGACACCTTCTTTGATAAACAAGTTCGTATTGTATTGGCTCGTTGTGGAGCGATTGATCCAGAAAACTTGGAGGACGCATTGGCCATGGATGCCTATAAGGGCTTGGAAAAGGCCTTGACCATGCAGCCGGCTGACGTGGTTAATGAAGTTTTGCAAAGCGGCTTAAAGGGTCGTGGCGGAGCTGGGTTCCCTACGGGATTAAAGTGGAAATTTGCAATGAACTCACCGTCTGACCAAAAATATATGATTTGTAATGCAGACGAAGGTGACCCCGGCGCCTTTATGGACCGTTCGGTTCTGGAGGGAGATCCTCATTCCGTTTTGGAAGGCATGATCATTGGTGGTTATGCCATTGGCGCCAGTGAAGGCGTGATTTATGCACGAGCCGAGTATCCTATTGCTGTCAAACGATTAGAAATTGCCATTCATCAAGCAGAAGAACGAGGATTCTTAGGGAAAAATATTTTAGGTTCCGGATTTGACTTTCATATCAAAGTGATGCAGGGAGCAGGCGCTTTTGTTTGCGGTGAAGAAACTGCGCTGATGGCTTCGGTGGAAGGCCAAAGAGGAATGCCGCGTATTCGCCCGCCATTTCCAGCAGAAAAAGGCTTATTCGGAAAGCCCAGTAACATCAACAATGTGGAAACATTGGCTAATATTGGCTGGATTTTACGCAATGGGGCTAAAGAATTCACTAAATATGGCACTGAAAAGAGCAAAGGAACCAAAGTATTTGCTTTGGCAGGAAAAATCAAACGAGGTGGCTTGGTGGAAGTGCCCATTGGCATGACCATTCGCGAAGTCATCTATGATATCGGTGGAGGCTCCTCTTCGGGCAAACCGGTCAAAGCGGTTCAATTGGGCGGACCTTCCGGTGGATGTATTCCGGAAAGTTTATTTGATACGCTCATTGATTATGACACCCTTTCCGCGACCGGAGCAATCATGGGTAGTGGCGGTATGATTGTTATGGATGAAGATAACTGTATGGTAGACATCGCCCGCTACTTCTTGGATTTCACTCAGAATGAAAGCTGTGGTAAATGTACCTTCTGCCGTGTTGGTACTAAACGCATGCTGGAAATCCTGACCCGAATCACCGAAGGCAAAGGCAAAGAAGGTGACATCGAGGCGTTAGAAGTCCTCGCCGAGCAAGTACGTAAAAATTCGCTCTGTGGTTTAGGTCAAACAGCACCGAACCCGGTGTTGACAACCTTGCGTTATTATCGGCACGAATATGAAGCACATATTAAAGAGCAGAAATGTCCGTCCCTGCAATGCCGCTCCCTGATTTCTTATCGAATTGATCCGGTGCTTTGTACCGGTTGTACTATTTGTGCGCGCAATTGTCCGGTTCATTGCATCAGTGGCGAAGTGCGCAAGACCCATGTTATAGATCAAGATATTTGTACCCGCTGCGGAACTTGTAAGGCTGTTTGCCGATTCGGCGCCGTGATTGTGGAGTAAGGAGGAAGACGATGAGTACAGTACATTTCACCATCAACGGATTGCAATGTGAAACTGAAAAAGGCACCTCTGTTTTGCAGGCCGCATTGGCACACGGCATTGAGATTCCGAATTTGTGTAAAGACCAACGTATGGAGGCCTTTGGAGCTTGTATGTTGTGTCGTGTGGAAATCGATGGAGCACGAGGCAACCCTTTAGCGTGTGCTACCCCGGTAACCGAAGGCATGGTCATTCGCAGTGAAACCGATGCCGTCAATGAATCGAGACGGGTTTGCTTGGAGCTGTTATTATCGGAACATACCGGTGACTGCGTAGCCCCCTGCACCATGACTTGTCCAGCACATATTGATGTGCACCATTATATTGAACATATCGGCAACGGGGAATATGAAAAGGCCTTGCAACTGATCAAACAACAGAACCCCTTGCCATCGGTTTGCGGACGTGTTTGCACCAAACCCTGTGAAGACGAATGTCGCCGAAACTTGGTGGATGAGCGGGTTGGGATCAACAACTTGAAACGGTTTGCTTCAGACTATGACCGTTTGCACGGCCCCTATATTCCGGAAATTTCATCTGCCAGCGGTAAAAAGATTGCCGTGATCGGTGCCGGTCCTTCCGGGTTATCGTGTGCCTATTATTCAGCCATCTTCGGCCACAAAGTCACCGTCTTTGAAAAACATGCGAATCCCGGCGGCATGTTACGTTATGGCATTCCATCGTATCGTTTGCCCCGAGAAATCTTGGATTTTGAAGTCGGCATCATCGAAAAGATGGGTGTGGAGTTCCGCTATGGAGTGGAATTCGGCAAGGATATCGATTACAAGAAATTAAAAGCTATGGGTTATGACGCAATTTTCTTAGGCGTTGGTTCTCAAAAAGGATGGGATCTAGGGTGTGAAGGTGAAGATCGTTGTAGCCGAATTTACACAGGTGTAGATTTCTTGGAACGGGTTGAGAAATACAACGATATTGATTTCACCGGGTTGACCGTTATGGTCGTCGGTGCCGGTAATACGGCTATTGATGCTGCCCGTACTTCGGTTCGTTTGGGAGCGGAACATGTTCAAATTATTTACCGTCGTGGACGTGCTGAAATGCCGGCTCATCCGGAAGAAATCCATGCAGCCGAACAAGAAGGCGTGGAGATGGTTACCTTGACCAACCCCAAAGCTGTGGCTATGGATGGCGAAACGATTGCCGTAACCTTGATCGATATGGCACTCGGAGAACCCGATGCCTCCGGTCGTTGCCGTCCAGTGCCGATTGAAGGTTCGGATCATCTTTGCATGGCCGATATCGTGATTGCGGCTATTGGTCAAACCCAAGATTTATCGTTTATCAATGATGAATTTCAATTGAAGACCAACCGAGGCACGATTGTTGCCGACTCCAACACGACCCAAACCAATCTCCCCGATGTATTTGCCGGTGGCGATGCCGTTACCGGACCTGCTACAGCGATTCAAGCAATCGCAGCCGGGGCAAAAGGGGCTCGATCGATTGACCGTTTCTTCAATAATCAACCTTTGCCGAAAGCAGAATATGATCATGTGATGGGCAAGAAAATCCAAGATGTTTCTCCGATTTATTATGAAGGAGAAGTTAAAAAGGAAAAACAACGTCCGGCAGAATTGGAACCCAGCGTTCGGATTAAGGGCTTTTCAGAAGTAGAATTGACCTTTACCGAAGAACAAGCCAAAGCCGAAGCCTTGCGGTGCTTAAAATGCGGTTGCGGCGATGCGTTGGATTGTCAACTACGAAAATATTCCACAAAATATGATGCAAATCAGTTTGCTTTTGAAGGTGAGAAGCATGCAAAACCGCTCGATACCAGTCATCCGGTATTTGTGCGAGATCCCAAAAAGTGTATTCTTTGCGGGACCTGCGTGCGGGTTTGCCGCGATATCGCTGGTGTTAATATGATTGGGTTCCTTTACAGAGGGAGCGGTACTGAAACCGTACCCTACTTACCCGGCATGATGACGGGCGAAAAGTCTTGCGAAAACTGCAGACTTTGTGTGGAAGCGTGTCCCACCGGAGCCCTTCTCTTTAAGTAACTTTGTTCTGTCAACCATAATAGAGAAAAGGCGCTGAAGCATTTAGAACACCCCATTGAGTTATTCCTTGTAACGTCACAGGAATCTCGGAAGTCATGTTATTGACGACTTCACCGTCAATATGAAAAACATCACTACTCAATAGGTTTTGAGCAGTTATTTCGGTTTGAAGTTGGGTAACCGGGTCAGTATAACCCTCGACCTGTACGGACAATGTTGCTCCGGCGGGCGTTGCACCGGATC
>Ga0334882_1002388_pt1 | contig 19389 bp, 12 predicted proteins | sample GraSluR1_MG_5_FD_207226 | JGI IMG/M metagenome (GOLD analysis project Ga0334882, IMG submission 207226) | Sludge microbial communities from methane-producing bioreactor in Wageningen University, Netherlands - Granular Sludge_15_04-R1 | ecosystem: Engineered > Bioreactor > Anaerobic >...
AGCCAATGTATTTCCCCAGAGTGAGGCTGCAATAAATGAAATTAACCGTCTTGAAAAGGAATACACCGAATTATTCACTGGTAAGGTTTGGAAAGAAACACGCACATTTACATACCAGGTGATACCACGCAGGGAGATGACCGGAAATCCGTTAACACTTTTCAGATTCTCCGAAGCGACCGGCCCGGGTGCAACAACAGATAATACCGGAATTCCCGTTTTAATAGATTTTTCTCCCGAAATGAAAACAAAGGATCTGTCAATAATAAGAAGACCCCGGACTGATGCCTCTGTACCGGTATATGATAAGCTTTATTACAGGGTACCGGATGTGGTCAATATAAGAATATACACCGGTAATGAAATATTAAACAGCTCCAGACGATTAATCTGTCAGTTTGGAGAAATTCTGCAGCTGCCCGGTAATTATATATTAGGATCCTACTGAATCCTGCCTTTGAAGCTCTTCTGAAAATCTTCCCACTTCTGCTTTTCATAAGCCTTGTCGGCAAAAAAGCTCAGAAGAATTTCCATATCCTTTGGCTGTCTGAATCCCGGGACAGGCGATATTCCATACTTGTTACCCTGCTGTGTGAGAAAGACTACAGTAGGATAGGAGAGCTGGCCCTGCAGCAGAGCAGCCGCAAGCTGGTGCGTACGTCCGATCTTACCGTCATTTATGAAAGTCTGACCGAGGAAAGTGACACTCTCCTTACCTTCAGCATCAAATTTAACAGGATAGTACTTCGTGTTCAGAATATCAGCAATAACTTCATTTGTAAAGGTTTCCTGATCCATCTTCTTACACCATCCGCACCAGTCCGTATAAGCGTCAATAAATATTGGTCTCGGTGATTTCTTCAGCATCGCTTCCGCCTCCTCAAGAGAATACCATTTCACTACCGAATTCTGCGAATAGGAGGTTACACTCATCAGCATGACGGATATAATAACAATTATCTTTTTCATACGTAAATAATTTTGATTTTAAAGGTCACTTGGCTTGTCCCGATTTATCGGGAGAACCCCCATGTGTTAATTATTTTCATTCTTGTTTGTCCCGATTAATCGGGATTTGGGTTTCATATTTTTAATTTGAAATTAGTTCCAGAAAATTTCGTGCAAAATAAAGCAAAATTATCTGTTTGTCCAGCCAATAAAAACTGTGATTTGTATCTATAACACATTTTTTTGATATTGGTTCATTAATGATGAATCTGTAAGGAATTTCATTCAAATATTTTTCTACATTTACCGGCAAAATTAGAAAATCTTGTCAATTATGAATATCGAAAAGAAGACGCTGAGGGATTCAATTGCGCTGAGATGGTTTGTTCTTGTTCTGGTCAGTTCACTTATGTTTGCCACCTACTGGTTCCAGGACTTCTTCTCCGGCCTGAAGGGGCTCATGGAATCTGAAATGGGATTCACAAGTGAAGAGTTCGGGAGGATCATCGGGCTTACCACCATTGCGAACATGTTCGGGATGATTATCGTCGGAGGAGTAATACTCGATAAATGGGGAATAAGGCTTGCAGGTTTTGTTTTCGGTGGACTTGCAGCAGTGGGGGGAGCAATTACCGCACTGGCTGCAGCTGGTTTCTTCGGCGATAATCATGGTACCATGCTGACCATGATGATAGTAGGAAGGATCATGTTTGGATCGGGACTTGAAATTACATGCGTGGTCGTAACCAAAACAACCGTAAAATGGTTTAAGGGATACGAGCTGGCTCTTGCGATGGCAATCAATATCGGATTCGGGCGACTCGGTTCAGCGCTCGGTATTGCTGTATCGCCCGATATAGCAAGCGGAGTCGTTTCTCCTGCTGTCACTTTCGCAGCCACACTTATGGGACTGGCATTGATTCTTTTCCTTATTTATACTTTCTTCGACAGGAAGCTCGATGCACAGAGAACAATAAAGAGTGCCGAGACTTCAGTTGAAGAAGATTTCAGGTTTTCAGACCTTGTGAAACTGGCCACTAATCCCTCATTCATATATATAGCTTTGCTGTGCGTATCATTCTATGCGGCAGTCTTCCCTTTTATCCAATATGCGCCGGATATGCTTGTTAATAAGTTTAACTTCAGCTATGTACTGCCCGATGATCCCAACAGTAATATTGTGCTTTTCGGAAGCAAGGCAATAGGGAATTCAAGTGTTTTTATTGTTCTCTTTATTTTCGGGCTCGCTTTTTCGCTGGTGCCGTCAAACCTTAAAACCAGAGTGAATAAGAATATTTCAATGCTTATCATATTTTGTCTTTTCCTGTTCTTTATCTGGCTGCTCAGGGATACCTTCAGGCTCTGGTTCACAAACGGACCGAAAACAGCATCCCTCATACCTCTTGGAACAATTCTCTTTACGCCTATCTTCGGAAATTTTGTCGACAAGAAAGGATATGGCGCCTCAATTATGATACTTGGATCGCTGCTCCTTATTTTCGCTCATTTGTCTCTCTCTCTGTTCAGTATAAAAATACTTGCATATCTCGGGTTATTGAGTCTTGGAATTGCATTCTCCCTTGTACCGGCTGCCATGTGGCCATCGGTCGCAAAAATTGTGGCCGAAAACCGTCTGGGGACAGCTTACGCTTCAATGTTCACGGTACAGAACTGGGGACTGGGACTCTTTTTCTGGGGTATAGGGGCGGTGCTCGACCTTGCCAACAGGAAGAACCTTGTGGCAATCCGTGCCGGAGAAATGAATTACGACTATACAGTGCCCATTTCGATTCTTGTAATATGCGGGGTTGTCTCAATATTTCTTGCATATAAACTGAAACAAGCCGATAAACGACAGGGATACGGACTTGAACTGCCTTCCGGCCAGAAACCGGAATAACATAGCAACCAGTCATCCGCCTTCGCCACCGACTTCGCCAATGCTTCGTCGGTCAAAGAAGGCTACGGCGGACGAAGCCAGTCACCAATTACCAATTACCAATTACCAATCACCAATCACCATCAACAATGAAACCAATCGAGTTCGAAAAATCACAAGTCTTCAGCTTCGGCGGATCGATAGATTATTCCGATGGAGGTATTGTCAGCAAGAGCGTTCTGAAAAAAGAAACAGGCAACATATCTTTATTTGCTTTTGCGAAAGGGGAAGGACTGAGCGAACATACTGCTCCTTTTGACGCTCTTATCCAGGTGGTTGATGGGAGAGGAGAGATAATTATAGGTGGTAAACCTTACCTGCTTGAAACCGGTGATGCGATAATCATGCCTGCCGGAATTCCGCATTCGGTTAACGCTGTGGAGAAATTCAAGATGGTGCTGACAATGCTCAGGAGCAAATAGGTTCAGGACTTCTTTATTATCTCTCCGTTCATCAGAAAATCACGGTGCGATTTGACCATATTTATTGTGTAGAGTACAAGATTTTTACTCTCTGAGAGGAGATTAAGATAAAGAAGGGTATTGCGTGTCCCTACAAGTTCAGCCTTAACGCATTTGACCTGTTTCTTCTTCATTTTAATTATCAGGTCAAGAATGGCCTGCTGCTGCGAAATAAGTTTCGTTAGATCCTTAAAATCCTTTTTCTTGCTGATGGAAAGTATCTCATCGTAGAATGAGGATATCGATTCGTTCAGTTCATGCAGGTCTTTGATCTGTTCGCGGATCAGAGGCGGATGATTGTTGTCGAGGTGCTCGAAAACAGGTTCAGCTATGAACCTGAGACTGTGGGCTATTTCTCTTATATAATCGAGTATCTGCACGTAATAGGGACCTGTTTCTACTTCACCCTCTTCAAGCTTCTGCAGGGTGGGGTAAATGTTATATTTGAGTTCCTTGGTATACAGGTTGAGCTCCTCTATCTTCCGGAGAACTTTCTTCATCTTCTTCCTGTCCTCCCTTATCAGGTTGAGTATGGATGAGAAATAAAGTTTTGATACGGAATTTACCATACTTACTATGGTGGAGTTGCATTTGTTCAATATATTCTCGCCGTTAAGAGTCTCATTTTCCTCGAAATCATCCTTCTTCTTCTTCTGTTTTTCAACTCTCTTTCTGTGCAGCAGAGTGGTACGTACAACAAAAACAATTGCAAGCGCCACGGCGATGAGAGTCGCTATGATGCCTCCCCAGTTAAGCAATATGGCAACCAGAAAAGCTACAGTAAATGCGGTTAATGCTGTAAAGAACCATCCCCCAATCACACTCAGGACTCCTGTAATACGATAAACCGCACTCTCCCTTCCCCAGGCCCTGTCGGAAAGGGATGTGCCCATGGCAACCATAAAGGTTACATAAGTGGTAGATAGTGGCAATTTGAGCGATGTCGCCGTTGCTATCAGAATGCTTGCCACAAACATGTTGACCGATGCTCTCAGAAGGTCAAACGAAGAGGTGTCCTTTCCTGCCTTCCTCTTTTTCGTGTAATCTTCCAGATCAAATCTTTTCCCGATAAAGTGGACCAGCTTATCCGGTACCAGCCTTTTAAAAAACCTGGTGGTCTCAACCATGCCTCTTACAAGAGATCTTGAAACCAGTGTTGATGAGAACCTTTCTGATCCTGTTCCCTGCCTTGCAAGAGATATCTCTGTTTGTGACACAGTTCTGGCTTTTCTTGAGAGAAGGAGGGTCCCTACCATTATCAATCCTGCAGTGAGAAGTAGCATAGTAGGTGTTCTCACAGGTTCAGCAAGCACTCCCATTCCAAATGTTTCGGGCGTCAGCGAGGGATCACTCATGTACTCCCTGAACGACTCAAGCCCCGCCAGGGGAACACCAATGAAGTTAACCAGGTCATTGCCGGCAAATGCCATCGCAAGGGAAAATGTCCCTATGAGTATTATAATTCTGAGTATATTTACTTTAAAGAGGCTAATCAGTATCTGAAGCAGAACAACAAATCCTGCAAAACAGTAAAACAAAAGCTTCAATGTGTTCGTTTGAAGCCACTCAAGAGCTTCCTCTGTTATAAAAGAAGCACCTTTTGCTCCCTTTACAAGCATGAAATATACTATCGCAGTTATGGCAACAGCGCCCCAAACGGCCCCGAAATACTTCATGTACCGTTCATAACTGAATGAAAAGATCATCCTGGTGATAAACTGAACTATCATGCCACAGGTAAATGCAATAACGACAGACAGAAGAATACCTGAAATGATTGCCAGCGCCTTCCCTGAATTGATGTAATTACCAAGATCTCCAACTGTATCGGTTGAATTGAATATTTTTATCAGAGAAACTGCCACTGCAGCACCCAGCAGTTCAAATACTATCGATACAGTGGTTGATGTGGGAAATCCAAAGGTGTTGAATGTGTCAAGAAGGACCACATCAGTTATCATCACTGCAAGAAAAATGATCATTATCTCTGAAAAATAGAACTGTCCGGGGTGAAATATCCCCGATCTGGCAATCTCCATCATGCCACTCGAAAAAGTGGCCCCGACCATAACCCCGAGCCCGGCTATAAGGAGTATAACCTTAAAAGGTGCAACCTTTGATCCGATTGCAGAGTTCAGGAAATTTGCCGCATCGTTGGTGATCCCGACTATAAGGTCAGATACAGCAAGGAATAACAGGACTATAACAAATACGAGATAAATATTCACCAATATGTGGTTTAATAGTACTCCTTCAATTCCGCCGTGAAATTAGAACAATTCAGCTGAAATTCAAAGCTGTCAAATTGTTAAGTTTTTGTTACAAAATCCTGCGGTATGACCATATGTTCTATTTTTTGGGATCAGATGAATAAGGGTTTCATATAAAAATAGTATTTTTGAGTCTGCTCAAAAAAGTGCAGATTAGAATCGTATCTTTTTTTGCCGCCTAACCCCCAGCAGGGGGAATTATTTAAAAAAAGGTATCTGGAAAGTCCCCTTTCGGGCCTGCCTGCCGTAGCGGCAGCACAGGCAGGGATTTAGAGGCAAAAACACTTTTCGGAGTAATTGAACATTAAAATTATTAACTTATTATAAACATATATCATGAACGACATAAGAAAACTCAAGCCAGAGCCACTATGGAATTATTTCCACGATATCACCCGGATACCACATCCGTCAAAGAAGGAGACTATGCTGGTTGAATATATCAGGGAGTTTGGAAAAAAGAACAATCTTGAAACAGTGGTTGACGAAACCGGCAATGTCGTTATCAGAAAGCCTGCCACAAAAGGTTTGGAGAAGCTGAAAGGTGTTATTCTGCAGGCACACCTCGATATGGTTCCGCAGAAGAACAGTAATAAGAAGCATGATTTTGAGAAAGATCCGATTGATACAATCATCGATGGCGACTGGGTAAAGGCCGATGGCACAACCCTCGGTTCGGATAACGGCATAGGTGTGGCAGCTGCATTAACCATACTGGCTTCTGACTCGATAGCGCACGGACCTCTGGAAGTGTTACTTACAATAGATGAAGAGACCGGGATGACAGGTGCCTTCGGACTTACGAAGGGATTTCTCATAGGTGACATTCTTATTAACCTCGATTCTGAGGATGAGGGAGAGCTCTATGTTGGCTGCGCCGGGGGCATTGACATAAGCGTCGGTAAAGATTATGCTGAGGAAAAATCACCAAAAGGAATGACGGCATTCAGGGTTGTAGTAAAAGGACTCAGGGGAGGACATTCAGGAATTGATATTGCACTGGGAAGAGCCAATTCCAATAAGATAATGTCACGCTTCCTGATGCAGGCTGAATCTGATTTTGGCATAAGGGTGGCTGATATCGCCGGAGGAGACCTCAGAAATGCAATACCGCGCGAATCCCATTCATTGATTGTCGTTCCTGAAATTAAAGCTGCCGAATTCAGAAAGTTTGTAGAAGAGTACGAAAAAATGTACAGGGCAGAGTTCGCTGATACGGAACCTGACCTCAGCTTCACGGCAGAAGAGGCTGAGATACCGGATAAAGTAATGAACCAGGGAGATCAGTACAGGATAATAAGAGCTCTATTTGCCTCCCCGAACGGTGTTCAGAGAATGAGTCAGGCTATGAAGGGTCTTGTCGAAACATCAAACAACCTGGCAATAGTGAAATGTGCAAATGGCAAATTCGAAGCAAGTAATCTTACCCGCAGCTCTGTTGACTCGGCAAAAGAGGCCACTGCCTGGAAAATTGCTGCAGTGTTCCACCTGATAGGAGCCGATGTTAAGATGCCGGGGAGCTACCCGGGATGGAAGCCTGACATGGATTCACCGATCCTTAAGACTATGAGCGGAGTATACGAGAATATGTATGGAAAGATACCGGAAGTTAAAGCAATACATGCCGGACTTGAATGCGGAATAATAGGAGGCGTTTACAAAAACCTGGATATGATCTCATTCGGTCCGACAATAAGACATCCTCATTCACCGGATGAAAAGGTAAATATTCCTACAGTAGTTAAATTCTTTGATTTTCTGTGTGAAACATTAAAGAATGTGCCGGAGGCCTAGTCGGGTTTGATCTCAACCAGGATATCATCCTTCATCACATTCATGGATGCTTTGACAGCCACATTCAAGACCTTGCCGTTGACGGGAGACTGAATCTCGTTCTGCATCTTCATGGCCTCCAGTATCACAACCGGCTCACCCCGTAAAACATCAGCACCTTCCCGGACAAGAACATCAATTATCTTACCGGGCATAGGCGCTTTGATCAGTTCTTTTTCAGCCTTCCCTTTTGTTGTGCTGAGAACCTTCATCCTTTTCAGGGAGAAAGGGGTTTCAACGGTGAATGTGTAACTGATATCGTTAAAGAGTATCTCGTATTTGTTTTGCCTCGACCTAATCACCTCTACCGGATACTTGCGATTCTTCCATAAGATATAGGTGCCAAATTTTTCATCAGCCTTTAAACTTACTTCATAATCTCTTTTCCCGAGCCTGATGGTCTGCTTCAGAGGCAGGGGGAAGCAGTATCTTCTCTTTTCCGAAGATAGCGCATATAATTTTTTGATGTTTAATGTGTCGCCTGACATAATGTGCAATTAACTTTAAAACTGATTAATCCTCTTATTCAGCAACCAGGGGCTCATTTCCTTCCCTTCCTGAAAATCCACATTTATGCTGTCATCCTGCAGGTTCTCTTCAATGAAGAGTTTTGTTGCAAGCCATGCGGCGAGCATCTCCTCATACTCACTGTTAAAATAGTACCTGTCAAGATCTTTCTCAATAAAGGCCGTAGTAAAGCTCCCTTCCAGAAATTTCGGATGGCGTACAAGCATGCGGAAGAAGGGAAGGGTGGTTTTTGTACCCTTAATCCATACTTTGTCGAGTGCCATCTTGCAGTTCCTTATGGCTTCTTTCCTGTCATTTCCCCTCACAATAAGTTTGGCGATCATCGAATCGAAATTTGCCACTATCACCGAACCGGCCTTTACTCCTGTATCAATCCTTATATTTTGTCCTGCCGGAAGACTCAGGCTTTCAATCTTGCCCGGATCGGGGGCAAAACCCGCCTGCACATCTTCTGCATTTATCCTGCATTCAATCGCCCATCCGCTCAGTCTGATATCTTCCTGCCTTATCTTCAGCGATTCTCCGTTGGCCACGCGTATCTGCTGTTCTATCAGATCTATACCGGTAATTATTTCCGTTACCGGATGCTCAACCTGTATCCTGGTATTCATCTCCATAAAGTAGAAATTCCTGTCGGAGTCAAGAAGAAATTCTACTGTTCCGGCCGAATAATAATTAACTGCCCTTGCTATCTGAACGGCAACTTGTCCCATCTCTTCCCTCAGGTCATCATCAAGCGCCACAGAAGGAGCCTCCTCAAGCAGCTTCTGATGCTTCCTCTGAATGGAACATTCTCTCTCACCCAGGTGGATAATGTTTCCTTTTGTGTCACCAAGTATTTGAAACTCAATATGTTTTGGGTTTTCAATATACTTTTCAATAAATACTGAGGGATCATTAAATGCCTTTTCGGCTTCCTTGCTGGCAATGATGAACATTTTTTCCATCTCCTCAGCCTTCCTGACGATCCTCATTCCCCGGCCGCCTCCCCCCGACGCAGCTTTGATGATAACAGGATATCCTATTCTGTCGGCAATGGCAACTGCCTCAACTTCATTTCCGATGTTACCTTCGCTTCCCATAGCCATAGGTAAACCACCTGCGAGAGCTATCCTGCGGGCAATGGTCTTGTTTCCCATTTTGTATATCGCATCAGGTGAAGGACCAATAAATATTATACCCTGTTCGGCACACTTCTGGGCAAAATATGCATTCTCCGCAAGAAAACCATACCCGGGGTGAACAGAATCGCACTCTGTTCCACGGGCAATTGCAATAATTTTCTCAATATCAAGAAAGACCGGGATCTCCGAAACATCCTCCGTATTGTCATAAACCCTGTCGGCATACGAAAGATACATGGCATTTGGTTCATAAGCTGTCCTGACGACAACAGTCTGGATTTTCATCCTTTTTGCAGTCATCATGATCCTTATGGCTATCTCGCCACGGTTCGCTATCAGTATCCGCTTTATTTTCATTACTTTTTCATTTCTCCGTTTCATGTCTTCGGTATTTTATCGCTCAGGGCTCAGAGCACAGGGCTCAGGGCAAGAAATTATTTATTTGCCAACTGCCAATTGCCAACTGCTTCTCATCTTCGGTCTTCGGTCTTCCGTCTTCCGTCTTCGGTCTTCGGTCTTCGGTCTTCCCTGCCCGACTGACTGCGTCAGCGGTCAGGCGGGGGTCTTCCGTCTTCGGTCTTCCGTCTTCCGTCTTCCGTCTTCGGTCTTCCGTCTTTCTATAATGGCATATTCCCATGCTTCCTGGCAGGAACCTTAACCCACTTGTTGCTCAGAGCGGTAAGGGCCGAGATGATCTTCTTCCTTGTTATTGCAGGGTCAATTACTTCATCAATATAGCCGCTTTCGTCAGCTACAAAAGGATTGGCAAGCTTGTCCCGGTATTTCTTCACCAGTTCTTTTTTCAGCCCGGCAGGATCAGCCGCCTGGGCAAGTTCTCTCCTGTAAAGAACTGCCACTGCTCCATCAGGTCCCATTACAGCAATTTCAGCTGAGGGCCAGGCAAAATTAAAATCTCCTCCGAGATTCTTACTGTTCATGACAATAAATGCACCCCCATATGCTTTTCTCAGGATGATCGTTATTTTTGGTACGGTTGCCTCACTGTAGGCAAAAAGCATCTTGGCTCCATGGCGTATTATTCCTCCGTGTTCCTGGTCAATTCCCGGTAAAAATCCCGGCACATCCTCGAGTGTCAGTATAGGAATGTTGAATGCATCGCAGAACCTTATGAACCTGGCTCCTTTTGTTGAGGAATCAATATCAAGGACTCCGGCAAGTACCTTCGGCTGATTTGCTACAATTCCGATACTCTTGCCCTTAAGCCTTGCAAAGCCTGTTATCAGGCTTGGTGCGAACAGCTCTGATATTTCAAAGAAACTGTTCCTGTCAACAATCTGGTTAATAATATCCTTTACATCGTATGCCTTGTTGGGATCGTCCGGGATCATATCCCTCAGTTTCTTGTTTACATCGGGTACCGAACCATCATCAGGCACAACGGGAGGGTTCTCAACATTATTTGACGGCAGGTAGGAGAGAAATTTTTTAAGTGCCAGTATTGTGTTCTCTTCATCATCATAGATAAGATGAGCCACTCCGCTTTTACGGGCATGAACTTCAGCTCCTCCCAGCTGTTCGAATGTAACATCTTCGTTAAGAACTTCTTTCACAACGTTAGGTCCGGTTACGAACATGTAGCTGGTATGATTCACCATGAAGACAAAATCTGTCAGCGCAGGCGAATAGACCGCACCTCCGGCTGCCGGGCCCAGTATGACTGATATCTGCGGGATAATGCCTGAGGAGTGTATTATGTTATGAAAGATTGAAGCGTACCCGCTGAGGCTTGCCACACCCTCCTGAATTCTGGCTCCGCCGGAATCAATGAGCCCTATGATCGGTGAGCCCATCTTGAGCGCCATCTCCTGTATCTTGGCAATCTTCCGTGCATGGACTATGCCCAGTGAACCACCCATTATGGTGAAATCCTGAGCATACGAGAATACCAGTCGCCCGTTTACCTTTCCGTGCCCTGTTATTACACCATCACCATATGATTTCTCGACCCTCCCGAATTCAACAGGCTGGTCGGCCGGAGTTACAAATGCATCTATTTCTTCAAAAGTGCCGGGATCAAAAAGAAGGTTAATGCGTTCATAAGCAGTGAGTTTGCCTTTGGAGTGCTGTTTTGCGGCCTGCTTGGAGCTGTACTGTTTTTTTCTCGCTTCCTGCCTTTCAAGAAATGCTTTGTAATACCTTCCGGATAAATCCATTTTTATACCTTTTATTATATATATGAGTTCCTCTGCTAAGAGTCACCCGGTATTTCAAACGGCTTCAAAAATAGTCAAACTTAACTTAATTGCAAATTAAAGATTCGAACGTCTGGCAAACTGGTTGAGTAAACTATTGTATATAAGTTGATTATTTTTATTTTCTATTCGACCACGAAAGAAAGCGATAAATAAATCTCTTTTTCCGATTTATGGATAAAGAGCTTCAAGGCTCCATCTGATGGTCTTTTGAGGTCTATTAAAAACATTAATTTATCAATTTAATAATGGCAAAAATCACGAAAGTTGTTTGGTTTTGATTTTTTTTTCTATTTTCGCAGAAATTGGATTTACCTTTTTAACCTAAAATCAAGTATTTATGAAAAAAGTCCTAGTTTTTATTTCGCTGTTGCTGATAACAGGTTCGATTGTTATCGCTCAGACAGTGCAAATCACCGGGAATGTAAAAGGATCGGAGGACGGTCTTGCGATGCCCGGGGTTTTCGTACAGGTGAAGGGGACAACCATCGGAACAATTACTGGTCTCGATGGCAATTACTCCCTTTCAGTACCTGCCTCGGCCCAGAATCTTGTTTTCAGCTTTGTCGGCTTTGTCACCCACGAGGAACCTATCCAGGGGAGGACAAGGATCGACGTTACGCTGAAGCAGGATCTGTACAACGTTGATGAAGTAGTCGTTGTAGCTTATGGTACGCAGCAGAGGCGGGACATTGCCGGAGCTATCACCACCGTTAAGGGTGATGCCATCAAGTCGGTTCCAGTGCAGAGCTTTGACCAGGCGCTGGCAGGAAGGGCCGCAGGTGTTTCTATTGTTATGCCCAACGGTGTGCTCAACAACCCGCCGGTTATCCGGATCAGGGGATTCAACTCGATCACATCCAGTTCTAATCCGCTCATCATCGTTGATGGTGTTCCTGTATTTACAGGTAATGTTGGGGGAACAGCAATCCAGAACTCTCTTGCAGATATAAACCCTGCAGATATCCAGTCAATGGAGGTTCTGAAGGATGCTTCTGCAACAGCCCTGTATGGCTCAAGAGCTGCCAATGGTGTAATAATTATCACAACCAGACGCGGCGCAGGTGCCAGGACAAGGGTTACATACGATGGCTATGCAGGATGGACAGAGCCGTACAGGATGTTCGACCTCATGAACCCCGAGCAGTATTTTAATCATAAGAACCTTGCCCTCGAGAACGCAGGCTCTTCAGCCAGACTCGTATGGCCAACCGATGCCAGCGGAAAGCCGATTGAAACATACTGGCCCGACTATGTCTACCAAAAAGGTTTCCAGCAGAGCCATGCAATAACTGCATCAGGCTCATCACCTACAACCTCCTACTTCCTTTCTGTCGGTTACACTGATCAGGATGGTATGTTCAAGAAGAACTCTTATAACAGGCAGAATGCAAGAATGAATTTAGACCACAAGCTTAACAGGTATGTCAACATCGGAGCCAGTATAGCATATACAAATGGTTACACGAAATCACCCGATACAGGTGCCTCATTTTCTACTGCAGGAGCTGCCCGTCTGGCTTTCGTTCTGCCGCCGATAATCGGCCCCTATCTGAATGATGGATCATACAATATTTCCGGTTCAGGTATCGGTGGTATGGGAACAGGCCTTGGTGCCTCACTCGGCTACCATAATCCAGTAGCAATATTTGATCTCAACAAGCATACCACGGAAACAGAAAGATTACTTGCAACCCTTTCAGCAACCGTTGAACCCCTTGCCGGCCTTGTCTTCAAGACTGTTTACGGGATTGACAACCTCGCCAGGGAGACAACCACATTCTGGTCTCCCGTTACAGGTAACGGATACGGTTATAATGGTCTTGCGGACAATGTTTTTTATCGCAATAATAGATGGACCTGGACCAATACAGCCAACTATAACAAAACATTTTTTGAAAGGCTTACCATTGGTCTTCTGGGAGGTTTTGAACAGCAGAGAACAGTTAACACAAGCTGGGAAGGCTGGAAAACAGGTGTCTCTGATCCGTTCTTCACCCAGTATCAGGGCTCATGGTCTACTGCCCAGATCGGAGGTGGCGGATACGGAGAGAATTATTACATCTCCTATTTCGGCCGTGTCAATACCAACTGGGACAGGAAATATTATCTTGAGGGTAGTATAAGACGGGACGGTTTCAGCGGTCTCTCGAAAGGGAATAAATTCGGTACTTTCGGAGGAGCATCTTTCATGTGGAATATATCCAGGGAGGATTTCGTAGCCAACTCGTCCGTTAACAATATTTTTTCAGATATAAGGTTAAAGCTGAGCTACGGCCGTGTAGGGAATATGTTCGGAATTGGTGACTTCAGCTCGCTCTTCCTTTACAGTTCCAGTCTTTATGCAACTGTGCCGACCCTCTATTTCTCACAGGCAGGTAATGCTGACCTGCAGTGGGAGACCAGCGATAAGTACGACGTGGGGCTGAGCTTCGGCATACTGAGGGATAAGATACAGGCAGATATCAACTGGTTCTATAACGATGTGGGTAACCTTATTCTCAATGTTCCCCAGTCACCCTCAAAAGGTATCCCGGGTAACTCAATACCAGCTAACGTCGGATCGATGTACAATACCGGACTTGAGTTGCAGGCTACCAGTTATAACATTGCCAGACCCAACTTCAGCTGGACAACCACATTCAACATTACTTTCATTAAGAATGAAGTGACAGAGCTGGCTCCGGGTGTCGATGAATTACGTGCAACCACGGGAGGACTTGAAACCACCAACATTACAGTTGTCGGGAAGCCTGTCGGAAACCTGCTGGCTGTTGAAACACGCGGTGTTGATCCTACGACAGGAAGGAGGATATTCGTTAATAGTGCCGGACAGGAAGTACTTTACAGTCATGAAGCAGCCCAGAGATGGACCTTCAGGTCGGATGGTTCAGCAGCACCGGCTATTTCTATTGCAACTGACGGTGTTCCATGGGCTTCCCCGCTGCCCAGAATATATGGTGGTCTTGATAACAACATCACATACAAGAATTTTGACTTTGCCATTAATCTTACCTATGCAATGGGATTTTATATTTATGCCGGTTCGAAGGCAGGAATACGTGACCAGAGATGGTGGAACAACTCCGTAGAGGTTGCCGAAACTGCATGGAAAGCAGCCGGAGATATCACAAATATCCCGAAACCAGTCTGGGGTGATAATGTTTCGAACGGTTCTGCAATGGCAATCAGTGAAAATATTGAGCGTGGAGACTATGTAAAGGTGAGGAACATTTCACTGGGTTACGCTTTCAAGAATGTGATGCCTGATGTGCTTAACATAGAGAGGTTAAGAGTTTATGCTCAGGTTTTCAACGCATATCTCTTCACAAAATATAGTGGTTCGGACCCTGAGGTCTCAACTAACGCTGATTCCAACCTGGCACCAGGTGTTGACAGAAATACCTCCCCGCAGGCAAGGACATACTCCTTCGGTGTGAATATCAGCTTTTAACCAATTAAAATAGAAACAGATATGAAAAATATATTAAAAGGTTCAATAGTATTCACATTAATATTGTTGATGACCGGTTGCTCCCAGGAGGAGTATATGAATCCGGTGCCGAAAACCTCACTGTCAGACCTTTCAGTGTTTGATAACAAGACAAGGATTGAAGCACAGGTCAACGGAATGTATGCATCGCTCAAAAGCGGACAGCACCTGGGGGGAAGGTTCCATGTATATAACGATGTACGATGTGATAACTTCATTCCCAAAAGCACAAACCTGGTGACATGCTATGCCACCTGGAACCATTCTGTGCTTGCAGGAACCAATGAGGTACAGAACCTCTGGGGTGCCGTCTATTCCACCATCAATGTGGTAAACGTCTTTCTCGAGGGCCTTGCACAAGCATGGGACGAAGGCAAACTGACCGGTGTGATCACGCAGTCAGAATATGATCAGTACAGAAGTGAAGCATACACCATAAGGGCGATATGCTACTTCAACCTGATGCAGATGTATTCGAAGCCATATCACGTCGGTAATGGCGCCAATCAGGGTGTGCCTCTGAGAATCAAGGCAATGAAATCAGCTGAAGAAAACGATCTCGCACCCAGCACCGTTGCCGAAGTCTATACTCAGATTCTGAATGACCTTAATGCTGCCGAACCGCTGGCAGTTGCAAGCTATAGCACTGACGTTCTTAATACAACAAGAATTCACAAGAACACTGTCATAGCTTTTAAAACCAGGGTTTACCTACACATGCACAACTGGACCCAGGTTGTTACGGAATCAGCCAAAATAGTGCCGGCAGCTGCCCCGTATACATCACCTGCCGGTGTGGCTAATGCCCTTCATTCCGACTATGAGGAAGTTTTCAGGTCACCTTACGTTACAAAGGAATCAATATTCTCCATGCCGATGACTTCAACCAATAATGCAGGAACTCAGAGTCATATGGCTCACTATTTCGGATCGGGCTCTGATGAAGCATATCATCTTAATCTGAATGCCGGATATGCCTTTGCAGCACTGGCCGATGATGATGCAAGAAAAGAGATGCTCTATACTCATACTGATGGCAAGGTGTTCCTAACCAAATGGGTTGATCAGGCTACACGCGCTGAATGGGTTCCCGTGATTAGATATGCGGAAGTGCTTCTCAACCGTGCCGAGGCACTTGTACGTGACGGTGGTGGTACAGTGACCGGACAGGCAGTCAATCTTCTGAATGCTGTCAGAACACGTTCCTTCCCGGTTGGTGAGTATGATGTTACTGATTTTGCAACTGCCGATGATTTCTATAATGCAGTTCTTCTTGAGAGGAATATTGAATTCCTTGGCGAAGGTATCCGTAATCAGGACCTGATGCGCCTGGGACTTCCGATCCCCGGCAAGTCAAGTCCTGAGATGGGAACAGTTGCAACTATCCCGACAACCGGTCCGTCATATATCTGGCCGGTTCCGGCAAGCGAACTGAACTATAACAACCTCATGACTCCGAATAATTAATCGTTCGCAGTAAGCATAGAAAAAAGGCTGTCTCGAAAGAGCAGCCTTTTTTTGTCTTGCAGGTCTGTTAATCGCTCCCTCGCTTAGTCTCTCAGTCTCTTAGTCGCTTAGTCCTTCCTATTCTGGTTTAAACAATCCCTCCGGCTTCGATCCCAGCAAGCCGGCCTCGAGCAATGATCTGCCGGCCTTATTTAATCTTTTAATCTGTTCATCGGATACAACCGGATAATGTTTTAAAGATTCGATCTTATCGCCGATATATTCCAGGTCTTCGTCGGTGGTTTTCCAATTGCGGCAGTTCAAAACGCTCAGGTCGAACGGACGTGAATATGACCTAAGTGTTTTTTCTCCCCTTACGTTAAAATAAAAGTCGAAATAGGACATTACCAACTCGCGCAGGGAACGGTAAACCGGTTCCCTGTACCGCAGCGTCGTGAAATTTGACTTGGCAACTGCACCCCACAAACCATGTTCTTTGAATATGGCAATAACATGATCGTCGTCGTTCACCGCCCTCATATCAACAATGAGGGGGCTGTGTCCAATGAACTCAAGTGCTGAAGCCGCAAAGAGGGCACCCTCAAAACAGTGTGCGGCCCTTTTCTTTATGACCCACCGCGGCGACCTGCACTCTTCATTCGGGTTATAATCAATCGAATCAAGAAACTCCTGTATCGCCCAGGGATCCCTTAACCCTTTCAGGAAACGGATCTCTTCCTCTGTCCAAACCATTGTTTTACACTTAAAATGGCATTTCTAATGAACCAGATAGTTGGCAGTTGGCCCGCCTTCGCCACCGACTTCGCAATTGCTTCGTCGGTCAAAGAAGGCTACGGCGGACGAAGCCAGTACCCAGTACCCCCGCCTGACCGACGTCAGTCGGGCAGGCAGTACCCAGTACCCAGTACCCAGCACCCAGCACCTAGTACCCAGCACCCAGCACCAGTTTCCTTACGATCTCCCTCATCTCCCCGTACTGCTCCTCCATGCTCTCAACCAGCCTGAACTGCGCCCTTGCCCTCTGCAGATTATGATGCTCGTGATGTATCTTGAAATAATTATCGCCGTCGATAAAATCAGTAAGGAATCGAAGGGCGATGATGAATGTTATGAGGCGGGGTGCGAACGCAAGGTAATCCTTTTCAACACTGTTAAGAGTATCGCGTGTCTCAGAAAGATAACCTTCGGAATAGGCTTCAAACAGGCTGATATCCATTCTGACTTTCGACAGCTCCTTCTCATCCTCGGCAGCGATATTGGCAGCAGTCCTTATTGCATCGCCGAAATCGTAATGAACATAACCAGGCATTACCGTATCAAGATCGATCACACAGAGGGCTTTGTCATTCCGGTCAAGCAGTATATTATTGAATTTAGTGTCATTATGGGTTATCCTTACCGGTATTTTCCCTTCCCTGCCAAGCCTTAGTATGACCTTCATCTCTTCAGCCCTCCGGTGAACAAAGCCTGTTTCATCGGCAACTTTCGCTGCTCTTCCGGCGGGATCTTCCTCCAGTTTGCTGTTGAAGGTTTCAAGCCTCTTCTCAATATCATGGAAGAATGGAATTGTCTCAAAAAGAGGCTCTCCCGGAAGATCTGCCAGCATCGCCTGGAAACGGCCTATCGCTTTTCCTCCTTCATAAGCCTTTCCGGGGGTGTCAACGATATTGTATGACCTGTGATCGGAGATGAAAATATACATCCTCCAGAAATCGCCGTTATTGTCCCTGATCCAGCTTTTTTCATCTTTAGAAGGGATCAGGGTAAGGCATTCCCGGTTGACTTCTGACCCCGGAATGGCGGATATCTTGCGGTTCAGATGTTTTGTAACCCTTTCAATATTATTCTGAAGTTCAGGTATATTCTTAAATATCTTGTTGTTAAGACGCTGAAGAATGTAATCATCGCTGTTACTTTCAGCAGTTACAATTCTGAAGGTATCATGAATATGACCACTTCCAAAAGGAGCGCCGGATTCGAATCTCCCTTCAGTCTTGAATTGGTGATATATCTCCTCCAGGTTATAGCTCATCTATCTTCCTGCTTTGTGTCCGATAAAGGCGTAATACATTATAACAAGATAACAGGGAAGACAGATCCAGTATGCCGACTGTGTTGAGAAGAGATCGGCAAGCTTGCCGTAAACAAGCGGGAGTATTGCACCACCGGCTATCGCCATAATAAGCATTGCAGAACCTGTCTTTGTGAACCTTCCGAGCCCGGTGATTGCAAGAGGCCACATTGCCGGCCAGACAAGAGCATTGGCAAGACCCATCAGTGCAACGAATAATACTGTTACCGGCAGAACCAGTTCAAGAGGCTTGAAGGTGACAAGATCCACAAATGGCATGGTAAATACCAGATCTGAAGGGATTAAAATGGCGCAGAATGTGAAGATAACACCAAGTATTGTGCATATTTTCAGCGCATTTCCCTGGCTTATGTATTTCGGAATAAAAGCGATTCCCATCAGGTAGCCGAGAATCATAGCCAGCAGTGTGAGCGAAGTGTAATATTTTGCTGAATCCATCGGAACATTTAACGATTGTCCGTACCTGATGATGGTATCACCTGCTATAACCTCCACTCCGACATAGAAGAACAGGGCGACGACACCCAGGATCAAATGAGGGAACTGCCAGATGCTTGTCTTGTTAAGGTTTGCTTCCCCTACTACCTCATCTTCAGCTTCAGTGTCGACCTCCGGGAGATGGGCATAACGCAGTAACAGGCCTAGCAGAACAAGTATTGCAGCCATTATGATGTATGGCATTATGACCCTGTGTGCCATCTCATCCAGGATAATGGCACGTGATACTGCATCAGCTGCCTGGGCAAGCTGCTGGTCAAGTATGTCGGCATCTTTCATGATAACGGAGGCAAGTATAACAGGAGCAATGGCTCCGGCGAACTTGTTTGCTATACCCATTATACTGATCCTCTTGGCGGCACTCTCGCGTGGACCTATTATCGTGATGTAGGGGTTGGAAGCTGTCTGCAGAAGTGCCAGACCGGTACCCATTACAAACAGGCCTGTCAGAAATAGCCCGTAACTTCTCGTGAGGGCAGCAGGGATGAAAACCAATGACCCGATTGCCATCACCCATAACCCG
>Ga0334882_1002389_pt1 | contig 19384 bp, 18 predicted proteins | sample GraSluR1_MG_5_FD_207226 | JGI IMG/M metagenome (GOLD analysis project Ga0334882, IMG submission 207226) | Sludge microbial communities from methane-producing bioreactor in Wageningen University, Netherlands - Granular Sludge_15_04-R1 | ecosystem: Engineered > Bioreactor > Anaerobic >...
TTACAGCAAGTACATCCCCGGTACACTATTTCCGGCATGATGGCGTCAATGGAAGGAAATACTTGCCGGTCTTTTTTCCCTGAATGCATCCACGTTCCGTCACGCTTCCTGTACAGTTGCTTCAGTTCCTGCTGTATCGGTATCCCGGGGAGTTCCGCTTTTCATGATGTACTCGGGGAATTTTTCCCGAAGATGTTCCGACTCGCCCAAAATCTTGTTCAGGTGCATGGAAAGCCAGTGAAGAGCATCATGGCTGTCACCGTGCCTGCATGCCGAGAGGATCGCCCTGTGCTCCACGAGAACTTTTCCGAAATCGAGGTAGTTCTTCAGGCTGAGATATCGGAGTCGCTTGTACTGGGCGCTGAAATGATCTATGAAACTCCAGGTCCTGGCCTTTCCGCAGGCGAGAAAGAACTCCCTGTGAAAGAAGTCGTCAGACTCAACGAAGCCGTCCACATCCCTGTCTGCGATGGTCTGTTCCTGGGTGTCGAGGATGGAGTCCATGGCGGAGAGGGTCTTTTCGTCAGGAGGAGAGGAAATAAAAAGGGAAAGAACGGTGCTTTCAACACAGAAGCGGGTAAACCGGACTTCCTCTATCTGCTCCATGTCCATGAGAGAGATGTAGGTCCCCCTCTGGGGGCGGATCTCGAGAAGCCCCTCAGCCTGGAGCTTGATGAAGGCTTCACGTACGGGGGTCTTGCTGATGTTCATCCTTCCCGCGATATCCTTCTCGCTGAGCCGTCGTCCGGGGAGAAGCCGCCAGTTCAGTATGTCCCGGCGCAGAGCAAGATATACCTGCCGTGTGACCCCGTCCTTGAGCTCGCTCATGTCGAAATAGGAAAGCATCGGCAACGTCCCTTTCTCAGAAGGTCTTCACCAAAAAGCAGGGGCAAAAAGAGTGGAACGAAGTGTCAACTGATATATTAGTATCTTAAGATTTTTCCGTTTATTTGTCAAGTTCTGTCCGGTAACATGTCCGGTAACAGGGACCCGGCCCTCTCATGCAGCCTTACCCCATAAATGGCATTTTTCCCGGCACCGCGTATGTAGCGGAAACAGGGAGAGCATGCTATCATCTACCCTGTTTTGCATATTGCCGTGAGAGCAGGGAGAGAAGAGTGAAGAGAAAAATTGCCGGATGGCTGCTGCTTTTGTGCCTGCTTGCCACTGCGTCAGATGTGTACGCCCAACCCCTCCTGGAGAGGGGAAAGGGCCGGACTGTGGCCATAACATTTGACGACGGCCCCAGGCCGGGCTACGTGGAATCCATACTGAACATACTGAGAGAAAAGGGAGTTCGGGCGACCTTCTTTGTCGTGGGGCGCTACGCTTCGGAGCACCCCGGCCTTATCCGGGCCATGGCGGATGACGGGCACGTGGTGGCCAATCATACCTTCTACCACAATAATCTCACCGCGCTCCCCCGCGAGAATGTGTACCGGGAATGGCGGCTCTGCAGCGAGGCCATAGAGTCCATACTGGGCAGCAAGCCCCGGTTTGGGAGGCCTCCCGGGGGGCAGTTTAACTCGTTCGTCGTTGAGCAGGCAGCCGGAGAGGGGCTGCGAATCGTCCTTTGGACCAATAACCCCGGGGACTACTCCGACACGCTCAGGGGCGAAGAGCTTACCCGGAAGGTGCTTGCCAAGGCTGCTCCGGGCGATATACTGCTGCTCCACGTGGGGACTCTCTCGACCATTGAGGCCCTTCCCGGGATCATCGACGGCTACAGGAAAAAGGGCTTTATCTTCGTAACAGTAGAGGAAATCGCCGGGTAGCGCCTTCTATTTCCTCTTTTTAAGCGCTTCCTCAAGGGACTTCAGCGCATCCTCCGAAAGCCCCTCATCGTTCTTTTCCTGGACGGGCTTGGTGTTCTCCGGGGCCAAAATGAGGCCGATCCCAGAGGCGTCCCGCGGAATGACCGGAAGATCGAGCGTTTCCACAGCCCAGCCGAGTTTTTCCGGGGCAGCGAGGAGGGCGCCGCCTTTCCATTCACCGTAGATCCAGTTTTCAGGTGTCCCCTGAAGGATTCCCCCGCCTTCGTACCATCCTCTCTCCAGTTGCTCTGCGGATATGGGGGATGGAGATCCTGTGACTTCAGCATCGGATCCCCTGAGGTATCCGTCGTCTCCCCAGTGATATTTTCTGGATCCGAAAGTGAAAGAGAGCCCCTTGTAGACGACTTTTGAAAACACGTCGGGGATCCGTTCCCCTTCGATCTCGAGGTAATGGTGCCGGGCCTCGGACCGGGTTCCTCTCGCACTGTAATAACGCAGGATCCGGACATCTTCAGAAACCGTTATAATCTCCGGTTCTTCCGGATTCTCTCCGGACGTCTGACCGGGAGCCGGAACAGCAGGAAAAACAAGGAATACGGTGAAGAAGAGAACAAGCAGTTTCAGCATATTTTTCATGGGAACGCCTCCTTTTGGGGTCAGGGATACGGATCCAATAATACCCTAAAACATCTGGATGCGGAAAGGATGGAAACAGTGAGCCCTTTGGCGGAACATCGTTTTGGGAAATGAAAAAGTCCTTGACGAAATGAAGGCCGATTGTCTATCCTTTCATTGTATTTCCATTTTGGAAAGGAGCTGCTCTTTCATGAAAGACATATTGCAGCGGATTGGGGAACTGGGAATCGTTCCCGTGGTGAAGCTGGAGAAACCCGAGGATGCTCTTCCGCTGGGGAAGGCGCTTCTCGAGGGAGACCTGCCTATTGCCGAAGTGACGTTCCGCACTGACGCGGCGGAGGAATCCATAAAAATCCTCACTGCAGAGCTCCCGGAACTTCTTGTGGGGGCAGGCACAGTGCTCACGCGGGACCAGGTGAAGCGGGCGGTGGACGCGGGGGCGAAATTTATCGTCACCCCGGGATTCAACCCATCCGTAGTGGACTACTGCATCGGGAACGATATCCCTATTACCCCGGGCATCAACAGTCCCTCCCAGATCGAGATGGCCCTGGAGCGAGGGCTCAGCGTGGTGAAATTTTTCCCCGCGGAGCAGTCCGGAGGGCTTGCCATGCTCAAGGCCATGAGCGCTCCCTACAGTTCGGTGAAGTTTATTCCCACCGGGGGCATCGATACGAAAAACATGGTCTCCTATCTCTCATTCAACAAGATCCTCGCAGTGGGAGGAAGCTGGATGGTGAAGCCGGAACTTGTGGCTGCGGGGCAGTTTGACGAGATAACCCGCATCAGCCGTGAAGCGGTCTGGGCTCTCCACGGATTCGAGCTTGCCCACCTCGGGGTGAACTGTACGGACGAGAATGAGGCGCTCGAAAATGCGAAAAAAACGGCCGCGCTTTTCGGAATGCCGATTAAGGACGGCAACAGCTCGGCCTTCTGCGGAAAGGCCTTCGAGTTCATGAAATCCCCATACCTGGGTGAAAAGGGGCACGTGGCTGTATCCTGCAACGACGTGGGGCGTGCCCTGGCATTCCTGAAGAGCAAGGGCATCGGCTCTCTTCCGGAGACAGAGAGGAAGAAGGACGGAAGGACGGCCGCCATTTACCTGGACCTGAACATCGGCGGGTTCATCTTCCACCTGCTGCAGAAATAGCGAATATCGGCGAAAAAAGTGCGGGGTAGGCCCCTGAAAGGCCTCCCCCGCTTTTTCATTCAGGACTCCGTCTCTCTTTTTTTTACCTCTGGACCCTTCCCGAGGCGTCGCCGCCTGCAAGGGTGAGCACGTCTTCCTTCGATACCCTGTTGAAGTCTCCGTAGATGGTGTGCTTGAGGGCGGAGGCCGCCACGGCGAACTCCAGGGCCTCCTGGGGAGTCTTCAGGTTGTTCAGTCCCCATATGAGTCCCGAGCCGAAAGAGTCGCCGCCGCCGATGCGGTCGACGATATCGCGGATCTCGTACTTTTTGCTGGTGAAGAAGTTCCCCCTGTTGTCGGCAAGGACGGCGGACCATCCGTTCCAGTCGGCGCTCACGCTCTCCCGGAGGCTGACCGCAAGGTACTTCATGTTCGGATAGGAGGCCATGACTTTTTCGGCGAGGACCTTGTACTTGGACACGTCAAGCTCGCCTGATGTCACGTCCACGTCGATCTCGATCCCGAGGCACTTCTGACAGTCCTCCTCGTTCGCGACGGTCACGTCAACATACTTTGCGAACTCGGTCATCACTTCCTTCGCGCTTTTTCCCCACTTCCAGAGTTTTTTCCGGTAGTTCAGGTCGCACGAGACGGTTATTCCCTTTTCCCGGCATGCCTTTACGGCCTCCAGGGCGACTGCGGCAGTTCCCTGGGCGAGGGAGGGCGTAATGCCCGTAGTATGGAACCAGGTTGCCCCGTCGAGGATCGCGTCCCAGTCGAAGTCACCCGGCTGGATAGAGGCGATCGATGAACCGGCCCGGTCGTAAACCACCTTTGAAGGTCTCATGGCCGCGCCTGTTTCAGTGTAATATACTCCGAGACGCTCCCCTTTCCGAAGGATAAACTTTGTGTCGATCCCGAAGGAGCGCATCTCTTTTACCATGGCGTCCCCAACGGGATTTGCCGGGGCGGCAGTAACGTAGGAAACGTTCTCTCCGTAATTTGCCAGGGAAACGGCGACGTTTGCCTCGGCACCGCCGAATGTCGCCACCAGGTTGTTAGTCTGGAAGAGCACCTCCCGGTCCGGCGGGGTAAGCCGGAGCATGATCTCTCCGAATGTGACAAATCGGGACATGTTTCTCGACCTCCTTGAACAGGTATTGTTTCGTTCTCCAAAACATTGGTTCTTTGAGCGGATCGAAAAATACACTATCTTTTTTATGAACCTTTGTCAATCCGAAAAAAATGACCTCGAAGAGGCCGCGATCATTCCAGGGCGATGCGTTCCGGAACGCTGTAGACGTTCATTCGTCCGTTCCGTATGAATCCTGCCAGGGTGACCCCCTGCCTGGATGCGAGTTCCGCCCCTTCTGCCATTGCCGCCGAGATGCTTCCGAGAACAGGTATTCCTGCTCCCGCGGCTTTCATCACCATGTCCTCCGGTAGGCGGCCGGAGATGATGAGGACCGTTTCAGAAAGGGGAATATTGTGAAGTACTGCCCATCCAGCGGCCTTGTCAACTGCGTTGTGGCGGCCGATATCCTCTGTCAGGAAGAGTCGCCGCCCCGATTTGTGCAAAAGGGCGGCGGCGTGTGTTCCCCCGGTGGCCCGGAAGATTGGTGCCTCTGCCAGCCAGTCCGCTCCGTCCTGCAGGATCGCCGGGGCGATGGTCCATTCTGCAGGGATGGGATCTCCGAGACGTGTCTCGGCACTCCCCGGAAGGATCGCAGATGCGGACGAAGAGAGGATGCGGTTCAGGAGAGGCAGCCCTGGTGTTACGGCTTTCCGGTTGATGCTCACTGTCCCGGGAGCTATTTCCATGCTTGCAATATCATTTCTGTCCGAAATGAGCCGCCTGCATTTCAGATGCCCGACAGCCCAGTATCGCTCCTCTCCCGGAGTGTATGCCGCGGTTACCTGTTCCTCGCCGTCGAGGACGAGCGTTATTCTCGATTCTCTCAGCATTCTGTCTTCTTCCACCGATGCCGTTCCGCCGTTTATCCGGAGGATCTTCCTGCGGACAATACTGTCTCCGGCCGGCTCGGGAACAATCTCGACAGTGTCTCCTGTTTTTACCGATCCTCCGGTAATCACTTCGCAGAAGATACCCAGCCGGGGCATTATGCAGTCCCCCGCTGCTTCATATATGGCGCACCTGGAATGGCACTCCTTACCTATCTGGGTTACGCGGAGCAGCGCTTTTCCGATGCGGAGCATGTCTCCGAGAACCAGTACTTTGAGGTCGATCCCTTCCGTCACAAGGTTTTCTGCAAATGCTCCGTAGAAAAGCGTGGGAATGATTTTCTTCATCCGCTCGATCTCGGAAGCGTCAAGAAGGCTTACCTGGCGGTGGGCGAAACCGAAATGCCCGTCACCTTCAAGCCCCTTTCCGGGGATCAGCAGTCCCTTTCCAATGTCTTTTTTCTGTATGCCTTTCTGCGGTGCGGTGCAGACCGCCCTGATGATTCCCCTGGGCGTCATGGCCTAAAATTCTGCCTCCGGTATCCGTTCCAGGACGCCGAGAAGAAGTGCAAACCTTGATGGAAGCTCTTCAATCTCGATATATTCGGTGACTGAATGTGAACCGCCTCCCATGGCCCCGAGCCCGTCCACTGTGGGGACACCCATTGCGGCAGTGAAGTTTCCGTCCGAACCGCCTCCCGTTCCCTGCCAGTGTACGTCCACTCCCGCCTGGCGTCCGGCTTCTTCCACGAGAGCACAGAATTTCATGGTTTTCGGAGTGGGATTCATGGGGGGTCTTGTAAGGAAGAAGTCGGCGTCCACTGATATTCCCGGTGTGGCAGGATTGGCCCTGAGTTCGGCAATCTTCGCCGCTATACGGTCTTTTTCCTCCGGGATCCTGATACGAACGTCTACTGTCATGGATGCCTTCTCAGGGACAACATTCGCTCCGGTTCCCCCTGAAACCAGGCCGGCATTAAGAGTGGTACCCTTTTCGAAATCCGTGAGGCTGTGAAGTCCCAGGATCCAGTAGGCCATTTCGTTAACGGCGCTCACGCCTTTCTCCGGTTCCACGCCCGCGTGGGCGGCTTTCCCGTTGAACGTGACCTCGATGCGGCCCAGCCCCTTCCGTTCGTTCATCAGGTTTCCGTTGGGCCGTGCCGGTTCCAGGATGACAGCTGTCCGGCTCTGCTTCGCCAGTTCCTCTATCCATGAACGGGCATGACGGGATCCGATCTCCTCCTCGCTGTTGTAAACGATGCAGAAGGATCCTTTCGCCTTAGATTCGGTGAGAGCGCGGGCTGCATACAGTCCGAAGAGCAGGCCGGATTTCATGTCGTTCACACCCGGGCCGTAGGCCCGTTTCTCGTCTCTTGAGAACGGACGTTCGGATACGGTTCCCTTCGGGAATACCGTGTCAAGGTGCCCGAGGAGGAATGCGTCGTATGGAGGTTCTCCGTTGGTGAACTTCAGGCTTGGTGCCAGGGAGGGGTCAAGTTCTTTTTTTTCGACCGACCAGCCGATTTCAGCAAAGGCTTTCTCGAAGAAGGCACCGATTTTCGCCACTCCTTCAGGGTCCTTGGACTGGCTGTCTATATTCACCAGGTATTCGAGATCCTTCAGGTACTGCTCTAGGTTTAACGAAACATTCATGAGAAATTATTCCTCCTTTTAAATGAAAAGCAGAAGGCTCACCGCCATTATCATCATTCCGACAATGAGCCCGTATATTGACACGTGATGTTCCCCGTACTTCCGTGCAGAGGGAAGAAGCTGATCCACGGAGATGAAGACCATGATCCCTGCCACTCCCGCAAATATGAGCCCGAAGAGTGTTTCCGTGAGAAAAGGCATGAGGACAAGCCACGCAAGAAGAGCACCCACAGGTTCCGCCAGTCCTGAAAGAAATGAGAGGCGGAAGGCCTTTGCCCTGCTTCCAGTCGCGTAGTAGATCGGTACCGATACGGCGATTCCTTCGGGTATATTGTGCACGGCGATTGCAACGGCGATCGGTACCCCAAGACGCGGATCCTTCATGGCCGCCATGAACGTGGCAATTCCTTCGGGGAAGTTATGGATGGCGATGGCAATTGCAGTAAGCACGCCCATGCGCATGAGGGAATGCTCCTGCCCTTTCTGCCCTGCCAGTCCCCTCATTTCCTCCACCCTGTGCATCTCGTGGGGATTTTCATGGGAAGGGACGAATTTGTCGATAAGCATGACAGCGAACATTCCCACGAAAAACGCGGTCGCGGTCATCCAGGAGCCCAATTTCTCGCCCAGGTCCGCTGCAAGAGCTTCCCTGGCTTTAAAGTAGATTTCCACCATGGAGACGTAGATCATCACTCCCGCGGAGAGCCCGAGAGTAAAAGCGAGAAACCGGGTGTTCGTTTTTTTCGTGAAGAAGGCCAGTGCGCTGCCTACTCCTGTAGAAAGTCCCGCGAAGAGCGTCAGCCCGAAAGCAAAGAGCAGGTTTTCCATTTCCATTTCCATGATTTTATTCCTCCCGTAAAATACGTCCGGCAAGGACACAATACATGAAACAAATGCCGGGAGTCAAGAAATCCTATTTCGCAGCTGCAGCTATAGTATGGGCTGCCGTCCTGATATTCTCTTCCCACTCTTCTGCAAGGGGATCGACGGTTTCCACATTCGCCCCGATATTTCCGGCGATGATTTCAGCTGTCCGTCGGGAGAACTGGGGGGAAATCAATATAGTCTTAATTCCCTTTTTTTTCGCGGAAGAAATAAGGGCTGCCAAATCGGAGGCTTTGGGTTCTTTGCCCTCAGACTCGATAGCGACTTCATCCAGTCCGTATTCCCTTGCGAGGTATCCCCATGCAGGATGAAAAACGAGAAAGGCAGTCCCCTCCTTTCCCCGGAAAAGCTCCCTGAGTTCGCTGTCAAGTTTGTCCAGCCGGGTCTTGAATGTCTGGAAATTCTGAAGGTAATACTCCTCTCCTCCGGGATCAAGCTCAGTCAGTACATTGAGGATGTTTTCAGCGATGATCCCCGCTTCACGCACGCCGTTCCATACATGGGGATCGCTCCCGCCGTGATCGTGATCATGGCCGTGTTCATCGGTATGACCATGGTGCTCTTCGTCTTTTCCCATGATCTTTTCCACCCCCCTGTCAGCGGAAAACACCCTGAGACCGGGATTGATCTTCCTGAGCCTGGGAAGGAGGGATCCTTCGAAAGGAAGCCCAATGGACAGGTAGAGTTTTGCCCTGGAAAGGGCGGCCATCTGTGCCGGAAGAGGCTCGAACGTGTGGGGGTCCTGTCCCTTTTCCACGAGGACAGAGACGTTGACCCTCTCGCCGCCTACCTGTTCCGTGAAGAATTTCTGGGGAGGCACGGAGACATATATTGTTACCTCAGCTCCGGCAGAAACAGCGAAAGAAAACATCAGAACGCTGAGAAACACGACGGTAGAAAGTTTTTTCTTCATGCATTACCTCCATTAACGGGGGGCTTGCCCGTTCTGCAATTCTTCGTCTTTTTTTACGAACCGGGTTTTTCTGCTTCCGAAATCATATGAAGTTATACTATACCCTCAAGGTGTGGAGGAAGGAAGGCGGAAAAGCGGCAATTTTTTAAGGACTACCGCTTTTCCCGAATGAGACGGATCTTTTTCTCCCTGATTTTATCCGAAGACAAGGTCCGGAAGGAAAAGGACTATCTGCGGAAAAAAAACCATGAGCCCGACCAGCGCCATGAGGGTCAGGTAGAAGGGAATGGCCTCCCGTGCCGTTTCCTGTGGAGTGCAGCCCATTATTTCCGACGTTGAGTAAAGAGCTACCCCTACCGGCGGCGTCATGATGCCTGCCGTAAGAGTGGTCATCATGATCACGCCGAAGTGAACGGGATCTATGCCCAGTTTGGAGATAACCGGAATGAAGACGGGTGTAAGAAGCAGGGCGCATACCGTCGTCTCGACGAACATTCCTGCGAGGATGAGCAGAAGGATGATCAGGGACATGAGCAGATACCGGTTGGAAGTCACCCCGATGAGAAATTCGGCGATCGTCTGGGGAACCCGCCCGTAGACGATTGCATAGCCGAAAGTCCCCGAGAGTCCAAGGATGAGCATGAGGACGCCGATGTCCACAGCACTTTGTTCCACAGCCTCCAGAAAAGTCTTCCATGACATCTCCCTGTAGATGACTCCGCCGACGAAGATGGCATAGCCGGCTGCGAAAGCCCCTGCCTCCGAGGGAGTGAATAGACCGAACCTGATTCCCGCGATGAGGATGACAGGAAAAACCAGGGCGAACACGTTTTCCTTCAGTGCGGAGAAAATTTCACGGGCGGAAGGTTTTTTTGCGTTTGTGGGAATATAGCCCCGCCGTTTTGCCGTTCGGTTTACCGTGAACATCATCATGCCCATCATCAGAAAGCCCGGCAGTACCCCTCCGACAAAGAGTCGTCCAATGGAAATCTCCCCTACCGATCCATAGATGATGAACCCCATGCTCGGGGGAATGGTACAGGTGATCATCGCCGTAAGACCGTTGACGGCAGCTCCGTACCCCCTCGAGTAGCCCTGCTTTATCATTTCGGGACCGAGAATTCTGCATTCCATGACTGCGTCAGCGTTTGCCGACCCTGAGACGCCTCCCATGAGTGTGCTGAGAATGACACTCACCTGTGCAAGACTTCCGGCCATATGCCCCACGAGAACTCTTGAAAGCTTTACCAGGCGGGATGTGATGCCTGTGGCGTTCATGAGGTTTCCTGCGAATATGAAAAGCGGTATTGCGAGAAGAGTGAAGCTCTGGGTCTGCGCGACGATCCGCTGGACCGAAATGGAGATTGGTATGTTCGGGGTCGCCAACATGAAGGCAAACCCGGCGATGCCTATTGCGAAGGCGACGGGCATTCCGAGAAAGAGAAGAACAAGAAAAACACCAACCAGAAGAAACATGTGCCCTCCTCCTTTCTTTAAGCCGCGTCTGTCCCGCCGCCGCGAAGGGTCGACGGGAAGTCGACTATCTGCCTGTACAACCTGATCGCCGTCGAGATGATCATCAGGAACGCACTGACAGGAAGGGATGCCGTGACGTAGGAGTAGCTCAGCGTGATGTTCTGGAACTGTCTTTTGGCATTGGAAATGCACAGGGGGATGCCGTAGGTAATAAGGACAGCCAGAAAGAGAATGATGACCACTGACCATGTGACGGCAATTGTTTTCTGGATTTCCAGGGGCATTTTTGACGTGAGAAAATCCACGTTGATCAGCCTGTTTTTCCGTATGCCCGCATCCGCCCCGAGGAAGGCCCCCCAGGCGAACAAGAGGAGCGAGATGTCCACAGCCCAGTTGATCGGATGCCCTACGAACCTTCCTATTGCGGAAATTAAGATCAGAACGGTCATTGCACAAAGAAAGATGGAGATGGCTTTCTCCTCGAGCTTGCAGATGAAACGGTAGGTTTTTTTTAAAACCTCAGGCATGGTCGTGTGTATCCTCCTTCCGGAGCTGAACGGAAAGTACAGGCAACCGCCCTGAAAGAGACGGTTGCCTGCGGATTTTTGACGCAGAATAAAAAACTCCAGGCAGGTTATTCCTTGCCTATTTCTTTGTATATGGCCTTCCGCTGCTCTGCAAAGCCCAGTTCTTCATATGCTGCTTCGGCAGCCTTCTTGAAGGCTGCAAGGTCCACCTCCACTACCTCCATGCCTTCCTTGACCATCATTCCCTCGAAAACATCGGATTTCGCTATGACCTCTGCGGCCGTGATCTTTCCCTGCTTTTCGAATTCCTCGACCAGAAGATCCCTGTATGGTTCCGGAAGAGTGGAGAACCAGCTTTCGCCGACGATCAGCCCGTTGAGGAGCTGGAAGTGTGCGGTCTTGTTGATGTACTTCAGGATCTCGTACACCCTGAGACCGTAACTGGCTGAATGCTGAGCCTCGCATCCGTCGATGGCTTTCTGCTGCACCGCGGTATAGACATCGTTCCATCCCATGGTAACAGGTGTGGCGCCGAGTGCTGCCACTGAGCGGGACCATGCGGGTGCGCCGGGGGTGCGGATTCTCACGCCATTTAGGTCTTCCGGTTTCCTGACGGGCTTGTTGGTGAGGAAATGGCGAGCACCGTCGAACCAGTTGAACGAAAGGACGCGTATTCCGTTCTCCTCGGCCAGCTTTTTAACACATTCCTTCCAGAAAGCGGTCTGCTGGACCTTCATTATTTCATCGTAGTTGTCTGCAAAATAGGCCATGCCGACGATTCCCATATCCTTAACGTAGTTTGCCATGCGGCCTGCGTCGGTTACTACGGCCACGTTCACGCCCTGGATCGCCTGTTCAATAACGTCTTCATCACTGCCGAGCTGTGCGCTTGGAAATACCTTGACGGTCATTTTGCCACCGGTCCGCTCATCAACGCGCTTAGCGAGAGCATAGAAACCCTGGCAGTAGGGATTGGAATCGGCCAGCTGGGTCGAAACCATGAGTTCGTAGGATTTCCCGTCTCCTTCGACGAAATCTGCGGGTTTATCCGCCGCCGATGCAGAAATCCCGAACGCCGAGATCAAGAGACACATCACCAGAAACAATGCCTTTTTCATGTTTTATCCCCCCTGGATTTGTATATTTACAGGCCTTCGGCCGGTAATCCGAAACACTGCCTTCCCGGAAAGGCCGGAAAAGGCTTGCTCTGCAGCGGGAACAATATCCAAAAATATACGGTTGATTCAAACAAATCCGAATGTCTTGTCTAATATATTAGTATCTTAGAAAAAGGCTGAATGTTTGTCAAGAGATTTAAAACAGCCATTGAGTTTTCTTCAAGGGGATCTATTTCGTATTCAGATTGTTAGCATTCCACGGTCGGGCATATTGAGTGGTCCGATTTTGAAAAAACCTTTGAAAAAACCTATTGACTTTGATAGTTTTCGCTGATATAAAGTGAATATTATTTTGAAGGAGTGAACTGATATGGAGTTCAGTTTATCAATCTTTGACGGCATAGGTTTTGTTTTTTCCTCCTCCTCCTCTTCCGGCTCGTCCGGAAGGGCTGGTCTTCCTGTGCCGGCAGGAGAGGCGCCGCAGCCTTAGACGAAGACACCGCGACGGAAACGCAGGATTCGATCGCAGGAAATACAGGCCGGAAGGGATTTCCCTTCCGGCCTTTTTTCATTTCGAAGGAGGGATACATCCATGCAGCCCCATCTTTTCACTCCCGGACCGGTAACCATTCCTCATCGCATCAGGCAGAGAGGCGCCGAGCCGCTGATCAGCCACAGAAGGGAGCCCTTCTTCTCCCTGCTGGAGGAGATATCGGCCCGCTTGAAGAGGCTTCTGAGGACGAAAGAACCCCCCGTGCTCTTCCCCGGCTCGGGAACGGGAGCCCTCGAAGCACTGGCCTCTAACCTCATCGCCCCAGGCGACCGGGTAATTTCCTTTTCCTGCGGCGCCTTTGGCGATCGGTTCCGGGAGATAGCCGCCCGGCGGGGAGCCGACATCATTCCCGCGGATATTCCCTGGGGCCGGGGTGTCACCGCGGACGACGTGAAAGACGGTCTTTTCCGGTGCCCTGATCCCGCCGCCGTGCTCCTCACCCACAACGAGACCTCCACCGGTGCCGTCACCTCCCTCGGGGAGTGCATCGCTGCCCTTCATCCCGACGGTCCCCTTGTGCTTGTGGATGCAGTCAGTTCCCTCGGTGCCATACCTTGCTTCCCGGAAGAGTGGGGCATCGACGGCCTTGCATCATGTTCCCAGAAGGGGCTGCTCACACCTCCGGGTATTGCCGTGGCGGCACTGTCTCCCCGGGGCTGGGCGAGGGCGAACTCCTTTTCCTGTCCCTCATATTACTTTGACCTCCCCATGCACCGGAGGTTTCTGGAGAAGGACCGGCCCCAAAACCCCTACACGCCGCCCGTCACCCTTCTTTACAGCCTTGATGAAGCGCTGCGGTTCCTGGAGGATTTCGGGTTCGGAGAATGGTTCCGAATGAAGGCCCGGACGGCCGGGACCTTCGGTACCGCCTGCGAGGCCATGGGCCTTTCCCTCTACGTGAAGGATCCGACCTTCCGATCTCCCGCCGTCACGGCGGTGAATGTGCCCGGCGGAAAGGGAAAAGAAATGAAGCGTGCCCTTGAGGCCCTTGGTGTGGACGCAGCCGCCGGACAGGGGAAAGAACCTTCCCTGCTCCGGGTTGCCCATTACAGCCCGGGAGGGTGGGCTGAACTCTCCCTTATCGCTGGAAGCATCTACGGAGCGGGAAAAAAGTGCGGGCTGAACCTTCGCCCTGATTTTTTGGAAACAGCCTGGAACCGGTGGACAAAGGAAGGAGAATGATGAAATGAAAGTGCTCGTGACGGATACCGTATCGGAAGCTGGTGTTGGTCTTCTTCGGAGAGAAAAAGACCTCCAGGTGGAGGTGCGGACCGGACTCAAAAGGGAAGAGCTGTTGGAGGCCGTGGCCGATGCGGACGGAATGTTGACCCGCAGCGGTACGCCCCTCGACTCCGAAGTACTCGGGGCGGCGAAGAAGCTTCGGGCGGTAGCAAGGGCCGGTGTTGGCGTTGACAACATCGATATCGGGGCGGCGAGCCGTCGGGGGATCGTAGTGATCAACGCCCCCACGGGAAACACCCTAGCGGCGACGGAACATACTCTGGCAATGATGCTCTCCCTGGTCCGGAAGGTTCCCCAGGCGTGGAACTCGGTGGCTTCGGGCGAATGGAAGCGGAGCCGGTTCATGGGGATGCAGCTCTCCGGAAAGCGGCTGCTGGTTATCGGACTGGGACGGATCGGGACCCAGGTGAGCCTCCGGTGCCGGGCCTTCGGCATGGATGTTTCCGCCTACGACCCCTACATATCGAAGGAAAAGGCGGACCGGGCGGGGGCCCAGCTTCTGGTCGACCTGGCCGGGGCCCTCTCCCTCGCCGACATTGTCACCCTCCATGTCCCTCTCACTGCCGAGACCAGGAAGTTGCTCGACGCTTCGGTGCTTCGGGCCTGCAAACAGGGAGCTTTCCTGGTGAACTGTGCCCGGGGCGGCCTGGTGGACGAGGAGGCCGTGGCGGAGGCAGTACGCTCAGGCCTTCTGTCCGGTGCGGCCTTCGACGTGTTCAACGGCGAGCCTGTGCGGATGGACCATCCCCTCCTCGCTCCTGACCTCCGGGAGAAAGTCATCCTCACCCCCCACATTGGAGCCAACACGGAAGAGGCCCAGTCCGCTGTGGCGGTGATCGCCGCCTCCAATCTCGCGGCCGCTCTCCTCGGCAAGCCCTATGAACACGCGGTGAACCTCCCCTTTTCCGAGCAGCTTCTCAGTGACGGGCGAAGGGCCTATCTCTCCCTCGCCCGCAAGATGGGGTATCTCGCTGCCCACCTCCTTCGGCAGCCGGTGAAAGAGATCCGGGTTACCCTCAGGGGGCCCCTTTTCTCGAAAGGTGATGACCCCATCTGCTTCGAGGTGCCCTATCACTACTCCCCCTTCACCGTGGCGGGTCTCAAGGGCATGCTCGAGGTCTCCCACGGGCCGGAGGTAAACTACATGTCTGCTCCGCTCCTGGCCTCTGACAAGGGGATAGCGGTGGAGGAGAGCCGGGGGGAGGGCGGCACCTACAAGAACCTTCTGGAAGTGACCATCCGGGCCGCAGACTGCCGGGAAGGAGTGACCGTGGCCGGCACCGTCACCGAGGAAGGCCGCCAGCGGGTGGTGAACCTCAACGGCTACTGGATCGAGTTTGTCCCCGAGGGAACGGTGCTCCTGTTCAACAACCACGACCGGCCCGGTGTCATAGGGAAGGTGGGCACCATACTCGGTGAGGCTGGGTCCAACATCGCCAACTTCGCCCTGGGCAGGAAGAACGGCAGCGGGCTCGCCGTGGGGGCCCTCCAGATAGACAACGACATCCCGCCGAAAGTCATCGATACCTTCAAAGCCGATGCGGACCTTCTCTGGGCCGTGAAGGTGAATTTCTCGGAGGCCCTGTGATGAAGCGCATCTTCCTTGTTCGGCACGGGGAAACTGACTGGAACAGGGAGGGACGGTTCCAGGGGAAGATGGACATACCGCTGAATGGCATGGGGCTGGGGCAGGCCCGGTCTGTCGCGGAGGCGCTGAAAGAGGTTTCCCTGGACAGGATCGTGGCCAGCCCTCTCTCCAGGGCTGTTGAAACGGCGCGCCCCTTGGGTGAGCTGAAAGGGCTGCCGGTGGAGGTGAACAGGGGGTTCATCGAGATAGGGCACGGCTTCTGGGAAGGGCGCACCTCCGGCGAAGTGGAGGTGCAATGGCCGGGTTTGCTCGAAACCTGGCACGGACAACCTGAGCGTGTAACCATGCCGGGCGGGGAAAGCCTTAGCGATGTGCAAAACCGCGCCTGGCCCGCCCTGTTGAGGATTGCGGAAGGAAAGGGCGAAAACATCGCCGTTTTCACCCACGACGCCGTGCTGAAAGTACTGTTGATGAAGGTCCTGAACTGCCCTATCTACAGTTTCTGGCGGTTTCAGCTCGCTAACGCCAGCATTACCCTACTTGAGCTTTCAGACAGGGGATGGCGTGTACAGCTCATGGGAGAATGTCATCACCTTGGAAACCCCTTCTTCCGGGAGGAACAGAGAGGGTTATAAAAATCCCCCGGAAAAGCTTTCCGGGGGCATGACGTCTTTGCCTTTTTTTAAAGGATTTTTTGCGGCAAGACAAACTACCAGCCTTTGACCGTTTCGAAGATACTGTCTGGAATGTCTCCGGCGAAAAAATCCTTGAATGATTCCTCGATTATATCCACGGCCTCATCCGCCTGTTTCTTTGAGATCACAAGCGGGGGCTGTATTCTCAGGACGCTTCCGCTGAAGAAGGAGAGAAGCAATCCTCTTTCCCATGCACGGTAACAGATTTTTGCAGCAGCTTCACCGTTGCGTTCTTTTGTTTCACGATCCTTTACAAGGTCTACACCGATGGAAAGCCCGATTCCCCTCACGTCGCCGATGATTTCATACTTTTTCTGCATTTCGAGAAAACGGTTCTTTATGTGTGCTCCGAGATCAACAGCGTTCTGCAGTAGATTTTCCTCCCGTATAACTGAGATCGTGGCAAGGGCAGCCGCACAGCAGACCGGGCTGCCTGCGGCAGTGAAAAGGTGGGCCGGGGCCTGCCATTTTTCCATAAGATCGGCCCTCGCAACCACTGCACCAAGCGGAAGCCCCGAAGCTATGGCTTTTCCCATGACAATGGCATCGGGAACAACATCGAAATTTTCTATGCCGAACCATTTGCCCGTGCGGCCGAACCCCTGCTGAACCTCCTCGGAGACAAGAAGAATTCCGTATTCGTCGCAGAGCTTCCGAAGGGACTGCATATATTTCTTTGGAGGAACGACAAGCCCTGAATCGCCCTGTATGGGCTCGATTACTATTGCGGCCGTCTCGTCGGGAGGGATGTTCGTGGAAAAGGCGATGCGTATCTGTTCGATCGCGTAGTCTGCCACCTCATCCTCGGTCATTCCGGGGAAAGGCGTGCGATAAGGATCAGGGTATGGGACATGGTAAATGTCCGGAAGCAGCGGGCCGAGTCCCCTGTGCATGGGCAGGCTCACGGCACTCATGGAAAGAGCGCCGTATGTGCTTCCGTGGTATGCCCTGAGATACGCGAGGATTTTAGGACGCCCCGTGGCTATCCTGGCGAGCTTGATAATTCCGTCGTTTGCATCGGAACCTGCGAGACCGTAATAGGCTCTTTTGCGGAAATCTCCGGGGGTTATGGCGAGAAGCTCTTTCGTCAGCTCGATGATAGGTTCATGGTACATATAGACATGTGTATAAAGGATGAGATCCTCTGCTTGCTTCCGGATCGCCTCCACAACTTTCGGATGGCAGTGTCCCGTATTCACCGCACCCGCGCTTGCAAGAAAATCGATGTACATGTTGCCGTCCACATCTTCCACTGTTGCGCCCCTTCCTCTTTTGACGACGAGGGGATAATACGGCAGCTTGGCTGCCGGCGACGTTATTGCCCTGTCTTCTTCCACCAGGCGAAGGCAGCGGCTGATATCTCTTTTTCCGGTAAACATTTCGTGTTCATCTCCCTGCAGTTGTTTTCAGGCGCGGCGATTTCCGCACGACAGTGAAAAAAAGGCGGGAGGCATGCCGGACACAGCCGCTGCCTCCCGCCTCTCTACGGAGAAAAAAATCAGCGGGCTATGCCCGACTCCTTGTAGATACGGTCCATAAGATCCTTGCCGACGATCTCTTCCATCTTGGGCCACACTACCTTGCGGACGTGTCCGGCCACTGCGTCAAGCTGTTCCTGGGTGAGCATTACGATCTCCCAGCCGTATTCCTTGACGAGTTTCTGCCGGTACTCCTCGTCAGCCTCTTCAGCACGGGCCCACTGGACTGCCGATTCTTCCTGGGCCGCTTTCAGCATGACTTCCTGGTCTTCCTTGGGGATCTTGTTCCAGAGGTCCATGTTGATGGCAAACCACCAGGATTCAAAGTAGTCGTTGTACTGGATCCAGACCTTGTTGACGTCCTTGAACTGCCATGCCTGGAAAGGAGGCCCTCCCATCTGGCCGTCTGCGATCCCGGTCTGAATGGCGCTGTAGGCCTCGGCGTAGGGGATAGGAGTAGCAATGTAGCCGAGAGCCTCGTAGGTCCACTCGCACGGCTTGATGGGCATAACACGAACCTTCAGGCCGTGGCTGGCTCCCGGTTCGGCGAACTTCTCGGGAACCTTGTTGAGAGAGACTCCGGACATGCCGATGGGCACCACTGCAAGCGCCATGATGTTGTGCTTTGCCCACAGGTCCTGGATGATCTTGTAGGCCCAGCCGTCAGGCCCGTAAACAGTCTGGGCCTCCTTGGCGTTCGTGACGATGTAGGGGAAATAGTAAGCGAGGTTCAGCTGGGGATCAAAATTGGCGTTGGCCTGGGCCATGCTCATCTCGATGGTTCCCCTCTGGACCATTTCGAAAATCTCCGTCCAGTCCCCAAGGACTCCACCGGAGAAGACGTCGATCTGGATCCTTCCGTTGGTTCCCTCGAAGACTTTCTTCGCAAATGACTTTGCCCTGAGGTCATAGTCGCTGTCCACAGGGTGGACCTGTGCAAGGCGCATCTTGAACTGCGGCTCCGCCGCTGTCGCGATTCCGAAAAATGCGACCAGGAACGAAAGAGCCAGAAGACAGACCAGTAATTTTTTCGTTGTATTGGTAAATTTCATGCTGTACCTCCTTTTTCCTGTAAAGGTTTCATCCGATTGTTGTTGAAACAGGTCTTGAACGCTGTATTGCTGTCGTTTTTCCTTTCATCCCCTCCTTTGTCACCGTGTGGTGATTCACTTACTTGATTCCCATGATCAGCCTGGGAAGGAAAAGCGATAGGTCAGGCACATAGGTGGTCAGGATGATGACGGGAATGAATCCGAAGAACATATAGATAAGGGCCGGTTTCAGGTATTCGTCTATCTGTACGTTGCCGACCCTGCCTCCGAGATAAAGAATAGGTGCCGTAGGAGGCGTGACGTTGCCGAGGCCGAGGTTCGTGCCGAGGATGGCAGCGAAATGAATGGGATGCACCCCTATTCTCAGCATGAGGGGCATGAGAAGCGGTGCTGCGAGCATGGTACCGCTCAGGTCATCCATGAGCATACCGATAATGACAAGGAAAATGTTCACCATTAAGAGGATAACGTACTTGTTATCCGACGTTCCCAGCAGAAAGTTCGCGATCTTCATCGGAACCTGCTGCATCGTATAGAGTCTTCCCAGGATAGTGACGAAGAAAAGCATGAGCACTATGACGCCGCTCGTCGTGGCGGCTGACCTTAGAGAGCGGAAGAACACGGTCATTGTGAGTTCCTTGTGGACGAAAAATCCGACGATAATAGCGTAAAAGACCGCCACGGCCGCAGCCTCGGTAGGTG
>Ga0334882_1002393_pt1 | contig 19362 bp, 16 predicted proteins | sample GraSluR1_MG_5_FD_207226 | JGI IMG/M metagenome (GOLD analysis project Ga0334882, IMG submission 207226) | Sludge microbial communities from methane-producing bioreactor in Wageningen University, Netherlands - Granular Sludge_15_04-R1 | ecosystem: Engineered > Bioreactor > Anaerobic >...
CCTTCGATTATAACGGAAAGGTAGCTTGGCGGCTTCGCGGGCCAATCGTACATTCCCCAATCTGCCATTTTCCAGTAGAATACTGGCAAGAGGGTTATCAAAGTGAATCCTTTCTTATAAATTATGGAATGGAGCATTATTGTCTTATGAAAAAAGCGTTAATTACCGGCATCACCGGACAGGATGGTTCGTATCTGGCAGAATTGCTGCTGGCAAAGGGTTACGAAGTGCATGGCATCATCCGCCGCGCCAGCACCTTCAACACACGGCGCATTGACCACATCTACCACGACCCGCACAAAGCCAAGGAGAAAGACCGTCTGTTTCTGCATTACGGCGACCTGTCGGCGTCGGGTTCGCTGTTAGACGTGATCTACGCAGTCAGGCCGGACGAGGTCTATAACCTGGCGGCGATGAGCCATGTGCGCGTCAGTTTCGACATGCCCGAATACACCGGCGATATCAGCGGGTTGGGCACCACGCGCCTGCTGGACGCTATCCATCGTTCGGGGGTCAAGGCGCGTTTCTACCAGGCATCCACCAGCGAACTGTTTGGGTCGGCGCCCGCCCCGCAGAACGAAGACACCCCCTTCTACCCGCAAAGCCCGTATGCCGCCGCCAAGCTGTATGCCTACTGGATCACACGCCAATACCGCGACGGTTATGGCCTGTTCACCAGCAACGGCATTTTGTTCAATCACGAAAGCCCGCGGCGCGGCGAAACCTTCGTCACACGCAAGATTACCCGCGCGGTGGCTTCGATCATGAAGGGCGAGCAGGATTTTCTGTATCTTGGCAATCTGGATGCCAAACGTGACTGGGGTTATGCCCCCGATTATGTGGCGGCGATGTGGAAGATGGTGCAGCATGAAAACCCGCTCGATCTGGTGATCGGTACCGGGGAAACCCACACCATCCGCGAATTTCTGGATGAGGCCTTCGGCTACGTCAACCTTGACTGGCATGACTATGTCAAGATCGACCCGCGCTATTTCCGCCCCAATGAGGTCGATTGGCTGCAGGCAGACCCCGCGCGCGCCATGCAAGAACTTGGTTGGGAGCCGCGTGTGTATTTCAAAGATTTGGTGCGCATTATGATGGATGCTGACCTGGAGCTTTCCGGGCTGGAATCACCCGGCGAAGGCAAAAAATTGCTGGAACAGCATCACGGGCCGTGGCACCGCTGGGAGCAGCAGGTGGTCAGCATGGACCAGCTACCGCTACGCGGCAAGGAGGAGCGATGAGCTTCTGGGCGGAAAAACGCATCTGTGTGACCGGCGGGGCAGGATTTCTCGGTCAGGCGGTGGTCAAGAAGTTGATCGAACGCGGCGCCAAAGAAGAGAACATCTTCATCCCGCGCAGCCGCCAGTATGACCTGGTGGACGGCGACGCCATCGAGCGCTTGCTGAACGACAGCCAGCCGGACATCATCATCCATCTGGCAGCACAGGTGGGCGGTATCGGCGCTAACCGCGAACACCCCGCCGAGTTCTTCTATAACAACCTGATGATGGGCGTGCAGCTATTGCACAAAGCCTGGCAGCACGGCGTGGAGAAATTTGTGGCGGTCGGCACGATCTGCGCCTACCCCAAGTTCACGCCGGTGCCGTTTAAAGAGGAAGAACTGTGGAACGGCTACCCGGAGGAGACCAATGCCCCCTACGGGCTGGCGAAGAAAATGCTTCTCGTCCAGTCACAGGCCTATCGCGACCAATACGGCTACAACAGCATCTACCTGCTGCCGGTCAACCTGTATGGTCCCGGCGACAACTTCGACCCGGCATCGTCGCACGTCATCCCCGCGCTGATCAAGAAATGCGTGGACGCGCAGGCGGCGGGTGCGGAGGAGATCGTGGTGTGGGGCGACGGCTCGCCCACGCGCGAATTCCTGTATGTGGACGATGCCGCGGAGGGCATCCTGCTGGCGGCGGAGCATTACAATGATTCGGAGCCCGTTAACCTCGGTTCCGGCATGGAAATTTCGATCAAGGACCTGGTGGAAGAGGTCGCCAATGCCACCGGTTTCGACGGTGAACTGGTGTGGGACACGAGCAAACCCAACGGCCAACCGCGCCGCTGTCTGGATACGACCAGAGCGAAGGAATGGTTTGGTTTCGAGGCGCAGATGCCGTTCGATGAGGGGTTGCAGAGGACGGTGGCGTGGTATCGCGCAAGACACACGGAATAAAAATCATCAGTTTTTGATTTCCAAATATTAAAGAAGTTGTATAGAGTAGGGTTGTAGAAAATGAAATTAAGAAAGTTAATTATTCAAAAGTTTCGTGGAATAGACAATCTTGAGTGGGAAATAAAAAGTGACTTAGTTTGCTTAGTTGGGCCTGGTGACTCTACGAAATCAACGATTCTGCTTGCATTGGAGTACCTATTTTCTCCTAACTGGAATTTACCAATTACTGATTCGGATTTCCATCAAATGGTAGTACAAAACCCGATCATTATTGAAGCTATCATAACAGAACTACCAGAAAGTCTACTCAGTGAAGAAAAATTCGGTTTGTACCTAGGATTTTGGAATAATGATGGGGGCAGTAAGAAAAATCAAGAAAATGATGATGACCATATAGCATTGAAAATTAGATTGACTATAGATTCTGATCTTGAGCCAGTTTGGGAAGTAATGTCCTTTCAAGAAGATGAAAAGGAACCTCGTAGAATTTCTTCAACAGATAGACAGAAATTAGGAGTAGCAAAAATTGGAAGTTATGTTGATGCTGATTTGGCGTGGGGTCGAAATTCTGCATTAAGTCGCCTAACCCAAAGAGATGATCTAACAAAAATTCCAAGTTTGTTAGCTGAAGCAGAACGCAGAGTGCTAAATTCTCTTGCTGAGTTAGACTTAAGCTTACTAGAAATGGCGATAGGTGACATTGTTCCAGTAGCTCAAATAATGGGGATTAATGCCCAGGATGCTTTCCACGCAGGTATAGATCCTCTACGAGTCAGTTTGCGTCAAGGAGCTATTTCATTATTTGATGGACAATTACCCTTATCTCTTCGAGGGGCAGGTAGTCGCCGGTTGATGACAATGGCTATACATAAGTCAGGCGTTAAGGAAGGGGCCGTTATTTTGGTTGATGAAATTGAAAACAGTCTTGAACCTTATAGGTTACGCCATTTGATTCGTCAACTACGCCCAAATGACAATGACAACCATCAAGTACTATTTACTACACATTCGTCGGTAACAGTTGTAGAATGCATTGCAAGTGAAATTTTTGTAGTCAATTCTCAAAATGGAAACACGAAAGTAATTCAGGTTTCAGTAGATTTGCAGAATATTGTCAGGAGTATACCAGAAGCATTTTTGTGTAGAAAAGTAATAATTTGTGAAGGGAAAACAGAAAGCGGTTTATTATTAAGTCTTGATCAAAATTTCTGGCAAAATAAACACGAAAAAGAAACAGGTCAATGGCGTTATTTAACTATGGCAGAGGCAGGAGTGTCTCCTATTGAGAGTCCTAAATCTGGGGGTTCAGAAGCACCTAAATTTGCGTTAGCAATGGCAAAATTGGGGTATGAAGTTGCATATTTTGGTGATTCGGATAGAGATTTGAATCCATCAGCTGATTGTATGAAAGAAAATGGTATTGATGTATTTCTCTGGGACGGCAATGTTGAGATTGAAAGAAGGTTGTGCTTTGATTTACCTCAAAATGAATTAGAAGGACTTATTACTTTAGCGGAAAACTTGAATGACAGAAATAAAGTATGGGCGGATATTAAGAAACAGTTTTCTACTCATATTTCACCTGAGTTCTGTTCAAGTTGGGAAGGTTTAATTTCGCTGGGGGATGAACGAAAATTACGGGAATTGTTGGGTAAAGCTGCTGATGATGGAAAGTGGTTTAAACGTCGTGATAAGGGGGAATCTCTTGGAACATTTCTATCCGGATATTTGGATATGATGGGAGATTCTCCAACATTCAGAACATTGGTGTCCATTGAAAAGTGGTGCTATGGTTGATGAATTCGATATTGTTGTTGAACAGTTAGTCACAGCGAAATCGCCGGTTTCTGTGAAAGCTGCTGCTGGTTGCGGAAAGACCGAAGCAATTGTTAGAGCTGTTGCATTATCTACGGGCAAACAATTAGTGTTGACTCATACTAATGCTGGTGTGGCTGCGCTACGCTCACGGTTTCGAAAGCACCATGTACCTGTGTCACAATACCAAGTAGATACCATAGCTAGTTGGTTATTGAAATATGCTTCTGCCTATCCTTCAATGTCGAACCTAGCAGTAGCTAAGCCACAAGGCAATGATTGGGGAGAAGTCTATCCTGCAGCCCAGAAACTTTTTTCTTATGCGTTTTTAGAAAATGTATTAATGGCATCATATGATGGAGTATATATTGATGAATATCAAGATTGTACACAATTGCAACATGCTATTGCCTTAAGGTTATGCAACTTCCTTCCAGTACGTGTATTGGGTGACCCATTGCAAGGAATTTTTGATTTTTGCGATCCAATTGTTGACTGGCAAACAGATGTTTTGCCAACATTTAATCCTACTCCTGACTTAACCCAACCGTATCGATGGCAAAATTCAAATCCTGAACTAGGTAAACAATTAGGTGATATCCGTACAAAGCTCCTAAACCATGAGCCTGTTGACATTAACCTTTACCCAGAGATCAATTGGCAACCATGGAGTGAAAATAGTGAAATTGAGGTTTGTAAATACGTCAAAGCACATAAGAGGGGAACGATTGCAGGGATTCACTATTGGCCTGATGATGCTCATCGTACCGCTAAAGGCCTTAATGGTCTTTATCAATCAATAGAAGAAATGGATTGTAAGGAGTTAATGACCACAGTAAGGAGAATTGATGAGTGGTTATTACAAGAGAATTTTACAGCAATTATCAGTGGAATAAAAAACCTCACAATGAAAGCATGTGCAGAGAGAAGTATATTTTCGGATAAGGAATACCTAAAAAAAGAATTCGAGCAATTACAAAATGGTGATTTATCTATAGTTCCGAAAATTATTGACTCGATAACAAATGATATTGGAAAAAAGGTTTATCGAAAAGAATTGCTAAATGAGATGAAAAATACGTTTCAAGAATTCTCCACTGAAAAGTATTCGTCTATCTATGAAGCGGCTTTTGCCGCTCGTTATAGGACAAGAGTAAATGGGCGAAAACCTGAGAATAGAATAATATCTCGAACTTTGCTCATTAAAGGGCTAGAATTTAATCATGCAATTGTCTTAAATGCTGATAAACTTCAAAATCAGAAAAACTTTTATGTGGCAATAACACGAGGTTCGGAAAGCTTAACCATCCTCTCTTCAAGTCCTCTTTTGAATTTGGATAAGTAGATATCCACCCAATTGCCAAAATCCGCATTCCCTCGTATGATTCCCTCATGCACGAACAACCGAACGACGCATTTGAACAGCACATCATCGCCTGGGGGCGGGCACGGGAAGATGTGCGCGCTTTGCTCATCACCAGCACGCGCGCCATCACCGGCGGGGTGACGGATGCGCTGTCCGATTATGACATCATCCTGGTGGCGGATGACATCACCCCCTACCACGCCAGCCGCGACTGGCTGGCAGCGTTTGGCACGGTGCTGGCGCTGTTCCGCGACCCCATCACGAAGGAGTTTGGTTCGCCTTCCTCCGGTTATGTGATCCAGTTCGAGGGACATTTGAAGATCGACTTCACCCTGTGGACGCCGGCGGCTTTGCGACATATCGCCGCGCTGCCGACCCTGCCGGATGAACTGGACGCCGGGTATCGCGTGTTGCTGGACAAGGATGGCTTGACTGATAACCTGAGAGCCCCCACCTATCAAGCCTACATTCCGAAACCACCCAGCGCACAACAATATCATGACTGTGTGGAAACCTTCTTCCTGGACTGCCTCTATGTCGCCAAGTACATCTGGCGCGGTGACCTGAACGCCGCGCATCGTGTGTTGAATGAATTTGCCAAACAGGAAGAACTGCGTTTCATGTTGGAATGGCGCCTGGAGATCGATCATGACTGGGGGCTCAAAACGGGCCCCTACCTGCGCTGCATCGAAACCTATCTGCGCCCGGACTTGCTGGCGGATTTGCAGGCGACGTATGGCGGCATCCAGCCCGAAGCATTGTGGCACAGCCTGTACCGTACGCGTGACCTGATGCACAAGGTGGCCATCGAAGTGGCGCAGGCGTTGGGGTTTGCCTATCCTGAAAGCATCGAGGAAAAGGCCATGGCGTACGCGGCAGAGATCCGCCAGATGAAAAGATGAGGCGGCGTTACCGTGCGTGAAGTTGCTTTTTGGGGCGTTCACCACTATGATTAAGGCATGACGCAAGCGCGCAACCTTCTCTCACGACGTGACTTTCTCCGCCGTGCCACGCTGGGTCTCACGGGGGTGTTGTTTGCGCTGCGCGGTGAAGCGAAGATGGGCGCATCCAACCCGACAGACAGGTGGATGCCTTTGACGGACAAAGAAAGTGTTTTGCGGCTGGCAAACGGCCGGCACCTGCGCATTATCCGCCTGACTCAGGACAAGGGCGCGGGGCGGTTGCTGTGGCTGTCGGGTGGTGAAGAAACCGATGATGTTGACGGACGAGGGATACGCTGGGGACAGCCGGAAGTACTTCGTGTAATGCAGGACGCCCCCGCAATTGGCGCTGCGTTGGTGGCTTATCTGCAAGAACATCATGCGGAGGTGCTGGCGGGACTGTGGGGGCAGACGGAGCGCGCCGAGTTGACGAGCGCGGGCTTGCTGCTGGAGTGGGACGCTCAGCGCGATGCAAGCACTACAATACCATTGTCTGCGGCTGACCTGCAGGGCGGGTTCACGCTGGCAGGCTGGTTCAAGGTATCACACACAATGACCGCTGAACAGTTGTTGCTGACTATAGAAACCGATCAATCTCACCTGCGATTGCTGCTTAACGCGGACTGTCTGACGCTGCTGATGACAGATGATGCAGGCAAACTGCACGTGGAGACAGACAGGGCGATGCTGGCAGACGGCGCCTGGCATCATGTGGTATTGATCGCAGATGAGGAGGCCGGACTGGTTCGCTGGTTGGCGGATGGCGAGTGCCAGCCGGGGTGGACGGTGTTAGCCAACCCGTTGCCTGCCCTGTGGGAGCCGATGAACCTGCATGTGCTGCAGGAGAGTGTTGTTACAGGATCGCTGCGCTTGTACAACCGACCATTGCGCACGGCAGAAGCCGCCGCCAGTTACCGCTACTATGGGCAGGGCATGGGCAGCAGCGCTTATTGGGGCTGAGCGTTGCGATCAATCAGACAGCGAGACCAGCAACAGGTCGTTCACAGCGGTGAATGACTGGAAAGTTTGTCGGATTTGCTGTCAAACAAGGCCTTTATCGTCTTCAAAACCACAAAAATGGCGGTTCCTATCTAAAAAGATAGTGGTAAATTTCACAAAGTCTGTTGTTAAGAACGGGTTAAAACCTTCTTTTGACGTGTTTACAACGGGCTGGATGGGTGTAGAATAAAGACAATAAAGGTACTCCTTATTCTCAGTGAATTATTGGTGAAACAACGGTCTCGAGTCACGGCGAACTCGAGACCCTTGTGTTAAGTACCTGTCATCATCTTAGCGCAGGTGTGCGATAAGTGGGGGGTGGAAACGGGCGCTGTTTTCCTTATAATAGAATCAGAAGTTATCATTGTTCATAATTCTATCCTGAGAGTGAGGTAGTGATGAAGACTTACAGTGTTGCATTGATCGGCGCCAGCCTGCGCGGTGCGTATTTGTTGGCGCCCGCCATGGCGGATACAGTTGCCCGGCACGGGTTGCAGGTGTGCGCGGTGTATGACCCCGATCTGGCGAAGGCAGGCGAGGCGGCGCTGCTGCTCGAAAGCCGCTACGAACAGGCGGGCATGTCTGTCGAAGTACAGGCTACTGATGACCTGACGAGTTTGCTGACTGATCAGGTATTTGATCTGCTGGTGGTGAGTGTGCCGGCGGAAGACCACCTGCCACTGGTGGAAGAGATCCACCGTGTATCGGACCGGCTTGTGTTGGAAGCGCCGATTGCGTTGAATGTGGCAGAAGCGCGGGCGATTGCGGCAGCGACCGAAGATCACCCTGTGTTTATGAACTTCCCGCGTCGTTTTGACAGTGGCTGGTACAAGGTGTTCGAATTGCTGCAGGCTGGCATGATCGGAGAATTGCAGTTTATCAACCTGTCGGTTTATTTGGCAGCGACCAATTACCTGCGGTTGTGGCAGCGCAGCCAGGAGCATGCGGACGAATTGTTCCTCGGGCTGTTGTGCCAGTATATGGATGTGTGCCATTGGTTCGCGGGCGATGAATGTGTGTCTATTGCGGGGGTAGGCGATGTGGGCCATCACGACCTGGATGATTATGACCCCACGGGCGCGTTCAAAACGCTGTTCAGCCGCCTGCCGATTGCCTGGCGTTCACTGGTGAGTGAGGCCGCTGAAGGCGATGAAGTGGATGACTTTCCGGGTGATGATTTCCTCGATCACGGTGCGTTGACGTTGACCTATGCCAACGAGGTGACCGCCACGGTGCTATTCACCAGCCATGGGCCTGCAGCGGTGGATGAAGAAGACCTTGAACTGGTCGGCTCCAAGGGGCGCATCTGGTTCAACGCGCGGCGGGGTGTGCTGTATGTGCATACCTTCGACGGCAGCGAACCCGAGCGCATTGATGGGCTGGCAGACCTGTCGCTGCCCTGTTTCGAGCGGCTTGACGCGGCTTTCTTCGCGCAACTGCCCCTGTTCGCCGAAGGCATTCCGCCCGCGGTGACGGCGGCGGAAGGCGCGCACGCCCTCACGATGGCACTGGCGGCGTTGGAATCGATCAATGCCAATGGTGTGCCGGTGCTGCTGCCGCTGGAGATCGGTGAGGGTGAGGGCTGATCCTGTCATGCCGACTGGAGGATGGCGCAGCCATCTGCAATGGAGGCATCGAAACTCCTGGCGGTACAGAATACTTTCCAATGATTTTTGAATGCTTAAATATTTCGATGCCTCCGTTCGCGAAACCAGCTTTACTGGTTTACGCTCAGTCGGGATGACAGGCTTGATATAGTAGTTCGTTGCTGATTTCGACAGGTATTGTAACTATAGCTATACTAAGCACATGTCATTTAGAAATAGAAAGATATATTTCGTTTACATACTTGGAAGTGATCGCGGTGTGCTTTATACCGGAGTCACTAACGATCTTGAGAGGCGGGTTTGGCAGCACAAGCAAGGTCAACAGGAAGGTTTCACCAGCCGGTACAAGATCCATCGACTGTTACATTATGAAGAATTTGAGTATGTTTACGATGCGATAGAGCGTGAAAAGCAGATCAAATGCTGGCGGCGGGAAAAGAAATTAGCGTTGATCCGTGAATTCAATGAAACCTTTGCAGATTTAAGTGAAGGCTGGTTTTCTCAAGAAGGTGGATAAAAGGTATGTGGTTTTGTGTCATGCCGACTGGAGGATGGCGCAGCCATCTGCAATGGAGGCATCGAAACCGCTGGTGGTGATATATTGTTAATCCTCGATGAATAACTGATGGAGGATAATTTCGATCCCTCCGCTCGTTTCACTCGGTCGGGATGACACCGCGCTGTGAATGAACTCCCTCCTGCGAAATAAATTGTAGATACAAATACAACGCCGCGCATACGCGCGGCGTTGTATTTGTGTGAGTCAATTCGTTTACTTGTTGGTAATGACGATGGTCACCTGGGTGGTACTGCCTTCTCCGGTGATGCCGATGATGGCAACCTGGGTTTCGTTGGAAAAATTCATCAGGGCGAATTGTTCGCTCTTGACAATGTTGGAAGCATTGGCGTTCATCTCCCAGCTCAGTTGTGCCATCTCTACTTCGTAGAAGGAGAGCACATCTTCGAATGTCAGCGGGGTTTCATAATAGATGGTACCAGCCAAGGTGAACAGGTTGTTGTAATCTTTGACCACCGGTATGTTCTCCGGCACACCCTGGTTGAGCAGGTCGCCGACACCGGGCAGCAACTCCGTCAGTCCTTCGGATTCGAGGGGCAGATCTTCCAGCAGGCCGCCCATGTCGGGCAGCTGCTCGGTGATGCCTTCGGGGATGAGTTCCACGATGTCTTCCGGCCGCGCGCTGGCAACACTGCTGATGAGATTGGTAAGCGGGCAGGCACAGGCGATGAGAGCCAGCGCTGCCAGGGTCAGAGCAATGATCTTGATGGGTTTGTTATTCATCATTATTCTCCATTCATTAGATAAAAATCATCTTTATTATATACCTGCAAGCGGCAGAATACCACAGGTATTTTTATTAGGATGACTGGGAGGTCGGGATATTTTTCACTTGTGAAGCGCTTGCCTGGTAGCGTATAATAAACGGATATGGAACCCAAACACAATAAGGAGTCTTTGTTATGCAAAAACATTATCAATTAACGCTTGGTCGCATTAAAAAGCACAAGCAAACCCTCAAGGGGCTTTGTTATACTGATTCCCGCCCGGTGAAACTGAGCGCGTATGCCGCGCCCGGGCGTATCACCTACGAAGAAGCCATGCAGGGGGACTACAAACCGATTGACATGGATCACAACTTCAGCCCGCTGTGGTCAACTCACTGGGTCAAGGTGGAGTACGAAGTACCGGCTGAATGGGCGGGCAAGGAAGTGCACTTCCTGTGGGATTCGATGTGCGAAGGCGCCGTGTGGATCGATGGCAAGCCCATGCAGGGCCTCACTGGCAGTGTCGTCGGCCTTGAGTGGGACACCACCCGCCCTGAATACATCCTTGGCAAACCAGCCCAGGCTGGCAGCGGCGTGCTGTATGTAGAGGTGGCGGTCAACCATTTGTTCGGCGTGAATGGCGGCGGGCCTATGGTTGACTATATCCTCGGCAAACTGCGCCAGGCAGAGTTGGCTTTGTTCGACCGCGACGCCTGGGACCTGTACTGGGATTATGTAGTCGTGGCGGACTGCGCCGTGGAGATGCCCGAAGCGACCCCGCGCGCCGGCCAGGCCATGCATATCGCCAACGAGATGATCAATGTAATCCGCCTGAACGACAGAAGCACCTGGGGCAAAGCGCGCGCCTTGGCGGCAGATTTCCTCGGCAAGAAGAACGGCGAAGGCCAGCATACGGTTTCTGCGGTGGGACATGCCCACATCGACACCGCCTGGCTGTGGCCGCTGGCGGAAACACACCGCAAATGCTACCGCACTTTCTCCTCCGCTGTGCATTATATGGACCTCTATCCCGACTATATTTTCACCGTGTCGCAGGCGGTGCAATGGGAATGGATGAAGGAAGAACATCCCGACCTGTATGACCGCATGGTCGAAAAGGCGAAGAAAGGCCAGTTCGTGCCGGTTGGCGGCACCTGGGTCGAGATGGATGCCAATATCCCCAGCGGTGAGTCCTTCGTGCGCCAATTCCTGTTCGGCAAGCGCTTCTTTGAAAAAGAATTGGGTTTCGAGTGCAAGATTTTCTGGGTACCGGACGTGTTCGGCTATTCCGCCGCGCTGCCGCAGATCATGAAGCAGTCCGGCATTGATTATTTCCTGACGCAGAAACTGAGTTGGAACCAGTTCAACAAAGTGCAGAGCCATACCTTCCTGTGGGAAGGGCTGGACGGCTCCAGCATTCTGACGCACTTCCCGCCGGCTGATACCTATAACTCGATGGCGAATGTCAAAGAGGTGCTGTACAACGTCAAGAACTACAAAGACCACGATAACTCCAACCACAGCTACCTGCTGTATGGCTATGGCGATGGCGGCGGCGGACCCACCAAGGGCATGATCGAACAGATCGCGCGCATGAAAGATGTTGATGGGCTGCCCAAGGTGGAGTACCGTGCGCCGAAAGATTTCTTCAAACTGCTGGAAGACGACATCAAAGACCCGGTGCGTTGGGTGGGTGAGCTGTACTTTGAATTGCACCGCGCCACCTATACCACCCAGGCGCTGACCAAGAAGAACAACCGCGTCAGTGAATTCCTGCTGCACGATGTTGAATTTTTGGGCGCGCTGGCGAACCTGAAGGGCGCTGGTTACCCCAAAGATGAAGTCGATTGGATGTGGAAGACGGTGCTTACCAACCAGTTCCACGACATCATCCCTGGCTCATCGATCACCGAAGTGTATGACGATGCTGCCCGCGATTACAGCGCCGTGCTGGAAAAAGGCAAAGAACTGCGCGCTGTCGCTATCAGCGATGGTTTCAGCCCGGATGCGGCTGGCGAGAACCTGCTGGTGATCAACACCACCAGTTTCGACCGCGAAGAAGTGGCAGAGCTGCCCGAAGGCGTGCCTTCTGTGCAGACCTCAGCCTGCGGCAAACCGCTGGGCATCGTTTCAGCGCCTGCCTACGGCACAGCTGTGATCAAACCCAGTGACCAGGTTGCCAAACGGGTCAAGATGAGCGCTGACGCAGACGGTTTCGAGTTTGAAAACGAGTATATGGTGGCGCGCCTCAAAAAGGGCGGACAGCTGACCAGCCTGTTCAGCAAAGAAGCGGGACGCGAAGCGCTGGCGCCGGGAGAAGTCGGCAACCAGTTTGTGATGTTCGAAGACATGCCCACCAACTGGGAAGCCTGGGACGTGGATATCTTCCATCTGGACACCCGCGAGGCACTGCCGGGCGCGCATTCCTTTGACGTGATCGAGGAAGGCCCCTTCCGTGTGGCGGTGGCGTTCGACCACAAAATTTCTGAGACCAGCAGCATCAACCAGGTGGTGCGCCTGAGCGCCACCGGCAAAGCGCTGGAATTCATGACCAAGGTTGAGTGGCATGACGAAGCACAGAAGTTCCTCAAGGTGGAATTTCCGTGGGATGTGCGTTCCAGCAAAGCCACCTACGAAGTCCAGTTCGGCCATCTGCAGCGCCCGACGCACTTCAACACCAGCTGGGATTTCGCCCAGTTCGAGGTGTGCGCCCACAAATGGGCAGACCTGAGCGAGTACGGCTTCGGCGTTAGCCTGCTGAACGACTGCAAATACGGCCACAGCACCCACGGCAACGTGATGCGCATTTCGCTGCTGCGGGCGCCCAAGAGCCCTGATCCGGTGGCAGATTTGGGCACGCACCGCTTCAACTACGCCGTCATGCCGCACAAAGGCAGCCTGCAGGAAGCCGGTCTGATCCGCGAGGGTTACCGCTTCAACCAGCCGCTGCTGCTGGAGAAAACCGCCGCGGCGGTAGGCAAACAATCCTTCTTCAGCGTGGATTCACCGCAGGTGGTGATCGACACGGTCAAGAAAGCCGAAGACAGCGACGAGATCATCGTGCGCATGTATGAATCCTTCGGTGCGCAGGCGAATGTGTCCCTGAAAGTGGGCCTGCCTGTGAGCGGCGTGGTGGAAGTCAACCTGCTGGAGCGTGAGACCGGCAAGGTGGACGTGAATGACGGCGCGGTGGCGCTGCACTTCGGGCCGTTCCAGCTGCGGACGTTGAAGTTGAAGATGAAGTAAGCTGTATAGTAACGAATGAATCGTGTAGGGGCGGTATGTATACCGCCCCTACTTCTTTATTGCGCTTTGTCTTCCTGAGTAAGGGCCGACGGAGTCGGTCTGCATCGAAGGATCAGAGGAATATAAGCATTCCATGGATAAAACCTGCAACAAAAAGTAACCGCCTTTGTTTGAGAGTTACACTTTGGTGGCTGTTCGATTTGACTGATCCTTCGACTACCACTCATCTTTGATGAGTTATTCGCCTACGGCGAATCTCGCTCAGGATGACAAATAACGCGAAGGTGTCTTTCCGACCGACCGCAGGGAGGGGAGGAATCGAAATGGCTGGGGGTGTTAAGCCGCCGGTGGTTGCGGTATGTGAAGCACAGGGGGATCCTTCGACTACAACTCAGCGCAGCTGAGTTGTAGTCGAAGGAAAACACAGGCGCGTTCTTGCTCGATGAATGAATGCGCCGCTGCCCTTTACAGATACTGAAACATATCCCCGGCAGACACAAACGTAATGGGCAGTTCATCGCCGACGAGCGGGCGCAGCCATGCTTCCGCCCAGCGCATGCCGGCTTCTTCCTGGATGAAATGCCCGGGCAGGATCATGCCTTTGGCTTTACCCAGCAGGGCGGCATCCTGGATATACAGCGGCAGCGTCCATTCGACGACCTCGCCTGGAATGACCACGTCATATTGCCAGGCGGCCGCCACCTGCTCATTGTTGCTCCAGTTGGTGCTCTCGTTCGGCAGCAGATGGCCGCAGAATCCGACGGTGGAGACTTTGGCGTCCAGGTTGCCGATGTAGCGGATGGTCTCCAGCCCCATGGCTTGCTTGACATGCTGCACCAGTTCACCGAAGGTTGTTTCGGGCAGTTTGATCTGCGACATTAATCCCGCGCCCGGTTGTATGTATTCCAACCAGCCTAACTGTTTCATCATGTAGTGAAAGATGCCGTCGGGTCGGTGGGTGTGAATATGGTCATGGTCGCGGTAGATGACGATGCCATGATTGAGTAAAAGCTGGCGTTTTTCCTCATAAACCTCGTTGCCTGCCAGCCACTCGCATTCATCATCGTAGCCGCTGTAAAAGGTGGGTTCATGCACAAGGATGAAATTCGCGCCCAGTTCGATTGCTTTGCGGATCACGGCGACGGTGGGGGCGATGGATACCGCAATACCGATGCATTCCCTGTCAGGGTCGCTGCCGATGATGACATCGCAGGTGCGGCGGTCACCGAGATCAGGGTGATAGGCAAGAATTGCGTTAATAATCTCTTGAATGGTCATGGTACATTCCTTAATTGTGCGATTAATGGTTTGTGAATTGTATCATGCTGGGATTTTCAAATGAACCATGGGATTTGTGCCGTCGCTGCCTTCTCTTTAAAACACAACACCTGGTTTTTTCTCGTAAACCAGGTGTCTTAATCATTGCTCACTCTGAGCCTTTTCGATTATGCCACTCGCTGCGGTCGGCGAAAAGACACTCTTTTTGAGCGAGGTCAGCCCTCGCGGATCCAGGTGCCGATGGACATGTCGCCGCTGAGGGCGTTTTTGAGGGCGTTTTCTTCCCACAGGTTCAACACCAGTACCGGCAGGTTGTTGTCCATGCACAGCGACAGGGCGGGGCCGTCCATCACGTTCAGGCGGCGCTGCAGAGCGTCAATGAAGGTGATCGATTCAAATTTGACCGCCGACGGGTTGGTTTTGGGATCCATGTCATACACCCCATCCACCTTGGTGGCTTTGACCAGCACATCCGCCCCGATCTCCATGGCGCGCAGCGCGGCAGCGGTGTCGGTCGAGAAGTAGGGGTTGCCGGTGCCGCCGCCGAAGATGACCACGCGCCCTTTTTCCATGTGGCGGATGGCGCGGCGGCGGATGTAAGGTTCTGCCACTGATTGCATGCCGATGGCGGTCTGCACACGGGTGACCACGCCGATGGCTTCGAGCGCGTCCATCAGGGTGAGGGCGTTCATGACAGTCGCCAGCATACCGATGTAGTCGGCGTTGGCACGGTCCATGCCGTTGGCTATCTGGTCGCGTCCGCGCCACAGGTTGCCGCCGCCGATAACGATGCCGACATCGATGCCCAGGTCGAACACTTCTTTGATACGTTCGGCGATGAAATTGGCGCTGGTGGGGTCAATGCCTGCCACACCCGCGGAGGGCGCCAGGGCTTCGCCGCTGATCTTCAGCAGCACACGTTTGATCTTTTGTTCCTGTTCCATTTCTCCCATATCCTTTGTCTTCTTGCTCTGATTATAGCTGTGAATGTGCCAGAAAAAAAGCCACCCGATCTTGTTTTTCTGGTGGCTTTTTCATCTTCATGATTCGATCCTGACGGATTATTCCTCGTCCGTTTCTGCGCTGCTGGTTTCACCCAGCCCCCAGCGGACAAAACGGCGCACAACGATATTTTCGCCGCAACTGGCGACAGCTTCCGCGATCAGGTCCTGCACCTTTTTGCTCTCGTCGCGGATGTAAGCCTGGTTGAGCAGCACGTTGTCTTCTTTGTACGATTTGACGAAACCTTCCACGATGCGCGGAATGATATTTTCGGGTTTGCCTTCGGCGCGTGCTTTGGCGGTGGCAACTGCGATCTCGCGATCCAGCGCTTCCTGGGGAATGTTCTCTTCGCTGATATAGAGCGGGGCGGCGGCAGCGATCTGCAGTGCGATCTCGTGAGCCAGATGGCGGAACTGCTCTGAGCGGCCGACAAAGTCGGTTTCGCAGTTGATTTCCACCATGACGCCCACACGGCCATCGCCGTGGGAGTATTGTTCGATCACGCCTTCAGAGGCGGCGCGGCCAGCGCGTTTGGCGGCTTTTGCCAGGCCGCGTTCGCGCAGGTAATCCAATGCTTTTTCCATATCGCCGTCAGACACTTCCAGGGCGCTGCGGCAGTCGAGAATGCCGACGCCGGTTGCGTCACGCAGTTCTTTGATTTGAGCGGTTGTGATTGCCATATTTTCCTCGTTTGTTCCTACTTCTATTCTTTCTTACTCTTCAGACTCTTCAGATTCTTCTTCGTCTTCGATGTCATCGTCGTCTTCTTCGATGTCATCGTCAGCGGGTTCTTCCGTCACTTCTTCTTCTGCAACGGGCTCTGCATCGTCTTCAACCTGTTCGGTCTCTTCTTCTTCAACAACGATCTTGGCGAGGGTGGAAGCGCCCAGCAGGTCTTCGTCACTCAGTTCAGGCTCATCCACACTGATGGCGCGGCGTTCGCGGCGGCGGGTTTCTTCATCGGAGGCGCTGGTCTCTTCTTCCGCCTCGTCTTTTTCAGAGAAGGCTTTGGCTTCCAGTACGGCATCGGCCATGTAAGATACGATCAATTTGATGGCGCGGATGGCGTCATCATTGGAGGGAATGACATAGTCGACATTCTTGGGGTCACAGTTGGTGTCCACCATGGCGATCACGGGGATATTGCGCAAATTGGCTTCGTGAACGGCGGTGGCTTCGCGCATGATATCGACCACGAACAGCAAGTCGGGGGTGCCGGGCATCTTGCGCACACCACCCAGGCGTGATTCCAGACGATCAATGTCGCGCTGAATCATCAAGCCTTCTTTTTTGGTCAGGCGGAAGATCTCACCGGTTTCCTGCATGTTCTCAAGGCGTTCCAGTTCTTTGAGGCGCTCTTTGATGGTTTTCCAGTTGGTGATGGTGCCGCCCAGCCAGCGCTCGGTCACATAGGGCATGCCGCAGCGTTCGGCTTCTTCGCGGATGGTTTCTTGTGCCTGGCGCTTGGTGCCTACAAACAGCACAGTGCCGCCGCGGCGCACGGTTTTTTGCACCAATTCCAGTGATTGCTGCAGGGCGCTGACCGTTTGCGACAGGTCAATGATATGGATACCATTGCGCTCGGTGAAGATGTACTGACGCATCTTCGGGTTCCATTTGTTGGTGCGGTGACCAAAATGCACGCCGCTTTCCAGCAGCTTCTTCATAGAAATATTTGCCATTTTTTAAATCTCCTTGCGTTTTGTTTTCCGCCCGTTCGGCAATCTCACGGGAGGAGCCTCCGTTTCTTTCATTCCATTCCCTGACTGTCGTTTTTCCTTGACAGCACGCGGGGAGTGGTCCAGAAACGTGTGTGATTTTTCCCTTGGGCGTTCCGCCTTCAGGTTTCGTTTTTTGACCGCGCTTAGTATAACAGACCCGCGGTGGATACGCAAGGGGCAAAGGTGTTACGGGTAGGTGAGGCCGTCCAGCAGCCAGCGTTGTTGGGCGCCGCTGTAGACAAAATGGGTGATGAAATCGTGCTGAGTTACAGTGCAGGCAGCACCGGTTTCATACACGAAATGGGCAGAGATGCGCGCGTAGGTGCCGGTGTTGTAGGTGATCACAGGATTGGATACAGTGATGTCGCATACCTTCATGGCTTCGTAGCCGTCGATGTAATCCTGCAATGAATTGCCATGACGGCGCTCCTTGAATGCAGGGGTGAGGTTATTCCAGGCGGAGCCATAATCGCGGCGTACCACGGCATCAAAGTAGATATCGAGGAAGGCGGTTGAGATCGGCCCGGTCATCAGTTCTTCGACGGGGGTCGGTGTAAAGGTCGCTTCGGGGGTGTCGGTTGGCAGAGGGGTCTCGGTCGCTTCTACGGCAACCGTGACCGTGGCTGGCGGTTCGGGCGTGGCGGTGGGGCTGGCCAGCGGCAGGGGGGTGTTGGTGAGGATTTCGATAGCAGGGACAGCATTTTGGGTTTCGGCAAAGATGGCATCCAGCGTTTGCAGCACCGATTCTTCCAGCGCTTCTTCAAACTCCTGTTCTTCAGCAGGGGATTGCCGGTCAGGCAGGTTGCAGGCGGCCAGCAGGCACAGCAAACAAAGGGCACAACCAAAAATGAATGTTTTTTTCAACATGCAAGCACCGCCTGTGATTTTAATGTGAATATATTGAGAGTATAGCATTAAGTGAGAGGGATAGGGAACAGGGGTTTGGTCTGCATTCTTAAGGATTTTGTGTGTTTTTGGGGGTGCGAGTAGAGCCAAGTATAAAATCTTTATAAAATCCGGCCAAAAGGATTGCATTTGGTGCTGTCTTTCGGTATGATTTTATTACATTTATAGCTTAAAAATGATCTATTTCCTCTCAGGAGAAAATTATGAAAAATCGAAATCGGATCTGGATGATCGGTTTGCTGGCAAGCCTGGCGGTGATTGTTTCTGCCTGCGCGACTCCGGCGGTTTCAGAAACAGAAGAACCTCTCCAGGAAGAAATGATTGTTGAAGAATCAATTGTAGAAGAACCCGTAGAAATGGAAGGTGATGATGGTGTTGACATGGATGATAGCCGTGATGATGACGTTATGGTTGATGAAGGCGATGATGAAGCCGAAGCCGGCAGCGGTGAGGGTGAGAGTGCACCCGCGCCGTCGGTAGAGCTGCCTTCCGATGAAGAAATGATGGCGCTGCTCGAAGAAAAGGTGCAGGGTGGACACAGCTCTGCTCGTGTGCTGAGTGCCTCGTATGACTATGAAGGCTGGATAGCGGTGCTTGACCGCATGATCGGTTATGGCGCTGACATCAACGCAGAAGAAAAAGAATTGCTGGCGGTGTGGCTCGCCCAGCGTAATTGAAATTGATACATAGTATCTCTCCGATTGTGAACTGAATTTTGGGACAACAAACAACAGGCAAACAGGCGCTTGACCGGCGCCTGTTTCGTCATTTATGGGTCAAAGTTAATCGGTTGTCAATTCCTGCTATAATGGAGGTAGATGAACCCAACCGAGAAAACAGAGGAGGCCGACCATGGCTAAGAGCAGCGTAGACCAATATAGTATCCGTGTGAGCAAAGCACTCCCCTATCTGCCGTTCGAAGAAGAAGAAAAGAAAGTATGGCTGGAAGACCTCGAACGCGAGGGACTCAGTGAATATCTTGCCGGTCAGATCATGGAAAAGATTCCGA
>Ga0334882_1002396_pt1 | contig 19337 bp, 15 predicted proteins | sample GraSluR1_MG_5_FD_207226 | JGI IMG/M metagenome (GOLD analysis project Ga0334882, IMG submission 207226) | Sludge microbial communities from methane-producing bioreactor in Wageningen University, Netherlands - Granular Sludge_15_04-R1 | ecosystem: Engineered > Bioreactor > Anaerobic >...
ATTATGGGCATCGACAGGTCTCAAAGACCCATCCTATTCCCTGACCAAGTATGTGGATGAACTCATCGCCCCCAACACCGTCAACACCGCCAACCCCACTACGCTCAATGCCTATCAGGAATCGGGCAGTTTGGCTTATGCGATTGAAGGATTGGAAGACGAAGCCCAGGCATTGCTGCAACAGGTCGAAAAATTCGGCATCGACTTGGCGAATGTCTATCAAACCCTGGAACAAGACGGCGTCAAAGCCTTCGCTGATTCCTTTGCAGAGCTGCTGGCCGTGATTGACACCCGCAAGAAAGAAATGCAAGCGCAGGTTTTTTCTCTGGCTGGGCCAACCGCCGACAAAGTAGCCCATCTTGAATCCATCAACGCTGCTCAGCGCATGGCTGATATCGACCCGACCCTGTGGACACAAGATCCTGACGGGCAAAAAGAGATTAAGATCCGCCTGGGATGGCTGGATTCGCCATTTACCAGCATGGAACTGCTGCCCGATTTGCAGCGCCTGGCGCAAGAAGTGACCGCAGATGGCTATACCCACTGTATCCTGCTGGGCATGGGCGGCTCTTCTCTCGCTCCCGAAGTCATGCGTCTGACCCTCGGTATGGGTGTCATCGATGGCAAAGCAGGCCTCGACCTGGCAATCCTTGATTCAACCGATCCAGACCAGGTGCAGGCCAGTATGGAACGCGCCCCGCTTGAGAAAACCCTGGTGGTGGTCGCTTCCAAATCAGGCTCCACAGCCGAAGTGCATGCCTTCATGGAATACTACTGGCAGCAGATGCAATCTAATTTGGAAACAGATGCCGGCCGTCACTTTGTCGTCATCACTGACCCCGGTTCCTCTTTAGTACCTATCGCCGAAGAACGCGGTTACCGTGCAATCATGTATGCTGATCCCAACGTAGGCGGCCGCTTTTCTGCCATGACCAGCTTCGGTCTGGTGCCCGCAGCACTGATGGGGCTGGATGTTGCCGATCTGCTGACCCGTGCGCAGTCAATGGCGCAGCAATGTTCGCCAGAAACACCCGCCGGACGCAATCCCGGGTTGGTCTTAGGCGCGCTGATCGGCAGCGCATCCCTGCTGGGGCGCGACAAACTCGGTATCATCACCGATCCAGCCTTTGCATCGCTGGGCTCCTGGCTGGAGCAACTGATTGCCGAATCTTCCGGCAAAGAGGGCAAAGGCATTGTGCCGGTGGATAATGAACCGGTCATCATCCCGCCTGCCAGCGAACAGGACCGCCTGTATGTATATATTAATTATGACGGCACTCGCCAGGGCGCTGTCACCAAGCTGCGCTCCCTTGGTCACCCGGTGCTGACCATTGCCGTGCCGGAAACCCGGGACCTGCTGGCAGAGTTCTATCGTTGGGAGATCGCCATTTCCTATGCCAGCATGCTGCTGGAAGTCAATACCTTTGACCAGCCCAATGTGCAGCTATCCAAGACTCTCACCAAGGACTACATCAAAGCCTATCATCAACAGGGCAGCCTTGATCTGGGCAGTGTCATCTGGGAGAATGAGGAAGCCATCGTGTATGGCGATTCTGCCTTTGACTTCTCAGGTGCAGACGACCTGAACGCCCTCATCAGCCAGTATGTTTCGCGGGCGAAGGAAGGCGACTATGTCGCCATCAACGCCTACCTGCCGCGCAATGCTGCCACCACCGCAAAGATGGAAAACCTGCGCGAATCGATCGCTCAACAGACCCGCCGTGCGGTCACCCTCGGCTTTGGCCCGCGTTTCCAGCACTCCACCGGACAGCTGCACAAAGGTGGTAAGAACAACATCCTGCTGCTCTACATCACCAAAGACCCCGCCACCGATTTCGAAGTGCCCGGACAGGATATCTCCTTTGCCACCCTCGAAATGGCACAGGCATTGGGTGACATGCAGGCGAACCTGAACGTCGGCCGCCGTGCCATACGTGTGCATTTGAAGTGACAGACTGAAAGACAATTCCGCTACTTAGAGAAAATCTTTAGGATCCTATCATAATGTTGGAAAACATAACAAAAAAAGTTGTATTTTCCAACATTATCCAGTATCATAGATTAGTGAAAGGATACATGGAAAGGAGAAGAAGATGATGACCAACCAATTAGCTTCCAATCTGAAAGAAAAAAGAAAAAAATTAAAGTTGAGCCAAGAGTATGTTGCATCCCTTCTAGGTGTTCATCGAACTGCAATTACAGCGATAGAATCTGGAAATCGAAAAGTAACTGCCGAAGAGTTGTCAATGTTCTCAAAAATTTTTGGCGTATCAATCAACAACCTTTTAAATGGCGAGAAAGAAACTAACGATATCAGAGTGTTCGCCAGATTATATGATGATCTTTCAGAAGTGGATAAAAGAGAGATAAATAACTTGATTCGATATAAGCTTGAGATAAAAAAATCTGATTTGCGCAATGGTGGATAACATAGCAGCCTATACATCAAAAAATCCTGAAGAACTGGCCCAAAAAGTCCTTCAGGATTTTTTCACTTCATCATTTGTCTTTCCCATTGATCCTTTTAGACTATTGTCTGATTATGGAGTTTTGTACCAATTCCGAGAATTTGATAGGTTAGAAGGGTTGTATTTAGTGCCTGATGATCTAGATGATATCCCTCTGGTAGGTATTAATGTAAACAGGCCAATTACTAGACAAAGATTTACAGCAGCACATGAGTTATGCCATCATCTAAAAGACCGTGAAACTCAACTCTGTCCCATGAATCCTAGAGACAAGAATTCAATTGAGAAGTTTGCGGATAATTTTGCTGCCGAATTGTTAATGCCTAAATCTGAACTAATAGATTATTCAAGACAATTTATGGATAATAACTTAGTAAGTTTAGAAAGCGCTTTGCTAATTGCTGATTATTTTGGTGTTAGCTTTGAAGCATGTGTTTACAGATTGGCCTGGACTGTAAAAATACTTGACGGGGATACAAATAAAAAAAATTTACAGTATAGAATAAGGGATTTCAAGCCTGATTTACGTAAACAAGCTATTGGACTAGATCATCATAATTTACAACTGTATCGTCACATTGTTGATAACTATCACTATAGTCAACAGCAATCTAATTTTTATTGGTATAAATTCAAGAATGACTTTATTTTCAACGAAAATAGAATTGAGCAGTTGCAAATCGAAGAAGAAGAGGTAGCTGAAATTGTTACAGATCTGAGACTTAGAAAACAAGACAGCATATACTGTCAATCCACACATCAACCTTTTATTGAAGTTGCTGGTCATTCAGACATGTATGATTACATATCGACAACTCGGGACCCAATTACTTCATTCTCACTTTTGAAATTAAGTCAACTTTTTTATAAATATTCACCAAATCCAGACGCTGGAGGTTTTTTTAGGACAACCAATAACTATGTTGCCAATTCAAAGTTCGAAACATTGGATTATAGTCAAATTCCTGGTTCTATAAGAGATTTAAATTTACCAATTCAGGAAGCTTTATCAGAAGTCAATATGTCAATCTCTGAATTCATCCAAAAATGTGCACTAATCCATCACAGAATTACAGTAATTCACCCTTTCCTTGATGGGAATGGTCGGATATCAAGAGCATTTCTTAATTGGATGTTTTTCCAAAAAGGGCTCCCGCCAATTTATATCAAACATGAAAGAAAGTTTGATTATTTTAACGCATTAGGTACACTAGACCAAACTCGAAGTCCTATTTCTTTATGTCAAATACTAATTGAACAATTACTAGTAAGCCAAGCAAGATTATCTGGTAAACGTGATTAATTCCTTCAGATATTATCCCTCATACGCCCCCATCGCCATCGCCAGCGCTCCCAGCATGCCGGCATAGTTGCCCAATCCGGGCGGAACAATGTATGCCTCAATGTCATCCAGAATCTCAGGCCGCTGGATATACCCTTTCAGATATTTCAAGGTCTTTTCGCGGATCATGGGGAACAGGTGCAGCTGGTTCATCACCCCCCCGCCGAGGATGATGCGCTGGGGTGAAAGCATACAGACCGTGTTCGCCATGGCAATCGCGAGATACTCCGCTTCTCGTTCCCAGGCAGGATGATCCGGTGCCAGGTCTTCTGCCGGCATGCCCCAATAATCCTTCATAGCCGGGCCGGTCGCCACGCCCTCCAGGCAGTGGCCATGATAAGGGCAGTTGCCGGCATATTCCTCTCCGGGCAGAGCAGGCATCATCTGATGCCCCATCTCAGTATGCATCAAACCATGCAGCATTTTTCCATTGACCATTACACCGCCGCCAATGCCGGTGCCGATGGTGTAATAAACGAAGTCCGTCAGGCCCTGTGCCGCTCCCCAGCGATGCTCGCCGATGGCGGCGCCGTTGACATCTACCTCGAACGCCATCGGGACGTCAAAGCGTTCCTTCAGCGGCGGCAAAATCGGCGCCCCCACCCAACCGGGTTTGGGGGTGGTGGTGATGCAGCCGTAGGTCGCTGACGACAGGTTCAGATCCACCGGGCCGAAGCAAGCCACGCCAATCGCGGCAATTCGTTCCTGATGTGATTGCTCAAACTCATCAAAAAATGCAACCACTGCCGCCATCGTTTCCTGTGGATTGGTGGTTGCTATGCGTACCTCCGCCAGAATATCATCTTTGTCCCTGGCAACCAGGCAATTAAACTTGGTGCCGCCGCCTTCTACCGCGCCATAGATGGTCATGGATTGCTGCCTCCTGCTCGATTGGTTGTTATGATGATACCACAGCCCCCAGTGACTGCAAGTAACGCATGTTGTCAAGGGTGACAACACTCCTCCACTCTTTTTCAGCAATAGGCCAGATTTCCGAATAAGTATCACCCCAGTTCCAGGTCAGCGGCCAGGAACCATCTTCCTCTTGTTCTTTGACCAGATACAGCAAAGAGGCCGGCAACGCTGCCGCCACTATTGGTAAAAATTCATCTTGCAGATCTTTTAACACACCGTAAGGGCGCAAAGCATATCCGGACCAGGCTTCTTCCTCCACCGAAACAACCGAACGAATAATGGTGGGCAGATTTTGAACCAACGGCTCTCGGACCTCCTCGGGTAAACCAGGTGTGCGGTACAGGCGCAGATAATTGAAGACATCGTGCATTTGCATATCCGGCACATGATTCAAGAAAGCTGCCACCACATCCTCCTGCAGTTCAGCCAATAAGGCGGAGGGCACCTGGTCTTTTGCGCGCAGGAAAATGCCCAGAATTTGTGGACGGGGATTATGCTTGGTGGTATTTGCATCTGGATTGAACTGCCACCAGGGAGCATGCGGATATGCTTGTGATTCTTTCGGGATAAAAAGCCAGCTCTTTGCATCCGGTTGATAGATTTGTACAAGGTATTGAACGGCTTGTTTTACCATCGGATGGTCGGGTTGGATATTGATCTGCCAGATCCAGGCGAGTACTTCCGTGGTTGCCAGCGCCGAGGATGCTGGACACCGCATATCCGGCTCAAACGCATGCCCAAAACCGCCGTCTTCATTCTGGTAGGCAGCAAACGCCTCAATCACCGCCTCAGCACTGCCCTTTTCAAAGAAATAGGCGTACAAACTTTGTTCCACCTGTCTGCCGTGTTGCTTGAGGTAATCCGCCCCTTTTGCGATGGCATTCGTCACGATTGTATCCATATCTGGTTCCTTTTCTTACGCTTTCAGCACAATAACCATTCAATATTCAAGGCTTGAATATTGACTCTTGTCCCCCTGCCAACATCCATTTATAATTATACGGCTTCACATTCAAAGATAAAGTAGGTACTTCGCGCATGTTTAATAACCAGACCATTCTGATCACCGGCGGCACCGGCTCCTTCGGCAAACAGTTCACCCGCATGGTGCTTGATCGTTACAACCCCGAACGCATTATCATCTTCAGCCGTGATGAACTCAAACAGCACGATATGCGTATGCAATTCAATGATGACCCGCGTCTGCGATTTTTCATCGGTGACCTGCGTGACCGAGACCGGGTATACCGCGCCTTCTCCACCCCCATTGACCTGGTAGTGCATGCCGCCGCCCTCAAACAGGTGCCTGCTTGTGAATACAACCCCTACGAAGCCGTCAAGACCAATATCATTGGCGGACAGCATGTCATTGATGCCGCCATCGACTGCGGTATCCCCAAAGTGATCGCTCTCTCGACTGACAAAGCCGTCAATCCCGTCAATCTGTACGGCGCTACCAAGCTGTGCGCCGAGAAACTCTTCATCCAGGGCAACTCCTACGCCGGCGCCAAAGGCACCCGCTTTGCCTGCGTGCGGTACGGCAACGTGGTCGGCAGTCGCGGCAGTGTGGTGCCTGTGTTCCGCCAACTGCGCGAAAACGGCACCATCACCATCACCGACGAACGCATGACCCGCTTCTGGATCACCCTCGAACAGGCAGTGGAGTTTGTCTTCAACGCCGCCAGCATGATGGTGGGCGGCGAGACCTTCATCCCGCGCCTGCCCAGCATGGGCATCATGGACCTGGCGAAAGTGATCGCCCCGGATTGCGAGATCAAGATCACCGGCATCCGTCCCGGCGAAAAACTCCACGAGATTCTCATCTCTGAAGATGAAGCACGACACACGGTGGCGTTGGAAGACCAGTTCGTCATCCTGCCTGAATATGCCTGGTGGGACAGCAAGCATGAAGAAACACAGCGCTATACCAAAGCACAGCCGCTGCCTGACGGCACCTGTTACGCCTCCAACACCAACGACTGGTGGCTCTCATTGGATGAATTGCGTGCCATGATCGGCGAGTAAAGGTTAATTTCGTCTGATTTTCAAGGTCATCGCCAATGTTATAATCGAAGCATGAAAAAGCTACTTGTGCGGTTGCTGCTCCTGGCCGCAATTGTGTTCATCTTCAGCGCTCACCAGCCGGTACAGGCGAAACCCCAGCCAGCCCCCCAGCAATCGGTGACTGCCCAGGATTTGCTTAACCTGGTGAACGGGCTGCGTACCGCCAACGGCTTGCCCGCCCTGACTATCAATAACATACTCATGTCAACGGCACAGGCGACCGCCCAGCAGATGGCGGACCAGAACCTTTCCTGGCATATCGGCGGCACATCGGCGCGTGTGAAAGCCGCCGGTTACGGCGGAGGTGCGACTGTCTGGGCGACAGAAAACTTTGCCACGCACACCAACGCCACCATCGAATGGATCCAGCAGGTGTGGGCGGATGAATGGCACATGATCCCCATGAAAAACCCCATCTACTGTGACCTGGGCGCTGGTGTAGCCGCCGCCGCTGACGGCAGGGTGTATTACGTGGTGCATGCCGCCTATACCTCCACCCGCTATTGCGGCGAGTACATCGGCCCCGGCGGTATCACCCTGCCCACCATCCAGGCGCAAACCCGCGAAGCGGGCGGTACCCCTTCGGATAATCCCCCCGATGACGACATGTCCAACTGGATGCAGCCTGTTGTCAAAGCCACCCCCAATGCTGCTGGTGAGCTGATTCACGATGTCCTTTACGGTCACACCCTGTGGACCATCGCCATCACCTATGACACCAAGATCGACCTGATCAAACAAATGAACAGCATTTACGGCGATAACATTTACCCCGGACAATCATTACGCATCCCAACGTCTGAGTTTCTGGCGTTGAGCCAGACCCCTACGGTGGCTGAAACCCCGCAATCGTTGGCATTTCTGACCGAATCTACCCAACCGGCAGCCACTGCCACCCCTACCCGCACCGCCACCACCACCCCAAGACCGCAGACATTGCTATTAATAGCTGAGGAAGCGGCACCAACGCCAGAGAACCAGAGTTCTACCTCCGCCATGATCCTGATCGTGTTCTCCATCACCGGCGTTGTCATCCTGTTGAGCTTCTGGCAGCCCTGGAAACCGCGCGTACAGCCTGAGCCGGACGATCCGTTAACCAGCAAGGTGGAATAAGCCAAAAAATCATCTTTTTATAAAATCAGACCCCTCATCAAAAAGTGAGGGGTCTAATTATTTTGTTACCGAATGATGATTAATTGCCCAGATACGTCTGGAATGCCACCAGGTGGTTCTCAAGAGAAGCAGTCTTCAAATTCGTGTACACCCGGATCAGATCTGAATGGGTAGTGACGGTGAATAACATATCGTAGAGTTCGGCGTCTGCTACCTCGGCATCAATGCCTGCCTGGTATACTTCATCAATGTTTGAAAAAGCAGGAAATTCATAGATTGAGGGATCATATACCGGATAAGCTACGCCATATTTATCGGCCTGCCGAAGGAGAACCTGCACGTGTTTGGCTTCTGAGGCAGCAATTTCAACAAAAGGTGATTCAGCGCCAAACTGTTCTATTATGTACTCATAGAAAGCACGAGCTTTGTATTCTTCTTCAATAGCCAGAATTAACCCATCAACTTCGGATGCTGAAAGAGGTTCTTGGGCAGCACCAGCACCAATACTTCCCATCCGCCCGCGTCCAACGCCACCTACCACGCCGCCTCGACCAATGTCTTGCATTACGCCTGTACCATCACAGTCATCGCTACAGGTCGGAACAGTTAAGGGATCACGACCTCGATATCCATTGAATACAGCTGACACAGGTTCTATCGCACTAAAAGCTACAAGGCTCAGTGAAAGCAGAGCGAGTGCCACAATCATAAATACCATTTTTGTTTTCATTTTGTTTTTCCTTTATGAGACGAATTTCTCAAATACAGTTTGAATATGGATATAATAAACTTGGGAAGTAAAGATAACGTGAGTAATGCGTAAAGATTGCATAAAGAAACCAACCAAAAAACACCTCCTGTAGCCAGCCCCAGCAGGAAAGTTAGATATTAAGAGACTGGCAAATAATCATCTTAAATTCGTTGCCACCAAGAAAAACAATAGAAAGGTTTAATTATGGATAACTTTGAATTTTATAACCCCACCCGTATCGTCTTTGGCAAAGGGGCCATCGCGCGCTTGAGCGAACTGGCACCGAAGAAGAAACGCATTCTGATCACCTATGGCGGCGGTTCTATCAAACACAATGGCGTGTATGAACAGGTCATGCAAGCCCTCAGCGGTTTTGAGGTGTTTGAGTTCGGCGGCATCGAACCCAATCCGCTCTATGAAACCTTGATGAAAGCCGTCAAACTGGTCAAAACAAATGACATCGAGTTCCTGCTGTCAGTCGGCGGCGGTTCTGTGCTGGATGGCACCAAGTTCATCGCCGCGGCAGTCTGCCTGCCGGATGACGTTGATCCCTGGGGCATCCTCACGCACGAAACACCTGTGACTGAAGCCATGCCGCTGGCTTCTGTCCTCACCCTGCCGGCGACCGGTTCAGAATCCAATCCCAATTCTGTCGTATCACGCGCCGCCACCAATGAGAAATTGTCCTTCGCCGCAGATGCAGTCTACCCGGTCTTTTCCATCCTCGATCCCGAAGTCACCTATACCCTGCCACTGGATCAGGTGCGCAACGGCATCGTGGATGCCTATGTGCATGTGATGGAACAATACCTGACCTATCCCCATGACGCGCCGCTGCAAGATCGCCAGGCTGAAGCCATTTTACAGACCACCATCGAGGTGGCCGCCAAAGCCATGCAGACCCCACCCGATTACCGGGCCCGCGCCGCCTACATGTGGAATGCCACCCAGGCTTTAAACATGCTCATCAACCGCGGTGTTCCCCAAGACTGGGCGACACACGGCATCGGCCACGAACTGACCGCCTTTTATGGCGTGGCACACGCCGAATCGCTGGCGCTGGTGGAACCCGCGCTGATGCGCCACCAGAAAGAGACCAAACGCGCCAAGTTACTGCAGTATGCCCAACGGGTCTGGCAGTTGGATATCACCGATGAAGATGCTGCCATCGAGCAGGCCATCCAAAAGACTGAAGACTTCTATCATTCCATCGGTATGCCTACCCGCTTGAGTGACTACAACATCGATGCCGAGGAGGCAGCCGCAAAAGTCGAAGCGCGCTTTGCCAAACGCGGCACCAAACTGGGTGAACACGGCCAGGTTGACGCCCAAGCCGCCGCAGAAATTTTGCGCATGGCAGCCTGACACATAAAGCCAATACTCAAAAACCGGCAGATTCACTGCCGGTTTTTGCTTTTTCTGCGCCCTCAGCAATCCAAAGCATACCAATCCTGTGATTAATACCAGTTATTTCGAAAAAGTGCTTGCATTAATGCGCAAAACTCTATATAATGTGGGTAGTGGTGGTAATAAGTGGGAACTTGTGGGAATTGAAGGTCGGATCCCGGTCCGACCTTCAATGTCAATCAACTAAGGAATCAAATGTTCTTCGGCGAGTATACACGGCATTTAGACAGCAAAGGCAGGATCATGATCCCCGCGGAATATCGCGAGGAAATTGGCGATATCCTGTATGTGGTCGTGGGCTTCGACAAAAATCTGATGCTGCTAAAATCTGAAGACTACAACAAATTCTACCGCTATATCTCGACCCTCAACTTCATGGATCCGGATGCCCGCACCATGCGCCGTCTGTTCATGGCAAAAGCCAAACAACTGCCCCTTGATGCCAGCAACCGTATCCGCATCCCCTCCGACTTGCTCGAGCTGATTGGTTTCGAACCCGGCACGTCTGTAGTGCTGGCTGGCAATGGTTCTTATTTAGAAATCTGGACCGAGCAGCGCTGGGGAGAATTCAACCACTCCTTGATTGAGGGTGACTTAAGCCAGGAACGGTTCGCCAAATTCAGCATCATCTTCAACGATGCTCCCACTGACGAAGATCAACCAGCACTTTTCTGAGTATCATGCGCGACCCCACCCCGCTCCACCGTCCCGTACTTTACCAGGAGATCATCAATGCACTCAACCCGCGGAGCGGTGGACGCTATGTCGACGGCACGCTGGGTGCGGGCGGACACAGCTATGGCATTCTCAATGCGAGCACGCCCGATGGGCAGTTACTGGGTTTCGACCTCGATCCGCAAGCCATCAGCCTGGCGCAAGAAACCCTTTCACCTTTTGCAGGGCGCTTTCACCTCGTTCATGATTCTTATCTGACCCTGCACCAGCACATGCGTTCATTAGGCTGGCAGCCAGTAGACGGCATTGTCCTCGACTTTGGCGTTTCTTCTATGCAACTCGATCAGCCGCAGCGCGGTTTTTCCTTCTTGCGTGAAGGCCCGCTCGATATGCGCTTTGACCCCACGCGGGGCGTCAGCGCAGCCGAATTTCTGGAAAATATCAGCGAAGCTGAACTGGCAGAGATCCTGTGGCGCTACGGTGAGGAACCAAAATCACGCCGACTGGCTGCCGCCATTCTCGCCCGCCGCCCGATAACGACCACTACCCAACTGGCTGCCATCATTGAAGAAACCATCGGCAGACCCCTAACCCGCGGACGCACACACATTCATCCTGCTACGCGCTCTTTTCAAGCACTGCGCATTGCCGTCAACGAAGAATTGCGCGCAGTCGAAACCATCATTCCTTTGGCGATCGAGGCGTTGGCGCCTGGCGGCACACTGGCGGTCATCTCTTTTCATTCGCTCGAAGACCGCATTGTGAAAAACAGCTTCCGCCGCGAGAGCACCGATTGCATCTGCCCACCCGAACAGCCGGTCTGCACCTGCGATCATACCGCGTCCATACGCCTGACACCGCGCAAAGCAGTCATGGCATCTGAGCAGGAAGTGGCGCAAAATCCCCGCAGCCGCAGTGCAAAATTAAGAATCGCTCAGAAAATTTAAGGCAATTGATATCCATTTTTTTGAGATAATACCTCTGTACAGTCATCCATGGCATGACTGTTGCAGCAAGAAAGATTCAAACCACCTACCAGGCGAACTATTGTATGACCTACGCTACCAAAAGAAACGCAACCCGTCAGGCCTACCGCCAGAAACCGTGGCGGACAGAACTGAAACGGATCAGCCAGATTCTGCTGATCGGGTTCTTCTTTGCGTTAACGTCCGCCCTCTACCTGGCGCTGGCTTCACAGATGGCTGCTGCCACCCAGCGCTACCGCAGCCTTGAATATTCCAAGATCGTGCTGCAGGAGCGCATCATCAGCCTGGAAAGTGAATTGGCGCAAAAACAAGGTGCGCGTTCGCTCAAAGATAATATGTCTCGCATAGGTTTTGAACCGTATGAGAGCAAGGACCTCGTTTTTGTGGGTGTCCAGGGCTATCAGCCGAAACAGCCCTTCCAATTAGCGCCTTTGTATCACGAACAACAACTCACCCAGCCCATGCTGCGCACCAGTTACACCGAATCGATGTGGGACTTGCTGGTGTACACCATGCAGCAATATGCCATCACACCGGGTATCAAGCCATGAACAAAAAATCACCCCGACTAACCACCATCGGTATCATTTTCAGCCTGGTTGCGCTCATGATCGTTTTTCAGATCCTGCGTGTGCAGAATGATCCTGTCATGGTAACCTTCAGTGAGGACAAAACCAGGGTCTCATCCTATCTTCCCATCAAACATGAAGCCGAGCGCGGGCGCATTTATGATGTCAATGGCAAATTGCTGGCAGGTTCAAAAACAGTCTACCAATTAGGCATTAACCTCGCGGTCACCGAAAATAACGGGCGTAACCCGAATACCATTACCCAGACTATCATGCAATATTTTGGTGAAGAGTATAAATTGGATGAGGCTGTAATTTTTGAAGCAGCCAGCAAACCATTCAATGACCAGCTTGAAGGCCACATTTACCATCAGTTCTATGCACTGGACAATATTCCCCAATCCACCATCGATGAACTGACCGCGCTGCGGCAATACTATGAAGAAAACCGTCTGCGGTTCCTTGAGAATGCCAGCCCCAAAGAACGCACCCGGGTCAATGAGCTGCCCAGCTTGCGCGGATTGGTATGGACCCCCCACCTGCAGCGGTACTACCCGGAAGATGACCTGGCTTCTAACATACTGGGGTTTGCCACCTTTCTCAATCGCGATGGAACCATTGGTCAATTTGGCCTGGAAGGCTACTACAATACCAAACTGGCTGCCGAAGACAAGATCAGCTATCTGGCATTGCAGTTGTATGATGATTTTTATATCGAGGACATCCCTATCGGCCAATCCTTGATCCTGACCATCGATGCGGTGGTGCAGGCAGAGATCGAGAGTATTCTCGATGATGCTGTTGAGCGCTATGATGCCGATTCTGGCACCATCATCGTCATGAATCCAAAAAATGGCGAGATCATTGCAATGACCACCACCCCACGTGCCAATCCCAATCAATATTGGTACTGGCAGGAAGCCCTGGGCAATGACGTTATCAGCACAAGAGAGAAGAATAACGAGGAAGATGACGAAGAAGTTTTTGAGGATGAAGAGGCTCAAGAAAACACTGCCATTGTCTCCCAAAACCGCTATAACAAAGCCATTATGGACACCTACGAGCCAGGTTCTGTGTTCAAGGTCGTCACGATGGCGATTGCCTTACAAAACGAAGCCGTCCAGCCTGACACTGTTTACGACGACACTGGTCATATCGAGGTCGGCTTTCGTGAGATCACCAACTGGAACCAGCAGGGAATGGGCCGCCTCGACATGGGCGAATGTCTGCGCAAATCCTCGAATGTGTGTTTGGCATGGGTCAACACCCAGACCGGTGTGGAGAAATTCTACGAAGGATTGCATGCCTTCGGGCTTGACCGCCGCACCAACATCGACCTTGCCGGCGAGACCGTCTATCCCCTGAAAGAACCGGGGACGCTTGATTGGCGTCCGGTCGAACTCGGCCGCCAGGCTTACGGCCATGGCATTGCTCTGACCCCCATCCAGATGATGATGGCCATCTCCGCCATTCCCAACAATGGTCGTATCATGGCGCCGCACGTGTTGAAATCGATTGTGGTGGATGGTATGCAGTACAACAATACACCTCAGGTATTTGCCAACCCCATCTCACCCGAGATTGCCAAAATCGTCAATGATATGCTCATCATTTCTCCTGACCCCACTCAAACTGAGACCTGGAACGCCTTTGTCGAAGGGTATACCTTGAGTGGCAAGACCGGCACTGCCCTCAAAGCCATCCCGGGCGGATATTCTGATCGTGAAACCAACGCCACTTTCGTCGGCTGGGGCCCATCCGACGATGCCCAATTCATGGTCTATGTGTGGATCGACAATCCCAAAACCGCTACCTTTGCATCCATGGTATCAGCGCCTGTATTTGCAGAAGTGGCTGAATATCTGCTGACTTATTACCAGATTCCTCCCGACGAGATCCGTTTGAAGACTGTCTCAGGCGAGGTCGCTCCATGATCTCTCTGCGTCATGTTCTGACAGCCTTAATCCCGCAAGATATCCTACCAAGTGCAATCGACAGCATTGCGCCAAGATTGTTAGACACAACCTTAAACGGCGCTGCCACCGACTCACGGTTGATCACGCCCGGCGGTATTTTTTTTGCTACCAAAGGTGAGAGTACCGACGGGCATCACTACGTCGAACAGGCTTTTTCTGCCGGTGCTTTGTTGGCCATTGTTGAACAACCTTGTACGCCCTTCAACACCTTCACAATGGAGACCATCCAAGCCATACAACAATTCCCCTTTTGTCTGCAGGTGCCAAATTCGATTGAAGCACTGCAGCAGATGGCCCGCTACTGGCGCACCCAGCTTGATCTACAGGTCGTCGGCATCACCGGCAGTGTCGGTAAATCAAGTACCAAAGAACTGGTAGCCTCGGTCCTGCGCCAGAAATTCCACACCCTCAAAAACCGCGGCAACTACAACAATGAGATTGGCCTGCCGATCACCTTGTTAGAAGCGGGACACGGACACCAGGCAGCAGTACTTGAAATGGGTTTCTATGTACCCGGCGAGATCACCTTCCTCTGCGACATTGCCCATCCCGTCGCAGGTATCGTATCAAACATCGGCACCGTACACGCAGAACGCGCCGGTTCACAGCAGGAGATTGTGCGTGGAAAAACAGAACTGGTGCAGGCATTGCCGCCGCATGGCACTGCCATCCTGAATTATGATGATGAGCTTGTCCGGCCAATGTCAAAATACACCTGCGCGAAGGTATTCTACTACGGGTTAGATCCACAGGCAGACTTGTGGGCGGATGACATCCAAAGCCCTGGTTTGGAAGGATTGTGCTTCACGTTCCATCATAACGGTCAATCCATCCCCGTCCATACCCCTTTGGTCGGACGCCACAACGTCTACACCGCCTTGCGTGCCGCCGCCGCCGGGCTTGCCTTCAACCTTACCTGGGACGAAATTCTGCATGGCTTGCAGCAAGCCGATGCCCAACTGCGTCTGTCCGTCATGCATTTGCCCAATGGCGCATTGCTGCTGGACGACACCTATAACGCCGCTCCAGAGTCCACCTGTGCTGCGTTAGACCTGCTGCACGATATCCCCCTGCCCACCCCTAACAGCCGGCGTATCGCTGTACTGGGCGAGATGTATGAATTGGGCCAGTATGAGGTCAGCGGACACCAATTGGTAGGCACACACGCTGTTGGAACCTGTGATTTTTTGATTGGTGTGGGAGACCGTAGTAAAATCATCACCGAGACTGCCCTGCGATCCGGCATGCCTGCCGAAAAAGTGCACTGGCTGGTGGAAGTCTCCCAGGCGATCAGTTTTCTCAGAGAAACGCTGACCGAAAACGATATCGTGCTGGTGAAAGGAAGCCATGGCTTACGTATGGATCGAATTACACGGGCACTGGAGAAGGAACTATGATCTTTGAATGGATGCGAACATCAGATATTTCGCTTGCCCTGGCATTGGCAACCTTGAGCTTTATGGTTACAGTCATTTGGGGTTCACCCGCCATTCGCTTGATGCACCATTTTAAAATCGGAAAAATTGTACGAATCGACGGACCTGAACGCCACCAGATGAAAACCGGCATCCCCACCATGGGTGGTTTGTTGTTCATCTTGCCGGTGACCATGCTCACCATTTTGCTGAATGCTTCTTCTTTCGTCGGACTGCAATATATGAGTGGAGTTACTGCTCTCTTTCCCCTGGTGGTGTTGATCGCCTATGCCATTTTAGGCGCCATTGACGATTGGGAAGGCATCCGCGGCCCGCGCCGCGGTTTGGGCATGCGCAGTTCCACCAAGTTCATCATCCAGATCATATTGGCCCTGGTCATTGCGTGGGTTTTGCAATATGTGGTTGATGTACCCGATGTAATCATCCCTATCTTTGAACAATCGCAGGAATTGAACCTGGGCTGGATCTATATCCCCATCGCCGCCTTCATCATCGTCGGCTTCAGCAATGCCATGAACTTCACCGACGGGCTGGACGGGCTGGCAGGTTTGATCGCGGCAACCTGTTTTGCCGCCTATGGTGCTATTGCCATCATGAATGGCCAGGCTTCCCTCGGCCGATTCGCTTTTACGCTGGTAGGCGCTTTGTTTGGCTATCTCTGGTTTAATGTGCATCCTGCCCAAATGATCATGGGTGATACCGGTTCACTTGCCTTAGGTGCCACCCTGGCTGTGGTGGCGTTGATGACCGGCGAATGGCTGATCTTGCCACTGATCGCGATCATTCCCGTCAGCGAGGTGGTCAGTGTCATCATCCAGGTTGCCTATTTCAAAGCCACCAAGGGCAAACGTGTCTTCAAGATGGCACCGCTTCACCATCACTTTGAACTCAGCGGCTGGAGCGAAACCCAGGTCGTGCAACGCTTCTGGCTGATTAGTTTGTTATTCACCATGTTGGGCATCGCTGTGTCGATGTTATAGAGGGATTATGGCTGTCAGCAATCAATGGCAAGGAGAAAGGATTTGCGTGATCGGCGCAGCCCGCCAGGGGCTCGCTCTTGCGCGTTTTTTCCTGCTGTATGGCGCTGATGTCATCCTCAATGACCGCAGTGACAGCGCTGCCATGCAGCCTGTCATTGACCAGATGACCGCGTGGCAGTTGGCGCGCCAACCGCAGGGCACTCTCTCCTGGCATCTGGGAAGCCACCCTTTGGAACTGTTGGAAAATCTCGACATGTTGTGTGTTTCCGGCGGCGTTCCGCTCAATTTGCCTCTCATCGAGGAAGCTATCCGCCGCCACATTCCATTGACCAATGATTCTGAACTGTTCATGCAATCTGTACAGGGACAGGTGATCGGCATCTCAGGTTCAGCCGGCAAAACCACCACCACCGCACTGATGGGCAAAATTGTCTCCGATGCGCTGAAAAATACCAATCGCAAGGTTTGGGTGGGCGGAAATATCGGCATGCCGCTCATTGAACAGGTGGAAGATATCCGGCCTGAAGATGTGGTGGTTCTGGAATTGTCCAGCTTTCAACTGGAATTGATGAAAACTGTTCCGTCAGTGGCTGCCATTCTGAACATCACCCCCAATCATTTGGATCGTCATGGCTCCATGGAGGCCTATACAGCCGCCAAAGCCAACCTGTTTCGCTGGCAGAAACCCGATGACTGGGCCATCATCAACCACGAAGATCCGGGGGCGAACGCCTTGCGTACGATCATACCGGGTCGGTGGGCGAGTTTCGGTTTTCGACGCAGCCCGGGCTTTCATCCCCAGGTTTACCAAAGCAGCGATCAACTCTTGCTCTCCAATGGCATACAAGAAACAGAAATCCTCAATATCAACGAGATCCTGCTGCGCGGCAGACACAACATTCAAAATGTTATGGCAGCATTGCTTTTGGCCTATTGCAGCGAAATCTCTTTAGATCGGATTCATGACAGTATTGCATCATTCACCGGCGTACCGCACCGCCTGGAATTTGTGCGGGAACACAAAGGCGTGCAATGGTACAACGATTCGATTGCTACCACCCCTGAACGCAGCATGGCGGCCATCCGTTCCTTTAGTGAACCGTTGGTGCTGCTGCTGGGCGGCAGAGACAAAGACCTGCCCTGGGAACAGCTTGCCAGCCTTGTTCACCGCCGCGTGCATGATATCATTTTGTTTGGAGAAGCCGCCGATCTCATCGAACCCATCTTACGGCGCGCCCATTCGGCTACCAGTCTGGTGAAAACCCACACCTGCCCAACCCTACAGGAAGCAGTTGCCTGCGCCGCAACCGTCGCGCAGGCTGGTGACGTGGTGCTGCTCTCTCCTGGCGGGACAAGTTTCGACGAATTCAAAGATTTTGCAGAACGTGGAGAAAGGTTCAAACAATGGGTGCAACAAATTTCGTAAAAGGCAGTGCTTCCATCGATACGCAGGCGAAAAGCCTCAAGCGTATGAACCTCAAGATCGACACCCCCATGTTGCTTGCCGTGGTCATTTTGCTCATTTTGGGGTTGGTGATGGTCTTCTCCTCTTCCATGCAGTTTTCCATCCGCAACACCACCAACAACAACCCCTACTTTTTCCTGCGAAGACAGGTGGTCTTTGTGGTTCTTGGCCTGGCGGTGGCTTATGTAGCCTATCGTGTTGACTACCGTTGGCTGCGCCCGCTGGCGCCGTGGATTCTTGTCGGTACCATCGTCCTGCTGATCGCTGTTTTCTTTGTGCCGCTCGATGTGGACGTGCCAAAACGTGCCCTGTTCGGCGGTTCTATTCAACCATCCGAGCTTGCCAAAGTAGCGGTGATCATTTACCTGTCCGTTTGGATCAGCCGCAAGAAGGACCAGTTGAACAGTCTCGTCAGCGGCGTCTTGCCTTTAGGAATAATTTTGGGAGTTGTGTGTGGTTTAATCCTTGCCCAGCCTGATGTCAGCGCCATGCTCACCATCATGTTCATGGGTGGATTGTTGTTCTTCATGGCTGATGGCAGCTGGCGCATCATGGTGATTATCGTCCTGATTGCACTGGTCATGTTCGGTTTGATCTATGTTTTCTCCGAACCCCTCTTTGGCACCAACTATGTGCAATACCGCATAGAAAATTATTTTGGCAGCTGGAATGACATCTCACAAACCAGTGACCACATCCAGCATTCTGTGGCTGCCATCATCCGCGGTGGATGGTTTGGTACGCCACTGGGTGAAGGTTCTTCCAAATTCATCGGTCTGCCGGTGCCCTGGACTGACAGCATTTTCGCGGTCATTGTCGAAGAATTAGGTTTCTTCGGCGGCACGTTCGTCATTCTGCTCTACGGAGTAATCCTATGGCGTGGCTTGAAGATCGCCGATGAAGCTCCCGATATGACCGGTAAACTGCTGGCTGCCGGCTTAACTTGTTGGCTGGTGTTTGAAGCCATCCTCAATATGGGTGTGATGGTCAATCTGTTCCCGGTGGCAGGCAACGCGTTACCGCTGATCAGTTATGGCGGTTCGATGATGGTGACCTCCCTGGGTGCCATTGGTTTGATATTCAGTATTCACCGCATCAGTAATGAAAAGAAAATCGCCATGGAAAGGAGGTCACTCGATGCGCCTGTTGATCTGCGCCGGGGGGACGGGGGGCGGCGTGTATCCCGCTCT